>OIYU01000339.1_pt1 | contig 37068 bp, 17 predicted proteins | sample 1588321 | NCBI WGS metagenome assembly OIYU01 (sample SAMN03283258) | human gut metagenome | biome: human-associated habitat; material: feces | host: Homo sapiens | place: USA | collected 2013 | reverse complement strand
ACGGCGCCAAGGGCCAGGGCCGCGTGTTCTCCTCGCTGGAAGAGGCCGAAATGGCCCTCGACCGCCACGAGATCGACATGCAGGCCAAGGTGCTCATCCGCCTGCCCGAGAGCTTCGTGCTGCCGAAGAACTGGGAGCCCGGCGAGGTCAAGGTGCTCGACCCGCGCGAAGGTGAGGACGAGGTCGTCAAGGAAGAACGCTTCCACGACGGCACCGTGCTGTTCGCCACCTCCTACGGCCGCATCCTGTTCAACGAGACCCTGCCGACCGACTACCCGTTCGTCAACGAGCAGGTGGCCAAGGGCCGTCTGTCCAAGATCGTCGATGACATCGCCATGCGTTACTCCACCCAGCAGGTGGCCGCCACGCTGGATGCCCTGAAGGATCTCGGCTTCACCCGCGCACCGTGGTCCGGCGTGTCCTTCGCGTTCTCCGACGTGAACGAGCCGCCCGAGCGCGACGAGAAGATCGCCGAGTACGAGGCCAAGGCCGACAAGGTCAACGCCAACTACGAGATGGGTCTGCTGACCGAGGAAGCTCGTCGTCAGGAACTCATCGACCTGTGGACCGAGTGCACCGCCGAGGTGTCCAAGGAAGTCGAGGAGAAGTTCGACCCGACCTCCAACCTGGCCATCATCGTGCAGTCTGGTGCACGAGGCAACATGATGCAGATCAACCAGATCGCAGGTATGCGAGGCCTCGTGGCTAACCCGAAGGGTGAGATCATTCCTCGTCCTGTGAAGTCCAACTACCGCGACGGCCTGTCCGTGCTGGAGTACTTCATCTCCCAGCACGGTGCACGTAAGGGTCTGGCCGATACCGCACTGCGTACCGCAGAATCCGGTTACCTGACCCGTCGTCTGGTCGACGTCTCCCAGGACGTCATCGTGCGCGAAGAGGACTGCGGCACCAAGGCCGGTCTGCCCATCCGCGTCGCCGAGCGCGACAACGACGGCAACCTGGTGCTCGTCAAGGCCGCCGACGGTGGCCCGTACTCCCGTCTGCTCGCCGCCGACGTCATCGACCCGGCCGACGGACAGACCGTGCTGTACAAGCGCGACGACGCCCTGTCCATGGACGTGCTCAACGACCTCGTGGCCCACGGCGTCGAGGAAGTCAAGTGCCGTTCCGTTCTGACCTGCGAGTCCAAGCGCGGCGTGTGTGCCAAGTGCTACGGCTGGTCCCTGGCCACCAACAAGCTGGTCGATGTCGGCGAGACCGTCGGTATCGTCGCCGCCCAGTCCATCGGTGAGCCTGGTACCCAGCTGACGCTGCGTTCCTTCCACTCCGGTGGTGTGGCCGCGGCCTCCGATATCACCCAGGGTCTTCCCCGTGTCACCGAGCTTTTCGAGGCCCGCACCCCGAAGGGTGAGGCCCCGATCACCGAGTTCGCCGGCAGCATCAAGATCGTGGAGAACGATCGCGGTCGCCAGATCATCCTGACCCCGGACGCCGATTCCGGCGCACCGAAGGAAGACGGCGTGATCAAGCCGATCACCTACCAGGTCTCCAAGCGCGTGCCGCTCAAGGTTGCCGACGGCGACCACATCAAGGTCGGCACCCAGCTGGTCGAAGGTTCTGTGGACCCCAAGAAGATCCTCACCATCCTCGGCAAGCGCGCCGCCCAGGTCAACATCGTGGAGGAAGTGCACACCGTGTACCGCTCCCAGGGTGTGGATATCCACGACAAGCACATCGAGGTCATCGTGCACCAGATGACCCGTCGCGTGACCATCATCGACTCCGGCGACACCGACCTGCTGCCGGGTGAGCTGGTGGACAACGCCCGCTTCCGCGAGATCAACCGCAACATCGTCAAGAACGGTGGCCGTCCGGCCGTCGGTCGTCCGGCGCTTATGGGTATCACCAAGGCGTCGCTGGCCACCGACTCCTGGCTGTCCGCCGCATCCTTCCAGGAGACCACCCGCGTGCTCACCGAAGCCGCCCTCTCCGAGAAGGTCGACGACCTCAAGGGCCTCAAGGAGAACGTCATCATCGGTAAGCTCATCCCGGCCGGTACGGGCCTCGCGCGCTACCGCAACGCCGTGGTCGAGCCTGACAAGGCCATCCGCGACACCATCTACCCGAACTTCGGTCTGGGCGGCGATGGCGATCTCGGCGACGCGAGCTTCTCCGACGCCGACCTGTCTGACCTGAACTTCTCGAACCTCGAGTTCGGCGATCTGAAGCTCGGCGACGACTTCAACCCGGATGATTTCTACTCCGATCAGGGCGGTCAGCCTGACATCGAGGAGTAAGTGAGAAGGTCCTAGAAAGGATGCCCCTTCTAGGACTCAGATCTTGCGTTAATCGCAATAAGATGGCCCGGAACTATGTCAGTTCCGGGCCATCCGTATATTTGCCATTGTGATTTTCCTGTTGAACAAGAGCAGGCAGCCGCTCGTTGCTTGATTACTCAAGCCTGTTTTTCGGTGAACTGGAAGAACTGGTCTCCGATACGCACCGTGGCAGGCGCGCTGAGCTTGAGCGGTGTGCCCTTGGTGACTTGTGTCTCTTGGCCATTGGTGATGATGTAGGTGCCGTTCAACGAGCCGTAGTCCTCGATCCACAGCGCGCCATCGGTGTCGATGCTGATGGCGGCATGGTTGCGGGATGTGGTGCGGGTCGGGTCTACGATACGCACCGCCTTGGCACCCTGCGGCACATCCATGGAAGGCTTGCGGCCCAGCAACGTGCTCTTATCGATCACGATGGTCTGGCCGGTGACATCGTTATGCAGCAGGTACGTCTTCTTCGGTGCCTTGGACGTGAACGAGGAGGAGAGCACGGTGCTGTCCCAATCCTCGATGTCGTTTTCGGCGGCGTGCGGTGTGGTGTCTGCCGGAGCGGTGGCAGCGGGCTCAGCGGCGGCGGCCGTGGCGGCAGGCTCTGCGGTAAAAGCGGTATTGGTTGCCGCTTCCGCGGTACTGGGCTGCCCGTAGTCGTTCTGCGGTTCGGCTGTGCCAACTGCGGAATCCGGGGTGCCTTCCACCGGATCGTCAGAATACCAACCCAGTTCAGGTGCTGGAGGGTAGGGAAGTTTGGCCATGATGATGCCGTCCTTTCACTGACGGGAAGCCAGAGCGGCGTTGATTGCCGGGTCGCCGAGCTGGCCCAGCCATTCGATCAGTGCCGGATAGGTGTTGGGATTACGTGCGATGCAGGCGCGTAGTTCAGGCGCGTACTGGGCAATCTGGGCGATTTGCATCTGGTCGGTGGTGGTCAGGGCCTGTTCGGCGGTGAAACCGTAAGGATTGGTGGCCACAGGCTCCTCGAATGCCGCCTGAGCCGCAGGCTGCTGAGCCTGTTCGGCGGCGGGCTGCTGGGCCGCCTGTGCCGTGGCTTTCTGATCCTGAACCGGGCCGCCGAATGCCTCGGCAGTGAACCCGTATTGCGCCAGGGTCTCGCGGGCGCGATCGTCACCGAACTCGGCGATCCAACGCTTCAAGCCGGGATAACAGCGCGGATTCACGGCGACATTGGCACCGAATTCCGGATTCTCGTAGGCGATTTTTGCCAGCAGAATCGGATCCGCGTTCGGATCCTGAACGGCAGCGACCGCAGCATCATAATCAACCATGGGATTACCTCCTTATGTTCGCTCGGTTATGCCGAACGTATGGTCCGTAGTGTTTGTAGTGTTGCGTCTTCAATGGCGCCGATATCCTCACCTTCGTCCAGCCTGAATGCGCTGAACGCATGATGTTCGGGTTCGGTCAATGGCATATCGGCCACAATCACAGTGATATTGTCGGTTCCGCCCGCATCAAGAGCGGCCGCCACCAAGGCGTCCACGGCCTCCTGCGGACTGGAATGCGCCGCGGCGATGGCCGCGATCTGTTCGTCCGGCACCTCGCCATGCAATCCATCCGAACAGATGATGAAGCGGCCGGTCAGATCGGCGACATATACATCGGGCATGATGCCATCCGGATCACCCAGACATTGGGTGATGATGTTGCGTGGAATGGTCGCCTCCGCCTCTTCCGGCAACATCTGCCCGGAATCGATGGCTTCCTGACGTTGCGAATGGTCTCGCGTGATGCGGGTCAGCGAAGCGGCGTCCCACACGGGAATGATATCCGTGGCGGGAGCATCGGCATGCGCCAACGGACTGAGATGGTAGGTGCGGGAATCGCCGACATTGACCACATAGGTCTGGTCCGAGAAGTCCTGATCATCGGCGTCACTGAACAAAGCAGCGCTGCGGGCGCTGGCGGAATCCGCATGATCTTGGGGCAGTACCAAACCGGAGCAGGTCGTGCCGGCCACGCCGCCAAGGCGGTCTCCCAGATCGAGAATGTCGTGCTGGGCCCGTGCCAAGGTGTCGTCGATATCCTGACGGGTGCGTGAAGGCATGGCGGCCAATTGTGCGAAATGCTGGGCAGCCAACTGGCTTGCCTGCTCGCCGCCTTTGCCGCCGCCCATGCCGTCACAGACCATGAACACGCCTTGTTGCGCGAATCCGGTGTCTTGGTTGTTTTTGCGCCTAAGACCCACGTCACTGGTCATCGCGATACGGATGGAGCCTGTGGTCATGACGCCTTCCCCTTCTTACGCGTGCGCTTGACATGCGTCGTGTGCGGCTTTGCTGCGTGCCCATTTGACAGTATAGCCACGCTTTTCAGGGAAAGTCGTGTACGTATCCTCCTGAAACGCGGCAAAGAAGCGAGCATTGCCTTGCGCAATTGGTCGACTCCTGCCCAATATGTGGTGGCTTGGCCCGATTCAATGTCTTGCCCCGAGAACGTGGCGTAGTCGGCTTCCCGGCCAAGCTGGATCAAAGCCTGGTCATCTGTGCCGAGTTGACGGGCGATGGCACCGGCCTGATCTCGACGAGTGCCCTTGGCTGTGATGCCGCTTTGCTCGGCAAGCATGCGTATGGCATTCCAACCTGCTGCCACACGGGCTTTCGGACTGCCATGCCGCCGCGCTCGTGCCAGCAGTATGGCCTTGAACATCAGAATCAGACCGCAGGCGATGAGTAGGGTCCACAATGGGCTGCCGTACAGGGCCACCTTGCGGGTCACTCGCCAGAACCGCGCCCAGAACAGGTTGGTCGGCGAATCATCGGCGTCGGCGCCGGCCAATGAGCTTTGGCCCTTGGCTTGCGTCTGATCGCGCAGCGGATCGGTCAACGGCACTGGTGGTTGCCGGACCAGCGTCTGCGGATTCGGCGGCGTCAGGTTCTGGTTTTCATCAGGCATCTTGGTCTCCTTGGGCGTCGGATAGAACGCCACCCATCCCAGGCCCTGCAATTTGATTTCCACCCAAGCGGTGACATCGTTGCCGGTGAATTCGATTTTGGTGCCATTGCCCGAGGTCTTCTCCGTGCGGGCATCGGTGATTTCGCCATCCTCGTTTTTCGGCAGGAAGCCCAGGACCACACGGGAGGGCAGTCCCAGATCACGAGCCATCAGTGCCATGGCGGAGGCATATTGCTCGGAGTCGCCCACCATGGCCGTGCCTGCCAGCAGCTTGTTGATGCGGTAGTTGCCATGGCCGGCATCGGAGGGATGGTCGCCTTCAAGTCCATGAGAGAACCATCCGGAGTCTTTCAATGTGTCAGCCAACGCCGTGGCTGCGGCACCGCCCGAGGACTGCCCGCCGGCAATGGACGTGGCCAGTTTGCTGGCCGAATCGGGAACATCCTGGGCTTCTGGTTGGGTGATGCGGGCCGCAGCCGCACTGCTGATCTGCTTATCGGTGGGCTTGCGGGCGATAATGCCGGATTCGGTATAGGTGAGGCCTTTACGCGTGCCGGCGGGAATAATGGCGGAATCGGTATCCGTGTTGTAGTAAAACGTGTCATTGCCGTTGTCGGCATCGTTGGCGAAGCTCACGCCAGTGGCCGCTCCCGCCAGCGGCAGCCAGGTGTCGGTCAGTCCCTGATCGACGGTGAAGGTCGCAGTGAAGGATTTACCCTGCTCATCCGCCTTGATCGTGGTGCCCACGCGATGATAATTCGAGGAGTCCGTGGCTTCGGAAGAATCGGACAGGTTCCATACTGTGCCATCGAATCGATCCATCACCGCAAGTTTGACCGGTGTTCCGGCCGGCAGATTATGAACGGTCAGCAACACGTCTTTTTTGTGGTCCTTGATATAGGATCGCATGCCGCTGAGCGGGCTGGTGTAATCGTAGGGGCTTAACGGCGGATCGTAGCGGTCACGCAGCACGAAACGGTCCTGTGGCACCAGCAACGTGCCCCCGAAAGCAAGGCCGGCAGCGAGCACGACGATGATCAGCGCGGATATCCAGCGCCCCCCCTTCCAGCAGTTCAAGACGCCAAGACAGCCAGATAATCAGCAGCAAGGCAAAGGCAATACCGCAGATGGCGCGTTGCCAGCCGCTGTCTGTGCCCAGCAGGGCACATACGGCCACGGCCGCCGCAAGGGGCAGCACTCCCACCAGAGACAACCATGCGTTGGCATTAATGGCAAACACGCCGGTGAAGAACGTAAGCCACAGGCCGATGGTCCATACCGCCATCAGCACGCCGTCTTGCGTGCCCAGAGGCGGATCGACGGAAATAATGTACTTGAACGAGCCAAACGTCATTTCCCAACCTGAACTCAAGGTCTTCAAGGTGGGAATCACGTAATGGGACGTAGTGGAACTCAGCGTTACCACCGGGCCGATGATGAATTGGGCAAACGCCAGAAACACGATTTGCCACCACAGTCGCAACGCCGGCAACATGCCCGCCAGAGCGATGATCGCGCCCAGCAAGGTGGCCGGTACAGCGGCAATCGCCCAAGTGGCCACGCCGCCGTACACGTCGATGAGATTGGCTTGCGCCAGCAACATCATCGCCGCTATGAGTACGAGGCTGGCGATTCGTTTGCCCCACGGCTGGCGACTGAGGCCCATGCCGCGAAGCACATTGCCTCTGGTCATCCAGATAACCGAATGTGTGGAGTCGGCCCAGGAGCCGGTGGTGGTGGAGGTCCCGGTGTACGTGCCGGAGGAAGTGCCGGTGTATGTGCCGCTCGATCCGGCGTACGCAGCGGTATTGGTATTGGTGATACTGGACTGGTCGAAGGTCATGCGAGCACCCCCATGATCAGCGGGAGATCATCGAGGTCGCCGATGGTGGCCAATGTGAAGTTGGCGAATCTTCTGATGCCGCGATTGGCGCCGGCGCTGGCCTGCAATACCACGCAGCTGGCCGATCGGGGCAAGGCCAAGGTCATGCGCTTGATTTGCTCGATGTCTTTCAGCGATCCAACAGTGAAAAAATAGAACGAAGCATCAGGACTGTGCTTCAGCGTGCCCTCGGCGAGATTCGGATTATCCTCACGATCAGGCTCTATGGCACTGGCGTTGTCGAGGAACTCCATGGCGTTGCGCGGCTGGCCGTGCGCGTTGCCCGCGTGGCAGAACAATGGACGATCCTGCAGCAGGCATTTGACGCCGATGGAGGAGTGGATGGACACCGCCATCTCGAATTCCTCGCCGTTGACGTATTCGTCCGGGTTCACGCTGATGGTCACCGAGGTGTCGGTGCGGCGCGTGGCCTCATATTGGCGAATCATCAACGTGCCGGTTTTCGCGGAGCTCAGCCAGTGGACGTTACGCACGTCGTCGCCCGGCTCGTATTCGCGCAATCCGTAGAAGTCGAGATCATCATCCACGATCTGGCCGGATGGTTGGCCTTCCAGGTCGCGGGGCACGCCGGCATTCAGAGTATCGAGACGCACGGTACGAGGGTGGATGAATACGGTGATGCGGTCGGCCAGCTCCTTTTCGTGACGCACCAGACCGAACGGGTCTCCCTTGCGGATGCGCAATGGGCCGATGGGCAGTATTGCGCGCGATACGGTACGGAACTCCACATCGGTTTGCTTGGATTGCCCGGGAGCCAGCATGGGGATGTTGAATCGTTCACGCGCATCGCCGATTGGCAGATATCCGCGTGCCGTGGTCGTCGGCGTTCTGCCGGTGTTGTCGATGCCGACGATAACGGATACGGTGTCTCCCACGGTCACGCGATGATTGGATACGACGATGGACGCGTGGAAGCGTGTGTTGCCGAGGGAAAGCACGATTGCCGCGAGCATCATCACCATCGCCACGATGCCGAATACGAGCAGCTCATACCAGCCCAGAAACGGGAACGCAATAAGGCATGCGATGCCTGCGCCCGTTACCGCCCAGCCCAAGGGCGAGACGTAGGATGCGAAGAACCGTCTGATGCGTCTTACCGCGCGCTTGAACATGCGTTCAGCGCGCCGGCGACGGCGTAATGCGGCGGATGTAGATGCCATGGTCGGATACCTTTCCGGGCCCTATCAGGAACCGATGGTGGGGGAGGGAACGTCTTCGAGCACCTGTGCGATCAGGCTTTCCGGAGTCGCGCCATCGAAGGTGGCTTCCGGAGTCAGCGTGATACGGTGTGCGAGCACGGCCACTGCAAGGTCCTTGACGTCATCCGGCACCACGTAGGCACGGCCATCGGCCGCGGCCCAGATACGGGCGCATCGGGTCAGTGCCAAAGCGCCACGCATGGAGGAGCCGACCGTGATCTTCTCGTTGTGGCGGGTCGCCTCGACGAGCCTGACGATGTATTCACGAATCGCATCATCCACATAGATTTCGGTGGCCACCTGACGCAGCCGCATGACATCGTCACCGCTCAGCACCGGGGAAATGGTCTGCGCACGGTCGGTGATATCGACCTGCTTGAGGATATCGACGGACACATCATGGCCCGGGTAGCCGATTGACGTCTTGATAAGGAATCGGTCCATCTGCGCCTCAGGCAGCTTATAGGTACCGAGCTGCTCGATGGGGTTCTGGGTTGCGATCACGATAAACGGCTGCGGCACATCATGTGTGACGCCGTCAACGGTGACTTTCTGCTCTTCCATAACCTCCAGAAGTGCGGACTGCGTCTTCGGCGATGCACGGTTGATCTCATCGGCCAGCACGATGGAGGCGAAAATCGGGCCTTCGCGGAACTCAAATTCTCCGCGCTTCTGATCGTAGAAAGTCACACCCACCACATCCGAAGGCAGCAGATCGGGCGTGAACTGAACACGCTTGAAACCGGTGGAAATGGAATTGGCCAAGCCTCGGGCCAACTGGGTCTTACCGGTGCCGGGGTTGTCTTCAAGCAGAATATGGCCACCGACCATCAGTGCGGTGACGCATTGCTTGATAGGGATGGTCTTGCCGATAACCACCTTGGAGACATTTTCGACCAGCGCATTGAAGGACTGCTGGAAATCCCGGACCTGAGCCGTGGGCTGGGGCAGTAGTCCGGAATTGATGCTGGCGGGCAGTGCCGATGCGGCTGCTTGCGCGGCTTTGCTCGACTGACGCTGCGGCTGTGATTGCGGCTGGGATTGCGCGGTGGCCTGCTGCGGGATGGCTGGCGTCGATCCCTTGCGCGGCTTGAGCACGGTGCTGTCATCGCCCGCAGGAATGGAGGCGGCATCAGTAGTAGGAGACGGCTTTTCTGACGGCGCTTGTGACGGCCGCTGCGGCAGGTTAGGCAGCGCAACGGACTGCGGCGCCGACTCGGTGCTTGGGGTCGTGCCGGTGTGTGGTGCGGATGCCAGGTGCGTGGCGTCGGACAAGTGCGTGCTGTCGGATAGCTGCGTGCTGTCGGACAGGCGGGTCGTGTCAGACAACTGCGTCGCGTCATCGATGTTCTCGCTCATGGATGTTCTCCTACTGCTTGTGAATGGTGGTTGACGATATTGGGGTATTGCCGAAACCAAGAATCCAGGGGTTCTTGGCCAAAGTGGTGACATCGGTACCGGATTTGAGCGACTTGGTCCCCTCCGAGGAGTCAGAGGGACGTGTGCCCGCGACGCTGCCTCCGTCCGCAGTGTTGTCGAGACCGGAGTATCCCGGCCCGCCGGTGACTTTGACGCTCCACGCGTAGTTGCCATCGGCGGCCACGGCCAAGTCGGTGACATCCAATGGCTGGCCGGAGTTCCACGTGAACGGTTGGCCATTGATGATGATTTGTACAGTGGCCGACTTGCCATAGACATCAACCGAACCGCCGGTGACGTTAATGACGTGAGCGTTGTCTGACCAGCGCAGCTCCTGCGGTTTGTTGATTACAGCCTTCTTCTCATAGGTGTAAGGAGCGCCATTGTGCGGGCCTCCGGTGACGGCGTCGCTGGTAGCGCCGTTGAACACCTGTTGCACCGATGCGGTGTTGCATTTGGCCCAAGGACTCATTCGGAAGTCGAGTGAGTTCCGGTTAGTAGCTGTACCGGAATCGATGCCATCGGCAGTCACGCTGTAGGACTGCGCATGTCCCTGCTTGGTCCAATGCACGGTGCATGTACTGCCGGATCCGGTGGTGTAGACGTCAGTGGGCGGCTGGACCTTGTACTGCGGGACAAAGCTGCTCTTGCCCGTGCCGGAGGAAGCATCGCGCTGCGGCACCACGGTGGCCGTTACGGTGATTTCCCGGGTGTTCAAATCGTTCTCATTGATATCGAACGTAGCGCCACTGTCACTGCAATCGATGGTGTCCTTGACGTCTCCTCCCAAGGAAATTCGCCGGCAGCCGGCATTGCGGTTATTGCCGAGAGTGACTTTCGCCGTTACCGTGGTGTCGTCGTTCGACAACGCAATGTTCGGCGCATCCGGGTCTCCCCAGATCTTCTCTGACGGCGATGCGGCGGACTCGGCACTCCAATTGATTTTGTTATGGGCTTTGACGGTCGCCGTAATGGCGGTGCCATCGGAAATGTCGTTGTTGTTGAACGTAAACGACAGCTCGGTGGCCGTATTGCCGGTTTCCTTGGTCTGCGGAGCACCTGCACCGGTGACGGTCACCGAATAGTTGTCGACGGCGCTGAAATCACCGCTCGGTGCCTTCCACGTCACCTTGGCGGTTTTATTGCCACCTGTGACCGTAACATCGGTGGGAGCGGACGGCACCTTGTCCGGTGTGGCTTCGACGGCGGTGGACGGCTTGGACCAGCCGACGTCATTTCGCGCGGCGACGGTGAAGGAATAGGTTTTGCCGTTCTTCAGACCAGTGACCTGGCATGAGGTGACGGCACCGCAATCCTTCTCTCCGGTGACGGCACCGGTCCAACTGACCTTGTAGTTGGTGATCGGGCTGCCATTGGCGGCACCGGGCGTCCATGTGAGGCTGACCGCGCTGTCCTGCGGTTCCCCGGCTACGGGAGAGAGCAGTGGCGGCTCGGGCTTGTCGATCACGGACACGGTAATCGATGCGGTGACTTCACGATCCTTGGACTTGGTGCCGTCTTGCACGGTGACGAGCACGGTGTTCGTGGAAGCACCTACATCGGATGCGACGGCGATGGTGATGTTTCCGGAGGCATCGCATCCGGCGATGGTGAGTTTGGCGGCGTCATCCGCCTTGCAGCTGATGACGGTCAGCGAGGAATCGGGGAACGGATTGTACGCGCCGGTAAGCACGTTCACGGCATCGCTGGCACCGGCCTTGATCTTCAACGTCTTGTCGCCGACGCGTGCCAGCGGACGGGTCGAAGACACTACGCGCACGGTCACACCGGCATTCACGGTGCCCGCGCCGTATGCGATTTGCACGGGAATGGACGCGGTGGTGCCAGGAGCGGCATCCTTGGTGGCGGAAACCTGCAAGCTACCGGAACGGGACAGGTTTGCGGTGATTTGCCTGGATGATGAGCTTCCACCGGAATACGTGTATTGCTTTTCGTCGTCATACACGCCGGACGGTGCATGGGTGAGCGCCGTCAGATCAACGGTCTTGGGGTCCGCGCCCGCCTCGACATCAATAGTGGAGGACGAGAACGTGGGCGGCGGCACATCGCGGCCTATCACCGTGATCTGGAGAGTGATCACTGCGGAATTGATGATCTTGGTCTTATCCGATCCCTGCTTGCCATCCACAGCGGTAAAGGTAATGGAGGCGGGGCCTGCGTAGTCTTTTGCCGCAGTGAACTTCAGGGTCTTGTCGTTCACGTAGAAATCGGAGTTGGAGGCCTTGGTGGCGCTGACGGAATCAGCGCTTTCGATATACGGTTCCTTGCCGGCGCCGACGCGGACATAGTCATTGATGTTGATTTCAATGGTCTCGCGCGAATTGACCTTCAATTCCGGTGCCTTGGGACGCAACGTGGGCGGAAAGACACCATAGGCCGGTACCTGGATGAACGCGGTGGAGGTGATGTTGTATTTCGTATTGGTCACCGTGTAAGGCACGGCTCGCGCCTGTGACGTCAGGTCGACGGTGATGGTGGTCGAATGCTCGCCGCCCCTGACGTGAGCGTGAGCGCTGGCGGAGGGATGCACGCCGACCTTGAGCTCATTGGCTGTGCCGGAAGGATTGGCGATCCACTGGGAAACATCCACATCCACGGACTTCTTATCGATGGTGGCGGCGGACGGCACGCGATAGTCGTAGGCGGTAGGCGGCTCGATGGCGGCATTCGGATCCACGTTTACCGTGAGGGTGGCCGTATCGGACAAGCCGGCCTTGTCTTTGACCGTGTAGGCGATATAGTCGGTGGTGGCGCTGTCGGGCGTGGTGAAGGAGAGCATATTGTCTTTCACGCTCACCCCGTCGAGACCTTGGACCTCGACATGCTTGTCGACGGTCAGATTGGTGTTGTCGCCGGAGATGTCGTTCTGCGCGACCGGCACGGTTGCGGCCGTATTGGGCCTCAACGTGATTTCGTCATCCCTGGCGTATACGCCGGAGTCGGACGATCCTTGGAATACGCCCACGCGGATCTGCGCCTGTGCGCGCTGACCGGTCCAATCCTCCACGGCATAGGAGAAGGTGTCGGTGCCGGACGAATCCGGATACGCTTCATAGACCAAGTAGTCGGAACCGACTTCGGATATGCGGCCCAGCGTGGGTGCCTTGTTGCCCAGACCCAACAGCTGATCGTCGTCGCCATCCGTGTCTATGCCGGTCAGTGTGATGGGGATGCGGACCTTCTGCCCGGCGGCAACCTGCGCTTCGGCGTCATGCGGGGTTGGCGCGGCCTTGCTCGCTGCGTCGCTCTTATGCACGGTAATGGTGATATTGGCGGAAGCCACATTACCCAGATTGTCTTCAACCGTATAGGTGATGGGGAAGTTGCCGGTCTCGCTGGATGCTTGGTAGCGGACCGTGTCTCCAGAGACGAAGGCCAGACCCTTGAACGTCCCCTTGTCGTATTGCAGGTTGTTCTTGAGTTTGACCGTGGTGCCATCCGAGTAGGCCACATGGTCAAGCACATCCACGGACACGATGCCGTCGGTACGCACCTGGGCATTGATATTGCTGGCCTTGGGCACTGAATTCGAGGTGGCCAGAGCCGGCGGCTGCAACACGATGGTGCCCTTGGCGGTTCCGGAGGCGTTGGCCACGGTGTAGGTAAGGGCGACGGGCTTCGTGGGCACCTGACGCGCGGTGATATACACGCGCTTATGGCTGACGAGACCAACCTTGATGCCGGAGTCGGCCGGTGCGCTCACCGTGGTGACGGACAGCACACCGCCCATCGGATCGACGTCATTGGTGAGCGGCTCCACAATGGCGGTATTATCCGCGCCAAGCAGGGCGACATCGTTGGCGGCAACCGGTTTGGCGGCCTCGCCGGTGGCGGGCTGCACCTCGACTCGAGCCAATCCGGTGGCCGGAATCGAACCTTGAGTAATGATGTAGGGCACATAATAGGTGCCGGGATTGGTGGCCTTGAACGTCAACGACATATCCGCCGCATTGGTGGTCGTCGAAGCGCCGTTGGGCGTATCCACCTGAGTCAGTTGTGCCGGCTGCAAGGAAGTGCCATGCACATAAGAGGACAGCTTGACGACGGTATCCGTGTTGGGAACGGTGGTTTTCGCTACCGGGTCGATGACCGCGGCCAAGGTGTTCGCGGGCTTGACCGAGAAATACACCATGCCGGTGCCGGTTGCCGTGCCGTCGGAGACGGTGACCTCGACGCCCACACGTCCCGACGCCAGCGCACCGGTGTTGAACGTAAGCTGGCCGTCGGCTCGGGTGGACACCTGCACCTGGTCGGTGTTCTGGGCCACAGCGGAGACCAGAGTGAGCGGGTCTCCATCCGGATCGTTGAAGCTGCTCAGCGCATTGGCGGTATAACTGGCTCCCTGCTCCACATCGATCTCGGGAGGAGTGTCGAACTGTACGGGAGCGTGGTTGCCTCCATCATTCAGGGTTACGGTCACCGTGGCGGAAGAGGTCTGGCCGCGACCATCGGAAATATCGTAAGTAAAGGTAACGGTGCCTGCGGATGCGGCGGAGGCATCGAGTTGCAGATACCGGCCGTCGTAAATCGGCGAAATGGTGACGTCTTTGTTGTTTGGTGCGCCAACCTTGGTGATTTTCAGTACGGAACAATCGGTCTGCTCGTCATTGCGCAGCGCGTCGAGAATCTGTTCCGAACCGGCTCGTGCGCCGATTTCATCATCCTCGGCTTTGATTTGGCCGGATTGTGCGGAACAGGTCTTGGAGAAGTCGTGGTGGTTGTTGGCCGAGTCGTTGTTCTGCTGTTCTTTCTCGGTCTGCTCGGTCTGTATTTTGTTCCACTGTATTTTGATGACTTTGGTGGAATCCTCAGGGTTCCACACATTGCCGTTAACCGTGTCGTTGAGCACCACAAGGCGATGGTTGGTGCGGAACACCAATTCGGAAGTAGTATTGACGGATTCGAGGGTTTGCGGCTTGACGCTGGTATCCGTGGGGGAGCAGGCGCGAATGTAGTTGCTGGCCTTCTGGCTCCAAGCCGAGTACACGCAGCCCTTGGACGATACCGGTCGTGCTGGATTCGCCTTGCCCCCGTTGGCTATGAAATTCGCCTTGGCATTGGACTTCAACGGGATAAGCGCAAGGCCTCTCGGTGATGCCGCGGCCACCCAATCGGACTGTATGTCATCGGTGGGAGGCTCCTGAAGGGTGAGGGTGCCGGTCGTGTCGACATCGACGCGGCCGCCCTTGAATATGACGGTTTTGCCGGTTGCGATTACCGGCGTGCTCCCGATGACGGTAAAGCTTTCAACGGTCTGCTGCTTGCCGTCGGTCAGCGATTCGAGGGTTTTGGCCTTGGCGCTGCTGGGATTGTCAAGACGCAGCACCATACCGTCGGATGGACGGTATCCGTAGACCTTGCCATCGTGGGTTACTGCGATGCGCCCGCCCTCGCCCAGCTTTATTTTCGGATCGGAAGTGGTGGGGGTCACGGAATCAAGGTTTTCCGACAAGCCGGTCCACACATTGCCGGTCTTCTCGTTGATCAGGGCTGCGGTATCCCCGCCGACCACAGTGGTGGTGTTGGCTTTGATGTCGGTCTTGACACCGGTGCTGACCGTGGATGCCTTGATGGTGGAGGCTTTGGTCGTTTCGGTCAGGATGGTGTCGCCATTATGCTGTGCGATGTCGAATCGTGGGGCGGAGGAGGAGACGCCGGCGTCGGCCTCCTTGTTCTTTACGTTGAATCGTGCGGCCTTCTGGTTTTTCAGCGAAGTGACCCATACGGTGCCATCGTCCAGTTGCACATGGCGGCGCGTGACGGTGCTCATGATCACCGCGCCGGCAACAAGTCCCAGAAGCAGCAGGAGCGTGATTACGGGAACCGTCCACGTATGCCCTCCGGAGGGCATAAGGCGGCGCAAAGCCGCGCTGATGCGTCGGCGACGATCGTATGACTGGGACGATGTGGCCATCTGAACTCCCTGACCCCTGTTTTCTCTGGTTGCTGGTGTAATGACAACGCTTTACGGTTCCAATACCTGCCGTTCCTGTTGTCCATTTGGTGAATTCGCCGCTGCTGGGCGCACGTCTGATGCGATACGCAATGCCAGGGTGGCATGCCCGGCAGTGGCGAGCGGATCATTCTTGCGGCTTGGCCGCACAGGCGATGGCGGGGCTGACGGACATCTGGCGGTTCTTGCGCACAATGGACACCTGAATGCAGGTCTGCGAGCCTTCCTGCGCGTTGACGGTCACCGTGGGATCTGACGTTGTGACGGTTTGCGCGCTCTGGTCGGTATTGCTGCCCTGCACTATGGCCCACGCATAGGTATCACCGCTTTGCGGGTCTGGATTCGTCCAGGTGAACGTCACGGATGACCCATCCGCCGCATAGGTGCCGTTCAGATTCTCCGGGGAAGGAATCTGGGCGTTCGCGGTATCGGTGATCACGTCATCCTGATTATTGCGGTTGTTGTCATCATCCTTGGTGCCGGGCGTCGCCACCTGTTTGGTATCTGATCCGGTGGCGCTGTCCATGCGGGGAACGACCACGAAGGCGAATATCAGTGCCGCTGCGGTGATCGCCGCAAGTATACCGACGGTAATACCCACCGGTTTGACCCATCGCCGTGACGAACGGGTGATCTGATCTCGCTGGTCCGTGGCCCGGCGCCGACGCTCGATGTCTTTGGGATAGGCCGGCATCCCTTCCACGGTAACGGGAGTGGCATGCCCGAAATATGCGAATTGCACACGCTGCATGGCACGTGCGAACTCCAACGCGGAGTAGTACCGCTGGTCGGGGTCCTTGTTCAGGGCCCGGCGCAGCACCGCTTCCACATCGGCCGGCACGTCGGGGCGGTTGAGGCGAGGCAATGGCTGGTTGACGATCAGCGAAATCAGTTCCGATTGCGAACGCGGGTGATAATCGTGCTGGAATGGCGAGCAGCCGACGAACATGGCGTACAGGGTGGCCGCCAGTGAATAGATGTCGGCGGCTTCCGAACCATTGGTCAGATGCTGAAGCACCTCAGGCGGTGCCCACGGCGGCGAGAATCCGGTTTCGGTGCGGTCATACACATCGGTGGAGATACCGAAATCACCCAGAACAGGCAAGCCCTGCGAGGTGATGAGAATGTTGCTGGGCTTGATGTCGTGATGGATGATATTGCTGCGATGCGCGGTGAACAGCGCGCTTGACAGCTTGATGCCGAGGTCGAGTACCTGCTCGCAGGTCATGGACCGGGCCTTCATGATGCTGTTGTAGGTGCCGCCCGGCGCATATTCGATGACGATGTAGCCATGGCCATCGGAGGTGACGCCGGCACCATATACCGGCAGAATGTACGGGTGGGATGACATCTTGGCCATGAAGTTGGCCTCGCGGTTGAACAGGGCAGCGGCCCGTGGGTCAAGGGTTTTGGCGCTGGCCTTTACCGCCACCGGGCGTGCGGGCATACGCTGGTTATATAGGTACACCGTGGCGGTGGCACCGCTTCCCAACATCTGGACGAAATCATATCCGGGCAGCTTCGGCGGTCTCATCGGAATGTTGTCCATCTGTTCCCTCCCTCCTTGGAAAATGCGCTCTCCCTGCATTCGTTCTACAGGATACCGTCAAGGGTACGATTCTTCGTCGGGTTCGGTAAAATTTTTCCCTCTGTGACGGTCGGGTTTAGGCTGGAGCCATGATGACGAGACTTGAACCTGGAACAGTGCTGGACGGCATCGACCGTGATGGAGCGGCGAGGCTGATTGTCGGCACGCCTGGAAGCGGCAAAACTGAATTCGCCTTATCGGTGTTGATGGCGGGGCTGCGCCGCTACGGTGGCACGCAGGCGGTGATGGCCGTATCCGGCCGTGTGGCCGCCGACGCATTGGGCAATCGGGTGATTCGTGAGCTCGGGTTTTCCGTGCAGGCCAGGCCGGTCACCACGCTGGGTGCCGTGGCATTCCGGGCCATATCGGCTTCGCGCGAGGGAACTGGATTGCCGTCGCCTCGATTGCTGAACGGTGCGGAACAGGATGCTTTGCTGCGTCAAGTCATGGCCGTGCATCTGCGCCATGCCGTAGCGGGAGATGATTGCGGCACCTGTGATTTGCTGCGCGTCTACTTTGCCCAGGATGACTGGGCGAGACTCATACGCGATGCCGGTGCCGGCGAGATGCCCGGCTCGGCCGCTTCCGCACAATCAAGCCTCTCGCAACAAGGGTCGGATTCGCCGTCTCCGACGTCGGCAGGCGGCTCGACCAGCGCGGATAGGTTCACGCGAGGTATTTCAGATGCGTTTATCAGCCAGTTGCGCGATATGCTGGCCCGATTGGATGAGCTCGGTGTAGGCGTTCACGAAGAGCCACGTCTCTTGGACGCCGTGACGGAGGACGCGCGATTGTCGGTGCAATGGCGTTTGGCTTTCGCGTTGCGCCGTGAATATATTGCAGCCCAAAGCGCGGTATATCCGGGGCAATACCGTTTGGATGCCTCGTATTTGCTGGTGGCAGGCGCTCGTGTGGTGCGTGAGGCATTCGCCGCCGATCACGCGGATGATTCCGACCGGCCTATGTGTGTGGAGGCGTTGGGCTTGCCCCGGCTGCTGGTTGTGGATGATGTTCAAGACACCACGCTGGCCGGCATGCGCTTCTTGGAGGAGTTGGGGAATGCCGGCGTCAAGTTGGTGCTGGTCGGCAACCCGGATGAATCGGTGCAGACCTTCCGCGGATCGTATCCGGAATATCTGATGCGCCGTGCCGTGGAAGGGCGGCTGAAGGCCAAGGAAGAACAGCTGGTTGGCGGTAGTGCCGTCGCTGATCAGTCGCACATGACGATGGCTGATGTGATCGCGTCTCGTATTTCGCTGTCGATTCCCTCGCCGGAAGACGAGCCGCTGCCTCCGGCCGAGCGTCCCGGCAAGCTGACCGCCATACTGGGCGGAGTCGATGCAGCGAATTATCAGGCGGACGGCACGGTGACCGCCGGCCTGTACCGATCCTCACGTGAGGAGCTGGATGATGTGGTCTGGCGCATCAAGCGGGCGCATCTTGACCGGCATATTCGGTGGAACGACATGGCGGTCATCACCCACGACAATGCCGCCGTGCGGCTGTTCGGCGAACGACTGCGCCGAGATGGTGTACCGGTGCGGTATTCGTCGGTCACCCGTCCTTTGAAGGACGAGACTTTCGTGCAGGGATTGTTCGCGCTTGTGGAGCTTGCCCGATTGCGTGCCGAGGGGATGGCGGAATGCCAGATGACGTTGGCTTCCTGCGCGGCATATATAAGGACTAGAGTGGCCACGTTGATGAACGGCCCGTTGGTGAGTGCCGGGGCCAAACCCGGTCAGGGGCGTCCCGCAAGGCTTGCGCCGATCGAATCGGCCATGGGGTCGTTGGAGTCGCTGGCGCATCTCGCCACGGATGATGCCATGCTGACCTCTCTGACGACGGCATGGGAAACATTGCGTGAAACATACCATGAAACACGGCGTGAAACAGGTCGTGAAACATCCTCGTCAGTGGTTTCGACGTCAGCGGTTTCGTCGTCAGTGACTTCGTTGCCAGTGTCTGTCGAAATACTCGGTGAACCGTCCGGCGATGACTTGGCCTTTGGCGTTGACGCGCTGTACGTGATGCTTGCCATTGATGATGCCGCCGCGCCGGCGCAGGCTGCGCTCGCATCCATCCACGCGGTGCTCGGCAACGACCCTCAGGCCCGCGCTTTTGCGAACCTGTGGCATCTGGTGGGCAGCGTTGCTTCCGGCTTGGAGCGGCTGCCGGCAAGCCAGCGCGTACAGCCGCGCTATGCGCTGTCTGTTGCGTGGAACGCCACCGGTCTGGCACCGGTCTGGCAGCGTGCGGCATTATTCAACACGGCAGAGGGGCGTACGGCCAATGACCGGCTGGACGCGGCAATGCGCCTGTTCCAGTTCGCCGATGATTCCACCGCCAGTCGAGACATCACGTCATTCATGGCACAGGTTCGGGGCATGGAAGTGCAGGCCGATTCCTTGGCCCACATAGGACCGGTGGAAGACGCGGTGACATTGACTACGCCGGCAGGCGCGGCCGGACGCCACTGGGAATATGCGTGGATACCGGTGGTCCAGCAAGACGTGTGGCCGAACCTCGCCGGGCGCAACACCATGTTCGGTGGTGAAGACCTTGCCGAGCTCGTGCTGAGGGGAGCGCTTGAAGAAAGCGACAAAACCGGGCATGATCCGCGGTTCGCGGCTGTATTGTCGGGCGAGAAGAAGAGTTTCCTGGTCGCGCTGACCCGTGCACGGCGAATCATGATCAGCGCGGTATGGAACGACAGCATGAGCCCCTCGGACTTTCTCTTCGGGTATCTGCCGGAATACTATCCGCGCAACCGGCAACAGGCGCCTTTCACCACAGTGGGGGCACATGCGGGATTCGCCGAATATGATCTGGCCGGATTGGACGCCGACCCACGTGGGTTGGTCAGCGCCGCCCGCGCGGTTCTGGCCACTGCTCAACCGCAGCAGGCTGCCGCAAAGGACGCCGCGATTGCGTTGACACTCCTGTTAGAGCATGGTGTGCGCGCCGCAAATCCGCAGAGCTGGGCGTTTGTGGAATCGCCGGCCCAATCGGATAGCGCGTCATCTGGCGGTGCGTCATCTGGCGGTGCGTCATCTGACAGCGCATCATCTGGTGGTGTACAGTCTGACGGTATCCAAACAGGGAAAGGCAAGACGGATGCGCAGGCCGCACCCATGGTCACCTTATCTCCATCGGCGGTCGACAGCCTATGGGCGTGCCCGGTGTGCTGGATGCTGGAGAACCGGTTCGCCGGTCCTCGCCCCAGCTCCGTGGCCACCAGTTTCGGAACCCTCATCCATGCGGTTGCGCAGCAAGGCAGCGAGGAAGGGCTGGACCATCTTTCCCACAATGCCCAGGCGTTGGCCGCACTGGGCTTGGACTCCACGGCCGGCACGGAACGCCGCATCGAGGCTGTCGCGGCACGGCTTAATGCCATCTATCAGAGCAAACGTCCCGATCCGAATGCCATAGCCGACACCCGGAACCGCTATGAGGCCACCCGTAAGGACGAGTCCGCGGCGGATGCCCTGCGCAACATCGCCGATTACTTTGTGCGCAGCGACGCCGATCCGGAAACGTATCTTGGCAAGAACTCCAGCAACTTCAGCATTGGCGCATTGGCCGGTGCCGAATGCGAACGGGAGTTTGCCGCACGTTTCGATGTGCGTGACATACTCGACGCATACAATGCCGTGCCCGGCATGCACCCGATCGATCGGAACACGCTGGTTCGTCTGATGGGAGCACTGGTCGGAGGATGGCCGGAAGGCATGGACGAGCATCTGACCGTGAGACTGTCCGGGCGTATCGATCGTATGGAAACCCGCGTACTCGCAGACGGCGGCGAATGCATTCGCCTCATTGACTACAAAACAGGCAGAACGCCTACGGTCAAACAGATTTTCAATGATTTGCAGCTCGTGTGCTATCAGCTTGGCCTCGTGTTCCCCGAAGACGGGCCGCGCGGTGCCAAGGCACTTGCCGCAATGCCGCATATCAGCCAAAGCGCGCTATTCCATGTCGGGCAGAATGCGGCACCAGCCAGAAGCTACGCTCCGGAAGGTGCCTTCCAGCCGCCGCTGTTCACTGATGGCTCGTTGAATGCCGAACCGTTCACGCCCCGATACTGGTATAAAGACCCCAACCGTTTCTTCGACATACCCGCCATAGATCCGGCTACTCCTCCCGAAGGTGTGAGTGCCGAAGCGTGGGCGCAATTCGCCGCGCTCGCCGGTACGCAGACGTTATGGTCGCTGACCATGATCGCCCGCGTATTCTATGCCGCGGCGGCCAGCAGATCAGCCATCATCGAGGCCCATCCGCAAGACACCCATATCGGATTCTGCCGTATGAAGAACGTCTGCCCTGCCTGTGCAGGCCAGATCGACACGATTTTCGAAACGAGGCAAGCATGAGCACGTTCACTCCCAGTGCGGAACAGGCCGCCATCATCGATGCGCCAGTCGATGCTGACGTATTGGTGGTTGCCGGTGCCGGTTCCGGCAAAACCTTTACGATGACCCAACGCATCATCGCGCTTATCAATCGAGGTGTGGCACCTGAACGCATCCTTGGCCTGACCTTCACACGCAAGGCCGCAGGCGAACTGCTGGAACGCGTCTCCGCCGCAGTGGCCGGTGATATGGCGGGCTCTACGACCGCCACGGTGTCTGATCGGGCATTCCTCAAGCCGGCCATTTTCACGTATGACGCCTTCTTCCAGACCATCGTGCGCCAATATGGACTGCTTGTCGGATTCGATCAGAACACGCAACCATTGAGCGCAGCCGGAGCGCTTCAACTGGCCACCGAAGTCATCGACAGGCACATGGATCTGGCGTTCAGTGAGGATTTTGGCGCCTTCTCCAGTTTGGCGAACCGTGTTCTGGCGTTGTCGGATGCCATTGGCAGTGCCATGATCGGTGCCGGCTGCACCAGCTTCGATGATGCGATCAATCGAGTACGGCAATGGGATTCGGCATTCATCAATCGATTGCAACAAGCCGTTGCAGACGAACCCATGCCCGAGGACGAGCCGAAAATCCCCAAGATCAAACGACTGAAGAAAGATACCGACGCCAGCTGGCAAGCCAAGCTCGATGACCGTGCCGAACATTTGCACGCCCGTTGCACCTATCATTGCGGTGCGCTGCTGGAGACCACACGCAAACGCGATATTCTGCTCCAGCTGGTGGAGGCCTATGCCCAAGCCAAGCGGGAACGCAATATGGCCGAATTCTCCGACTTCACCATTGCCGCGTATCAGCTTATCGAGCGCTTCCCCTCCATCGGAGAGCGTACGCGCCGCAGGTACAGCCACGTGCTGCTCGACGAATATCAGGACACCTCCACCACGCAGGCCGCTCTGCTGGCAGCACTGTTCCACGTGGATGCGTCACAGAGGTCCGCCGTCAACGCGGTGGGTGATCCGTTCCAGTCGATTTACGCATGGCGTGGTGCCAGCCCTGGTGCATTCCGTATGTTCCAGCAAGATTTCCACCTGTCTGCCGGATACAAGCCATTCCCGCTGTCCGTCACCAGGCGAAACAGCCGTATAGTGCTCGAAGCCGCCAATAATCTCACGCTGCCGTTGCGCTCCAACCCGTCGCGTCCTTCCAGCTCATTGATGCGTGAGGTCGATGTCTCATCGCTCGACCCCATGCCTGATGCCCCCGAAGGAACATTGGGAGTACTGGGCTTCGCCACGGCCGGGCAGGAGATCGACGCCGTAGTGCGTTTCTGCAAGACGGCCATCGCACGGCACCGTTCCGCAGCCGAACAACAGGAACAGATGCCGGGCGAACAGAAAGCGCCGGTCGCCGTGCTGTTTCGGTCCAAATCACATATGCCCGAATATCAGGCGGCATTGGAACAGGCCGGATTGACCACATTCGTGGTCGGCTATTCCGCGCTGTTGGAACGTCCGGAAATCCGCGATCTGATGGCGTTGCTGCACGTGGCCGCCGACCACACCGATACGGGATCGCTGATGCGCTTGCTGGCCACGCCACGATTCACCATGTCCGCAGCGGATTTGACCATGTTGGCCCGTTTTGCTGAAGAACAGAACACGGAACAACGCTTCCAAGCATTGGTGCAGGCCGGCCTTGCCCAACCGGATACACCAGCGAATGAATGGGCGGCTGTGGTGCGTGAGTACCGCGATCAGGTGGCCAATGCGGTATTCCTGCCAGACGTATTGCTACGCGGCGACCTGGTAAAACTGCTTGAACGGTTGAGCGCACACGGGCGCAACGCCATAACCCGGGCCGCGGTGATGCTCCGTCAGGTGCATGATGCCGTCGGGCGGCCACTGGGCGACGTGATTCGCGCCGGCATAGAAGCGTTGGATCTTGACATCGACACCGTATTGGCCGGTGTGCTGCATAATCCGCAGCACCGCGCCAATCCCGCTTTGGCGCATATGCCTATGGATGCGATTGTGGATTTGGTGGATACGTACACGCAAGAGATTGCCGCTGAGCAAACTCCCTCGTTGCATGGGTTCATCACATGGGTGGATCATCTGGCTTCGGTGGAGGATGAAGCCGCCAGTCTCCCTGACGCTCCGGTGGATGTGGAACTGATGACCGTACACCAGTCCAAAGGGTTGGAATGGGATGCCGTTGCGGTAGTGGGGCTTACCGCCGTCGGATTCCCCAGCAATCAGGGCGACCATCTCAAGATCGTGCTGGACGAGCACCATACGGGAGGCACCGAGCAAGGTCACTGGACCGCACCCGAATATCATGAGACCGCCGACTCCTGGCTCACCAACCCCACCGCCGTACCCGTGCCTATGCGTGCCGATGCCGGCATTCTGCCGCGATTCCCCCATGATGCCGATGTGGAAGCCGACCCCATCGCATCGTTGGCGGCTTTGGATGATGTGGAGCTTATTGATGATGAAGTGTTCGGCTCCATGCGCGAATTCGGCGATGGCGTGGAAGAAGTGGATGCATCCGGCTGGTATTTGACGCAGGCGGAGGAATATGGGCGCCGGCTGCATGCCGACGAACGTCGATTGATGTATGTGGCGCTTACCCGTGCACGAGAAGATGCCCTGATGACCTATTGCGCCTATACGGGCGAATCCGGGCGGGACCCGTCAGTGGTGCCCAAAGGCTCTCGCGCCGCTCAGCCATCCAATTTCTGGCTTGAAGTGCATGACGCGCTCCAAGCCCGTGAACATGCGATATCGGCTCAGGACTGTGTGGAACGGCTGCAAGCCGCCAATGCCGGGAAGCCCATGCTGATCTCGGCGCAAGGCGAAGCGATTGCCACTCCCGAAGGGTTCTTTATCGGAGAGCATGCCGCGGCATACGGTGACGCCGTGGTGGGGGAGGCATGGCAGACGCCGATTACGCAGACGGATGCCGCTGTCGAATTGCCGTGGCCGGCTACCCTCAGCGACGCAGTGCATGAACAGCTGTCACGTGGCATCGATGTTATCGCCGCAGATTCCTCGTCACTTGAGCAGCACCAAGACGCCGGTCCACTGCTGCAACGGGCGCAATTGCTGGTGGACGACGCCGATTTGATGGCCGATGCCGCCAGCGGCCAGTCGCTTGATGAGGCAGTCAAAGCCAAGGCGCAACGCATTCTGGCCGTCGGACGTCAGAACGTGACAAGCCTGCAAGCCCGCGTAGGTGGCATGAGCGAACGGGAGGAGCGCCTCTACTGGCGTAGCATTATCCGTCCGATTCCACGAATATCGTCTCCGGCGGCCGAAGCCGGCACGCAGTTCCATGCGTGGGCTGAGCAATTCATCAATGCCGGTAAGCCGGATGAAGCGGTACTGGCATATGAAGCCGAATCAAGTATGCCGCATACAGGTCAGGATGCGGGATTCGTTTCCCGGGAAGCCATGTTGGCCGATTTGGCCGAACGGGAGCGGCAATGCCGCAAGCCATCCACACGGCAGCCCGCTGTCCCACAGCCCACGGCTCAACAATCCGCATCCGCCGTATCCGCCGCCTCCGCCACTTCCATAAGTAGCGACAATGCCACCGAGTCCAAGCTGGTGGCGTGGCAGCGCAGACTGGCCGAATCATCGTGGGCCAAGCGCATCCCGGCGTGGACGGAGCGTGCCATTGTCGTGGACGTGCCGGGCGTGGGCCTAGTCAATGGCAAACTCGATGCGGTATTCATCGGTGGACTTGACCCGTCCAGCACCACCGCACGCTTTACCGTGGTCGACTGGAAAACCGGTCGTCGGCCCACCAAGCCAGACGACATCACCCGCAAACTTGCCCAGCTCGACATGTACCGACTGCTGCTGGCAGCGGTCGAAGGTGTGGAATTGGACAGTATCGACGCCACTCTCTACTATGTCAGTGAGCCCGACGAGGGCTTGCGCGAGCTTCACGCCCGTGCGAAAACCAAACAGGAAATCCTTACCGAGTTGAGCTCCGGCATTCCCGAACAATCTGACAACGACTGAGCCCAAAGGCTCATGACCTGTACAGCATCGGACGGCCTTCACCGGTGGAGAGACCTTATGCATCGCAAGGCATCTCCGACGATGAAGACGACTGGCCACGTACCGGTCCGCGGTTGAAACGCGCCGCGTGACGTTGCTTGGGAACCGCTACCCCTCGGATGGCACGTGTGGGCGGGCGCACGTGCCGGACAACGCACCAGTAAGGAGTTATTGTGTCCACGACTCGCGCGGTTTCGAAGTCGTCCGCTGCCCACTCGCCCTATCAGCGCCTGTTCATGCTGCCCGGAGCCAAGGCGTTCTGCCTGTCCGGTGCGGTGGCACGATTGCCGATCTCCATGATGAGTCTCGGCATCGTTCTGGCGCTCAACCATCTCTACGACAATTGGACCATCGCCGGCACCATGAGCGCCGCCTATGTGCTGGCCATGAGCTGCGTCACCCCGTTCTACGCCCGCGCCTTCGACCGTTTCGGCCAAGCCCGCGTGGGCCGGCTTGCGCTCGCCGTGCAGATCGTGGCCATGCTCGCCTTCGCCTTCGCGGCGTTGGTGCGCGTGCCGATTCCGCTGCTGTTCGCTTTGGCCATCATCATGGGTCTGACGCAGTTCTCATTCGGCGCATTGGTCCGAACCCGTTGGTCCTATGCGTTGCGCGGTGTGGAAGATGGCGAACAGCTGCTCAACACGGCCTACGCCATGGAAGCCGCCATTGACGAGATCGTCTTTATTCTGGGGCCGATTCTGGCGGCTTGGCTGGCCACCTCCGTGCATCCGGTATCCCAACTGTTCGTTCCCACCGTGGCATGCGGCATCGGCGGCACCATATTCTTCTCGCTGAAATCCACCCAGCCGCCGGTCATCGTGGAACAGGTCAGCGTGGCCGCGCACGATGACGGCAGCCCCGCTGCAAGCGAAGATGCCGACCAGCTGACCCTGCGCCAACTCAAACGCAGCGGTGCCAAGCCCAAGAGTGTATTGCTCTATGCCGGCGTACTGCCGTTGCTCGCCGTGTTCATCGTGTTCAATATGAGCTTCACGTCCTTCGACGTGTCCATTACCGCCACCATGAAATCCATGGGACTTGAGCCCTTCCTCGGTCTGCAATTGGCGATGTTCGCGGTCGGCTCGTGCATCGGCGCGCTGGTGTTCGGCTCTTGCCAACTCAAAGGCTCCCATTGGGCGCATATGGTGATGTTCCTGTCGCTGCTGACCGTCGGCTACGTGTTCTTCCGGTTGTCAATGGACAATCTCATCCTGCTGGGCGTCTTCGAAATCCTCGCCGGCCTGACCGTCTCGCCGACGTTCGCCACCGGCAACCTCATCGTCAAGGATCTGGTGCCGGCGGAATCCCTGACCGAAGGACTGAGCTGGGTAACCACCGCAGGCACGGTCGGCACGTCGATCGGCTCGTCCGTGGCCGGCATTGTGCTTGACGCCTCCAACCCTCATGTGGGCATGATGCTGCCATTCATCTTCACGCTGGCGTCCGTGCCATTGGCGTTGGCCGGATGGGCCTTGGCCAAGCGGCGTGGGTGAAACGGGATCGGGCTACGCCCGATGGATGGTTGGCGGCTTCGCCGGGGTCTCTCCCTCAGTCCGCTTCGCGTCCAGCTCGAACGCAATTAATGATGGCTTTCAGCCAACTGAATTATTGCTCACTGTCGTTCGCCCTCACCTAAAAACGCCTCCGGCGTTTTCTTCACGGTTCGGCTCATCAGAGGGAGCTCGACTTCACGGTTCGGCTCGTCAGAGGGAGCTTGATTCTGTGGACGGGGTATTGGCGTGAGGGCTTGGCGGTGATAGGCTGATTGCCGATTGGAAAACGTCCCGGGTACATTGCCGGGCAGGTACGGGTAGACAGGGAAGAAGACATGATCAAGGTTTCGGTGGTCGGAGCAAAGGGCCGCATGGGCTCGCACGTGGTCGAAGCGGTGAACAACGCCGAGGATACGCAGCTGGCGCTCGCATTGGATGCCGGCGACGACCTGACCCAGATCACCACCGACAACACCGATGTGGTCGTCGAATTCACCGTGCCGTCCGTCAGCCTGAACAACGTGCTGACCCTGATCGGCCAAGGCGTGGACGTGGTGGTCGGCACCACCGGCTGGACCGACGAGAAACTCGCCCAGGTCAAATCCGCTATCGCCAACGGCCCGAAGCCCGAAACCCAGAAGGTCTTCATCGCACCTAACTTCGCGATCTCCGCCGTACTGGCCGACTACTTTGCCACCAAGGCCGCGAAATACTTCGAATCCGCCGAAGTCATCGAACTGCACCACCCCACCAAGGTGGACGCCCCCTCCGGCACCGCCATCCACACCGCCCACGGCATCGCCGAAGCGCGCAAGGCCGCAGGACTCGCCCCCGTGCCGGACGCCACCGAAACCGATGGCGGCTCACGCGGCCAGGTGGTCGACGGCATCCACGTGCACGCCGTGCGTCTGCGCGGCCTCAACGCCCACGAGGAAGTGCTCTTCGGCAATGCCGGCGAGCAGCTGACCATTCGGGCCGACAGCTTCGACCGCACCAGCTTCATGCCCGGCGTCCTGCTTGCCGTGCGCAAGCTCGCCGGCGACGCTCCGGCTGGCCTGACCATCGGCCTCGACCGCTTCCTCGACCTGTAATCGACCCGCAGTCGACCAGTAGTCGCCCCCGCATTTCAGGCAGGGAAGCGCGCCGGGACGCGCATCACGGCATTGCCACCGGCTCCGGCCATAATGCCACGCATTCAGCAACAATCAAGGTACGTAGTATAAGAGTCCACAATGGGAAGTACGGTGAACACTATGAGCGAGCATGACATGCACCTTCTTGATTCAGCACCTTTCGGCCGCATTCTGCCGGCTATGGTCACCCCGATGCAATCCGACGGCAGCGTCGATTTCGCCGCCGCGCAGAAGCTCGCCAAATACCTCGTCGCCGATGGCGCGGATGGTCTGGTGGTCAATGGCACCACCGGTGAATCGCCCGTCACCCATATGGATGAGAAGGTCGAGCTGGTCAGGGCCGTCAAGGAGGTCGTCGACGTTCCGGTGATTTCCGGCGCCGGCTCCAACGACACCGCACACACCGTGCGTATGGTCGAACAGACTCAGGAAGCGGGCGCCGACGCGGTGCTCGTCGTCATGCCTTACTATTCCCGCCCCTCGCAGGACGGTATCGTCGGCCACTACAAGGCCGTCGACGAATCCGCCGAAAAGCCGATCATCGTCTACGATGTTCCCGGCCGTACCGGCTTGAAGGTCAAGGTCGGAACCTACGACCGACTGGCCGAACTTGAACACGTCAAGGCTGTCAAGGACGCCACCGGCGATCTTGCAGCCGCAGTGGAGAAGCAGCAGCGCACCGGCCTCGCCTGGTATTCCGGCGATGACGGCCTGTTCCTGCCGTTCCTCTCCATCGGCGCCGTCGGCATCATTTCGGTGATCGCCCACGTCGCCTCCAACCCCATGCAGCAGCTTGTCCAGGCATTCGATCGCGGCGATATCACCACCGCCCGTCGCCTCGCCAACCAGCTCGCCCCCCTTGTCCACGCGTTGAATGGCGACGGCTATCAGGCCGTCATGGCCAAGGCTGCGCTCAAGGTCAAGGGCGTTATCCCCTCCACCACCATGCGTCTGCCGAACATCGGTCCCGACGCCACTCAGCTTGACAAGGCTGAAGAGGGCATGCGCGCTGCCGGACTGCTGTAAGCCCGAAACGCTGCATACGGGTTGCCAGCCCGCCGCCCCTGCATGACAGAGCAGAGGCACCACAACAGAAATCCCAAAAAGGTTATGGCACAAGAACAAAAGAAAACAAGCAAGAACACGAATTCTCGCCGTCGCGGTTCCGCGCGCGGCCGCAACGCCAACGGATCCAACAGCCGTACGCCGTCCCGTAAGATCAACGCCACCCGGCAGGCCACCGCACCCCAGCAGGATGCCGTGCTGATCGCCCCGCCGAAGTACCGCAAGGGCTCCATGCGCATCACGCCGCTCGGCGGCTTGGGTGAAATCGGCCGCAACATGAACGTGATCGAATACAACGGTCACCTGCTGCTCATCGACTGCGGCGTGCTCTTCCCCGAGGAGGAGCAGCCGGGCGTGGATCTCATCCTGCCCGATTTCAGCTACATCAAGAACCGTCTCGACAAGGTCGACGCCCTGGTGCTCACCCACGGCCACGAGGACCACATCGGCGGCGTGCCCTACCTGCTCAAGCTGCGCCCGGACATCCCGCTGATCGGCTCCAAGCTGACCCTCGCCTTCGTGGACGCCAAGTGCAAGGAACACCACCAGAACCCCACCAAGGTTGAGGTTGCCGGCCGTGAGAAGCTCAAGGTGGGTCCCTTCGACCTCGAATTCGTCAACGTCACCCACTCCATCCCGGACGCCCTGGCCGTCTATGTCAAGACCCCGGCCGGCTCCCTGATCGACACGGGCGATATCAAGCTCGACCAGCTGCCGCTCGACCACCGCATCACCGACCTCGTCGAATTCGGCAAGATCGGCGAAAAGGGCGTGGACCTGCTGATGATGGACTCCACCAACGCCGAGGTGCCCGGCTTCGTCAAGCCCGAGACCTCCATCGGCCCGGCCCTTGACCAAGCGTTCGCCCAGGCCACCCGCAAAATCATCGTCGCCAGCTTCTCCTCCCACGTGCACCGTGTGCAGCAGGTGGTGGACGCCGCCCACAAGTACGGCCGCAAGGTCGTGTTCGTCGGCCGTTCGATGGTGCGCAACATGTCCATCGCCGCCGACCTCGGCTACCTGCACATCCCCGAAGGCACCGTCGTGGACCTGAAGCAGGCCAACGACATTCAGGACGACAAGCTCGTCTTCATGTGCACCGGCTCCCAGGGCGAACCGATGGCCGCACTCGGCCGCATCGCCGACGGCAACCACCGCGATATCCACATCAACGAGTTCGACACCGTGATTCTCGCCAGCTCCCTGATTCCAGGCAATGAGCACGGCGTCTACAAGGTGATCAACAAGCTCGTGCAGCTCGGAGCCCGCGTGGTCAACCGAGACAACGCCGCCGTGCACGTCTCCGGCCACTGCAACGAAGGCGAGCTGCTGTACATGTACAACATCGTCAAGCCCAAGTGCGCCATGCCGATCCACGGCGAAAACCGCCATCTGGTGGCCAACGGCCTGATCGCCGTCAAGACCGGCGTGGACCCGCAGAACGTGGTTTTGGCCGAAGACGGCGATGTGGTCGACCTGTACCACGGCAGGGCCGCGGTCGTCGGCTCCGTGCCGTGTGGTTACGTGTACGTCGATGGCGATTCCGTCGGCGAGCTGACCGATGACGAGCTGGAAAAGCGCCGCATTCTCGGCACCGAGGGCTTCGTCTCCGCGTTCGTGGTGGTCGACACCGACAATCACGAGGTCGTCACCGGCCCGAAGATCTACCTGAATGCCGTGGCCGAGGACGAAAGCGAGTTCGACAAGGTTCGTCACCAGATCGTCGAACAGCTCAACGACCAGATGATGCAGGGCACGCGCGACACCTACAAGCTGCAGCAGACCATGCGCCGCACGCTCGGCAGCTGGGTTGCGCGCCAGCTGCACCGCAAGCCGATGATCGTGCCCGTCGTGGCCGACATCGCCCAGGACGTCGAAACCGTAGAAACCAAGTAGTCCGGATTATCCAGGGACGACCGTAAGGAGTAATTGAAGTCATGCCCGGTTCTAATCTCACTCGTATTGAAGCCGAAGAACGTAAGGCCGTTATCGAAGCGCCGATTCACTATCACGTCGACCTTGACCTGACGGTCGGCGCGAAGAACTTCGGTTCCAAGTCGTTCATCTGCTTCAACGCGAAGCCTGGTTCGTCGACCTTCCTCGACCTGATCGCCGACGAAGTGACCTCCATCGACCTCAACGGCAAGTCCCTGGACCCGGCCGTGGCCTTCCAAGACAACCGCATCGAACTGACCGACCTCAAGGAGAAGAACGAGGTCACCGTCGAAGCCAGGTGCCGTTACTCCAACACCGGCGAGGGCCTGCACCGCTCGGTCGACCCGTCCGATGGCAACATCTACCTGTACTCCCAGTTCGAGGTGCCGGACGCTCGCCGCGTCTACGCCGTGTTCGACCAGCCTGACCTGAAGGCCACCTTCGACTTCAAGGTGCTCGCTCCCGCCAGCTGGATCGTCACCTCCAACATGCCGGTTGCCACCATCGAGGACGATCCGCGCGAAACCCTCGACGGCACCCTCGGCGACAAGCCGAACGAAAGCACCCGTCTGTGGGACTTCGAGCCGACCCCGGTGATGAGCTCCTACCTGACCGCCATCTGCGCCGGCCCGTACGCCGAATGGCACACCGAATACCTGAACGAAGACGGCCGTACCGTGCCAATGGCCCAGTACTGCCGACAGTCGTTGGCCAAGGCCTTCGCGAAGGACGTCGACTACCTGTTCGACATCACCAAGAAGGGCTTCGCGTTCTACGCCAAGACCTGGGGCGTGCCCTACCCGTACGCCAAGTTCGACCAGATCTACGTGCCCGAATACAACGCGGGCGCCATGGAGAACATCGGCATGGTCACCATCCGCGACTCCTACGTGTTCGAATCCAAGGTGACCGACGCGCTGGCCGAGCGCCGCGTGGTGACCGTGCTGCACGAGCTTGCGCACATGTGGTTCGGCGACTATGTGACCATGAAGTGGTGGAACGACCTGTGGCTCAACGAGTCCTTCGCTGAATTCACCTCCACGCTGGCCACTGCCGAAGCCACCGAATGGCATGACGCTTGGGCCACTTTCTGCTCCGGCGAGAAGAGCTGGGCGCTGCGCCAGGATCAGCTGCCCACCACGCACCCGATCGTCGCGCCGATCAACGACCTCAACGACACTTACGTCAACTTTGACGGCATCACCTACGCCAAGGGCGCCTCCGTGCTGAAGCAGCTGGCATTCTACGTGGGCCGCACGCAGTTCTTCGAAGGTATCCACAACTACCTGAACCGTCACGCCTACTCCAACGCCACCCTGGCCGACCTGCTGAGCGAACTGGAAAAGACCTCCGGCCGCGATCTCAAGGCCTGGAGCGCCAAGTGGCTGGAGGAATCCGGCATCAACACGATCGCCACTGGCCTGACCGTAAACGCGGACGGCACCATCGCCGAACTGAAGCTCACCCAGAGCGCGCCGGCCGAACACCCGGTGCTGCGCCCGCATCGCCTGGCCGTCGGCTTCTACAACGAAGACGCCGCAACCGGCAAGATCGTGCGCACCGAGCAGTTCGAACTCGATGTAGATGGCGAAACCACCATCGTCGAGGCCGCAGCCGGCAAGCCGCGCCCGGCATTCGTGCTGGTCAACGACGATGACCTGACCTACACCAAGATTCGTTTCGACGCCGAATCCCAGGCATTCGCCGAAGCCAACCTGCATCGTTTCGATGATGCCCTGGCCCGCGCCGTGACCTGGCTCGCCTTCTGGGATATGACCCGTGACGGCGAATTCCCGGCCGAACGCTTCGTGGACATGACCCTGCGTCTTCTGGCCACGGAAACCGAATCCACCACCTTCCGTTACGCGCTGGCCTGCATGAGCACCACCGCCCACCACTACGTGGCGCCCGCCCGCCGCGACGATGTGCTGCGCCACGTGGCCGCCGAACTGTGGACTCTGGCCAACGCCGCCGAAGCCGGCTCGGACACCCAGTTCCAGCTCGTCACCGCCTACTTGGGCTACGGTGAGGAGGGCGACGCCGCATTCGCCGCCAACGCACACGGTCTGCTGGACGGCACCGTGCGTCTTGAAGGCCTCGAAATCGACAACAACTTCACGTGGACCATCGTCCAAGCGCTCACCTCCGTCAACGAGATGACCAACGACGACGTGGACGCGCAGCTCGCCAAGAAGGAGACCACGGAAAACCGCGAGTTCGCCTACGGCGCCCGCGCCTCCATGGCCACGACGCAAGCCAAGGAATGGGCTTGGGATCAGGCACTCCACAACGACGAGCTGACCAACTCCCAGCTCGAAGCCGTGGCCCGTGGCTTCTCCGCCACCCCGCGCTCCGATCTGGCCGAGCCGTTCGCCGCCAAGTACTTCGAGACTGTGGACTGGGTCTGGGCCAACAAGACCTATCACATGGCCGAGGCTTTGCTCAACGGCCTGTACCCGGGTTACGCCGATCCCGCCACGCTGGTCAAGCTCGGTGACGCCTGGCTGGACGAGCACATTGCCGCCGACAACGCCCTGAAGCGTCTGATCGTCGAAAACGTGGCATCCTCCCACCGCACCCTCAAGGTTCGCGAATACAACGAAGCGCTCTGATTTCCTTCTGGCTCCCCTCGGGTGCGAGGGGAGCTGTCGCCTCAGGCGACTGAGGGAATCGCTTCCGCGAGGAGCTACGTCCACATTCCAACATAAAACCCGCAACCAATCCTCAACAGCGTATTCTCGCTCAAGGCCGGCAATGTGCCGGTCGATGAGCGACAAGGATACGGGGAATGATTGCGGGCTTTTCCATAACTTCATTACTACTGATTCTGTTGGCCGGAATCGGCGCAGGATTCGTGGGCTATGCGGTAGGCGCATCGTCACTGGTCTCATACCCGGCCTTGCTCGCGTTCGGCATTCCGCCTGTATTGGCAAACGCTTCTAACACCGTTGGCGTGGTCGGCACGGGCATCGGTGGCGTGATGGGCGCGCGCAAAGAACTCAAAGGCCAAGCGGTACGCTCCATTACGTATGTGGTCATTGGCGCGTTCGGCGGGGTGGCCGGTGCGTTTCTGTTGCTCAAACTCGACCCGAGTGTCTTTGAATTCGCCGCACCAGTGCTGATTTTGCTGAGCTCGCTGATCATCGCCATCAATCCGCGCGGCCGCATGCAGGCCAAGCAAGCCGCCGCGGATGCCACCGCGCAACTCAAGCACATCGAAGCCACTGAAGCCACCGATGCCACTGATGCCGCCAAGCGCGCAACCACCCCTACCGCACCTCACCGCCCGCCGGAACAACTCGTGCAGCCCATGAGCCAGGATTCCTGGTGGGTATGGCTGGGCGTGGTGGCAGTCGCCATCTACTCCGGCTACTTCGGCGCGGGCGCCGGCACCCTGGCTCTCGCCATGCTTGATGCCGCCAAAATCGGCCCATTCCACAAGATCAATGCATTGAAAACCCTGATCGGCACAGGCGCGAACATCAGCGCCTCAGTGGTATTCATCATCCAAGGCGCGGTCGATTGGCCGGCCGCCATCATGCTGTGCATCGGCTGCTTCATCGGCGGGTACATCGCCCCGTCCATCACCCGCAAGATTCCCGCAAACATCATGCGCGCCGCCGCCGTAATCGCCGGCATCATTCTTACCATCGATCTGGGGCTCAAAACCTATTGATTCATGCCTTACACTGATGCAGTGAAGCATACAGCATGGCCGCCAACCGCAGCGTGGCCGCAGACCCCGATAAGGTGGCCAATGTCTGGCATTTGGCGACTGCGGAACCTGAGCGCCTAGAAACCAACGCGGTAGGCAAAGAGGTGAGTGACTTCCTCGATCCGCCAGACACGTCGCAGATTCACGGCGTTGCGTGCCATGCTGATTGGCGGTTCGCGGCGCGAGCAGGTGCTGTTCGCCGGCGTTATGAAGGAGCTACTCGCGCCCATCAACAATCCGCGATATGTCATCATCGGTAAGGAATGGGGCGTGCGCGCTTACTGCGTGAGCTTCCCCTGCCCGTCCGTATTTGCCCGCCGCCAGCAGGACGCCGAGATACTGAGCCGGCAGTTGGACCGCTGCCTGACGCATTGCACCATGGTATACGCCCGCACTGAGGAAGGTCGGCATACGCTACTTCGCTGCCAAACGCGTTCTTTCCTCAACCGCGACGAGCAACTGCCGCACATACTGACCACAACATCGGAGTAATAGATCGTTGCATTCATGGCCGAGACCACCCCGGTAGAGGAGATGCCGTTGGGCATGTTCATCGCATGGCTCAGCGTGTTCCTCGCCGTCGTTCTGTTTGGTGTTGCTTTGCCGGTTATCGATGTACGCTGGGTAGTTCCGTTCGTCGTATTTGCCGCTGTATTGTTTACAGGCGCGTTTGCCGGCCCGTTCTTACTAGTGCGATGGCTTCGTTCCCGTGCCGGAGTGCATCGGTCCGCCCGGCATGCCCGCTAACGAATGTATCTCATCATTCATCCGCCGAACAAGATGAATATGCGGGTTTGTGGGTGATGCCATTGCGGCTGTTGAATGCTGATTTCCGGTTCTGGAGCAGATTCCGTGGCGGTTTTTTGCCGAGTCGGGTCCTAGGGTGGAGCACAACGACTACGATGGTGCGGGTAACGCGATACAAGGAGTGGAACTTCATATGCCGAAGATGTTTGGAACCGATGGTGTTCGAGGACTGGCCAATAGGGATTTGACCGCACGTCTGGCGTTGGATTTGGGCGATGCCGCCGTGCGTGTGCTCGGCGACGCCGGCACCCAAGACGATCAGCCTGAGGGGCGCCGCCGCGCGCTCGTGGGTCGTGACACCCGTGTGTCCGGCGATTTTCTGGCTTCCGCCCTGTCTGCGGGCATGGCCGCCGGCGGATTCGACGTGATCGACGCAGGCATCATCCCGACCCCGGGCATCGCGTTCCTGACCAGCGTGCTCAACGTTGAGATGGGTGCCGTGATCTCCGCCTCCCACAACCCGATGCCCGACAACGGCATCAAGTTCTTCGCACGCGGCGGCTTCAAGCTGCCCGACCAGAAGGAAGACGACATCGAGGCCGTGCTCGGCCAGGACTGGGACCGCCCGACCGGTGCCGGCGTGGGCCGCGTGAGCCACGACCAGACCACCGCCACCAACCTGTACATCGATCATCTGGTGGCCACCATCGCTCCGCTGGACGATGACAAAACCCAGCCCAAGCCGCTCAAGGGACTGAAGATCGTGGCCGACTGCGCCAACGGCGCCACTTCCGTGGTGGCTCCCGAAGCCCTGCGCCGTGCCGGTGCGGATGTAATCGTGATCAACGCCTCGCCGGACGGCTACAACATCAACAAGAACGCCGGTTCCACCCACCCCGAGCAGCTGCAGGCCATGGTCAAGGCCACCGATGCCGTGATGGGCGTGGCCTTCGACGGCGACGCCGACCGTTGTCTCGCCGTGGACGAAGACGGCAACATGATCAACGGCGACCAGATCATGGGCATTCTGGCCCGCGCCAAGCAGCGCGAAGGCAAGCTCAACCACGACACCCTCGTGGTCACCGTGATGAGCAACCTCGGTCTGAAGCTCGCCCTGAAAGATATGGGCATCAAGACCGTGGAAACCGCCGTGGGCGATCGTTACGTGCTTGAGGAAATGCTCAAGGGCGATTACTCGCTCGGCGGCGAGCAGTCCGGCCACGTGATCAACCGCGAATTCGCCACCACCG
>OIYU01000329.1_pt1 | contig 37744 bp, 26 predicted proteins | sample 1588321 | NCBI WGS metagenome assembly OIYU01 (sample SAMN03283258) | human gut metagenome | biome: human-associated habitat; material: feces | host: Homo sapiens | place: USA | collected 2013 | reverse complement strand
CAGTGTTGGACCATCTTTCACCCGGGTGGATGCAGAGTACACCTGGCGGATACAGCGAGGTGGTTTCGGGGAAGTGTCCCGGTTTCCATGCCACAACGTGGCTGGAGATCGGCTGACACGACGGTGTAGACTTTCTGCCGCTATTGGCAGAAAGCTACCCACCGGAGACAAAATATAAAAAACGCCCCCATAGCCACAGCAAGCAACAGTCCCTCCACCATAAGGTGGAGGGACTGTTGTTCTAAAAAACGCTTTCCAAGAAAAGCTTACTCCTGATCGCAGTTGGGGCAGTGGCCATTCTCATCCAGATGAGCGCCGCAGCGGGTGCAGAAGCTGGGCGCCACGGGAGCCGCCTGCTCAGCGGGCTGGAAGGGAGTCGACCGCTGGGCGGGAGCCGCAGGAGCCACGGGCGTTACCGGAGCAGCGGGCTTAGCGGGCTGGGTACGGTGCAGCTCCGGCACGGCGAACAGGTCGGCGTCGGCGCTGCGCTCGTTCTGGTTTTTCAGCTTGCGGTTGATGGAGATGACGTTCTTCAGCAGCAGGACCGCCATCATCAGCAGCTCATAGCACAGACGTACCGCAATGGGGCCCAGCACCATCAGCAGGATGCCGTAGCCGCCCAGCCAGTGACGGCCGGTCCAAGTCTCCGGAGCCATGAACAGCATGAAGAAGCCGCACAGAATGACGTAGGCCGTCACGAAGATGTACAGAGCCTGCAGGATCTTCTCCACGATCAGGAACTTAAAGTTCACAGCGTCGTGGAGGAACTTGCCGAAGCGGCCCAGCTTCTCCCGCTTTCTCTCCGGTACGATCATCACAAAAGCTACCACCGTAGCGGCGATAGCGAGGATCGTGGCGATGATGCCAAAAGCACCCATATTGGCGTTCAGGGCGCTCAGACTGGTCATAGAATTCATAAGTACCATTCCTTTCTCTATGTGTGTGATCTCTATCTCCATAGCTTTGCCGGATTGCGACAAAATTACAAAAATATCGTATCACGAAAGGGGAAGCTTGTCAACATCCGACCAAAGTGGACAGAGGCAGGACGGATATCCACTTGACAAATGGTCCCAAAATGGGTATATTATGTACCAGTCAAGTGAATATCTTCCACCTTGGGGGAGTAATTCCACTTCGCAGCCTGCGGAGTGAGGCAGTTTCGTCAAACCGGCGTTCAGGCGCCCGGACTGCTTTGAAAGAATGAGACTCATGCGTGGGCTTCGGCCTGCGCATGAGTTTTTTTGTTACGCCGGGTGGGTAAAATGGAGATGGGGGAGGACCCCCGAAGAAGGAGTGGTTGGATGCAAAAGGAATACACCCAAACAAAGGAACAGGTGCTGGAGGGCCTGCGGACAGACCGGCAGGGCCTTTCGGCGCAGGAGGCGGAGAAGCGCCTTCGGGAGCACGGGGAGAACCGTCTGAAGGAGGCGGAGAAGCTGACCTTGTTTCAGCGGTTCGTGCAGCAGCTGAAGGATCCCATGCTGCTGATCCTGCTGGCGGCGGCAGCGGTGTCCGCCGTGACCAATATCCTGTCCCACGAGAGCTTTACGGAGGTCATCATCATCCTGCTGGTGGTGCTGCTGAACGCCATTCTGGGTGTGGTGCAGGAGAGCAAGGCGGAGGCCGCCATTGAGGCTCTCCAGACTATGACCGCCGCCACCTGCAAGGTGCTGCGGGACGGGCAGCAGGTGACCATGGAGAGCCGCCTGCTGGTACCCGGCGACGTGGTGCTGCTGGAGGCAGGCGACGCCGTCCCGGCGGACGGGCGCATTTTGGAGAGCGCCTCCATGAAGATCGAGGAGGCAGCCCTCACCGGCGAGAGCGTCCCCGTCAGCAAGTTTACGGAGCCCCTCGCCGGGGAACAAGTGTCGCTGGGCGACCGGAAGAACATGGCCTACATGGGCTCGGCGGTGGTATATGGCCGGGGCCGCATGGTGGTCACCGCCACGGGCATGGACACGGAGATGGGTAAGATCGCCGGTGTGCTGGCCCAGACGGAGCAGGAGGAGACGCCCCTGCAGCGTAAGCTGACCCAGCTGGGCAACACCCTGTCCAAGATGGTGCTGGCCATTTGCGTGTTCATCTTTGTATTTGACCTGCTGGTGGCGGGTTCCCTGACGCTGGAGAGCGTGCTGGAGACCTTCATGGTGGCGGTGTCGCTGGCGGTGGCCGCCATTCCGGAGGGTCTTGCCACGGTGGTAACGGTGGTGCTCTCCATCGGCGTCACCAAGATGAGCCAGCACAACGCTGTGATCCGCCGTCTGACGGCGGTGGAGACGCTGGGCTGCACGCAGGTCATCTGCTCCGATAAGACCGGCACCCTCACACAGAATAAAATGACGGTGGTGGAGCACACCGGCCCGGAGGGACTGCTGGGTACCGCTATGACCCTCTGCAACGACGCCGTGGAGAATCCCGATGGCACGGTGCAGGGCGAGCCCACGGAGGCGGCGCTGGTGCGCTTCGGCGTGGACAGCGGGCTGGATAAGAACCGGCTGGAGCAGGAGCAGCCCCGTGCGGCGGAGGCTCCCTTCGACTCCTCCCGGAAGATGATGTCCACCATCCACCGCATGGATAACGGCTTCATTCAGTACACCAAGGGCGCACCGGATGAGGTGCTGCGCCGCTGCACCCGATATGAGGAGAGCGGCCAAATGCTGCCCATGACCGAGGAGAAGCGTCAGGAAATTCTGGCGCAGAACAAGGCCATGGCGGATAAGGCTCTGCGTGTGCTGGCGGCGGCCATCCGCCTGTGGGAGGGCGGCCTGCCCAAGGACGACAGCCCGGAGTATCTGGAGCAAGATTTGTGCTTCGTGGGTCTGGCGGGCATGATCGACCCGGTGCGTCCGGAGGTGAAGGCCGCCATCCAGCAGTGCCGCACGGCAGGCATCCGGCCGGTGATGATCACCGGCGACCACAAGGATACCGCCGTGGCCATCGCCAAGGAGCTGGGGATATTGGACGATCCCTCGCAGGCCGTTACCGGCAGCGCTCTGGACAGCCTCAGCGACGAGGAGCTGGCCAAGGAGGTGGAGAAGTACAGCGTGTACGCCCGTGTACAGCCGGAGCATAAGGTCCGCATCGTTAACGCATGGCGCAAGCGGGGGGCCGTGACGGCTATGACCGGCGACGGCGTCAACGACGCCCCGTCTATCAAGTCCGCCGACATCGGTGTGGGCATGGGCATCACCGGCACCGACGTCACCAAGAATGTGGCGGATATGGTGCTGGCCGACGACAACTTTGCCACCATCGTGGGCGCTGTAGGCGAGGGCCGCCGTATCTACGACAATATCCGCAAGGCCATTCAGTTCCTGCTGGCCTCCAATATGAGCGAGGTGCTGGGCGTGTTCGTGGCTACGCTGCTGGGCTTTACCCTGATGAACCCGGTGCATCTGCTGTTCATCAACCTCATCACCGACTGCTTCCCGGCGCTGGCGCTGGGTCTGGAGCGGGAGGAACCGGACGTGATGGAGCGGCCGCCCCGTCCCTCTGATGACGGCATTTTCGCCGGTGGTCTGGGCTGGGACATCGCCTATCAGGGCATCCTCATTACCGTTATCACGTTGGTCTCCTACATCATCGGCCACTGCATGGAGGTGGGGTATTTCGAAATGCCCAAGGGCGTCTCCGACGACGGCATGACCATGGCCTTCCTGACCATGAGTATGTGCGAGATCTTCCACAGCTTCAATATGCGCTCTCAGCGGCGCAGCGTGTTCAGCCTGCCCAGTCACAACAAGGTGCTGTGGTTGGCCATGATCGGCAGTCTGCTGCTGACCACCGTGGTGCTGGAGGTGCCCTTCATCGCCAACGCCTTCGGATTTACGCCGGTGAGCTGGACGGAGTACGGTATTGCGCTGGGTCTGGCGGTGCTGGTGATCCCCGTGGTGGAGATCGTAAAAGCCTGCCAGCGGGCCCATGGCCGGAGAAAGAAACAGCTTTAAGCCTGTCGAATCACATCTGCCGGGGCGGCTTTTGCCGCCCCGGCGCTCTGTCAGAATCCTATAAAATGCCGGGTCACTGCCCGGTGTTTTTCTTTCTGCGGGAATTTGCGTGGCGGCGAAAAGTGTGGTACAATCATCTATTATGACAAATCCCTCGGAAGGAGGCGTGAGCGTATGGAGGATGAACGGATGGAGCAAAACCGGCAGCCGGAAAAGACAGATGTGGTGTTCTTTTCCCCGGAGATGCTGCGCCTGGCGGATCAGCACCGGCGGGAGCAGCAGGAGCGGCTGGAGAACTGCCGTCAGGCGGCCCGGAATGGTGACTGCGCCGCAGCGGTGCAGATGGGACTTCACTATTTTTATGGCACCGGCGGTGTGAAGAAGGACCCGGACAAGGCCTTTGCATGGTTCAGCCGCACAGAGCCGGACGACCCTACGGCCCTTTACTGGCTGGCGGTGTGCCATGACAACGGTACCGGCGTGGAGCGTGACCCGGTGCGGGCCTTTGAGCTGTTTCAGGAGAGTGCCAAGCTGGGCTATCTGCCGGCGGTGTGCGATCTGGGCGTGTGCTACGAAAACGGGCAGGGAACGGAGAAGGATCTGGACCGGGCCATCCAGTGCTACCGCCATGCGGCGGAGGAGGGCTACGCTCAGGGACAGTGCAATCTGGGAGCCATGTATTACTTCGGCGTGGGGGTGGAGAAGGACTATGGGCAGGCGGCCCGGCTCTTTACCCAAGCGGCGGAGCAGCAACATCCACGGGCGCAGTTCCTGCTGGGCCTGTGCTATGAGTTCGGCAACGGCGTGGAGCAGGATGCCAAAAAGGCGGCGCTTCTGTATCAGGAGGCCGGGAAGGGCGGCAGCGCTGAGGGCCTGTGTGCTCTGGGCGTGCTGCACCACGCCGGAAAGGGCGTAGAGAAGGACGATCGCCGTGCGGCGGAGCTGTTTCGTCAGGCAGCGGAGCTGGGTCTGCCCAGAGCGCAGCTGTTCCTGGGTCACTGCTACGACGACGGCATGGGGGTGGATCAGTCGCCGCCTCAGGCGGTGGAGTGGTTCCGTCAGGCGGCTCAGACGGGCTATCCCGACGCCGTGATGCAGCTGGGGCTGTGCTATCTGTACGGTCACGGGACAGCGACCGACGAGAAGCAGGCGGCGGAGCTCTTTCAGCAGGCCGCCTCGGCGGGGAACATCCGGGCCATGAACGAGCTGGGGCTGTGCTATGAGGCGGGCCGTGGCGTGGAGAAGGATATCCACCGTGCGGCGGAGCTGTACCGTCAGGCGGCGCAGTCCGGTATGGCGGCGGCGCAGTGTAATCTGGGCGTGCTGTACCGGGAGGGCCTCGGCGTAGAGCAGGACGACCGCAAGGCGGCGGCCCTGTTCCGGGCCTCGGCGGGACAGGGCTTTGCCCGTGGACAGTTCCTGCTGGGGCTGCACTTGGAGGATGGCCGGGGCATCGATCGGAATGAAAAGCAGGCGGCGCAGGAGTACCGCCGTGCGGCGGGACAGAACTATCCCGACGGCATGGCAGCGCTGGCCCGGTGCTATGAGCACGGCGTCGGGCTGGAGCGCAACCCCTATCTGGCGGCGGATCTCTATGACCGGGCAGCCCGCCGGGGCCATGTGAGGGCGGCCTATGCTCTGGGAAATATGCTGCTCTCCGGTGACGCCATCGGGCAGGATCCGGCCCGTGCGCTGGAGCTGTACCAGCAGGCGGCACAGGCCGGACACATGGGCGCTCTGCGGCAGGTGGGCCGGTGTTATCAAAAGGGAAAGGGCTGCCAGAAGGACGAGGCCAAGGCCTTCGACTGCTTCCGGCGCAGCGCCGAGGGCGGAGACGGCCCGGCGGCGGTGGCGCTGGGATACTGCTACCAAAAGGGCGGCGGCTGCCCGGTAGACGACGCCCAAGCGGCTCACTGGTACGAGGAGGCGGCCCGTCGGGGCCTGCCGCTGGGGCAGTACGATCTGGGCTGCCTGTATGAGGCGGGACAGGGCGTTCCACGGGATCGGAGAAAGGCACTGGAGCTGTACCGTCAGGCGGCACAGGAGGTTCCGGAGGCCTGTCAGGCGGTCCGGCGGCTGGAAAAGACCGGCAGAACCCAACGGATCGCCGGCTGGGCGCTGGTGACCTACGCCATACTCATGGGAGCCGGGCCCTGGGAGGGCAGCGCCGGTGACCGGATCATCTGGCTGGCGGTGGCGGCCTTTCCGGCGATGGCCGGAGGGTGCTGCCTGCACTACGGTCGCCGTCTTGCACCGCCGCTGAGTAGGATCGGGCGGATCGCCCTGACGGTTTTAGGGGCCGTGCTGGCCTTCCTCTTTGTGGTGGGGGTCGTGGTGCTGCTGGATCCGGCGGAGGCAGTGGACGGCGCCAGCGTGTGGCTCACCGGCTGCGCCGGCGTCGGTGCGGCAGCCCTGCTGCTGAGCGGCCTGCGGAAGCCTCGTACATAAAACGGCGCAGCGGGGGCGTGTACCAGACGGTACACGCCCCCGCTGCATATGAGAAAGAGAGAGACTCGAAGAAAGCTTCGTTATTTCATCGATCAATGACGGCCGAAGAAGTAGTCGTACAGGTCGCTGTACCCATTTCCGCTGTAGCCGTTATTGCCGTTATTGTAGTTGTTGTCGCCGCTCTGGCTGCTGTCTGCGGTGTCGTCGGTGGTTTGGGGCTGTGCGTCGAAGGTCAACTGGGTGGTGATCTCCTTGCCGTCACGCAGAACGGTGAGGGTCACGGTATCCCCGGCCTTGAAGCCCTTCTTGGCGGCGGACAGATCCTCCATGGAGGTGATCTGAGTGTCGTTGAGCTTGGTGATGACGTCGCCCAGCTTCAGCCCTGCCTTATCCCCGGCGCCGCCGTCCTCCACGGAGTAGACGAACACGCCCTCGGTGGCGTTGATCTTATACTGTGCCGCCATCTGCTGGGTCATGGTGCCGGCGGTGATGGCCATATAGGCCTTATTGCCGACGGAGCCGTTCTCTATGATGTCCTTGATGATGGACTGCACATCGTTGATGGGAATGGCGAAGCCCAACCCCTCCACCGTGGTATTGGCGTAGCTGGAGTACTTGGCGGACACGATGCCCACCACCTCGCCGTACAGGTTCATCAGGGGGCCGCCGGAGTTGCCGGGGTTGATGGAGGCGTCCACCTGGATCATATTGAAGGGAGTACCCTCCACGTTGATGGCACGGTTCACGCAGGATACGATGCCCTGACTCATGGAGAAGGTCAGCTCACCCAGCGGGTTGCCGATGGCCATCACCGTGTCGCCCACGTTGACATCGGTGGAGCTGCCCAGCGTTACAGCCGGCAGATCCTTGGCGTCGATTTTCAGCACAGCCACATCGTAGTCGCTGTCGCTGCCCACCAGCGTGGCAGGATAGGTGTCGCCGTTATAGAGGGTGACGTTGATGGAGCTGGCGTTGGCTACCACGTGCTGATTGGTGACGATATAGCCGTCGGCGGTGTAGATGAAGCCGCTGCCGGAGGAAGCGGACTCGGTCTGCTGGCCGAAGATGTTGGTGGAGACGGCGGAGCAGTTGATGGAGACCACACTGTTGACCGTGGAGGCGTACACCTCGGCGGGGCTCATCAGCGTCTGTCCGTCCACCTTCTTGAGGCTGACGTTAGTGGCGGTGCGGTTGCTCTGCTGCACGGTGGTCTTACCGGTGCGGCTGCCGTTCTGGGCCAGAATGGCGCCGCCGAAGCCGCAGGCTGCGCTGATAACGGCACAGCTGAGGATCAGGGCCACCACACGACCTACACCGCCGTGGTGCTTCTTGGGCTGCACCGGGGTGTCTGTCATCACCGGCTCGGCGGCGGGCTCCACGGTGGACCCGGCCGCAGACTCTGTATGAGATTCTGCGTTGGGATCACGATAGCTGAAGTGATACAGGTTGTTCTCGTCATGAAACTCGTTGGACATATGAAAAACCTCCTTTTGGGATATTGCCCACGGCGGGGAACTGTGCTATGATGTTTAGCGCCGTTCCGTTTCTTTGTCTATTATCATACCCGGAAAGCTTAATGTAAGCTTTAAGAAACGGATTTTTCTTTGAACATTTTGTAAAGGAGGTGCCGCCGTGCTGAAGCTGGAGGGCTTGAAGCTGACCCCGGAGGAGAAGGAGGCGGCCCTGCACCGGAAGGCAGCCCGGCTGCTGCATATCCCGGAGGAGGACGTGCTGTCGGTGCAGGTGCTGCGCCGTTCCATCGATGCACGGGAGGAGCTGCATCTGGTGTACACCGTGGCGGCGGAGGTGCGGCAGGAGAAGCAGGTGCTGCGCCGCTGCCGGGACCGGCGGGTCAGCCGGTACGCCCCGGAGCGGTACGCTTTGCCGGAGATATTGTCTCCGCCGGAGGTGCCGCCGGTGGTGGTGGGCGCCGGGCCGGGCGGCCTGTTTGCGGCGCTGGTGCTGGCCCGATGCGGCCTGCGCCCCATCCTGCTGGAGCGGGGGCGGGACACCACCGCCCGCCAGAGGGACGTGGAGACATTCTGGCGCACCGGCGTGCTGAATCCGGAGTCCAACGTACAATTCGGAGAGGGGGGAGCCGGGGCCTTCTCCGACGGGAAGCTGAACACCGGCACTAAGGATCTGCGCCACCGGTGGATCTTAGAGGAACTGGTGCGATGCGGCGCGCCGGAGAGTATTCTGACGGATGCCAAGCCCCATGTGGGGACGGATATGCTGCACATTGCTCTGCAAAACCTGCGGCAGGAGCTGCTGTCGCTGGGGGCGCAGGTACGCTTCGGCCACCGGCTGGAGGGACTGGAGAGCCGGGAAGGCGTCCTGACGGGGCTGCACGTCCGGACAGGGGAGGGGACGTATCGTCTGCCGGTGCGGGCGGTGGTGCTGGCGCCGGGTCACAGCGCACGGGATACATTCCAAATGCTGTACGAGGCCGGGATCCCCATGGAGGCCAAGCCCTTTGCCGTGGGGGTCCGCATCGAGCACCGCCAGCGGGACATGGACGCCGCCCAGTACCGGCAGTATGCGGGTCATCCGTGTCTGCCGGCCTCTACCTATAAATTGTCGTGCCATACGGCGGCGGGCCGTGGCGTGTTCTCCTTCTGCGTCTGCCCCGGCGGACAGGTGGTGGCGGCAGCCTCGGAGCCGGGGCGTGTGGTGACCAACGGCATGAGCCATTACGCCCGCAGCGGCGAGAACATCAACGGCGGGATGCTGGTGAGCGTCACACCGGAGGACTTCGGCACGGATCATCCCCTGGCGGGGGTGGCGTGGCAGCGGCAGCTGGAGGCGGCGGCCTTCCGGCTGGGAGGCGGCGGATTTTTGGCCCCCTGCCAACGGGTGGAGGACTTTCTGGCCCATCGCCCCTCCACGGGGCCGGGAGCGGTGCTGCCCAGCTATCGTCCCGGCGTCACGTGGTGTGACCTCCATGACTGCCTGCCGTCGTTCCTCACGGAGGCTATGGAGGAGGCGCTGCCCCTGCTGGAGCGGAAGCTCCGGGGCTACGCCCAGCCGGATGCCCTTTTGACGGCGGTGGAGACCCGCTCCTCCTCGCCGGTACGCATCCTGCGGGATGAGAGCGGACAAAGTGCGCTGCGGGGGCTGTACCCCTGCGGCGAAGGGGCAGGCTATGCCGGAGGCATCCTGTCCGCCGCAGCGGACGGTATGCGCTGCGCAGAAAAAATCTGGGAGGTATATTCATGATGAGAAAGCTTGCAGTGGTGGCGGATTATCTGGACGACAGCCACCGTACCCATATCGAAAAGATGGCCGGGGACGCCGGCTTCACCGTGGATTATTTCACCGAGGGCCACCTGCCTCAGGATCGGGCAGGGGAGTATGAGGTGATCTACGGCACCGTCCCCCCCAAGGAGCTGAAGGCCGCCACGGCCCTGCGGTGGTTCTGCTGCTCCTATGCCGGTATGGATCAGTGGAAGGACGATGCCCTGTACCACAGCCCGGAGGTGATGCTCTCTAACTCCTCCGGAGCCTACGGCGTGACCATCAGTGAGCACATGGTCATGGTGACGCTGATGCTGCTGCGGCAGATGCCCACCGTGCAGGAGTGGATGCGCCGCCACGATTGGAGCAACGAGAAACCCCCCATGCGCTCCGTCTGCGGCAGCCGCGTCACGGTGCTGGGCACCGGCGATATCGGCACCTCCTTTGCCCGCCGGGTGAAGGCCATGGGAGCCAAGACCGTGGTGGGTGTCTCCCGCAGCGGCCGCCGTGTGGACGATGCCTACGACGCCATGTACACCACGGCGCAGCTGGATCAGGTGCTGCCGGAGACGGAAATTCTGGCCATGGCCCTGCCCGGCACGGCGGAGACGGAGGGCATCCTCTCCCGCAGCCGCATCGCCCTGCTGCCCAAGGAGGCGGTGGTGGTGAACGTGGGCCGTGGCACCGCCATCGATCAGGACGCTCTGATGGAGGCCCTGAACGCCGGACGGCTGGCCGGTGCGGCGCTGGATGTGGTGCGCCCGGAGCCTCTGCCTCCGGAGCATCCCCTGTGGAACACCAAAAACCTCCTGCTGACGCCTCATCTCTCCGGCTTCATGTCGCTGGGCATCACACGGGATACGGCGGTGGCTCTCTTCTGCGAGGATTTCGAGAACTACATCGCCGGCCGGCCCCTGAAGCGGCTGGTGGACCGCCGCAAGGGCTATTGATAACGGGATATAGAAGTATATAGGAACAGGGCCTGCCGCTATGCGGCAGGCCCTGTTCCTTTGTGCCGCCCCGAAGGGCTTCCTGTTACAGACTATACCGCAGCGTGCGGTACAGCCGCTGGGTACACCGTGCCAGTGTCCGGGATACCGTGGACTTGCTGATCCCCAGCTCCTGTGCGATGTCCGTGACCCGCTTGCCCTGGGTGAAGTGCATCCGCAGCAGCTGCCGCTGCCGGGGCGTCAGCTCCTCCTCCACCGCCAAGGGCAGATTCACCAGCAGACGCCGGATCTGCTGGCGGTTGTCCTCCTGCTGCCCCTGCTGCCACAGCTGCAGGCTGGCGATATCCAGCGGGTCATAGCGGCCGGAGCCGTCAGATACGGTATGCCGCATAGCGGTGGCACCCCCTGTCATAGTAGTGGGCGGTGTGATACGCCAGCTCACGGGCCTGCCGCCGCAGGGGCATCAGCTCCCGGATGCGCCGCTGCAGACACAGCACCTCCTCCGGGTCCGGGGCCGTCAGCGCCCGCTGATGCAGCTGCCGGATGCGCTCGCCGATAGCGTCGGCGCTGGCGGCATAGTCGTGGGACATTTCCTGCAAGGTCATAGAACTTCCTCCTTCCGATCTCCCCATGTTCCTCCTATGTACGGCGAAAAAATTCGCCGGGAACGCAAAAATACTGTTGACAAACGGGCCTTCATCTGGTAGTATAGATTCGCTGGTCAAATGCTGGTGTAGCTCAGCTGGTAGAGCAGCTGATTTGTAATCAGCAGGTCGGGGGTTCGAATCCGTCCACCAGCTCCAATTTGATATGGGGGATTTCCCGAGTGGCCAAAGGGGACAGACTGTAAATCTGCTGGCAACGCCTTCGGTGGTTCGAATCCACCATCCCCCACCAAGCCGACGAGTCTTGCAAAAGACCCGTCGGCTTTCCTTTTGCCCGGAAGCTGATGCCGTCTTCCGACGGGGCGCAGGAACGATCCTCCGGCCCAGCGGTTCTAAATACCAGTAGTTTTGGATATGATACCCTTGTGATGCCAGTATTCTTGTGAGTGAATTAAGACTATCACAAGAATCTTGTTATGTCAAGAGGGAATTAACAAGTTTCTTGTTAAAATGCCTTGACAGAAAACAAGAAATATGGTAGCATCACAGTGAAACCGTCGAAAGAAGTCGAAGGAGGGCGTGACCATGAGCTTTGGCGATCAGCTGAAAAAGCGCCGGGAAGAGCTGGGCCTGTCCCGCTCGGAGCTGGCGGACCGGCTGGGGGTATCCCGGTCGGCGGTGGGCAATTATGAGACCGGCGTCAGCGCTCCCAAGGAGGAGGTGCTGCTGCGGCTGTTCGATGCCCTTCATGTGGAACCCAACTATCTGTATCGGGATGCCTACCGGGGCGGGGGAGAGGGGGTCAGCGACGAGGAGCGGAGCCTGCTGGAGAAGTACCGACGGTTGGGCCTCTCCGGGCGCCAGACCCTCCACACCGTGGCGGATGCGCTGGGGACCATGCAGCAGGAGCTGCAGGCCGCCGCCCCGGAGCCTGCGCCCCGTGTCATCCCGCTGTATTGCTCCCCGGCTGCAGCGGGCTATGCCGCCCCGGTATTCGGGGAGGATTATGAGCCCTTGCCCGTCACCGGTGAGGTCCCCACAGGGGCGGAGTTGGCGGTGCGGATCCAGGGCGACTCCATGGAGCCCTATATCCACGACGGCTCGGTGGTGTACGTGAACCATGACCCCCTGCGGGCGGGAGACGTGGGCATCTTCTGCGTGGACGGCGATATGCTCTGTAAGCAGTACTACCGGGACCCGCTGGGGGTGGTGTACCTGTTCAGCCTCAACCGCCGCCGGGCGGATGCGGACGTGATCCTGCCACCCAGCAGCGGGCGCAGTCTCACCTGCTTCGGCCGGGTGATGCTCCACGGCTTGCCTATACCGGAATAAAAAAGACCCGTCGGAAAACCAATGGCTTTCCGACGGGTACTTTTTTCCCGCTCTCACAAAATAAAGCCGCCGTCGCAGGTCAGCACCTGCCCGGTGATGAAGTCCGCCTTGTCCGAGGCCAGAAACGCCACGGCGTGGGCGATGTCCTCCGGCGTTCCCAAGCGGCCCATGGGAGTCTCCTGCGCCAGCTGGGGCAGTACCTCGGCGGGCAGGGCATCCAGCATATCTGTGCGGATGACACCCGGTGCCACGCAGTTCACCCGGATGTGGGTGGGAGCCAGCTCCGCCGCCAGAGACCGGGTCAGGCCGATGAGGGCCGCCTTGGTGCAGGAGTAGGTGACCTCGCAGCTGGCGCCCCGCAGTCCCCAGATGGAGGAGGTGTTGATGATGCACCCCTGGTGGTGGTGCAGCATGGCAGGCAGCACCGCCTGAATGGCGTGGTAGGCGCCGTCTACGTTGACGGAGAAGTAGCGGTGCCACAGCTCATCGGTGATGTCCTGAAACAGGGCCTGTCCCGCCACACCGGCGTTGTTCACCAGCAGCGCTACCGGGCCGAAGGCATCCTCCACCTGCCGGACCATGGTATTCACCTGTTCCCGGCAGGCCACATCCGCCTGCACCGCCATCACCCGGCAGCCCTCCCCGGTGAGCTGTTCCGCCAGTGACCGGGCGCAGTCCTCCCGCTCCCGATAGTTGATACATACGGCCCAGCCCTGCCGGGCCAGTTCCGTGGCCACGGCCCGGCCGATGCCACGGGAGGAGCCCGTGACCAGTGCGATTTTCTCCATGAAGTGTTCCTCCTTGTGCGCCTGCGATGTTCTTTGACAGCAGTATAACAAAAACTTTTCAGATTGGCAAGAAAAGTGTTGACAAACGGGGGACTTTCCGGTAGAATACCTTTGTTCGCACGGTTAGCTCAGCTGGTAGAGCACATGCTTGACGTGCATGGGGTCACAGGTTCGAGTCCTGTACCGTGCACCACACGTCAAAGTCCCGGAATCACTACGATTCCGGGGCTTTTCTTTTTTTGCTCATTTCTTATTTATTAGTAACGTGTTAGTAACAGCGTCCACAAGTGTCTGTGCGTCTATGTGCGTATATATGTTTGCGGTGGTGGAATAATCGGCGTGTCCGAGTATTTTTTGCAGCATTTCCGGTGGCAATCCCTCTTTTACCGCACGGGACGCGTATGTGTGGCGTGTGGCGTGTGGGGTCTTGCGCTCTATGCCGTGTTCGCTGGATGTGTGATGGTTAGAATAATTATATAAAATGTAATTGTATACAGTCCAACAAATGGGGTGCAGTTCAGATCACCCGGCGCCCTTTTTATCCCCGAAGGGCTGGAAAAAACCATCGTGAGAAAATTTTCGCACCCTGCCTGCCGAAGTACCTCCGCTCCGTGAGGATTTTGTATCACACCCGAAAAAACTGCCAAATTGTACCATTTGCCCACGTGACCTGACAGACACTCCGCTGCTCTGCGCAGTTTCCACGAAAAAGTCTACAGAATCATTCTACAATACAGGACTACAAGCAGCATAAACGGACGAACTTTGTTAAATAATAGTTAATATATACGACGAGATAAGTTTTTTGATTGTAAACTTTAGTCAACTTTACGGTTGCAATTTTTTTATTACGGAGATAGAATAATATCAACATACGATGTGTGTGTTGTTCCGCCACGGGCGGCATTCAAGATGTAAGGAGAAAAAGTATGTTCAAGAGATTCACCAACGCTTGCGTGCGTGTTGTGAACCGCTGGCTGCCGGATGCATTCCTGTTTGCCGTCATCCTGACCTTCGTGGTCTATGTGGCAGCCATGTTCGCCACCGGCATGGGTCCCATCAAGGTGCTGGCTGCATGGGGTAATTCCGACGGCTTCTGGGGTCTGCTGGCCTTTTCCATGCAGATGGCTCTGGTGCTGGTGCTGGGTTCCGCCATGGCTTCCGCCAAGCCCTGTAAGAAGGTGCTGCGGAAGGCCGCTGGTCTGTGCCACAATAATATGCAGGCCATCGTCATCACCACCATGGTCTCCACCGTGTGCTGCTGGCTCAACTGGGGCTTCGGCCTGGTGGCCGGTGCGCTGCTGGCCAAGGAGGTGGCCAAGCGGGTCCCCACCGTGGACTATCCCCTGCTGATCGCCTCCGCCTATTCCGGCTTCGTCATCTGGCACGCCGGGCTCTCCGGATCCATTCCCCTGACGCTGGTCACCGGCGCCAAGTTCGGTGAGGTCACCTATCAGGCCGCCATCACCGAGACCATCTTCCACCCCATGAATATCATCATGTGCGCCGTGGTGCTGCTGGCCATGCCCTTCATCAACTACGCCATGCACCCTGACCGGGAGCGTGCCGTCACCATCGATCCCACCCTGCTGGTGGAGGACGAGGATAAGACCTACGAGATCAACACCCCCGCTGAGAAGCTGGAGCATTCCAAGATCCTGTGGGGCATCCTGTGTCTTGCTTTCCTTGTATATATTATCTATTACTTCATCACCAACGGCTTTACGCTGGGCCTGAACATCGTGAACATGATCTTCATGTTCCTCGGTATCCTGCTCCACGGCGACCTGCGCCGCTATGTGGACGCTGTGGCGGAAGCCGCCGGCAGCGCCTCCGGTGTGCTGCTGCAATTCCCCTTCTATGCCGGTATCATGGGCATGATGGTGGTGCAGAATGAGGCCGGTGTGTCTCTGGCAGGCGTCATCTCCCAGTTCTTCGTGAACATCTCCAACAACGTCACCTTCCCCATGCTGTCCTTCCTGGCAGCCGGTATCGTGAACTTCTTCGTCCCCTCCGGCGGCGGCCAGTGGGCCGTGCAGGGCCCCATCATGATGCCTGCCGGCGCAGAGCTGGGCATCGGCGCTGGCCGTACCGCTATGGCCATTGCATGGGGCGACCAGTGGACCAACATGATCCAGCCCTTCTGGGCGCTGCCCGCTCTGGGTATCGCCAAGCTGTCCGCCCGTGACATCATGGGCTACCTGGTGGTGGTCCTGCTGTTCGTGGGTCTGGTAGCCTGCTTGGGCTTCCTGGCCTGGGGTCTTCTGTTCTGATATCTTCCTATCTTTTCCATACTCCTCAAAGCAAAAGAGGCTGGGTGTCCACCCAGCCTCTTTTGCTGTTTCGATTTTACTTCACCCAGCCCATCAGCTGCACGAAGTTCCAGATGAGCTTGCAGCCATAGAAAATGATCACACCGCCGCACACCTTATTGATGATGTTCAGCATCTTCTCGTTGAACTTGCTGCCCAGCAGCGATACAATGGTGGAGAGCGTCAGAAACCAGATCACCGACGCACTGCCGAAGCCGAAGATAAAGGGCAGATCGCCCCCGGTGGGCAGGCTGGCCCGGAAGGCCCCCAGCATCATGGTGCCGTCGATGATGGCCTGCGGGTTGAACCACGTCACCACGAAGGCGGTGGTGAACAGCTTCCACACCGGCACGTTTACATCCTTGCCGCCCTCCAGCGATGCCTTGGACCGCAGCAGCCCGATACCGATCCAGATGACGATGAGACTGCCCAGCCCCAGAATGACCTTCTGCAACCACGGCACAGCCTGCATCAGAGCGCCTGCCCCTAAAAAGCAGGAGACACCCAGCGAGACGTCCCACAGAATGACGATCAGTGCCGTCAGATAGACCCGGCTGCGCTTCTGGGTCAGGGCGCTGTTGATGACAAACAGATTCTGCAAGCCAATGGGGGCCACATACGCCAGTCCCATGGTCAGTCCCTGCAAATAGATGTTCATAGCGGTGATTTTCTCCTTTTTAGTTATTTACTCCGATTTTGCTACCTGCTATAATGATAACACATTCTCCCCGAAGCGCAAGAGCGCAGATAAAGCTGAGCAGGTAAGGAGGAACTGACCGTGTCCCATTATGACTGCCCCTGTATGGAGAAATGTCCCCTGCACTACGCCATGTCCCTCATCGGCGGCAAGTGGAAGGTGCAGATCCTGTGCTCCGTCACCAACGCCGGGACCATCCGCTACAATGCCCTGCGGGGCAAGCTGGACGGTATCAGCAACACCGTGCTGTCCTCGGCTCTGCGGGAACTGGAGCGGGACGGATTGATCCTGCGCCGGGAGTATCTGGAGGTGCCGGTGCGGGTGGAGTACGCCCCCACCGAGGACTGCCGCCGCCTGCTGCCCATTCTGGAGCAGCTGTCTGACTGGGCGGAGGCTCGGATGCCCGCCGATGAATCCACAACGAAAAAGGAGGAACCGCAATGACCATCCAAGAAGCACTGGAGAAGCTGCAAGGCTATGAGAAAGCCACCTTTGCCCTGAACCACGCAACGGGCCTTATGTACTACGATGGCGCCACCATTGCCCCCAAGGGGACAGCGGAGCTGCGGGGCAGCACTCTGGGAGAGCTCTCCCGCATGGGCTATGAGCTCACCACCGCTCCGGAGACGGTGGAGATGCTCCGCACCCTCATGGAAAACCGTGAGGAGCTGGAACCCATCACCCGCCGGAAGGCGGAGGAGCTGTGGCGTGACTACGACCGCACCCACCGTGTCCCGGTGGCGGAATACGTAGCCTATCAGGAGCTGTCCGCCAAGTCCGACGCCGTGTGGCACGAGGCCAAGGAGAAGAACGACTTCGCCCTCTTCGAGCCCTATCTCCAGCAGATGTTTGATGCCAGCCGCCGCATGGCCGGCTACTGGGAGCCGGAGAAGGCCCCCTACGAGACCATGCTCTCCACCTTTGAGCGTGGCCTGACGGTGGCCCAGTGCGACGCCTTCTTCTCCTCCCTGCGGGAGAAGCTGGTGCCGCTGATCCAACAGGTCACCGCCCACGCCGACCGGGTGGACGACGCCCCCCTGCACCGGGATTATCCCGTGGCTATCCAGCGCCGATTCTCCGACTTCATCATGGACGTCATGGACATCGACCGAGACCACTGCATCATCGGCGAGACGGAACACCCCTTCACCACCAACTTCTCCCGTGACGACGTCCGCATCACCACCCACTATTTCCCCGATCAGGTGGCCTCCTCCCTGTATTCCGTGGTCCACGAGGGCGGCCACGCCCTCTATGAGCTCCACACCGGCCGGGAGTTGGCTCGCACCTGCCTCGGAAACGGCGTCTCCATGGGCATCCATGAGAGCCAGTCCCGGTTCTACGAGAACATCATCGGCCGCAGCCGGGCCTTCTGCTCCGTCCTGCTGCCGTGGCTGAAGGAGCACTTCCCGGAGCAGCTGGTGGACGTGACGGAGGAGCAGTTCTACCGCATGGTGAACCGCTCCCAGCCCTCCCTGATCCGCACCGAGGCCGACGAGCTCACCTATTGCCTGCACATCATGGTTCGCTATGAGCTGGAAAAGCAGATGTTCGCCGGCACCATCACCGCCCACGACCTGCCCGCCGCATGGAATCGCCTGTATAAGGAGTACTTGGGCGTGGATGTCCCCTCTGACCGGGAGGGCGTCCTACAGGACTCCCACTGGGCCAACGGCAACATCGGCTATTTCCCCTCCTACGCCATCGGCTCCGCCTACGGCGCACAGTACCTGCTGGAGATGCAGAAGGATCTGGACGTGGAGGCCGCCGTCCGCTCCGGCAAGCTCACCGCCATCAACCGCTGGCTGGAGGAGAAGATCTGGAAGTACGGCTGCATGAAGGACCCTGTGGCCCTCTTTGAGTCCGTCTGCGGCCCCTTCCGCCCGGAGGAGTACGTGGCCTATCTGGAAAAGAAGTTCACGGAGATATACGAATTGTAATCTATTACGATAATAATACAAAACATTATCGCCCCGGAGCGCTCCACAAAGCCCTCCGGGGCGATTTCTGTCCGCTTACAGCAATATCCGAGACAGAATAAATCGCCCTCCCCCTTGAGGAGAGCGATTTATTTCATTTCCTGTACCAGCTGCTCCAACAATTCCAACTGGCGGCTGCTGAGCCGCCGCAGGGATTTGCTCAGCGACAACAGACGTACCGGGTCTGCGAGTTCTGCTGCAAAAAATTCCTCCGGCGTCACGCCCAGATACTCACAGATGTAGAAGAACGTGGACATGGACGGCAGATTCACGCCGTTTTCGATGTTGTTGATGTACCCGGCGCTCTGCCCCAGCGAAAGACTCATATCACGAGCCGATACGCCCTTGGCCTGCCGCAGCTGTGACATCCGTCGGGCAAACTGCTTCTTCTCCATGACCCACCTCCACGCTTTTTGATAATTGTACTATATAGTCTGCTGAATCTTATCCGGTTATTTAGGATATTTTCTTGACATAACTATTTTAAATAGATATAATGAGAAAAAATACTGTGGAAAGTAGATGGTGATGAAGAGTGGAAGTGCTGATTGGAATCGTTGGTGTGGCAGTGCTGTTTTTCCTACTTTCGGCTCTGTGGGATTTTGCAAAAAAGACGGAAAAGGAACAACAGTGGCAGGCCGTGCAAATGCAGGATCGCAAGCGAAAACAGCAGGCGGAAGAGGAAGCGGAGCGATACCGAACGTCTCTGGTAAAGCGGTATAAAAATAGCCCGTTGACAAGGGAAATCCTAAAGACCATTTGCGACGGGACGGAGCGCAATCCGGAGGAGATCGTCATCGACAAAAGTGGTGCCTCCGGACGTACAGACGGGATGGTGCGCAGCTATGATTTTTTAGCGCATCGTGTCCCTGAACTCACCGATAGCAAAGCGTTTTCCTATGAATATCATCCGATTCAGAATCTTGGCGTTACCGATTGTGTGTTTGTTCGTCAACAAGCCGCACTGGCGGAAGCCATCAGGGAAATTCTGGGAGAGGATTATTCTATTGAACATAAGGATGACGGTCGAATCGTCGTCATGCGGCTGAAGCCAACCAAACGCTTTTAATTTTAACAAGGAGGAACACATCATGGCTCGCTGTTATTATCTGGACTACATCAGCAAGGGCTGCCTCAGTAGCTACGACAATGACGAGTATGTCTGCAAGCTCTGCGGCAAGCACTTTGCCACCAATGACCCGCAGGTGAAGTACACCTGCAACCCCGATTACGGCGAAGAGTATCAGAGATGTCCGGTTTATCGGGACCGCCGCTGACATTAAAAAACCGCTGGCCGTAACGGCCAGCGGTTTTCCTATATTCCCCTCTTACAGCTTTGTGACCATGGGGATGATCATGGGGCTGCGCTTGGTGTGCTTATAGAGGTAGCTGCTCACCGCCGAGCGCACGGCACGGCACACCTCGTTGTCGTCCTTGCGCCGCCGGGCAGCCATTCCGTCCACTGTGGACATGGCCAGCTCCCGCAGCTCCTGCAAAAGCTCCTCGGATTCCTTCACATACACGAAGCCGCGGGTGACGATCTCCGGCTCACACAGCAGCCGGTGGTCGTGGGAGGACATACTCAGTACCACCACCACCATACCGTCCTCGGCCAGCAGCTTCCGGTCATTGAGCACCACAGCACCCACTTCACCCACGCCGGAGCCGTCCACAAAGACCTCTCCGGCGGGTACGGAGGCCTCGCACTTCATGTGCTTGGTGGTCAGCTCGATGACGGAGCCGTTTTCGGCCACGCAGATGTTCCGGGGGTCCATGCCCATGGCCTCCGCCACCCGCTTGTGGATCTGCAGCATCCGCTGCTCACCGTGCAGGGGAATGAAGAACTTGGGCTTGGTCAAAGCGTGGATGATCTTCAGCTCCTCCTGACAGGCGTGGCCCGATACGTGCAGCATATCCGCCTTGTCATACACCACGTCGGCGCCCTTGCGGAACAGCTCATTGATGACCCGGCCCACCGTCACCTCGTTGCCGGGGATGGCGGAGGCGGAGATGATGACCTTGTCCTGCGGCCCGATATCGATCTGCTTGTGGGTGGAAAACGCCATCCGGTACAGGGCGCTCATCTCCTCGCCCTGGGAGCCGGTGGTGATGATGACCTGCTGCTGGGGCGGCAGGCCCTTGATGCGGTTGATGTCCATCAGCACGCCCTTGGGGATCTTCATATACCCCAGCTCCGTGGAGACCTTCATGATGTTCTCCATGCTGCGGCCGGTAACGGCCACCTTCCGCCCGCAGGCGGCGGCAGCGTCAATGATCTGCTGGATGCGGTGGACGTTGCTGGCGAAGGTGGTGACGATGATGCGCTGCTTGCAGCCGGTGAACTGCCGCTGGAAGGTCTTGCCCACCAGCCGCTCGCTCATGGTGTAGCCGGGGCGCTCCACGTTGGTGGAGTCCGCCAGCAGCGCCAGCACCCCCTCCTTGCCCAGAGCGCCGAACCGGGCCAGATCGATGACCTCCCCGTCAATGGGGGTGGAGTCGATCTTGAAGTCGCCGGTGTGGACCACCACGCCCATGCGGGTGTGGATGGCGAAGGCCACGGAGTCGGCAATGGAGTGGTTCACGTGGATAAATTCTACTTGAAATTTCCCCGCCTTCACCGTCTGGCCCGCCTCCACCGTCACCAGCTTGGTGCTGTCCAGCAGCCGGTGCTCCTGCAGCTTCAGCTTGATGAGTCCGGCGGTAAAGCGGGTGCAGTAGATGGGCATATTTACCTGCTTGAGGACGTAGGGGATGGCCCCGATATGGTCCTCATGGCCATGGGTGATGAACAGGCCCCGCAGCCGGGATCTGTTCTTGATGAGATAGGTGACGTCGGGGATGACGCAGTCGATGCCGTACATATCATCGCCGGGGAATGCCATGCCGCAGTCCACCACAATGATCTCCCCGCCGTACTCATAGGCGGTTATGTTCTTGCCGATCTCGTTGAGACCGCCCAGAGGAATGATCTTCAATTTTTCTGCCATATGTGTTGAATATTCTCCTTTACAAGATAAGTAGCGCACAGACAGACTGCCCGTCGGCGGACGCAGCTGCTCCGCAAACGGACACGGCAAAATAGAGGCGGCTCCCGACGTTTCTCTGCGGCGCTGTATCGCCGGAGAAGTCCGGCGGCCCGCCCGACTGTCCTGTGCAAAAGTGGTGAGGGGAATCCCCTCGTTTATTTGATCACGAAGGCCCGCCGCCTCCGCAAAAAATACAAAAAAGACCATCGCTTTTCAACGATTTACACAAAGTATATCATATTTCTCCGCATTTGTACAGCCTTTCTTTCCCCCTTTTTTCGCCGCCCCTCGCAAAACCCGCATTTCCCCGATCCCTCCGCCGAAAAAATACCCCGGAAAAGACTTTTTCAAACCGATAAGAAAGACGTTGTAGCAGAGGAAAAACTATGCTATAATAATGTAATTCAAAATGGCGGAACAGCGCAGTCCGCCAAAACAGGGAGGGATGCGCCTTGAATAAACGGATCGCCCGACTCCTCCGGACGAATATCACGATCTTCTCGCTGTGCCTGGTGCTGTTTGCCCTGGCAGCGATCCCCTTTGACGTGCGCCTCGCCATTGGCGAGGGCGTGGCCGCCGTGGCCTTTTTCCTGCTGGGCCGCCGCAGCAAGGCTACCCAGCAGAGTCTGCGCCAGTATATCCAGCGGTTTTACGGCGGCATGGACTCCGCCCGCTCCAGCAATATGCTCTTCACCCCCCTGCCCATGATGGTCTTTGACTTGGCCACGGAGGATATCCTCTGGAGCAGCGAGAGCTTCCTCCAGCTGACGGAGCAGCGGGAGGGCATCTTCGATGCCCATCTGGAGACGGTGTTCCCCAATATCTCCTTCCACTGGCTGCTGGAGGGCAAGACCGAGGCCCCGGAGACCGTGGTGTGGAACCACCGCACCTATCGAGTGTTCGGCGGCGTCAGCCACCCGGAGGGCGGCCAGAGCGCACTGGCCACCACCTACTGGATGGACGTCACCGACACCGAGGAGATGCGCCGGACGCTGGAGCTGACCCGGCCGGTGGTAGCCATCCTCATGGTGGATAACTACGAGGACCTGATGAAGGCCACCCCGGAGGGCAAGCGCTCTGCGGTGCGGGCCATGCTGGAGGAGAAGCTGAGCCAGTGGTCCGCCGGCAGCGAGGGGATGATGTTGAAATACGACCGGGACCGCTACCTCTTTGTGTTCGAGGAGAAGAGCTTCTCCGACTTTGCCGCCAAGCGCTTCGACGTGCTGGATGCCGTCCGTGAGGTGGTGGCCGGGGAGGGCGTGGCAGCCACCCTGTCCATTGGCGTGGGCCGGGATGCCGACAGCTTCGAGGCCCTGTTCAAAAACGCCTCCGTGGCGCTGGAAATGGCCCTGAGCCGTGGCGGCGATCAGGCAGTGGTGAAGGACAAGCTGAATTTCGAGTTCTACGGCGGCCGCTCCAAGGCTACGGAGAAGCGCACCAGGGTGAAGTCACGGGTCATGGCCAATGCGCTGGCGGAGCTCATCGACGAGGCCAAGCAGGTCTACGTCATGGGCCACAGCTATGCGGATATGGACGCACTGGGCGCCGCCGCAGGCGTGTGCGCCATCGTCCGCAAACGTGGCAAGAAGTGCCGCATCGTCATCGATACGGAGAATAACGCCGCCCATCCGATGCTGCGCCGCCTGCAGGCCCTGCCGGAGTATCAGGGGGCCTTCCTCAGCGGCGATGATGCCTTCCTGCGGGTCCAGCCGGAGACGCTGCTGGTGGTGGTGGATACCAACCGCCCCGGCAGCGTGGAGTCCGAACCTCTGCTGGACGCCTGCAACCGGGTGGCGGTCATCGACCACCACCGCCGGGGCAGCAGCTACATCGACAAGATGGCCCTGAACTACCACGAACCCTACGCCTCCTCAGCGTCGGAGCTGGTGACGGAGCTGCTCCAGTACCTCATCGAGCCGGGCGACCTGTTGAAAGCGGAGTCCGAGGCGCTGCTGGCCGGCATCGTGCTGGACACCAAGAATTTCACCAACCGCACCGGCGGCCGCACCTTCGAGGCGGCAGCGTACCTGCGCCGGGCCGGGGCGGATACGGCGGACGTACAGCGGATGTTCCAGAGCGACCTCCAGTCCATGATCTCCCGCTACGATATCATCCGCCGGGCGGAGCTCTACCACGGCGACATCGCCATTGCGGCGCTGGATCAGGAGTGCGACCGGGTCATTGCCGCCAAGGCCGCCGATGAGATGCTGACCCTGCAGGGGGTCTGTGCTTCCTTCGTGCTGTACCGTAAGGACGACGGCATTTACATCTCCGCCCGCTCTCTGGGCGAGATCAACGTACAGGTGCTGGTAGAGACGCTGGGGGGCGGAGGCAACTCCACCACCGCCGGCGGCCAGTGCTCCGGCATGACGGTGGCGGAGGCGAAGACCACGCTGCTGCGTGCCATTGATAAGTATTTTGAAGAATAAGGAGGAATAATTCCATGAAAGTGATTTTGCAGCAGGATGTCCGGGGTAAGGGCAAGAAGGGCCAGATGATCGAGGTGGCCGAGGGCTACGCCCGCAACTTTCTGCTCCCCAAGAATCTGGCGGTTTTGGCTACCGCCGATGCCATGAACACCATGAAGCTGCAGGCCAAGGCCAAGGCCAAGGCCGATGCAGAGGCCAAGGCCGCCGCACAGGAGCTTGCCGGGAAGCTGAAGGGCTGCCAGGTGAAGATCGCCGCCAAGGGCGGCGCCGGCGGCAAGCTCTTCGGTGCCGTCACCGCCAAGGAGATCTCCGAGCAGCTGAAGGCCCAGCACGATATGGAGCTGGACAGCAAGAAGCTGGTGCTGGCGGAGCCCATCAAGACCTTCGGCAGCTTCGAGGTCAAGGCCAAGCTGGGCTTCGAGATCACCGGCACCGTCTATGTGCTGGTCTGCGAGGAGAAGTAACTTCCCTTTGGTCTTGCCGGCGCTTTTGGGGCTTGACAGTCCCTTCTGTTTGTCTCCGACGGGTAACTTTCTTTCGCTACTGAAAGAAAGTTACCCGCCGGAGGCAAACAAAAAGCCCCCGCCGGAGGCAAAAAGAAAGGCACACCCCTCAGAAAAATCCCCGAAAGGAGTTCCCCCATGGATGAATTGCTTCTGCGGCAAATGCCGCACTCCACAGAGGCAGAGCAGGCTGTGCTGGGCTCCATGCTCATTGACGCCGCCTGCGTCAAGGACGTGATGGACCAGCTTCAACCGGACGATTTCTACCTCCGCCAGAACCGGGAAATTTTCGAGACTATCTACACCATGTTCGTTTACTCCCGCCCCATCGACGGACTTACCGTGGCCGGGGAGCTGGAGAAGGCGGGCCTCGCCAACGATGGCACACGGGCGTATCTGGCCCAGCTGATGGAGGTGACACCCACTTCCGCCAATGTGCTGGAGTATGTGCGTCTGGTGCGTGAGAAGGCCCTGCTGCGGTCGGTGGCCGCAGCGGCGGCGGAGATCACCGCCATGGTGCAGGAGGGGACCGGCGCCCCCGGCGATGTGCTGGAGGCGGCGGAGCAGAAGATCTACGCCATCCGCCGGGGCCGCAGCGCCCAGAGCATGGCCACCATCCAGGTGGTGCTGCAGGAGGTCATGGAGCATCTGGCGGAACTCAGTGCTCAGGGGGGCAAGACCCTGCCGGGTCTGTCCACCGGCTTTTCGGCGGTGGACGGTAAGATCAACGGCTTGAACAAGTCGGACCTGCTGTTGCTGGCCGCCCGTCCCGGCATGGGCAAGACCAGTATGGCTCTGAACGTAGCCCTGAACGCCGCCAAGGAGTCCGGCCAGACGGTGGCCGTCTTTTCTCTGGAGATGTCCCGTGACCAGCTGGTGACCCGCCTGCTGGCCAGCGAGGGCCTCATCGAAAATACCCGCCTCATCAGCGGCGACCTGCGGGAGAGCGACTGGGTGAAGATCGCTGAGGGCGCTTCCTCCCTGAGCCGTCTGGATATCCGCATCGACGATAATCCCCTGCTGACGGTGGCGGACATGAACGCTAAGTGCCGCCGCGTCGAGAATCTGGGTCTGGTGGTCATTGACTACCTCCAGCTGATGACCTCCGCCGGCGGAAAGGGGTATAGCGGCGAGAACCGCCAACAGGCGGTGTCGGACATCAGCCGTATGCTGAAGATCATGGCTAAGGAGCTGCAGGTGCCGGTGCTGTGCCTGTCCCAGCTGTCCCGTGCCAACGAAAAGCGTGAGGACAAGCGCCCCATGCTGTCGGACCTGCGTGAGTCCGGCGCCATTGAGCAGGATGCCGATATCGTCATGTTCCTGTATCGTGACGATTACTATAAAGAGGATTCGGAAAAGCGCAACATCGCCGAGTGCATCGTGGCTAAGAACCGCCACGGCGAGACCGGCAAGGTGGAGCTGCGCTGGATGCCGGAGTATACCACCTTCGGCACCTTGGAAAACCGCTACGACGAGGAGTAACGAGTCATGGATCTGATGCCGTGGATGCAGCAGCAGGGGATGCTGCCCGCCGCCGGAGAGACGGTGCTGTGCGCCGTGTCCGGGGGCCGGGACTCCGTGTGCCTGCTGCACTATCTGGCGTCGCTGGGCCGCCGCCGGGGCTTTGCCGTAGCCGCCGCCCACTATAACCATCTGATGCGCCCCACGGCGGGACGGGACGAGGCTTTCGTGGCCGGGCTCTGCCGGGAGCTGAGCGTGCCGCTCTATGTGGAGCGGGGCGACGTCCGGGCCATCGCCAGGCAGGAGGGCTGGGGCGTGGAGGAGGCAGGCCGCCGCCTGCGCTACGACTTTCTGGAGCGCACGGCCGACGCCATCGGAGCCTCCCGCATCGCCACCGCCCACCACCTGTCGGATCAGGCGGAGACGGTGGTGCTGAACCTGCTGCGTGGCACCGGCCCGGAGGGGCTGGCGGGCATTCCCCCGGTGCGGGGACGGCTGATCCGCCCCCTGCTCCAGACCCCTCGGCAGGAGATCGAGGCATATCTCAAGGCCCACGGCCTGGGCCATGTGGAGGACGAGACTAACGACAGCATGGACTTCACCCGCAACCGCCTGCGACAGGAGGTGTGGCCCCTGCTGGCACAGCTCCACCCTGCCCCGGAGCGGAGCATCGCGCGGGCTGCCGCCATCCTGCGGCGGGAAAACGATTTCATGGATCGGCTGGCCCGCTCCTATCTGGAGACAGCCGTATCCGATTGCCCGTCAGCCGGTGAGCCCGATGCCCCGGAGATCTTTGGCCGTCGGGACCCCGCTGCACCCAGCCCTGCACCGCCTCCCGGCACGTTGCCGGAGGAGTCGTCAAAGTCGGATAAGCCCTCAGAATGTACACGTGCGGGCGATATTTCGCCTGATTTCACATCGGCACCCACCGCCGTATCGGTGTCCGAAGCTGTGCTGCGATCGGCACCGAAGGAGCTGCGGCCCCGGATGCTCCGGCTGCTGCTGGAGCGGCTCCCCGTCGGGAAGAAGGATGTATCCGCCGCCCACATAGAGGCCCTGCTGACCCTTCGGGAGGGCGGGATGCTGGATCTGCCGGAGGGTGTCACGGCATGGCGGGAGAAGGATGTGCTGCATCTGGAGATGACGCCGCCCCTGCCCCTACCCCTGACTCTGTCGGAGGGGGAGCAGGTCTGGGGAGACTATCTCGTCCGGGTGTGGAGAAGCGAAAAAAATACCCCGCCCCCTGACGGAGACGGGCTGTCCAAAACGGGTCGGTTTTCGGACCACATCCTGACGCTTTCGGACGGTGGGAAAATGTCCGAATGGACACTCCGCTGTCCGCAAAGGGGAGACGGTCTGACCCTGCCGGGGGCCAGAGGCCGCCGCAGTGTCAAACGTCTTCTGACGGAGCGGGGGATGCCGCCCCGGCGACGGCGAACCACCCCGGTGGTGTGTATAAACGGAGAACCCGCCGCCGTATACGGCGTGGGAACGGATCAGAGATTTTTGCCGGGAAAAGACGGCAGCAATATAAATATTTTAATGATCGAGAAAGATCAGGAGGAAGAAAGTAATGGCTAAGAGCAATATGGATCAGGACATCCTGAAGGTCCTGTTCAGTGAGCAGGAGATCCATGACCGCATTCAGGAGATGGGCAATCAGCTCTACGATGAGTTCCACGACAGGAATCCACTGTTTGTGGGGGTTCTGAACGGGTGCTTCCTGTTTATGGCGGATCTGGTGCGGGCCACCCAGTGCAAGAGCGAGGTGGAGTTCATCGGCCTGTCCTCCTATCAGAACGCCACCAAGTCCTCCGGCGTGGTGCAGATCACCCGTGATCTGCAGCGGGATATCTCCGGCCGGGACATCATCGTGGTGGAGGATATTCTGGACTCCGGCAATACCCTGTACTTTTTGAAGGACTATATGCTGGCCAAGGGAGCCAATAGCATCACCATCGTCACCCTGCTGGACAAGCCCTCCCGCCGGGAAAAGCCCATTTACCCCGATCTGGCGGGCTTTGAGGTGCCGGACGAGTTCGTGGTGGGCTTCGGGCTGGACTACTGCCAGCAGTATCGCAATATGCCCTACATCGGCGTGCTGAAACCGGAGGTATACAGTAAGTAAGCGGCGTATCGGGTGCCGCATCGGCGGACAGCGCCCGCCGACAGTGGGAAGGAGGAAAACCTGTGGAGGAACGTAAGCGGGGTTATCAGGGCCGGCGGCTGGCCGGTGCGACCCCCAGGCAGGAGCCGGAACGCCGGGGCAGCCGTACCCGGCAGGCGGAGAATAAGGCCCGCCGGGAGCGGGACCCGTGGGAGATGACCCCGGAGGAGAAGGTATCTCCGGTAGAGGCCACGTCGGCAGAGGAGGCTCAGGCAGAGCCGCAGGAGCAGTCTGTCCGGCAGGTGGAGGATAAGGCCCGCCGGGAGCGGGATCCGTGGGAGATGACCTCGGAGGAGACTGCTCCGATAACGCCGGGAGACGAGGAGTCCGACTCTGCCGGGCGGAGAGCCGCTTCGGTGGCCGGAGGTAAAGCGGCACCGGCGGCGGACTTTGACAGCATGAGCGGTTTTGCCGACGGGACGAGCGCCGACCATGCAGCCGGTGCGGCGGACTCCGATGCGATGGCCGGGCTCGGTGAGGAAAGCAGCTCCGGCAGGGCGGTCAAGAAGAAAAAGAGCGGCTTTGCCGCCTTTTGGTCGGATTTCGGCTATCTCATCGTCACGGCGGTGGTGGTGGTGCTGGTGTTCCGGGTACTTTTGCAGCTGAGTTGGGTACCCTCCGGCTCCATGGAGACCACCATCCCCAAAAAGACCCTGCTGATCTCGTGGCAGCTGCCCTATGTGATGGGCGACCCGGTGCCGGAGCGGGGGAACATCGTCACTTTCTGGAGCGACGAGCTGGATAAGCTGCTGGTAAAGCGGGTCATCGGCCTGCCGGGGGACACGGTGTCCTTCTCCGGCGGCTATGTCTACATCAACGGCCAGCGGCTGGAGGAGGACTACCTGGACCAGCAGGGCGGTACCATCAGCCCCAACCAGACCTCCTTTACCGTGCCGGAGGGGTGCCTGTTTTTCTTAGGTGATAATCGCTCCGGCTCGAATGATGCCCGGTACTGGGAGGAGAGCTATATCCCGGTGGGCAATGTGAAGGCCCATGTGCTGCTGGCTATTTCCCTGACCGGGGGCAGCAGCTGGCAGGGCGTGCGGGCCATCGGCTGAGAGGAGGAAAGCATTTGGCAGAACGAAAAAAGATCGGTTTCGGCACCATTTTGATGGTGATTTTGGCGGTATGCGTGGTGGCCTATGTGGTGTCCACCATGCGGACCGCCGGGGACATCCCCTACTCTGAGCTGCGGCAATACTTTTTAGAGGAGAAGGTGCAGGAGTTCTCCATCAGCGACACCCGGATCACGGCCAAGCTGAAGGGGGGCAGCACCGTTACCTCCGACCTGTACGACTTCGACCTGTTCTATCAGGATCTCAACGAGCTGGTGCAAAAGCAGTATGACAGTGGCATTATCACCGCCTATAACTATCACGCAGACCACTCCACCAACTGGCTGCAGCTGCTGCTGCCGTATGTGCTGGCGTTTTTGGGCTTCATTTTGCTGATGAATCTCATGAACCGCATGGCCGGCGGCGGAGCCGGGGCGCAGGACAAGCTGTCCCGGTTTGGAGAGGCCAAGGTCAGTACGCCGGGAGAGAAAAAGGTCACGTTTCAGGATGTGGCCGGGGCCGACGAGGAGAAGGAGGAGCTGCGGGAGATCGTGGAGTTCCTCCGGGAGCCCCAGAAGTATCTGGACCTGGGGGCGCATATCCCCAAGGGCGTGCTGCTGGTAGGCCCTCCGGGTACCGGTAAGACGCTGCTGGCCAAGGCGGTGGCCGGTGAGGCGGGAGTACAGTTTCTGTCCATCTCCGGCTCGGACTTTGTGGAGATGTATGTAGGCGTAGGCGCCTCCCGTGTGCGGGATCTGTTCCAGCAGGCCAAGAAGAGCGCCCCGGCCATCATCTTCATAGACGAGATCGACGCCGTGGGCCGTCAGCGTGGCAGCGGTCTGGGTGGCGGACACGACGAGCGGGAGCAGACCCTGAACCAGCTGCTGGTGGAGATGGACGGCTTCGGCTCCAACGAGGGCGTGGTGGTGCTGGCTGCCACCAACCGTGTGGATATTCTGGACCCGGCGCTGCTGCGTCCGGGACGGTTCGACCGGCAGGTCTATGTGGGGCTGCCGGACATCAAGGGCCGGGAGGAGATCTTGCAGGTACACGCCAAGAACAAGCCGCTGGCGGAGGACGTGGATCTGAGACAGATCGCCCGTGGTACCGCAGGCTTTACCGGCGCCGATCTGGAGAACCTCCTCAACGAGGCGGCCCTGCTGGCGGGACGGAGCAGCGAGTCCTTCATCACCATGAAGGATCTGCAGGAGTCCATCATCAAGGTCATCGCCGGGCCGGAGAAGCACAGCCGGGTCATCCCGGAGAAGGAGCGGCGGCTGACAGCCTATCACGAGGCGGGACACGCCGTGGTGATGCACGCACTGCCCGATCTGGACCCGGTGCATCAGATCACCATCGTTCCCCGGGGCGAGGCGGGCGGCATGACCATCTATCTACCGGACGAGGATCGGTCGTACCTCTCCCGCAGCTATATGCTGGACCGCATCGCCGGGCTGCTGGGCGGCCGGGCGGCGGAGCAGCTGGTGCTGGGGGATATCTCCACCGGGGCCTCCAATGACATCAGCCGTGCCACGCAGCTGGCCCGGAAGATGGTGGGCACCTACGGAATGTCGGAGCAGCTGGGCAACGTGGCCTTCGACGCCGGACACGACGAGGTGTTCATCGGCAAGTCCATGGCCCAGACCCGGCCCTACTCCGAGAAAACGGCGGCGGAGATGGACGGCGAGATCCGCCGCATCATGGACGACGCCTACGCCCGCTGCATCGCCATTCTGGAGCAGTACCGGCCCCAGCTGGTGGAGGTGGCGGAGTATCTGCTGGCCAACGAGACCATGACGGCAGAGGAGTTCGAGAAGGTATTCCGGACGGAGTGAGGCATTGACAGCGCCTTGCTTATGGGGTAAAATAACGGGGTATCCGCCTCCGTAGCTCAGCTGTATAGAGCGACCGCCTCCTAAGCGGTAGGCCGCCAGTTAGAATCTGGCCGGGGGTGCCATATAAAACACCGCAGGACGGGGAATTTCCCCACCCTGCGGTGTTTTTTGCTGCCTGAGGCGCTTTTTTGAAGAAAATGACGAAAATTTGTGAAAAAGCCTTGTGCTTTTTCGGCTGCGGTGCTATGGATGTGTACATCCATGTGTACGCCGAACCGCCCATGGGCGGTTATCGTTTCAGATGAAACGATAAGGGGGGCCCAAAGGGAGTGGCGTTCTGAGGAGGGGCGCAGCCCCGACGTGAGGATCCGTACTCCCCATGCGAGAGTCTCGTCGCCGCACACGCAAAAAAATAGGAGGAAGATACGATGACAAACCGCAAGAGTACCAAACGGGCCTTGCTGGGCAGCGTCATGGCCATGGTTCTGTGCCTGGCTATGCTGGTAGGCGCTACCTTTGCATGGTTCACCGACACGGCAAGCACCGGCGTCAACAAAATTCAGGCCGGTAACCTGGATGTGGTGCTGGAGATGCAGAACGCTGACGGCAAGTGGGTCAGCGCCGAGGGCAAGACGCTGGACTTCGTCAAGGCCGCTGATGCCAAGGGCGAAGCCATCCTGTGGGAGCCGGGCTGTACCTATGAACTGCCCGCCCTGCGGATCCGCAACAACGGCAATCTGGCACTGAAGTACAAGGTGGCCATCACCGGCATCAACGGCAGCGCTAAGCTGAACGAGGCCATCGAGTGGACCATCGGCGATGTGGCGATGGGCGCTGAGCAGCATCTGGCGGCCGGTGAGAGCAGTGCCTTCACCATCAAGGGCCATATGTGGGAGTCTGCCGGCAATGAGTACATGAACGAGTCCATCGACGGCATCGCCATCACCGTGGTGGCCACGCAGGACACCGTGGAGAGCGACAGCTTCGACAAGGACTATGATGCGGATGCGGAGTATCCCGTGGTGGCTGTGGGCGATGTGAATACCGACGGCGACACCGTGCTGAAGGACAAGGAAGAGGATCACACCATTCAGGTAACGGTGCCTGCGGGCGCTCTGGATGAGGGCGTGCAGTCCCTGAAACTGGAGGTGGTGAAGAGCGCCACGCCCGCTGGGGTGAAGGTTGCAAGCACCGAGAGCAGCCAGAGCTATGAGGTCACGATGAAGGACCAGAGCGGCAACGCTGTCAGCACGAATGGTACGCTGATGACGGTGGAGATGAACGTCGGTAAGAACCGTACCGCTCTGAAGCTCTATCATGATGGCGAGAAAATGACAAAAGACAATGGGACCCTAACGGATGCGGCGGATCACTATGTGTACGACGCCGCCACCGGCTATGTCACCATGAAGGTCAGCCACTTCTCTCCCTTCACCGCTGTGTTTGCCAGAGATTACTGGACTGACCATGCGGCGGACGGCTATGCCACGCCGGTGGATACTGCTGACAAGGTGGTGACGGTGGCCTCCGCTGAGGAGCTGGCCCTGTTTGCCAAGGAAGTCACGGACGACGGTAAGAATTACAGCGGTTATACCCTGAATCTCGCCAATGATGTAGATCTGGGTGAGTACCTGTGGAAGCCCATTAACGGCTATAACCGGCTTTCCGGTATTGTCGTGAACGGCAACGGCCATACCATCCGGAACATGAAGGTACGTGGCTGCACGAATAGCCGTGTTTACGGCGCAGGCTTCATCGGTGATATCAACGGTGCAGTCACTGTTAAGGATATCGCCTTTGATGGAGCGGATGTGTTCTTTGTGAATTATGCAAAACCGCAGTTTGCGGGCAACGTGGGCGGTGTTGTGCTGGGTTATACCTATGGCACGACTCTGTTCGAGAATGTCAGCGTCACCAACAGCTCCATTTGGGGCTTCGGCAAGATCGGCATCCTGCTGGGCATGGGCGCCGATCCCGGCGTGAAGGTCACCTTCAAGGACTGCGTTTCCAAGAACAACACCATCCACGCCGCCTATGACATGGGCGGTCTGGCCGGCATGATCCAGCGTGGCAACGGCGTGGACAACGCCAGCGTGGAGAACTGCACGGTGGAGAACATCACGGTGGATTATTATGAAGAGTGCGTGGATGTTCAGGGCAAGGCCACTTTGAAGGAAAATGATAAGAATGGTGCTGATGTGATCAAGGAAGTCAGCGGCAAATACTGGGTCAATGGTGGTTACTATTGGGGCGGTTATGCGGATTATTATGTCTCCTATGGCAATTCCAGCTATGATGCGCCGGTGGAGGGGTACAGAATGCGCCTTGCCAACAGCGAGTACTGCGTGAACAAGTAAGCCGGGAAGTATCCGGGCAAAAGTGAAGAAGGCTCCCTGCGCTGGGGGGAAGGCTCCGGCGCAGGGAGCTTTTGCGTGGGGCGGGGTAAAATACACTCTGGGGGGGAGGCAAAGTCTCCCTTGCAATGGGGGAAGGCTTGTGGTATACTGATAAACGTCGAAACATCCTGAACGGGGACGAACCCCGCCGAAAAGAGAATAGAAGATCGAGCGGTCTGCCCCATGCTGCGGGGCAGGCGGAATAGGGTGCAAAGCCCTGCGAGTGGGTCACTGTGAAGCCGGCCGAGCCGGATAAGTCAGATACGCCGGCCGCTGGATCGGATGCCTGCCGACACTGGGACATCCGCCGGGCCGCTTGGAAACAAAGCGGGTCCGCATCGGTATGCCGGTGCGGACCCGCTTTTTTGCATCCGTTCCTTCCGATTTTCTCCTCCGGCGGCGGAAATGTCTCCGTGCGGGAGACAACGAGAGTATCAGAGAAAGGAAGAAAGCAACATGAAAAAGAGACTGCTCTCCATGGTGCTGACGGTGATCATGCTGGTGAGCCTGATCCCCACGTCGGTCTTTGCGGCCAAGAAGTCCGTTGACGACTATTTCGACGGGCTCCCCATCGCCGCTGATCCCGGCGCCGGCACCACCGCATGGAAGGTCAGTACCAAGGACGGCGAGGAGGTCCTCATGTCCGGCAATGCCGGAAAGAACCGCTCCTCCAGCACCCTGACCCTGACCTTTACAGAAGATACCCACCTGACCTTCGAGTATAAGGTCTCCTCCGAGGCCAAGTACGACAAGTGTACCATCACACTGGGCAGCACCACCCTCGTCGACGGCGAGAGCGGCGACCAGAACTGGAAGGGTCTGGAGCTGGACGCCAAGCGGGGCGAAAAGCTGACCGTGCGGTATGAGAAGGACGGCTCGGGCGACAAGTTTGACGACTGCGTCTATCTGCGGAACTTCTCCGCCGGTGAGGCGCTGGTGGTGACCTTCCACGCCAACAACGGCACGGAGGACACCGCCACGCAGAAGATCTTCGGCGGCAAGGGTACCCTGAAGGCCAATCCCTTCACCTGCGAGGGAAAGATCTTCGCCGGTTGGGCCACCTCCGCCGACGGGGCTGTGGTCTATGCCGGCGGTGCCGCCATCACCACGGAGACGGATCTGGAGCTGTACGCCGTGTGGTCGGACGCTTACACCGTCACGCTCCGCAACGGCGACACCGACACCACCGTTCTGGTCCCCCAGAACAGCGCCATCGGCAGCCGTATTCCCGCAGACCCCACCAAGAAGGGCTATACCTTCGAGGGCTGGTTCAACGGCGAGGAGAAGCTGACGGCGGAGACGGTGATCTCCGGCGACGTCATCTACACCGCTCAGTGGAGCCCCATTACCTACACCATCGCCTTCAGCGGCGGTGAGGGCGGCCAGGGAGCCATGGACTCCATCCCCGCTACCTATGATCAGGAGGTCACGCTGCCCAAGAACACCTTTACCCGCCCCGGCTACTACTTCAACGGCTGGAGCGCATCCTCCGGCGCCTCCAGCGGCAGCTATGCCGACGAGAAGCCGGTGAAGAACCTGACCACCAAGCAGGGGGAGACGGTCACGCTCTACGCCGCTTGGTACGGCCTGCCGGTGAATGTGACCCTGCACCCGAACTATGACGGTGCAGAGAACGGCACCCGCACCTGCATCGTGGGCAGCAACTACAACTACATCCTTAAGGAGGGCGGCGGCACCAAGTTTGACGCCATTGAGGACCCCGTCCGCACCGGCTATATCTTTGACGGCTGGTTCGATGCGGCGGAGGGCGGCAATGCGGTGGGCCCGTCCTACAAGTTCACCGCCGTGGACGCCGAAAACGGCTTCCATCTGTACGCCCACTGGACCAAGGGCATCACTGTCCACTTCGACGGCAACGGCTATAAGAACACGCTGAAGGACAAGACGGTGACGCCGGATAAGGTATTCTCCAGCCTGCCCTCCCTGAGTAGCTACTACTATCCCGCCAACAAGGCGCTGGACGGCTGGTACATCAAGAATGCCGACGGCTCCTTCGGTGAGGCCGTCACCAAGGACACCGTGTTCAGCGGCGACGAGGTGACTCTCATTGCCAAGTGGCGTGACTATCAGTACATCATCAAGTATAACGTCAAGTACAGCGACAAGAACACCACCACCGGCACCATGGCCGACCAGACGGCACCCTTCGGTCAGGATGTGCAGCTGACGCCCTGCGGCTTCAGCCGGGAGGGCTATACCTTCGCCGGTTGGGCGGAGAGCAGCTACGGCAGCACCGTCAAGTATGCCGACGGCGCCACCATCAACCGCCCCTTCGAGGAGGGTGACGGTTGGGACGAAGGCAGCGAGGACGGCGAGACATACAACCTCTATGCCGTCTGGACGGAGAGCAAGTCTCCGGAGCAGTCGGAGGCCGAGGCCAAGCTGGAGGCCGCCGAGAAGGCCATTGGCGGTACCTACAACGTCACCTACGGCAAGGACACCAATGCACTGACCATGCTCCGGGCCAAGCTGGATGCTGCCGGGATCACGGACGTCACCGTCAGCATGAAGGAGGCGTCTTACAGCAGCTATAACCACGTGGGCATCACGGCCGACGGCACCATCCAGTATAAGTGGAACGAAAACGGCAGCACCACGGCGGCTTCCGGCACCGTGCGGCCTACGCTGGTGCTGACCTGCAATACCTACACCAAGGAGTCCACCGAGTGCCTGTTCAGCATTCCTCTGGACGAGGGAAAGGCCATGGAGGCTCTGCGTACCGTGGCGGCCCGCATCAGCGTGCCTGAGACGGTGGAGAGTGCCTCCGACCTCACCAGCCTGCCCAAGTATCCCCTGAAGGCCGGCGTGGACGAGAGCAAGGCGGACTACAGCAGCGGTACGGATCAGGAACTGTGGACCACCGCCACGTGGACCTCCAGCAACACCGGCGTGATCTCCTTCAAGGAGGTCTCTTACCCCTACTTTGCACCCTATACGGTCACGGTGGCTCAGCCCAAGAAGGACACCAGCGTGACCCTGACCCTGAAGCTGGTCTATAACGGCCGGGAGGATCTGAACCTGAACATGGTCTATACCGTGGTGGTCAAGGGCGACAATACGCCTCCCGCCATGGACTATCAGGCGCTGCTGGAGACGGCGGTGCGTGAGATCGGCCTGAAGGATCCCCGTGACGATTCCAAGATCGACACCGCAAACGTGGTCTCCGACATCCAGCTGCCCACCACCAAGCAGCTCAGCGCCATTTCCTACCGGGATTATGAGCAGGGCTTCGACGGCAAGTACACCCCCATCATGCTGTATACCAGCGACGCCGATGTGGTGGTGTCCGCCGGTCCCACCACGGCCAATGTGGCCCGGATGCTGACCTATCGCCCCCTGCCCGGTCAGGAGGCCAAGACCGTCACCATCACCATGAAGATCCTCTCCCGCCCCAGCGGCGAGGGCACGGATTACGCCTCCATGCCGGTGCTGGCCAGCAAGGATATCACCCTCACCGTTCAGGCTCTGACCCAGGAGGAGCTGGACACTGCCGCCGCCTTCATGAAGCTGGTATGCACCGAGGATGTGTACTGGGAGGGCATCCGCAAGGCCAACGCCGACCGTGACCACGTCACCGGTGATATGCGCTCCTTCATCGAGATCGTCCCCGCCACCACCGGCTATAAGTTCATCCGCAACATGGACAGCTACAATGCCGTGGGCGTCAAGGCGGACGATATTCCCGGCTGGTACGATGCTCAGCAGTACCGCTGCTTCCGCTCCAGCAACAACGCTGTGGTGGCCCATGAGACGCTGCTGGTGACCCAGCCCAAGTACAACACCCACATTACGGTGGACAGTGTGCTGACCTACACCCAGTACGCCAAGTACTACGAGAAATTCCAGGGCAATGCCGACTATGAGCAGTTTGCCCAGTTCTACAAGCAGCCCATTTCCACCACCGTCACCGTCATCGGCACCGAGGGCATCGAGGATCCCAATTTGCAGCCCCTGACCGTTACCGTGAATGTGGAGGGCTGCACCTTCAAGGAGGACTTCACCGATCTGGAGGGCGCCACCTACACCTGCTCCACCGGAGATCACCGCACGGCAGCGGATGCCGTGATGGCGGCTCTGACGGAGAACCAGTATACCTACACCGGCAGCAGCACCTATCTATCCGGTATCACCGATCCCAACAGCGTGAGCCTTACCGGCGGCGACAGCGCCTTCGGCAGTTGGTCCGGCTGGATGTTCACCGTCAATGGGGAGATGCCCATTGAGCGCTACGACAACGGCCAGCCCATCTATGCCACACTGGGGACTTACCAGCTGAAGGACGGCGATGTAGTGCGGATGTACTACGTGGCCTGCCCCACGGAGAGCGGCCAGCACACGTGGAATGACGGTCAGGTCACCACGGCGGCTACCTGCACCGAGAATGGCGTCATGACCTACACCTGCACCATGTGCAGCGACACCAAGACGGAGGTCATTCCCGCCACCGGTCACGCCTACGGCGAGCCTGTGTGGAGCTGGACGGATGATTTCACCGCTTCTGCCACCTTCACCTGCACCAACGACGCCACCCATGTGGAAAACGTCACGGCAGA
>OIYU01000326.1_pt1 | contig 38008 bp, 32 predicted proteins | sample 1588321 | NCBI WGS metagenome assembly OIYU01 (sample SAMN03283258) | human gut metagenome | biome: human-associated habitat; material: feces | host: Homo sapiens | place: USA | collected 2013 | reverse complement strand
CAAAAAGAGTGGTGCTGGAGCCCTAGCTCCAGCACCAACTTTGTCTACAGTCTGAGGCACTGAATATAATCAGTGCCTACTTAGTCAATATAAATACAAAAACAACTCATTTTCACCAGGAATATATAGGTTTTCATTCTCTATACATTTAAAATTGTCTGCTGTGGAATTTGCTTTTTTGTAAAAACTATTATGATCCCATCCATTTTCATTCTTTTCTGCGTCAGCTATTAATCAATTGGAAATGATTCTTCCAAAATACAGAAATCACTTTCAGCTGACTTTTCAAAGAAATGAATTGAAGAAATGATTTTAGCTCCGGATTTCTGCCCTGCAAACATAGAAGCCGTATAAGGTGACATTCGGATGGCTCTGCTGTTAGCCAGATTCATGATCTTGCGTAATAATTGTATTTTCCGGCTCTGCCGCCTTTTATTTTATTCCTCTTCTGCCAACAGATAAGCATGAATATCGAAAAAGTATATTTCCACTCTTTCCTTTTTCTTTTATTACGCTTCTTTCTTTAACATGCATCTTCTTTTCTGAATTGCTCCGACTGATCTCTGAATTACTGAAGAAAGAGTAGTGTCTGGAACATTGTGTTCCATAACCATCGCATCCTCAGCAGCAGTCCACAACCTTTTGCCATAGATAAAGGCTGTTTTGGAATAATATCGTCTATGCTGCTTTCTACAAGTTTCTCTAAACCTATCCATATCTCGGTAATCTTTTCTTCTGTTCAAAATTCTTCCTCCTGCTTTGAAAATGTTCTTACTTTATTTTATAAAATATGGAAGAATGAACTTTTTCTCGCATATTCATCAAGAGATCCGTCTGCTCAAAAAATCAAGAAAAAAATACCCCGGAAAAATTATTATTCTGGGGTATTTTTATACATGGAATCTTATTTTTGCTTTCTATAAAGTACTTTCGGTCTGGCTACTGCAACTGCAACAAGTGCCAGAGTTCCGGCAGCTACATATCCAATGATCGGCGCATTATCGCCTGTCCGGGCTGCTTTCGTAGCAGTCGCATCAAGCGTAACGGCAGTCGCTTTGGCATTCTCTGCTGCCAGCCTGTCAGCTTCTTCCTGGGCAAATCTGTCATAATCTGCCTGTGCCGCTGCAAGGTTGGCCAGCGTGATCTTATGGTCTGCTTTCGCATCCTCATATACTTTCTTTGCATCCGCAAGGGCTGCTGCTTTTTCATCTGCCAGTTTCTGTGCTGCTACAACAGCGGCATCTGCATCAGCGATGGCATTGATGTAATCGTTCAGATAAGCGAAATCTTCATCGGTGACCGGAGTCTCCAGTGCATCTTCATAGGAAAGGAGATCCGCACGGCCTTTCAGGTCTTTTGCTTCTTCATATGCCTGAATCGCTGCTTTGAGGTCCTCCTGTGCCTGGAGTTCGTCTGCCTGGGCATTGCCATATTCGGTAGCAGCATTGTCTTTTGCATCAGAAGCTTCCTTTTCTGCTTTCTGAGCATTCCAAAGCGGAGTGATCGCCTCTACGAGAGCATCATATTCTGCCTGTATCTCATTCTTTACTTCCTGTGAGATATCCTTATCTTCGATCAATGGCTTAATAGCAGCTTCTGCATTGGCAAGCTGTACGGTCACTTCCTCAAGCTTATCATCAGCAGTGGTTAAAGCATCCTTGGCATCGGTTACGGACTGTTCTGCTTTTGTAAGGGTGTCTTCTGCATTTTCAAGGGCAGATTCTTTTGACTCCATGTCTGCACGTTTATCCGCGATGTCAGCAGCGATTTCGGACTCGATCCTATCTCTTTCCTCTTCTGCAGCGGAAAGTGCATTTTTCTTTGCTGTTTCTTCCTTAACTGCAGCATCATATGCTTCCTTGACTGGCTTAAATGCTTCCTTTGCTTTTGTAAGGGCATCATTTTTCTGCTTTGTTTCATTCTGTGAAGCGGAATAGATGGATGCAAGGACACTCTGGCGTCCCTGTATCGCTTCCATGGATCCGACCTTATCTCCCTGCTTATAAACGATAGTTTTGCCAGCCATCGCTTTGAGACCGTTTTCAAATGCAGCAACTTTGCTGTCAGCAGCTGCTTTCTTATCCTCGGCAGTTTCCTTTGCCTGGTCAAGCTCTGCTTTTGCAGCATCAGCTGCTTTCTTCGCATTATCTACAGTTTTCTGGGCCGAAGATGCATCCTTTTCTGCCGCTGTTACATCATTCTTAGCGTTAGTAACATCCGTGTTCGCTTCATCGCGGGCATCTTCTTTTTCTTTTACTGTATTAAGGGCAGTCTGATAATCAGCTTCAGCTTTCTGCTTATTGGTAAGCGCCGTTTTTTCCGCATTCTGTTTATTAGTATAATTCTGTGCAGCTGTCTTTGCGCTCTCTTCTGCTTTTGTCAGGTTATTCTTGGCTGTATCAAGTTCCCTTTTTGCTGCTTCCATAGCTGCTTTCGCCTCGTCTGCAATGGTCGGGGCATTCATCAAGCTGTTGTAGTAGTCCATAAACCGGTTGTAATAATCAGTGTAAGTATAGAAGCCGTTTAATTCTGGGTTGGAACCCACGCCTTGATTGGTAAATACTTGACCATCAGTTCTGGAAAAATTCCCATTATTGGAAATTGCAAAACCAGTAACGTTATAGTATGGACTGATGATGGTTTCATAATGACCTGTCTCTCCACTCCCATTAATACTGTTTTCAAACTCATCATAGTACCAGCCCTCATAAGGATCATAAGATTTATAACCCCAAGAAAGATTTTCTGCAACACCATAAAAACCGGTATGATTCATTGTGTAAGCACTCTCATTTGTCTGTATCTGGGAAATAGCCATCAGTTCGTCTGACACATACACCGGATTATCACCGTCAAGACGGTTTAATCCCCATTCTTTTTGAAGAATATCATAATAGGTCTTCAGCTGTTCCAGAGCCGCTTTCATGTTCTCTAAGGATGTGGCATCCCCTGCAGCACCGATGTCTGTATTAGCTTGAGCACGTTCATCGTTTAAAACAATAATAGCTGCCTGTGATCCCATTGACTCAAAGAATCCAAGGGATCCCTTTGCAATCTGTTCTGATGCTGTGCTTGCCTTATTTTTGGCTTCTTCATATGCCTTTACGGCTGTATCGTATGCAGACTGTTTTGTATCCACTGCTTCCTGGGCTTTTGTTACTGCTGCATCCGCATTCTTTTTCGCCTGCTCGGCTGTTGCTGTATCCTTCACAGCCTGGTTATAGGTTGCAGTGGAGGTTTCCATCGTCGTCTTTGCCGTGTTCGCTTTTGTCTCCGCGTCGGTTACTGCCTGCTGTGCAGCATTATAAGCGTTCTGGGCTTCCGTCAGCTTTGCATTAGCAGCAGCTACCGCCTGGTCTTTTTCATTCTTTACCGCTTGTGCAGACTGGAGGGTGCCATTCGCGCTGTCATATGCAGCCTGCTTTTCAGCCTGTATGCCAAGTGCGCTCTGGTAATCTGCCTGTGCCTGGGCTGCAGCCGCTTCTGTATTCGCCAACTCCTGTTCTGCCTTAGCACGCTCTTCTTCTGATGCAGCCACATCATAGGCAGCTTGTGCTTGATTTACCTTAGCTTGTTCCTGATCAAGAATCCCTTTCTTTTCTGTCACAACTGCTGTAGCAGCGTCCAATTCACCCTGTGCGTCTTCCACTGCTTTTAAGGCAGCATCGTATTCCGGGGATCCTTCAGCTGCAGCTGCTACTGCTTCATCATAAACACGTTTAGCTTCATCATATGCACTCTGGGCGCTCTCCACATTGCCTTTTGCTGTTTCCATAGCTGCCTGTGCGTCTTTCAGATCCTTTTCTGCCTGGGTGTATTCATCCTGGGACGTCTGCTGGAGGTTTTTTAGTTCATCGATCTTTGCCTGTGCTTCTTCTACGGCCTGTACCTTTTTGGCAAGGTCCGCATTCGCCGCATCAAGTTCGCTCTTCTTTGCTGTTACGTCCTCTTCCTTTACTGTAACTTCAGCTTCGATCTTTTCCAGTTCCTTTATCGCTTCTTCAAGGGCTGTTACCGCTTTTTCATATGCTTCCTGTTTTGCCACAACTGCAGCCTGTGCCGCAAGCAGGTTTTCCTGACTTGCGTCCTTTAAAAGTTCAGCATCGCCAAAAAGCCTGTCCGCATCACTTTTGGCTTTTTCAAATTGTGCTTTCGCTTCATCAACCGCATCCGTACTCGCTTTTACCGCATCAATCGCTGCCTGCATCGCATCATCCGCTTCTTTTTGAGCTTTGTCATACTTTGCTTTGGCATCTTTTTCTGCCTGGTCGGCTTTCGCATTTTCCTCCTGTGCTTTTTCCAGATTGTCCTTTGCTTCATCGTAATTTGCCGCTTCATCTGCCGCCTGGACAACCTGTGCAACCGGGGCCGCAACAGAAGAAGCTGCTACCGCTGCCATGGCCATGGCAGTCGTTGCTTTGATAGCCTGTTTCCTCATAACTACATATTCCCTCCGTTTATTTAGTAGCAAGCGTAAGCGGATCATCCGCTGAACGGGCGGCCTGCCCTGGTTGTCGTATCTTTCCCGTCTGGAATCATGATAACACAATGAGCTATTAACAGATTTTCTCAGATGAACAACGGCCGTCCTATATTCTTTTGGTAAAACAAATACTTTTCCAAATTACGTTCGCTTATTCTACTATAACACTACGAAACGGAAAATTAAATATCTAACTCAAAAATATACTATTATTTTATAGTAATTTTTACTCGCATATATGTTTTAGAATTATTCTCAAAATAACTATAAAATTAAGATGGAGGATATTTACATGGATAAACTTATTATTAAACCTAAAGAAGACCCTTATGTTTACATGACGATACGTATTACAAAGGAATTGCAAGAAAAATACACAATGCTCGCCACTAGAACAAATCATTCCCGCAACGAATTGGTAAGCATGGCGCTGCAATTTGCCTTAGACCATATGGAAATACAAGACGACTAAGACCGGAAAAGAGTAAAAACTCTTCCGGCCTATTTATGATTATGTATTTCATTTGACAATCTATCTTCCTTCTTCTACAATAATAATAACAAGGAGGAAACTCCCATCGTATTTCCGGGAATCTGTACCCTGCAAACCAGTACAATTCCTGGATTTTTTGTATCCGTATTTATTACCTAAGTGATGTTATCTTGTTTCTGGAACCTCCCGCTGGTAACAGCGTGGAGAGCAGTCAGCGGGACGTATCTATACTGACTGTTTATAAACAGTCAGCGATCCTATATCCCATACTCTTTTAAGAGTCGTGCCCTTGTGACCGGATCCGTAGAAACCTTTTTGATCATTTCTAAGTTATTATCTTTTAAAAGAAGGACAATCATGAAATTATTTTCTGTCGCCCTTAGATAAAATATGCTACAATATGTATACAGGAAAAGTTATACAAGGAAAGCTGCAAAATATACCGTATAAAACAGCTTATCCTCTCCAAATAATATAATATATTAGTATAGAACAAATAATATTGGAGGTTTCACTATGATTGTTGCAAAGAAAAGCAGCCGTATCGTCCAAAGTTATTATAAAAAGAGAAATTCCGACGCTATATCTTATGCTTTAACACAGATTAAGTCTGCAAAGATAGCTTCCTATGTAAAAAATATCTATTTATATGGGAGCAGCGCACGTAATAACCAGTCTTTTGATAGTGATATAGACCTTCTTATTGTATTAGAGGAAAGTTTTCACAAAGAAAAAAATAAATCTCTTTTTCTATCTGACCTTGTTTCAAAACTTAACGAGACTGAAACCTATTTACCAGAGATCGAACCCCGATTTGTGATTGGGGATAAATGGAAAATAAAGAATGATACATTTTACGAAAATGTACGAAAGGAGGGAATCCAAATATGGTAAGCCAAAACAGTTATTTTGAGTTTGCTGAGAACGACTATCTTTTTTTCAAAGAAGCATATCTTGCAGGACTGAAAAGGCCCACTCTTGCTGCTATTGGACAAAGCATTTGCGAGAGATATCTAAAACACATTATCCACGAATACGCAAACCCCGAAAACGAATACGAACAATTCACAAAAACCTCTATTTTACACTCGCATAGTTTAAACAAACTTGTGAAGTATATGCGGGATGACATGGGCATTACCATTCCAGATGAAACAAAAAATAACCTCCAGAAAATAGATGGGTTTTATTTTACGACTCGCTATCCTGGTGATGACAGTTTTGTTCCTGATGAGGATGATATCGATGATACATGGCAAGCAGTTAAGAATACACGCGCTACGGTGCTTCATTTAATCCATAAAATCGAGAAAAACGATTCAAGTTGTGATGAATGGGAACAATGATCATACCTTGACAAGCCCCATAGCTAAAGCAAGGGGTTTTACGACACATTGGATAAATATGGAAAAAGCCCCTGCCTGACAGGAAAACCTGCCTTGCAAGGGCTTTTTTTCTTTAGTCAATCGTCATTTCATATACCGGGTTTGTACCACTCTCCAAGTTGTCAAGCGCCTTACGAAGTTTCTGGTTGTTATACGCAGTCCCCCAGTTGGAGGAAGGATCCACTGTGCTGATATGCGCCTTGTCTACGTAGCGGATGTGAGCGGATTCCGTTTTTGTTAATGGCGGAACTTCAAATACCACATACAGGTTCTGCTTCTTTTCGGTAGTGTTGCCAAAGTCGTCTGACACGGTATAGGTAATTTCAATCTTCTTTACAAGATCTTCTGTATTGGGATCGTTCTTGTCGTACTCTTTCTTTGCCTCTTCCCAAACTTCCTCGTAATCCACGATCTCAATCCGGTCTGTTATATTCCCATCCCGGTCATCTTCCGCTGTTGCATTTTCAAGGATCGTCTCTTCAAGATAATCCTTTTCCGCATTGGTCCCGTCCTCAATGTCTTCATAGAAGACCCAGGTATCCTCTGCTTCAATAACCGGCGGCTCATTGTCGCCCCATACCGCATAAAGGGTTAGGATCTTGTGGTCATTCTCGTCTCCTACACGGTCAAATTCCCATTTCGTATAAGCGGATCTTGCCTTATACATGGATACGGCGGAACCTGCTGCCGTTGTGTTCTTTGTACCGATATACGTGCCAAGCTTTCCGGCACAGATATCATAGGATCCATCCCCGTTTTCTTTCAGCTGGAAGATCTCGTTATCTTCGGAACCTTTCCACGGGAACTGCTGCAAGGTAGCACCGTCATCTTTCGATCCGTCTTCTACGTTAAGGCTTAAGCTGGAGCGCACATTGTCGATCCGGTAATACCCGCCCTGTAAGTAGGTCACGCGGAAGTACATGGCATCTTCTGCAAGGGAATTGTTTCCGATCACCATGGTAGAGTTCGATGCATAGCTTCCATTCTTTACGGCAAGGGCAGCGTTCTGGTTCTGCTTCATCGTGATCCGGTAAACCCCGCTCTCAAGTGGGTCCAGACGGTTTGCCGTGAACTTCTGGTTATTCAGGTTATTTCCGTCGTGTGTCTGCAGGTCTGTACTGTTGTTCGTAGACCCGCCAGTCACGTCGAGCCGTGTGCCAAGCCTGTTTTCGATAAACATCCCAACACCTTCAATGGTTACGAACCGCCACATCTGACCATCTTTTCCGGTATAGGATGGTTCTGATTTGATCTTTACATATTGTTCGCCGGAATTATTCTCCACGGTCCAATAGCCATGCCTTGCATTGAAATAGTCCATAACATAAACGGAAGCATATCCATTGTGAAGGTTCCGGACTTTGAACTGCTGTGGAAGCCCGTCATTGCTGTCATAAATCTGCAAGTATTTATCCGAACCAGTATCAATGGATTTTTTAGAGGAAAGCGCTGAAGTGAAACTGTAATAGCCATCTTCCAGCCCATAGGTTATTTTCTTCGGTGTTGCATTCCACTTGGAGCCGTTTTTCGCTGTCAGGACGCCGTTTGCATATTTCCATTCCTGGCTGTCGTCCCCTTTCCATTTGGATAAGCTCACTTTCCCATCCTGACCGGTCAGGTAAAGGCCTTCGTCCCCATAAGCGATACGTACATAGCCGTTGTCCCTATTAAGGAAGTGGAACCGCTGGTCTGCCTGGCTGGTCAAGGAGTCGTTAGCAACTCTCGTTGCCTTTACCGTCAACGCATCAGATCCAGATAACAGGATATAGTCGCCATTATGGATCCCGCTTTGCGGCACTGTGCTTTCCGCTTGTTCTTTCAGCCTTATCTGCTCCTGTGCAAGATCACGGATTTCTTCAATCGTCATCTCTTTTGGAAGTTCTTTGGCACTTACCACTGGTTTGCCATCCGGGTCGATGGACCATCCTCCAAAGTCTACGGCAGAGTCGGTGCTAAATCCCACCTGTTTATCTGTCTTGACAGTGTAGTTTCCTTTTTCAATATCTACCTGGTCTACGGTATTTCCCTGTCCCAGGTTTCCACCATTCGCATCATATACGACCGTCACGTCAGAACGCCATACCGCATAGAGGTCAACGACGCTGCCATCCTCTTTTGCAAGGTTGTAGACCAGCTCTCCATCTTCATACTCTACCGTTGTCCCATTCCGGTCCGTTGTCCACCCAGCGAAAACATATCCCGGTTTCGTGAACTGGTTCGCATAAAGGGAAGCGCTTTTCCCATAAGTCATAGACTGTCCGGGCATTGTACCACTTCCTCCATTGGAGTGAAAATGTACTTGGTAGCTATTTCCTGCACGGTGGTCCGAGCAGACTTTATAGTTGTGGCTGTAAGATGCTGGAACGATCCTTCCGATCAGGGAAGATGCCCATGGGATATAAGGAAGCCGGCCCCCCTTTCCATCGTAGTCATAAACAACGCCACCATTCCTTGAACATTTATAGTGGGATTTCTTAAAGCGGATGACCGTTCCTAAGTGGGAACATTTTGTATAGTATTCCTTCACCGTAATATAATGACGCACCTCATAGTTACAGTCCGCGCACCAGGTCGGGCCATATGTGATCCCGGTGATCCCTTTTGGCGTAAAGGAGGTAGCTGTTGTATATTCCTTTGTTGGCATATTGCAGGTCCAGGTATAACAGTTGTCCCCTTTATCAGATACCTTGAAACCGTCTCCAGCATAAAGCATATAGCCTTCCTGGAACCCGTTTAGGGCTACCCTGGAACCATTGGACTTCTGCTCATAGAAATGTGTATTGTATGGGCCATAATCGTTGAAGTGGTCTGATTTTTTCACGGTGTATTTATAGTTCATTACCGTGGCGTTTATCGTCCAGCTGCCTTTTGTCATCTGACCCCAGATGATATCATCCTGCCCATCCTCCTGTGTCCATGTTGGAGCCATGACCTTGCTTCCGGATGGAAGGTTCTCTACCTTTGCATAAATATTGGTTACGCCGTCTGACTCTCCCTCCAGGGCCACTTTTGTGATGGTCGCTTTGGTAACAGCTTCCCAGGACGCATAAAGCGTCACGTTACCATACATGCCGTTTTCGCCTACTGCTGTTACTTTCTGGGTAAGGCTGCTGTCTTTATACCATCCTTTAAAGGAATATCCATTCCGTACAGGGGAGTCAAGCTTGATCGGTTCCCCACTATGATAGGTCGTCGGGTTCCTGCTGTCATTTGTGCCTCCACCAAGGGAATAGGTGATCTTATAAGACACCGGATTGATCCATTCCGCATACAACGTAAATGGCGCTGCCTGGTCGCTTGGGATCTTAGTAAACTGATTCTGGAAATTTGCATCGGTATACCAGCCGCCAAACTCCCAGCCTGTCCTTGTGGGTGCTTTTAAGTTGGATACCGTGAAGGACTCACCGCTGACAAAAGATGTCGGGTTCTGGCTATTGTTTGTTCCTCCATCCAGTTCATACTGCAGCGCATAGGTATTTCCTTTCCATCCCGCATATAAGGTCAAATCTCCAGTCTGGCCAGGGGCAAGGCTGGTCACTTTTTGTGTGCACTCCTTGTCCGTATACCATCCAGTAAAGGTTTTTCCCGGATTTTTTGCGTTTTCATTTTTGACCAGACGGATCTCCAGCATCTTGATATGGTTCCCTCCGGAATTGGAGTTCGTAGAAAGGCCTGCTGTCTGCCCATTGCTCTTCCACTGTTCCCAGCCTTTTGCGTCTGTATACACCCGGTACTGGATCTCATAAAGATCAGCGTAGGTTCCTTCCAGGTCAAGCTGGATCCCAGTCATCCGGTTGCTGCTTGCTTCCACTCCAATGGTGCCGCCTTCCTTCACCCAGCTGCTCCAGCCGGATTTATTGTTAAATGCCCGTCCTTTGATGGACATTTCTGAATCAGATACAGGTGACGCAACAGAAAACATTTCCAGGTAATGGCTGGTATCTCCCATGGTCTGTCCGTTTTGGAAGGTGTCTGCCATCCATCCAACATAGCTTTGCCCGCCACGATAAGTTACGTCTTCCGCTATTGTTGTCGCTGTGTCATTAGGAAAGGGAACATTCGTATCATAATAGGTATATTTTTGTACAGGTTCTCCATTTTGCCAGTCAAACGAGATAACTCCCAGTGCAGCTTTCGCTTGCTTTTTCATAGTGGCTGCTGACTTAGAACTACTCTGTTTTTGTCCCGTCTTTTCCAGATACCAGTTGATAGATTCTTCGGCAATACCGGAAGCATCAGACATCTCATCGAAGTCTGAAAGGAGCGGTGTACCATCAAACATACCATCCACTTTCTTTAGGGTATCTTTATACTTTGTAAGCTCCATGGACAGAGGATATTCTTTAAGCCCTGAACCTGCAAACAGATAGGACGTATCGGATACCCCTTCATTCAGATGGAAATCAGCTGGGAGTGAACTTAAGTTTTTACACCCTTCAAACAGATGGCTGTAAGAAGTTACCCTTTGGAAGAGGGCTGAAAAGAACACCCCGGTATCAATGGACTCTAAGTTCACAGCCCCTGCAAACAGGGAATCACATGAAGTAAGATACGCTTCGCTCTCTCCTTCCTGGTAAAGGCGGACACGCCGGATCCTTTCTTTGTATTTCGCAGGGATCAGCTGGTCCGGGTCTACAGAAGACTTTCCTTTGCTTAATGCGATGGTCAGGGTCCCGTCTTCAAACAAAGCCACTTCGATTCCCTTTCCCTTATAGAGAGTTTCCCCTTCCGTAACGGAATACTGGAATCCTCCCAGGCTGGAAGCCCCGCCTTCCCAGTTCACATAGATGTCTAACCGGTAGGTTCCAACGCCGTGGTCACCTACGTTTAAGATGCAGCGATAATTATAGGATCTTCCGGATACTGCATATTCTCCAAAGGTTCCTTCTTCCCAGGATAAGTCATCCTGCCCGCCTTCCTCATTCCATGTCGGAAGGTAAAGCTTCTCTACAGATCCTGGGTTTTCCACATTCAGGTAGATTGCAACCTTATCCTTAGAGATCGGTAAGATATCCTGTCTGTTGACAGATGGCTTATCAAGCTGTACCGGGATGACAGCACTTACCCCTTTTGTATCGGTGAGAGCCTTTTGTACTCTTGTCATCTCATTTTCCTGATAAAAGGCCACTTCTACGTTACCTTCCTCGAAGGCAAGGGAGTTCTGGTCCACACTTCCCTGATAGTTATAGACCTTTCCATCTACAACCCAGATTCCCTCCTGCAAGTTTATGTCTGTCTCCCCTGTCTTTGCTTTTACCGGATCCTCGACCCCTTTTGCATTTAAATAAAGGAGCACTTCGTCATCCCCGATCTCGTAATTAACGTCAAGGACTTTGCCCTGTGCATCATCCTTGGATCCGATAAGAGGTTTGATCTTATCAAGGATACTGTCCTTGGTAACATGTACAATAATATACGGAAGCTGTGCTTCCCGAGTGGAAAGCTTCTCTTTTAATGAACTGGTATAAGCATATCCATCCGGCAATGCCACTTCGTAACGAAGCTCACCCGTTAATAGCGGGTTTTCGTCAGATACCCAGTTCACTGGGATCGTATCCATTTCCCCGTTTGCGTCTGCAACGGTAATGGATTCCGGAAAATTGGAAGAAAGGTTAGAGAGTTCACTTTCCTTTATTGTGACCTCTTTTACCTTACTGTTTTCTGTAAGGTCCAGATCCGCAAAACCATCTATATACCGTACCGTATCTTCCTCATAATAACGGAGGGCAGAAGGCGCGGTAAGCCTTACCTCCTTGGAAACATCCGCTTCTTTCACGGTATCATCCGTAGAATTGGGCGCTTCTTTTTTATCTGTTTCAGGCAAAGTCTCTTCACCTGATGCCGCTTCGCTACCCGTCTTTGCTTTGCCCTGGTTTTCCTGTGTTTCATCCTCCGGCTTCAGATCGTTCTTTCCAAAGGCATCTTCTTTAGCCGTTTCGGAGACAGGATCTTCTTCTTTGCTGTCCAAGGAAAGGTTGGCCCATCCGAAAACCGCAAAGGCTGCTGTATCAAAGGATTCCTCTCCAAGGGTCCCGTCTTCGTGAAAGGGTAGATTCCCCAAAGTCTCCAGCACTTCTTTTAGACCCTTATCCATGCCTTTTACCAAAGCAGCGTACTCGCTTAAATTGTCTGCACCATAGCTTTCACCGTTGGCCTTTACCAGATAGCTATAAGCAAGTTCATCCGCTTTATGGGACATTTCTATCTTATGCCCCTCTTCCAGGATCCTTCCATAGTCCTCTACTGCCTTAAGCAGCGCCTCTTCTTTCCCGTCAGGTAAAGTGGCAGCGTAATTTGCATAAGATAGAAGTGTATAGGGTACGATCTTAGACAATGCTTTTCTTTCGCAATCTTCCATGGAAGAGAAGAAGGTCTTCCATTCTTCCGGTGTAAAATCAGAAAAGATCGCAAACATGTCCATCGGCCCAAGGAGTGCATCCATCGTATCTTCCCATTTCATGTCCCCTTCCTGCAGTGCTTTAGACAGTTTTTCCTTCGCGTCATTTTGCTCTTTTTCCGTATGCACAAGGCCTTCCTTTATCAGGTCTGCCTGTGTCTGTTTGCTGTCTAATCCATAGGTGTAGTAGGTAAGCGGGGAAGAATCCGCCTCATCCGTTTGTATGCTTTCCTGCACATTTTCAGACGCATCTGTCCCACTTACCGACTCCTCCATGCTTACAGAAGTATGATCCATAGCCTGTGCCGGGAGGATACCGAAGGACGCCGTAACGGCGCAAGTCAAAAACAATGCCATAAGTCTTACATATCGCTTTTTCATAAGCCGAGCGCCTCCTTTCTCTTTAAAAGCGTCAAAATAGAACCTTCAAATAAAGCTAACACGAACAGGATGTTGATAGTATCTCCTGTCCTGGCAGCAGATTCCTTTGCGTTTTTAGACTGGGAACTGGTTTGTTCCCCCTGTCCGTCTGCCTGACCGCTTCCGCCTGCTGTTTCCTCATCCTTACTGCTTGTTCCACCTTCGATTGCTTCCCCGTCAGATGGGTCTTCTTCTGTCTTATGGAAAGTGAGGGTCTCCTCCTTAATGAGGAAAGACTCTTCTTTTGTTGTATCTTTTTCAAAGGTGAATTTTACTTCCTGAAGCTCATTTTCCTCATACTGTTTTGGAAGACTAAGTGTCTTGATACTGTAAGTATCATATTTTGTGAGCTTTCCATTTTGAAAGGTCCCTAGCGGAAGGTCCCAAAGGGAAATCTTCCCATCCTTGTCTGTAGACATCGGATCGTAGGATTCCTTTGACGTTTCGTTGGTCAGCAGGAAAACTGCCCCCTCGATTGGTTCCCCATCCTCATTTTTCACAGTCAGGTCCATCCTGCCGCTTTGCCTTCCTATCCGGAACTCCGCATAGGTTTTGTATGCAGACTCATCATCAGATGGTTCCAAAATGATCTCCTGGCCCCCTTCAAAATAATAGCCATCCGGGATTTTTACGGCAGAAACATCATATCCACCTGGTGAGAGTGCAGGAAGCATGGAAATATCTCCCTCTTCCCAGTCAGTAGTAATATCCCATTTCTTACCGTTTTCCTGGTTCATTATCTGGAATACACAATCAGTCAGTACCGCCCCATCCTGTGCATCTACTGCCTGTGGAAGGATATGTCTTGATTTTACGTAGCTTACAATGGGGATGTAAGGAGTTGGAAAATCCGGATTCACTGGCACATAGGCATCTGCTGTCGTGTCAAAATAAGGGGATGTATCACTAAAGTCTATTTCTACCTTATAATATTTCCCGCTTTCCATATCGAAGGTCCGGCTCTTGCCATCTAGCTCGAAGCTGGTTATGATCTCACCCTCTTCGTCATAGATGCTGGCTTTTCCTTCTGATATCTGTTTTACCCCTTTTGGAGCGCCATCTTCACCTGTCGGGGTGGAAGACGCATAGGAATCCGGATCATAAAAGGAAAACCGGACGGGGAAGGTCTGTGGTGCAGCCGCATTTACCGTGACCATCATCCCGGACTGCATGAGCACGAATAAAGACGCTGCAATGATCCATCGTTTCATTACTATTCCTCCTTTCAATCAGTGATATTTAATGGATGATCCTTCCGGCTAGAATGTGAATGATTTCCCTCATTTTCATTTTGAAAAGGGGACTTGGTTCCAGTAATCATATCAAGCCTAAGGGTTCCCGTCTTCCCAAAAAGAATCCTCCGGGTAAGGGGGACTCTTTTGTATTCCAAGGTACTTTCCTCTCTCTTCTTTGCCCCTTTTTGTGCCACCCTTTTCATCATGGGGTCTACCAAGATAAGAATCATGACCACCTGTGCCACGGTTGCGATCATGTTAAACGCTGCCCCCGTAACAAAAAGCTTGCAACCTTCGATCCCGATGAAAAAAACAGAAATACAGATGATCCGTTTTGATACCTTCCCGTTTGTCATCTTTTCTGCTACGATCACGTAAGTATATGCAAGGATGAGCGTGATGACCTGATTACCGCTCCAGGCTGCATTTCCTAGCAGGATCTGGGATCCGTACCAGCCAAGATATAAAAGGAAGAGACCAGCCAAAAGGAAACTGAATTTGTGGGCTGACATATAGTAACTTATAATCTTACTGCCATATAATTCAGTAATGGCCAGGATGTTTACTGCTGCTATGATCGCATCTGGAATCTGGAAAAATACGGATGCAAGCACAAAAAGGAAATACCCAGTAAATACATAGAAACTGGCTTTTTGTATCTTACCTTGCATATCCATTGACAACGCCCTCTCTTTCAAGCCCAATCACTGGAACTGAAATCTTATAATTCAATTTCACTGTACAGATACGGTCGTCATAGTATTCGAATATCTTATCTGAACCACAACCCGGACACTTTGCTGTTGCTGCCGGCATGGTCGTGTTGCAGTTCGCACACTTCTTTTTTGCTGTGGAATTATTATCAACGACTAACTCATATCCTTTGTTCTGTGCATCGCTCTTACAGTGGTTGATCACGTTTGTATCAAAATCACTGGACTCGATCATGGACACGTAGGTCGTATGCAGGTCTTTTGCATTATTTGTCTGCAGCTGTATGCCGATAAACTCTGCACAGATCAGGACTGTGATACTGGCGAGGAATACCGTTACAAATGTCTCGATCAATGTACGCATTTTTTCTCCTTTCCCGCTCCGATATGCGGAGCTTTTCTTTTTTTATATGAAATTTCCCTTGCATGGCCGGCGGTCAAGAAAGACAATCATGGCCTTTCATTTGCCTAACTTACTACTACCGAGACATTGCAAAGGAAGGAATGCCCTGTATTGTTTTTCACGTAATAGGCAAGCCTATATACCCCTTTTTTCGTCGTGTCCACTGTCTCTACTCCAAAGATCTCCAACCGGTTATCTATCCGCTCGCTCTCGTTTACATACGGCGCGGAAGAATGGGATCTTTCGTATACTTTTGCAAACTTTGCAAAATTCTGTTTTACCTTTGCAAGGGAACTGGCATTCCCTGCAGCAGCCTTCCCATTATAGTTTTGGTCTCCATACGAAATCCTAAGCCCCGAGTCCACCAGGATGACCGGCTGGTTATATACTGCTGCATCAATGTCCATATCGACTTCCTGTATGCTTTCACGGGGATACAAAGTATCTGTCAGGTTAAAGAGCAGGGGAACGGACAAGGCAAAGATGAGGATTGCAAAGACCACTGTCGTGATCGCTTTGCCGTACTCTTCGAGAAATGCACGCATAACTTGCCTCCTTCCTCTGCCGGCGGGTATGCGTTACCGCCAGCAATTGTTTCACTGCATCATCTGTGTTACAAAATGGTTAAAATAATTTTTCAGTTCCGGCAGGAACACCATGATCACTGATACGACAACGACCGCAATCACAACAGCGACCATAATGGCTCCGTATTCTTCCAAAAAATGCCTCATATCTTATGGGGCCATAAGGCGGCCCCTCCTCCTTCCTCGTTTTAATCAAACAGCCCTGTCTCGTTTGCCGCATCAGAGATAAAAGAGATCAGGACTCCTATGACTGTCATAAAAAAGATGATCAGGAAGATCACGCCTCCATATTCTTCAAAAAATTCACGCATATGGACAGCCTCCTTTCTTAAACTACCATCATGTTAAAGAAGGAAAGGATGAGAAGGATCATATCCACCATCATCTTAGCCGTTACAATTGCCATCGGAACGGCTACCAGCATTCCGGATAGAGCCGTTGCATCCTCATCCTTGAGCCTCTCTGCCGCATCCAGCATTGCCTGGTTCCTTATGATCAGGCCGTTCATCTGCTGTACGACTTCATCCTTACCTATGGCATTCAATGAATAGAGCATCTTCATCGCTGACTGTACATCCGGCAGGTCAAACTCCTTAAGGAAATTTGCGTATGGACGAATCGTAACCGGGTCTTCATCCAGTTCATGCTGGAGCTGTTTCAAGCCAGGTACAAGGACGAGCGGCGCTTCCGGGATAGAGTTGATGATCGCATTTTGCACGTTCTCCTTCTGGAGCTGCAATGACAAGTCACGAAGCCATCCGGGAAATTCTTTGGAAATGCTCCGTGTGACCGTTCTCTTTGCCACCCTAAGGCTCCGCTTCGGCTGGGTCAGAAGCACGATGGCCATTGCAACTGCAAGGATCGTGATCGGGATGCTATGAAGCCCAAAATATCCGAACAATGCAACCAATATGCCAACAATTGCAAGGGGAAGGCTCTTTTTCCTCAAATCTGCTTCTGTTTTTGTCAATACTTTTTTGTAAGCGCTAAAGAAACGGATATAGTCCTCATCCGGATTCCCAAGCCAGGAAGAATTTAATTTGCTCTGCACCTGTGCATAGACAACCATGAAGCAGATCAGTGAAATAGTAGTAGACCACTGGTATACCGGGTTGGATGTGATTGCAAAGTTTTTCGGCACGGAATACGTCATTGCCCCACAGATGAGAAGGGACATCAGGATAACCAGCAAGATCTTGGTCTTGATGTTTTTCCGCGCCGACTGGAACGTATAGACCCGCTCAGTCCAGGAATGGATATCATCCAAAAGGACAGTGATGCTCTCTTTATATCCGCCTCCCTGGGTTTCTACCTTTGCAAGGAATTGGTGCAAAGCGGACATCCGTTCACAGCCATATTCCGCTTCGATGATGTCAAACGCTTCCTGGTACAGGTTTTTCCGGTACATCCCTCTTTGGATATAAGTGATCGCCTTGCCTACACACTGGGCCATACGGCCTTCACACATTTCCTTGGTATCCGTCAGCGCCTGGATGATCTTTGGCTTCTTAATAAATGCGTAGATCATCTGTTCCATATAGTCGGTTGCATCCGCGAACCGCTGCTGCTCATACACGAACTTGAACTGTTCGGATATGATCCCTGGCAAAAGCGCTACCGCTACAGCGATCAGGATAAGAATGTGCGGGAAGAACTCAAGCTTATAGATGACACCTGCGATAATCAGCCCTACAAGGCACAGGACAGCTACTTTCAAAAAATCGCTCATCCGGTATTCAAAGCCATAGCCATGGATTTCTTTGGTAAGGGCCTGCAGGTTGAAGTTATGTTTCTTCTTCATCTTTTTGGCCTGTTTAGCCTTCCGCTTTTTCTCCTTTTGCGCCTCTTCCAGCTTTTTATCAATCTCTTTTAAAAGGAGAGTCTCTTCTGCCTGGTTTTGAACCGGCTTCTTCTTTCTTCCGTGATCCCTTTCACTTTTGTTTCCACCTGTTTTCAACTCGCTCCCCTCCTTACTGCGTCAGTACGCCAGGATAATTTTTCCTCGGGTCGATTCCAGCTGATTCAAATTTCCAAAGGATCTCTTCCGGGAACGGGTCGTCGCCGTAAGCGCCTTCGTTATACAGCATAGTCATACTGTTTTTACCCATCATCAGATCCCTTGAGAACAATGCGATCTGGGCAATCTTCCTTTGGATCCCGTACTCTGTTTCGTAAGAGCGGACCTGGATTCCTACATTGATAAAAGAATAAATGTCGTTCTCCGTCTGTGCGTTGATCTGGGGCATCATGTTCTTCACACGGTCCGGGATCTTACGTACATCATCCGTATGCAGCGTAGTCAGGCAGTGTGTTCCGGTTGACATGCTCTCAAGAAGGTACTTTACTTCTACGGAACGGGCTTCTGAAAGTAAGATCCATTCTGGCAGCTGCCGCAGGCAGGCTTTGATCGCTTTTGTATAAGTGAAGTCCTGGTCTACTTTCAGTTCCACGCAGTCCTTTCCAGGATTGATCTTTGCGTAACGGATCTCCAGGTTGTCCTCTATGGTGATGACACGTTCATTAGCGGGGATATACTCGGTAAGCGTTTTTAACAGCTCTGTCTTTCCTACACCGGGAAGACCGCAGATCACGATGTTCATCTTTGCTTTGATGGAGGATTCGAGGAAGTCGTTGATCCATGAATTGGAATATCCTGTCTCCTCCATCTTTTTCCTGTTTAGCCTTCGGACTGCCGGTGTTTTACGAATCGATATGGATTTCCCTGTTGCAGCGACTTCATCATGAAGAATCGAGATACGTAAGGAATCAGTCTCAGCTTCAAGGAGTGGGGAGGACATATTGAAATTCTGGTTAACCAGGTTTGCGATCCGATTACTAAACTGATTGATAAAATGGTCATCCAGTTTCACGCTTTCATCCATATACCTTCCGCGCGTGAGGCTGTTTACCCATAAAGCAGAGCCGTTCCAGTTGACATCTGTTATGTCATCGTCCTTGATATAGGGGAGCATTTCCCCGAAAATTTCGTCTCTTAACTGTATTCTCATTTCTAACCTCCTATGTTTTCTCATCTATTTAAAACCGGGATGTCCCGATAAAAGATCCTCATTTAGAAGAAAGCCCGGACCGGGAGGAGACCGGAAGCCGGGCTTTTTCTAAGGTTTTTACAAATGTTTGAAACCGGTCTGTGCCAGAAAGACTGATATTGTCAAGACCGAATTATTATGGGGAAATGAAATCCTTCGGCACAGGTTGGACCGCTTAAATTCCTGGCCCGTTTGAAACTTCGTTGTTAAATTTATTTGTCAGTGTGTTCATCAGGTCACGAAGCTTCTGGCCAAGAAGTTCTCCAAGCGGTGTAGCCAGGATAACAAGTGCGACAATGATCGCTACCAAGAAGATCGCGATACCATACTCTTCAAGAAATGCTCTCATAGGTTTACTCTCCTTTACGTTTTTTTACACGAAACAATGTTTTCTGCTTCAGTTGGATTGAAATTGCTCCTCATTTTTTTCAGGAGTCAAGCGGCTGTATCCTTTGAAAGGATCGATACCTCCAGGTCGTTTTATCCGGTCTGTCTTCGGATGTGGAAAAAACTTATCATCCAAAGGACAAAATAAACCGGATCATGTTTTTGGGTGAACGCTTTGCAATCCCCTTTCCCAAGCCTTCCCCAGCACATACTTTTCACCTAGGAAGGGAAACAGCCATGCATGGACAACAAGCAACCTCTTTTGCCCGTTGTCATCTGCTAAATGCCTGGCCCATTGTTTACCTCATTCTGGAACTTGGTTGTCAGCGTGTTCATCAGTTCACGCAGCTTCTGGCCGAGAAGATTTCCAAGCGGTGTAGCCAGGATGACCAAAGCAACAATGATCGCCACTAGGAAAATAGCGATGCCATACTCTTCAAGAAACGCTCTCATAAGCCACAGATTCTCCTTTCTTTTGGATTCCAGCTGTTTAACAGGTATTGCAAGAATGCATCTAATATCAGGCAATGGGAGTGCTGGTTACGTACTACCTGTCCCATCCCTTTGAAATCCATTTCTGGGGTTTCACATAGAATATGTATTTCCACATCACCGGAAGCTTTTTCCCCTTAGCTTGTTGTCTTCTTTTCGTGGATCACTGTCGCTTCAGAGGTGATCGTCCTGTCAAAAGACAAGTTTTTGTAGTGTTCGGTGACTTTCACAGAAAGCATCCCTTCTTGTGCATCCACGCCATAGACATCAATTTCGTAAGTAGCCTGAAGGGCGTCCTCTTCCCCCGCCCCTCTTCCATCATCAAGGATCTTCTCCAGGTTCACTCTGAAACGGCTGGCTATCTTGTCTACCGTCTTTTCTAAGGCAGCGTCCCCACTGCTTCTTCCGTAGAACTCATTCAGTGTCTGGTATGCGGCAAGCTCCGTAGCGTTATCCAGTTTGCTTTGCTGTGCAGTATTGGTATTCATGGCTGCCAGGATCGTGACGCTGATGATCATGACCATAGTCAGCCCAAATGCTATGATCAGATTTTTCATCACGCTTCTCCTCTCTTGATCGTGCGTAACCGCGCGATCCCGTCGTTATCTGTATAGAACGTTACGATGTCTCCCTTTTCCAGAACCTTATGCTGTTTCTCTGTAAGCGCTACAATCTGTGTTCCGCTTTCATCCGGCTTTTGAACAGCTGCCGCATAGTCCAGGGGTTCTGTCATCCCGTCCAGATAGACAAGTTCATCTGATACAAACAGGACAGTCCCTTCCTGGTCGTTGGATGTTCGGATAAGATTTACTGCCGGGACGGCGATTGCCACCAGCAGGAGGGCCAGTACACCCGTTTTTATCAATCTTTTTTTCTTGGAATTATTTTTTGATCTCATGGTAGTCGTCCTCCGTGTTTACTTCCCAGACCGCCCGCTTCCTATCCAGATCCCGGCTGCCGTCCAATATGTAATCCGCCGCCAGAATCCCTGTTTTGATTGAGTGGTCCATGTTGTTGTATCTGTGCTGCCCATTGCGCCCGGCGCAGATGAGCCCTTCCTGGGTATCCAGATAACCCTTCAATTTGTCCAGTTCCTTATAGGAACCGAAATAGCAGGGATAAGCCTTTTTTGCGTAGTCCTTGTGGTAATCAAGGATCTTCGTTTTGTCATCGATCACACCCATCCGGCTTAGTTCTTTTGCCGCATGCTCTTTCAACTCTTCGAGATCCATATTCCAGAACCGGTCCCCTTCGTTGCAGAAATATTCAAGCCCCAGCCAGACCGTATGCACGGGATCCCTTGCCAGATACGGGGACCAGTTATTGAAGACCTGGATACGGCCAAGCTTCACATCTTTGTCCTGTACGTAGATCCAACAGTCAGGGATCTGGCCGTTTAGTGTCTGTACGTCCGTCGTATTTTTCAAAGCGAGCCGATCTACCAAAAGCCCTAATGTTACGAAGTCCCTGTATTTCAGGCCAAGCCCGATCTTCCGTACTTCACCTGGCATACCGGTGTAGATCCCGCACAGACTTCTAAGCGGCATGGTGGATACCACATAGTCTGCTTCGAGCACCGCACGCTCTGTTCCTTTTTCATCGGACACATGAACATGGTATTTCCCATCCCTGGTCGGTTTGATGCGGGAAACCTTATTCCACAAGTGCAGTTCCCCGCCCATCTTGCTAATCTCATTTGCCGCTTTTTCGTAAATCTGGCCTGGGCCAAATTTCGGATACCAGAACTCTTCAATGAGGGAAGTTTCTTTTTTCGCTTGTTCCTTCCCCACTGCTCGGTAAAAGGCATCCTTTAGTACAGCTTTGACAGAAAGGCCCTTCACCCTCTGCCCACCCCAGTCTGCCGACATGAGGGATGGATGAAGCCCCCAGACTTTTTCCGTATATGTTTCAAAAAAAATGCTGTAGAGCTTCCGCCCGAACCGGTTGATATAAAAGTTTTCCAGGTTATCCTCCCGCCGTTTTGCAATGCAGCTCTTCAGGTAACTTAGGCCTGCCCCAATGCAGGTGATTGGGCCAAGGTTCTGTATCGTTGCAGCGTTCAGGGTGACTGGATAGTCAAAAAAATGTTTTTGGTAGAAGATCCGGGAAATCCTTTGGCGGACCAACATGACTTCATCTTCTTTTTCCGGATCAGGCCCGCCTGTGCCAAGATATCCGTTCCTATCCCTTATCACGTCATCCTTTGCGAGGGCTCCCTGCAGGGGAAGGAGTTCCTCCCACCAAACTTTTACTTCCTGGTCTTTTGTAAAGAACCGATGCCCTCCTATGTCCATGCGGTTACCGTTATAATTGACAGTGCGGGATATGCCGCCAATATCCCCTGTCGCTTCCAGGACCGTTACCTTATAGTTCTCCTTGCCTTTCTGTAAGACCCGGTATGCGGCGGAAAGGCCAGCCGGCCCAGCGCCTATGATCACGACATGCTCCATGCTTCGCATCTCCTCTTTCTTTCATCCACCAGGACAACAGCTTCTTAAAGATCGTTGTTGGTTTCAGGCGATTCCGAATCAAGTTTGGAGGACAACCTTATGGAAGCGCTTGCCCTGTATGGTCTCTTTAATATGGAAGAGTGGGCAGCAGGTCGCTTTGACCTTACTGCCCACATGCTTTCTTCCAGGGACAGGTTCGTCCCTCAAAGGAATATGAAGTAAAAAAACGCCGCTCCTTGAAGCGGCACTATAATATGGTTGTCCGTATCCTGTTTCGCTTATCCTTTCCCTTTTTTATGGAAAAGCCTCTAACCTATCCTTTTGTAAATAACGTACCCTTCTTCGGAGTAAACTTCCTCATAGTCTGTTACATAGCCCATGTCGTACTGCATCGGGGTTTCCTCTCTTAGCATGACGTACAGGAAATCGTATTTTTTTAGGAACACCCTTGTGTCTGCCTGCCCGTAATACACATCGAAAAATTCATATAGAATATCTTCCTTTTTGTTCATCCCTTTTAGGTACACTTCAGCCCGTGGGTCGATATACGGAGTCAGTCCTTTCCATTCGGCATAACCCCCTTCTATGTAACCCGTAAAGACAGCCCCTTCTTTTGCGTCCTCCTGCTGGCAGATATGATCAATGGCTTTTTGGTAACCTTGCTCTTCTAATGTTGTGTCTTTCCTTACAATGACCAGTACGAAAAGGGCAATGAACAAAAGCACGATAAGGAGGGAATGCTTTGGCTTTCCTGCCACATACGTTCTTCTGTTCCATTTGAATGCTGGGGAGACTGCAATGATCCCGATATACAGGAACAAAAGAAGCCCCCTGCCGTGCATGAAAGCTAAAAGGGCTGTCCCCAGAAACAGGGCTGCATACCGGACGTAAACTTTTTGTAGCCGAACCAAGGCCCATATGCCAATAAGGAAAAGACTAAACGCCATTATTCCGGGAAGGCTTATTATGGTTACAGGCTGCATTTCAGAAATCTTACTGTTTACTTCGCTGTCCCCATAGGAATAAGTCAGGTAAAGCATGTTTTCCAATCCATACGGGTTCAGGAAACCACAAACCCCCGAAAAAGCCGCTGCCCCCAAAAGCGGAACCTGGTTCCGCTTTTGGAAAATCAGGAACCCCAGGTTTGGCAAAGGCAGGCTTTCCACAAGATAGGGAAGCATCAGCACAAACATCATCGGCCACATGGATGCATGTATATTGATAAGCGCGATACTGACCAAAGGAAGGAGCAATAGCACTCTCTTCTTTCCGGAGGTATATTGTTCAAGGATGCATACGGTAAGCACCAGAAGAAGCACAGATGCAGTAAAAGGTCTTGCACAAAGGAACATCGAGCCCGGTAGGAATGCTAAAAGGCAGGAGCTTGTGCTAAACAAGTAATTGCCTTTTGTCAGCTTTACTGTCAGTAAATAGACTGCTGTATGGGTCGCGCCTCTTAAAACAGCAACGAGGATGTAACAGCCGGCCATCCCCAAAACGTCGTATATCCTGTAGAGGACAGCAGCAAACAGCCATTGCTGGGATACGTAATGGAGCCCTTCGTGCATGCTTAGGAACTCTTCGTGCGGAAAGCCCCTAAAGAACTCACGCCCGGTCGCCAGCAGGAAGTAAAAGTCCGTTTCCGTCCATGCCATAAAATAACTCATCACGAAAAAGAGCGGGATTATGATCCATTTGTAATATTTAAGCTGACTGTTTATCTTCTCCATCCTAACCCTCCTTTCTTATAGAGCGCCATTCGCCCCAAATAGTTCCAAAAGAAAACAAGACCTGTCGTCAGGACTTTTGCCTGCATGACCGGAAGATGAACAGCACCTACAAAAATACGCATGAGTAAAAGGGACAGGGCAAGCCCTGCCACACCGATCAAAGCGTATGCAGCAAATTCATGGGTGTACTTTATTTCCTTGCTTCTTAAACCTTGGAATACCCAGCGGATAGATAACAGATAATTGATGGTAAGCCCGGTCAAAAACCCGGCAGCAGTCCCAACAAGATAGGGAAGCCCAAGTACCGGGGTTAAGAGATAAAGGGTGATCATGTCTGCAGCTGCAGCCAATCCTGCTACCAATCCATATCGAATGATTCTCACGTTTTCGTTACTCCTTTCGTGCCCACGCCTGTAGGCGGCGGGGATTGAAACTAATCCTTTCGTGTCAGTCGAATATGGTAGCGGGATCGCCTGTTTATTATGGCTGTAACTGCTTACCGGTTTTGCAAGTTTCTCCAGCAAGGGAGGCTCACCGCTGAAAATAGACTTTTATTTAAATGTGCTATACTATAAATGTCTTCGAGAGAGGACGATAACTGAAAAGCGGCAGCCTATCCCCCCCTCATACAGCTGCCGCGAACATTAACGATAACCCCTTTATCGGGTTTCTCATATAGTTTGTATTATTCCTCTTCTTAAATGGGCTGCTGTTTGTAAACAGCGGCCTCATTTGTTATCTTGAGTTTTTGAAAGTAAAACGGAAGCAAAAAAAGAAAGCGCCGTTAGAGGGTTGAACTTAGGGATTTGCCAAAACAAGCAAATTTGAGCCGACCTTCTTCAAGCGGGACAACAGAAAAACGACCATGTAAGAGTGAAATGCTCCTGCATGGTCGTTTTGCTTGATTATGTTATCTTGCTTTAATCCAGTCTTCATAGAGTTTAGCACACTTTGCTACTTGAAAGGCAGAGTATATCAGCCCACCACCATTTTGATCATTATCCTCTTGGATTTGATATTTGTACTGTGTCCTTATATCATCGTCCGTATAATCATCAAAATGATCAACAAGATACTCGTCGAATACAGCTTTCTCCTTTTTGTTCGCAAAAATTAACAGTTGATTGCAGTTAGGCTCACGGCTAGATATATCAAGTGATCCGTGTGTAAAAATTCGCAGCAGTTTTCCCTCTATGGAATCCAATAAATAATACGAATACCAAAAGTCGCTCTTGCCTATTACTGAAGTGTTCTCTGCTTTAGGAAGATACTTTCTAAATTCGTCATAGCTCCATAATTCAGTCTCATGAATGATCGTATTATGAAACATAATATTCAAAGGAGCAAGATACATCACAGGGTGCGTATAGAATGCTGCGGAAGGCCACCATCCCTGTTGCATATCCTCCGCTTGCACGAGTTGATATTCTGGAAAATCAGTATGATAAGCGTATTTCTTATTGCCCCAGTCAAAGACCCATTTATCAATTTCATCCAGCAATATCATTAACCTCTCCTTTGGAGAACGGTCAATTCCGAAGCGCTTACGCCATAAGTACTCTACATCGTTGATATCAGCGTTTTTATCTATTTCTGTATTATTATCGATTACCCGCGTATATATATGATACGGGCGTACGATTCTGCCGATTTTCTTGCCGTCCGAAGATTTTATTGCGCTATCCTGATACTGTTTTTCAAGATAATACGGGACATCATATGTATTTTTCACGATAAGAACATCCACTTCGTGCTGTTCCAAAATAATTGTCCTTAATTCGATACGAGGTCTGACGCTACCTGCATAGCTGACACTTCGCAGGATATCAACGATTCCTTGCTGATTTCGTCTGTTTGTATCGTTTTCAACTCCGATAATTGTGAATGTCTTGTCCTCGATTCCAAAAATGATATACGCATCTCGATTTGCCCGCGAATTGGACATACAAGTTATATCATGAACGAGATCAGCCTTATCGTGATGATGTTCTCTTTTAAAATCCCACCATTCATCTTCACGGCGTGATTGTATCAGTTCTTCAATGATAGCTGTTAAATCTTGCTCCACTAAAACACCTCCAGATAGTTAGATAAACACCTCTATCGGTTTCCAAACATTACGATTGGTAACGTCTTCTGACCATTCTGTATTTGACAGATAGATCTGCGTTCCGACCGCTCTGACGAATCCCCATTTAATTTCAGGATGACGGGAGGCATATTCTTTCAGCGCATCAAACTTGCGGGGAGCATATTTATCAATGTTGTTGGAACTGCCGTCAGCGGTCATGCCGCCTTTCGCTTCAATAATCCACACGTCACCATTCTTCAGCTGAATGATATAATCCGGATAGAAATTGCTGCGCCGGAACGCCATACGGTAAACAATGCTGAAATACTCATCCCCCTTATCACCGTTCTTATAGCACCACTCAACAGGATCGTAATGCTCGCACCAGTCCTCAAAGGAAATCTCTGTAAAAGTGCGATTCGGCTGAATAAGGATATTATTGCCGTAATCGACAAATGGATTCTTGTCCATGATTTTTGTGCTTGCGATACGTTTGTGCTGCTTATAGTATTGCTCTCGCGGGATTGCCCAGTCTGCTGTAACGATATCTGTCTCTTCAATCTCCGCAATGCGGTCTGCACTGACACCGCTGAACACCTCTATGAGACGCTCTCTGTTGTTGACAAGAAAAGCGTTATATTCACGAAGACTGAGGCCATCAATCAGTTTGTGTTCCTTTTCAAAAGCAATCTCTTCCTCCGAGAACATCGACATCTGCATATCAAGAGGCCCGAATAGCACGCGCAGTGCATTATTGGAAATGTTCTCGTCAACACCGATAGCTCTTGCAATGCGGCGCTTGGCATCACGAATGATAAAACCGTCATCATGGTTACTGATCTGATGCTCACCGCCGAAGATACGATTCAAAGAGCGAATGTCATGGGTAGTCCGTGCTACACCTTCAATAGCTTCTGTCTTCAGTTTTGTACCGAAAACATATCCCTTGCTGACTTCCATTTCATGTTTATCCAGTTTGCCATCATGGTCAAGGTCACATTCCGTCAGCATCTGCTCCCGGACTACTTTAACTACTGCCTCCGGGTTGACGGCATAACGGTCGCTGCCGTTCAAGGATTCCTTCTGAATCACGATATTCGGAGCCTCAAATTTACGCTTATACAGATAGGTGTAGAATGAATCGCCGATACTGTTTGTTAAGCCCTCGGCATACTCGCTGTCAAGCGTATAAACATAGCAGTTGTCAATCAACGGACAGTCATAATGCTTGCGTTCCGGCATACGGCGCACACGTCCAACGGTCTGGATATTGAAACGCTCCGTACCACCTTCACGCAGCTTCACAAGGATTTTAGCGCGAGGGCAGTCCCAGCCTGTTGCGATTGCCTGCTTGAACAGCAGAAACGCATACTGACCGTCCAGCTTTTTTATTTCATCCGGATTGTCGGGATGATCTCCCGAAAACCACGAAGCCACAAGCCCGGATGTGGCGGAATATCCCAAGTCATCGAGTGCCTGTTTCACACGTTCAATCCACTCGTCATAGCCGTTCGGGAACTGTATCAGAACGAGCGGTCTGATTTTCAGCCCACGGCGGTCATACTCCGCTTGTATTTCTTTCCGCTTTTTATCCGCAAGATCGAGCAGGAGCAGATCGTCGTCAAGGCTGTTGTTCTCCTCAATAGCAGCAGAAACACCTTCATTTATGGATATTCCGGCGGCAATAAGCCCTGCACCGATAACTTCATCATCTGGGATGATTTCTGTATGATCTCCTTTGCTGACAGGAGTAGCAGAAATGCGGAGAACATGGACAGGTTGGATGTTGCCAATGTACTCGTTTGCCGTTGCCTGATATTTATGTTCCTCATCTATCAGCATGAAAATATCGATACCGTTCGTATGGCAGAACAGAACCTTGCCCATGAGGTCACGATGTTCTCCTTCGCGGAGAACCACATTCGATGAGCGGTTGATTTTATCCCAGTTGATGAAGAACACCTTGCCGCGAGGATCGCTTTCATTGATAAAAGCGTACACATCGCCGTCCGGGATGCCAGAGGTCACTTCTCTAAAGCTGTCCTGTGACTGTTTTTCCAATCCGCCCGCGCCGGGACACAACCACAAAAAGACTGTATTCGGATTCTCATCCAGATAATCATCTATAAATTTTGATACAAGGACAGTCTTTCCGGCACCTGTGGGAGCGGAGAGAACAAGCTCCTCATGGTCGGCGCACTTCGCCAGCAGGCTTTCCTCGTGCTTTGTCTGAAAATCAAATAGTTTTGCCGTAAACATTATTCTGCCGCCTCCCTTAATTCCTGACCGAAGAATTCTCTCGGTATGTATTTGAAGCCGAGTGCGTTCAGCCGCTCCATTTCCTCGGAATTGAAAATGATGTTCTGGTTTACCCAGATATTTTCAATCTGACCATAAATGGCATCGTCCATTACGTACTTTCGGAAATCCGCCTTGTTCAAAATCAGCACATTGCGGACGTTATCAATTTCGATTCCGTGCTGCAACTCGATCATCTCCCGAATGTGAAGGCACAGAGCATTGCTGAGCAAATAGTCTTCCGGTTTGCGCGGAGTCCAGTCGCACTTGAAATATTTCACGTTTGTGGGAATACCATCAGAATACTTAGTACCATCTATACGGATTCCCGTAACAACAGTTTTTATCCTTGGATATGTTACTCCTTCGCAAATATTATTTTCGTTATTTGTGCAAAGAATAAAAGTCCGATTTCCGCCGTCAGTTTCATTTAGCTCAGCAACTGCTTGCCCGGTGGTTCCTGAACCCGCAAAAAAATCTAAAACTACAGATGATTTTGAGCCAGAAATCATAATAATCTGTTTTATTAGTTCAACCGGTTTCGGAAAGTCAAACACGTTTTTGCCAAATAGTTTCTTTATTACTATAGTAGCTTTTTTGTTACCTTCCAATTTTGTCCATAAATTCGATGGCTGTTTTGTTCTGCCTTCGAGGTAAAATTTCTGATACACTTTCCAGCCGTCTTTTCCGTGTTTCCATTCGATACGATTTTCAGAAAGCAACTCTTCATACCTACTTGGCGCACAGCGCCACCTGCTTTCGTATCCAGAAGGTGCTATCGGGAATACCTCTGTCCCATCCGGTGCGGTTACGCCATAATACATGCTGGGCCTATCTTCTCGCCTGTCTTCTCCTCCTGTTTTGCGAAGAGGACGAACAAGATATTTCCCCTGCTCATCTTCACAATTATAAATTTTTGCATCATCCGCATCAAACGGAAGACCATTAAAAACTGCTTTGTCAGTTTTTGAAAATACAAGAATGTAATCTATCTCATTTACTAATATACTGTTTCCTTGCCCAGTAGGCGTTCCTGTAGAGCGTGCTATTTGACCGCGGAAATTGTTTTCGCCAAATATTTCCTCGCACAAAAGTTTCAGTGTCGCAACCTCGTTATCGTCTATAGAGATAAATATCAATCCTGTGTCAGATAACAAATCGCGTGCTATTTTAAGCCTTGCGTACATAAATGATAGCCATTTACTGTGGCGAAACCCATCGGCTTTATCTACAAAAGCGTCATTATATTTGAAATCTTTGCTTCCAGTATTATAGGGCGGATCTATATAGATAATATCGATGCAACCGCTATGCGTTTTTTCAAGCAAATACAGACTCTGCAAATTATCGCCCTCAAGGATAAAGTTATAGACACCTTCTGCGGATGCGGTTATTTTCTTATCAACATCTTCTGTGAAAATGGGAATGTTTTCTTCGAGCATCTCATCCACTCGTTCTGAATGCTCCTCCCAAACAAGTCCATATTTCTTATCACGCAGCTGATTCTCAATCTCTGTAAACGCACGGATGGATTCATCGTCCGTGTGTTCCTTCTTGAGTGTTTCCAAGAAGTCGAGCATCCGCTGACGCTTTATTTGCGATAGGTTAGGCATTATCACTACCTCCTGTGTTTTCTTCGATCTCCGGTAAGCTGGACAGTTCCTGTAGTTTCTTTCGCAGGATATCCTTATCCGGTAACTGTAATTGATACTGTGACACCATCATAGGCGAGAGTGTGCGGCTCATAGCATATTCGACCACCTCGTCATTTTTGGATGCGCACAGCAGCAGACCCACGCTCGGATTCTCATCCGGTTTTCTTATCTGCCGATCCAGTCCCTCAAGATAAAAATCCATCTTAGAAACATATTCCGGCTTGAATTTTCCGACTTTCAGTTCTATCGCAACAAGACAGCGCAGACTGCGGTGGAAGAACAGCAAGTCGATACGATAATCCTCGCCGCCAACCTGAATCGGATATTCTTCGCCGACAAAGGTAAAATCCCTGCCCAATTCAAGAATGAAATCGCGCATTCCCTTGACAAGTGCTCTGCGGAAGTCATTCTCATGGAAAGTATCCGGAAGGTCAAGAAATTCCACCACATATTGATCGAGGAACGGATTCTGCTCTGAGTGCAGCGGCTCCGGCAGCAGTTTGTTCTTGGAAAGCATATAGCGCTCATAATATCCGCTGTCCATCTGCCGCTCAAGCTGACGCTTACTGTATCGCTCCTTAATGGCGAGACGCATATAAAATTCCCGTTCTTCATCACTTTTACTGCCTGACATAATGAGCAGATGATTCGTCCAGCTTAATTGTGTCACCAGTGGAGACACTTTTTCGTTTCCAGCATAGGTCTCGTAAAACTGCTTCATACGGTAAAGACCACGGCGGTTGAAACCTTTGATTCCGGGAAACTGATTTTGGATATAATCCGCAAGAGAATCGATATAGCCATCACCGTAGTTTGCTTCTTTTGATTTTTCTGAAAGAAACTGCCCAACGCGCTGGTACATCAAAATCAGTTCCTCGTTCACCTTGCGATAAGCGTTGTCACGAGCTTCTTCTATTATCTTCGCTATTTCAGCGAACGTATTCTCAAGTTCGTTCATAACTCGTTTCCTTTCGAATCAGATTGTGTCACCAGTGGTGTCACTTTTTGTTTTTCTCCGCCTGCGCTTTTTCTATAGCCTTGCGGCGGCGGTAATCGCGCTGATTTTTAGCATTCCGCGCTTTTTGACATTCCGGGCGGTCACAATACTGTTGATGCTTGGCGTTCCGTATAAAGAAGCGTCCGCAGTGGTGGCAGCATATCATAATTCCTTCCGGTCGCTCATCCTCTTTACCGAAATCCTCCGGTGCGGGATCTTCCGACATCATCCGTGCCAGTACATACCATGCTATATCGAACACGGAATTTACATCAGCAGAGAATACCAGTCTATTATTCTGCGGATTGACCTTCAAACGTAGTTTGAAATCCGGAATGCAGTCAATCAGCCGTTCACGCAGTTTTTCGTATTCATCATACGGCTCGGTGTAAAATTCTCCCTCCGGCGGTTGTTCCAGAGGATGCTCTGCAAGATATTTATTACCAAGCTTCATCTCTTCCAGCAAATCACCGTTTGCCGCACTCAAATCGATATCGGGAATCTCCATATTCAGCTTATAACGCTCGAAATACGGAAGCCCTTGAAAATGCCTGCCAGTTTGGTACATCTCGTAGGCAGGAGCATTATCCGCAAAACAAATAGCCTCCAATGCAATATAAAACCGTGCGGCATTATACAGATTCTCCAAATCGGTCATGAAATCCTCTATGGAGAAGATGCCGTCACGCGCAGCCATCTCCGCATCAATATCAGCGATGTCAAAGTTGTCATCGGTAAGAGCGTTATACAGGTAGTCGATAGCGTAGGGATGCATATTTTCTTTGCACCACTCGATAATCAACGCCTTATGGTCATTTTCTTCTGAAACATCATCTATCCGCCGCGCAAGTTCGCACAGGCTGGTCATTATCTCTTTTCCCGACAGATTGTCCTTCGGTGTTAAATCCGGAGGACTTTTTTTATTGCAGACGGGACAGGCAAGCAGCCCGGACTTTTTATCATTCTTCAATTTGTAGTCAGCGAAGCGGAAATTGTGATAGATAAGCTGTCCCACGCCGCCGATCTCGCCAAAGCCGAGGATGTCCGTGTTCTTGTCGGCTCTGGATTCTATATAATCACCGTTCCAATTGTATGGCATCTGTGAACCCCTTTCGTTAAACCGTAAGTGTGACCGTAAGCGGGTCGAATTAGATTACGATTACATTATAGTCTACAATAGCGTTAAACACAATAGCAAATTGTAAATTCGCTTTGAATTTTTTGCACCTTGACAACTGAACAGTCCGATCCGTAAGGGTTACCCGCCGGAGCACAGCGCGATGACCGCAAGAGAGCCTGTCCCTCCCGGCAGAGAAAACGCGGAGTCCTCAGACAAGAGGCTGCCGCAGGAAACGTAGCGGGCGGATGCAAAAGCAAAATCTACAGAAACGGAGGTAATGAAGACTATGGAAAAGACAACCATGAGCGTGCAGGAACTGTCCTCACAGATGGGCATCTCCCTGCCGAAAGCATACGAACTTGTCAAAACACCGGGATTCCCGTCCATCCGCATCGGTACGAGAATCCTTATCCCGATTGACGCATTCCGGGAATGGCTGGTCATCACTTCTAACAAAGAGGAATGACCACCGCAGAAATATCGAAGGAAGGAGGTGACGCCGGATGCGGATAGATGATTTAAAGGCGATGCGGATATGGGTGTGTTTCAGTATCAAGGAAAAAGACGGACGGTTCGATAAAAATCCAATCTCCGCCTATGGCACGGAGACAGGCTCTGATGATGCCCATGCGCACACATGGGTTACATACGAAGATGCTGTTAAGGCCATGAAAGAAAAAGGCTATGACGCTGTCGGCTTCTCCGTTCCCAAGGAGATGTTCTTCCAAGATATTGACCATATGAACGAGACAGACCCATTTGTGCAGATACGCATTGACCGCCTGAACACTTACACGGAACGTTCATATAGCGGCACGGGCATCCACTCCTATGGACTGATGGACGCCAGTAAAATCCCGACCTACGAGAAGGACGGCAAACTGAAGCTGGACAAGGCGTTCTATCAGAAGAATCCCAATAACAACATGGAACTGTACTTCGGAGCGATTACAAACCGATTCGCCGTTTTCACAGGCAATGTCATAAAGGATGCCGACATCAACGACTGTACGGATGCCGTTCTGCTGACGCTCGATAAGGATATGCGGAAAAAAGAAAAGCTGAAGTACAGCGAAAAGCGTGATGGCGGCGATAAAGAGGTGTTCGATATCGTAGCCAGCCTGCTCAAGCAGAAAAACGGCGAGAAGTTCCGCAAGCTCTACAACGACGGTGATTATTCCGAATACGGCTCACAATCCGAAGCTGACTGCGCTCTATGCGCCATGATCGCATTCCGCACGGGAGCAGACCCGCAGATGATCGACATGGTATTCCGCTCATCCGCACTGATGCGTGACAAGTGGAACCGGGACGATTACCGGGAATCTACCATTGAAAAAGGCATAGAAGCCTGTCACGGTACGTTCCACCGCTCCAAGATGGAACATCCCGATTTTATCCGATTCAACGAGATGACCGGGGAGCCGTACATCGTAGTGCCTTTGCTGGCAAAGCACGTCAGGGAGCATCTGAATTACATCCTCGTGCGGGACAACGGCAAGCAGGGACTTCTGAAATATGTATATGAGGACGGCTGCTACCGCCTGTACTCCAACGATATGCTGATGGGCGTTATCAAGCAGTACATCGCCGATTACGATGAAGAAATGGTCAAGATGAGCAAGGTAAACGAAGCCCTGCAGCATATCACGACAGACCTCAATTATGTCGGGCAGGATGAACTGGACGATAATGAGCATCTCATCAATTTTAAGAACGGTCTGCTCTCGGTATCAGAGGACGCGCTTACGCTGATCCCGCATACGCCGAATGTGTATTCCACGATACAGATTCCATGCAACTGGACGGGAAAGCCGGAGCCTACGCCTGTGTTTGATTCCTATATGCACACACTCACCAACGGCGATAAGGCTATCGAGCGTCTGTTGCTGGAATTCATCGGCGTATGCATCTCCAATATCAAGGGATGGCGGCTGAAAAAATCCCTGTTCCTTGTTGGCGATGGCGATACGGGCAAATCACAGCTTAAGAGCCTTGTGGAGCGTCTGCTCGGCAAAGGCAACTTCATCGGCATCGACCTGAAAGAGATTGAAGCCCGGTTCGGCACGGGAGCCATCTACGGCACACGGCTGGCGGGTTCATCGGATATGAGTTTTCTGACCGTTGACGAACTGAAAACATTCAAGAAGATCACGGGCGGAGACAGTCTCTATGCCGAGTTCAAAGGACAGCAGGCGTTTGAATTTACCTACAACGGTCTGCTGTGGTTCTGCATGAACCGTCTGCCGAAGTTCGGCGGCGATAACGGTCAGTGGGTATACAACCGCATCATGGTTGTCCGCTGCCCGAACGTCATTCCGAAGGACAAGCAGGATAAGCAACTGCTCGACAAGATGTACGCCGAGCGTGACGGCATCGTGTATAAGGCGGTACGGGCATTGCAGACGGTCATCCGCAACGGCAACCGCTTCTCCGAGTCGGAAAGCGTAACGGCGGCGCGGTCGCAGTATATGTCGGAAAACAGCACGGTCATCAGCTTCTTTCAGGAATGTATGTGTCCGTGGCAAGACGGCAAGATCAACCGCCACTGCACCACAGGGCGCATCTACCGCGTATATCAGGCATGGTGCCGTGAGAACAATAACAGCTTTGCCAAGACCGCCAAAGAGTTCCGTGAAGACCTTGCGGAGCATCTCGGCAGCACATACGCCGATATGACCACACGGCAGAAAGGCAATACCTACTATAGGGAATATTCGCTGACGTTCGAAGCCAAGGAGCAATACGCCAAGGAGTACGGCTATGACGGCATCGAATTTCTGTAATTCGGGTAGCAGAGGTAGCAGTACGGGTAGCAGTAAAAATCACAACTGCTACCCACGAAAACACAGCAACCACAAGGGTTTGACGGCTCTGGGTAGCAGAGGTAGCAGTACCTCAAACTTCTAAGCCGAAAAAATAAAGTTTGGAAGCAAATTTGAAAAATGGGTATGAAGATAGTTTTTTGTGGCTATGAAATCAAAACTTCTGCTACCCCTGCTACCTGAAAGCCCCGAAGCCTCGCAAACAAAGGCTTTTCCGGGGTAGCAGTACCGAAAAATACTGCTACCCGTGCTGCTACCCACTGCTACACAACATCTCAAAGGAAGGAGGGAAACGGACTATGGTGCATTACCCATCGCTCCGGGAACTGAAGAAGTCGCTCGGAGCAGACTACCGCATCCGAACCATCGACTGGGAGAAATGTCTGTACCGGGATTTCGGTAACGGCTTTAATGTCGAGGTAAGCGGAGTGAGCCATGCCAACCGCAAAAGTACCACTACGCTCTATCTCTGGTTCGGAGATCACGCATACGACTGCCTGATCGTCAAGACCGTGCGTGATGTCGGTCGCAGCGCGGAGGCAATCGGCGAGGCTGTGGATGACCTCTGTGAGTATTCTAACAGCCTCATCGCCCAAGGTTATGACAGCCGGGACAAACTATTCCATTTCAAAAACAACATTTAAGAAAGCGAGGATTTTAACATGAGCAACTATCCACTCAAAGTCAACAAGTACAACTGGCGCTCTCTGGAGCCGCAGACCAACCTTTGCTACACCGAGGATTATATCGCAGACCACTATGATCTGTATCTCACCTCGGAGTACATCCCGGACGATTACGGCAATACCCGCAGATATTATCGTCTCCACGCCAACCGCGCCCATAGCATCGAGATGGCTCTTGCCTACGATGTCAAGTGCCCGTGCTGCGGCAGGAATGTGCTGAAACAGGTCGGCAGATGCAAGGATTACCATACGCTGGGACTTTACGAATGCCCGGTGTGCGACAGGAAAAAGTAAGGAGGATTACAACTATGACTACATTTAATGAGAAAAACCGCATGATTGGCACCGCCGAGTACAACACAAATTTCTGGAACGTCATGCGCGGTGACCGCTACGCCATCGACAGGATTCAAGACGGCAAGGACATCTCCACGGGAGGTTATGCTCTCCCAGCGGCGGCAGATGACAAGCTGAGAAAGGCAATCAGACGCGAGAGCCTGTTCCGCAACATGGCTACGGTCGTAAAAGCGTACAACAGCGGGAGCCGCATCTTTGCCAAGGACTGCGATGACCTTGCTCAGTGGGTGCCGGAAAACGGCAATATCCCCATTCAGGACGGCATGAACGATTTTACCCGCTACGCCGTGGAGATGCACAAGCTGGCAGTATTCGTAAAGCTGGACGATGATTTCGTCCACGATGCTTCTTTTGATATCGAGGACTACCTCACAAGCCGCCTTGCGAAGAACTTCGCCAAAGCCGAGGATTATGGTTTTATCACAGGCACGGGAGACCATATGCCCAATGGCGTTCTCAGTCCGACCGATGGCGCGGAGGCAGGCGTTTACACCGACAGCATCACCTACGATGATGTGATCCGTCTGTACTTTGCCCTCAATGACGAGTACCGCAAAAACGCCAAGTGGCTGATGAACGATGCTACCGCGCTCACGCTGCGCCTTTTGAAGGACGAGGCTGGCAATCCCCTGTGGAACCATACGAATGACACCATTCTCGGCAAGCCTGTGGTTATCTCCAATGATATGCCCTCCGAAGAAGCTGGGGAAACGCCTATCGTATTCGGTGACTTCAGCTATTACTGGATCATTGACCGCAGCCCCGTCAACATTCAGACGCTCAAGGAAAAGTTCGTCACGCTCGACCAGATCGGCTATCTGGCGATGGAGTTTCTTGACGGCAGGCTCATCCGCCGCGATGCGCTTCAGGGCATGAAGATCAATATCACAGATTAACGCTCCTGCGGACAGGTACGGCGGATTGCCGTCTGCCGTGCCTGTTTTGACCGCAGAAATCAAAGAATTCAAAGAACATATTACATCGGATTGCAAGGTTTTTATAGCGGTTATTTACGGTTGCGGGGTTAATACCCCGTTTGAATTCGCCTTTTTTGTGCGTAAGCCCCCGCGCCGTTGTCCGCTTTGAAAAGCCGTGGAGATTTGACCGCCCCCTGCCGGGTATGGGAAAGCCTATTCCTATGAAAACTTACGCGAATTTGTGCGTGAAGCCCCGTGCCCGTTGCACGCTTGAGGAGCGCCGGAGATCAGATTCCCCCTCGGGGAGAAAGGAGGACACATGGATAAGGAAATCAAGCCCATCAGAATATCGGCATCCGTGCTGGACGATACGTTTTACGTTATCGAGTACGCCACCAGCGAGAACGCCAAGGAAACGGCATACGAGAAGATAAAACGGCTGATTATGAACGAACCGATAACTTTGGAAAAAGAAGCCTCGTAAGGCTCAAAAGAACTTGACTTCTTCACAGTAGTACGGGAATATGGAGTACCGCTTGAAGACTGTCGGGAAGGAGGTACACATGAATACAAGCAGACAGTCTTCCGCTGTGAAGGAAGATAAGATAACAGCCCTCTACTGCCGCCTCTCCAGAGACGATGAACTGCAGGGCGATTCCAACAGCATCAAGAACCAAAAGGCTATACTACAGAAGTACGCAGACGATAACGGCTTCCGCAACACATCCCTGTTCGTGGACGATGGCTACAGCGGTACGACCTTTGCTGAGGTTAGATAGCGATACTTTTTACATCAACCATGTTACGGCGGTCATGGTTGACAACTTGCGTCGGCTCCTGCTCGGTATCAACCTGTCCGA
>OIYU01000324.1_pt1 | contig 38140 bp, 29 predicted proteins | sample 1588321 | NCBI WGS metagenome assembly OIYU01 (sample SAMN03283258) | human gut metagenome | biome: human-associated habitat; material: feces | host: Homo sapiens | place: USA | collected 2013 | reverse complement strand
TAACTATGCTAATGGGACATTAGTCGGAATTGATGTATCATATTATCAAAAAGATATTGACTGGACTACTGTGAAAAATAGTGGTATAAACTATGCAATGCTGAGAGTTTCAAGAAGCTACTATTCTGATTCATATCATCATTTTACAGATAAAAGATTTAATGAATACGCTTCAAATGCAAATAAAGCTGGTATGCCTATTGGTGCATATATATATAGTCAAGCGAGAAACGTTAGTGATGCTGTTTCGGATGCAAGATACGTTGTAAGTGAGTTAAGGGGATATACAATCTCATATCCTGTAGCTATTGATTTGGAGGATTCTTCGCAGACGGATTTGTCTAAGGCGCAGCTTGGTGCTATTGCAAAAGCATTTTGTGATGAAATCAGGAGATATGGTTACACTCCTATGGTTTATTGCAATGAGAACTGGTATAAGAACTACATAGATGTAAGCCAGATTGCAGGAGAGGAATTGTGGATTGCAAGATATAATTCGCATTATGATACAAATATTAAAAGAGGTATATGGCAGTGTAGCTCTACAACCAGAATTCCGGGTATATCGGGAAATGTGGATTTGGATTTTGCATACAAGAATTATGAGAATCCGATTACAAGCGTCATAGGATATTGGAGCCTATATGGTAATGATTGGTATTTTATTGATGCAAATGGTCAGTATGTAACAGGCTGGCAGTTTATAAACGGAAACTGGTATTATTTTGCGGGAAATACAGTTATGACAACAGGCTGGCAATATGTAAACGGTAATTGGTACTACATGGATGCAAGTGGAGCTATGAAGACAGGTTGGCAGTACATAAATGGTAAATGGTATTTCTTGGAAAAGAGTGGAACCATGACTATGGGCTGGCAGTATATTAGTGGACACTGGTATTATATGGACTGGACCGGAATGATGACAACAGGTTGGCAGTATATAGGTGGACATTGGTACTATATGGACTGGACCGGAATAATGACAACAGGTTGGCAATATATAGGCGGACATTGGTATTATATGAATGCAGATGGAATAATGGTAACTGGCAGACATTATATTAATAAAAGATGGTATTATTTTAATGCAAATGGTGTATGGAATTAGAGACGAAGGGAGCTGTTATATTTATGAAGAAAAAAATAATAGTTTTATTAACGATTGCAATTCTGAGCTTATGTAATACCAGTGTTTTCGCTGAAGAGTCAGGTTACATATGGACACAAGGTGAAAGTGGTTTGTGGTATTATGTGGATACAGAAGGTAATTGTAAGACAGGTTGGCAGTACATAAATGGATGTTGGTACTATATGGATGTCAATGGTATTATGACAACAGGTTGGCAGTACATAAATAATCACTGGTATTATATGGATGCTAATGGGGCTATGACCATGGGCTGGCAATATATAAATGGCTACTGGTATTACATGGATGCTAATGGGGCTATGACAACAGGCTGGCAGTACATAAATGGTCAGTGGTATTATATGGATGTCAATGGTATTATGACAACGGGCTGGCAGTATATAGGTGGTCAGTGGTATTATATAGCTCCAAGTGGAATTATGGTTACAGGCTGGCAGTATATAGGTGGTCAGTGGTATTATATAGCTTCAAGTGGAGTGATGACAACGGGTTGGCAGTATATAAATGGCAACTGGTATCTCATGAATGGAAATGGAGCGATGACAACAGGCTGGCAGTATATATCTAATTTTTGGTATTATATGAATGGAAATGGGGTTATGCAGACCGGTTGGCAATCTATTAATGGCACATGGTATTATTTTAATGCGAGTGGAGATTGGGTTGATTTTTCAAGCATGAATTCGTATGCACAGGGATATTCAAGTTCAACAAAATATTTAATAATGGTGGACAGAAAAGCTTGTGTTGTAGGCATTTATTACGGAAGCAGAGGTAATTGGACTCAGCAATATGCATGGCCGTGTGCACCTGGAAAAGCAGCAACTCCGACTGTTGGAGGCGAATTTAATGTTGGCGGTAAGGGATACTATTTTGATTCCGGCAATTCAAGATGTTATTATTATACACAGTTTAAGGGAAATTATCTGTTCCATAGTGTGTTGTATAACAAAAATGGTACACTTCAGGATGGCAGAGTCGGAATTCCACTGTCTCATGGATGTGTAAGGCTTGAAATAGGGAACGCTAAATGGATATATGATAACATTCCGAGTGGAACACATGTAGTTGTTTATTAAAGGGAACATTTATTAAAATTTCTATTAGACAAAATAAAAATGATGAATTATATTTATTTTTATAAATTTGAGGGCATAACATGCAAACCAACACCACACGAGATAAAACAATTGATTTCATAAAGGGCATCCTTATTTTATTTGTGATTTTAGGTCACACTACATTGGGTCTGACAGACATGTACTCATTTGATGATACAATGAATGGTATTGCAAATGTAATATACAGCTTTCACATGCCTTGCTTTATCGCAGTTTCAGGCTTCTTATACAGTGAATATGTAGGGAATGCTTCACAAGGCATTTTTAGCCGGATAGGTCATAAAGCATTTAATATCCTGCTGCCGTACGTGATGATTTCAGTTATTTACTGGATTATTAAATTTGCCCTTTCAAATTTGATAAGGGAGCCGGTTGCCGTTAGCAGCCTGATAAGCATACCGTGGAAGCCGATAGAGTTTTTATGGTATTTATACGCGCTATTTCTCATATATTGTGTGGCGTATATGGCTGATTATGTGTTTGCGAGGCTTCTGCCACATTTTAATTATAAAATGGAGCTTTTATTTGTGCTGTTTTTAATAATTGCTTTCACATGCTATGGCAGCTTTCACTATGAGGGCTTTAACTACATAGCCGGCTTTCAGATGTACTTTTATCTGGGATGCCTGATTAAGAAGTGGCTTGATAAACTGGATAATAGATATGCTGTGCTGAGCCTTGCCGTTATGAGTGTGCTTGTAGAGGCGTCCGGCATAGTATTACAGGATGACATGAGCAGCAATCCCCTTTTCAGCAGTCTGTTTGAGCGGTTTACCGCCTGTATAGTGACAGTATTTATATTTGCAGTAAGCTATTTTTTATCAAGGTATTGTGATTTCCCTAAATGGTTACAGACTATCGGCCGGGATAGCATGCCGTTTTATGCGATGAATGTGATATTTGTAGGTGGAATCAGGATTATATTGAACAGGGCTGGTATAACCAATATGGCGCTGCAGTGTATATGTGGATTTGCAGGAAGCACTGCTATATGCTGGATATTGTATGAGTGTATCATAAAGAAAATCAGGCTTATCGATTTTATATTCTACCCATGCAAACAGCTTTATATCAGAAAATGACAAATAGGAATCAGGGTGTTGTTTTTTAATACTAATCCGATATACTATATAGTGTTTACTGAAAAAATATCAAAATAAAGCGTTTCAATAGAAAAGGAAACACCATGAAATTTATTAAAATTCCTGCATTTGCAATAGTCCTCCTTTTGCTCATGCAAATAGTATCAAAGGCATTTATTGCCATTGACAGCAGCGATATCGAAAATATATATGGCTTTTACTCAGAACCAAAGAACAGTCTTGATATGGTCATGATTGGACCAAGTGAGGTATACACGGGCTATGCACCGGCGTTGGCGTGGGAGGAGTATGGCCTTAAGTCGTGCAATCTTTCAATAGGAGCTGTGCCATGCAATATGTACAAGTCCATCGTCACGGAGATTGTGAAGAGACAGAAGCCGAAGCTTCTTTTAATCAATGCTTCTGCATTTAGTTATTGCAATAGTAATCTGACTGATGAGGTTTATCTGAGAAAGTGGATTGATAATATGCCTATGTCACAGAACAAGCTTGACACGGTAAAGACTATTCCCAAAAATATCAATAATGATGATGAAAAGGTGAAGGATAATATATCGGATACCCTTTATTTTCCATTGGAGAAGTATCATGGCAACTGGAAGGCCCCTGAGGCAGTGTATACCTCATTTGTCACTCGTGCCTATATGAGGCTCAGTGGTGGAGGCTACCTGAAGGACTTTTATTCAAAAACAGGCATCACCGGAGGCCGTGACAATCTGGCAAATATCGGACAGCCTACTAAAGAAGCCTATGTGTTGACTGATGAATGCAGAGCATATCTTAAGGAGCTGCTTTCGTACTGCAATAAGCTTGGCATAAAGCATGTGCTGTTGCTGCAGCCACCTCATGAGACACAGGCTGCTGATAAGTCAGGGCTTGAGCAGATTGAAAGTATAACGAGGGAGTATGGATACGATTTTCTTGATCTGAGTACTGATTATGAGAGCATTGCAGGGATAGATGATTCACATGATTTCGCAGATTTTGAGCATCTGAATGCATATGGAGCCCAAAAGCTTTCGTCATATATTGGCAATCTGGTAGTAAACCAATATGGGATAAAGTCTGATACGACAGGTTCAGAGCTTTCAAGATGGGAAAAGTCCGTGAAGAGGACTAAAAAAGCTCTGAAAATGGCAAGAGAATATACTGACAGAAGAGAGGCACAGGTGGTTGGAGAGTATGAGGCAGCCAAATAAGTGAAGCTGCCGGGGAATTAAGCGTTGCAGAATGGTATTATTTAGTGGTATTTGATTCTGGCTTTGATGAGCCTTGTGCCTTCACATACCATCTCGTCACGCATCAGTAAAAGCAGCACCATATAGATTATAAATCCGGTCACAATCATAATCATTGTGTGCATGAAGCTGACTGACAGCTTTGCATCCATGAGCAGCAGTACGATAAGCATACAGACTGCTGATACAAGATATTTCCACGATAAAGAAAATATTTTTGGTATACTTAGCTCATTTCGTATGAAGTAAAGCTGCACGGCAGTTATTATTACCTCCGAGATGACAGATGCTATGGCTGCACCGTATGAATAGAGCTGAGGTATGAGAATCATATTCATGACAAAATTGGCTACGGCTCCGATACATACTGAGCGTGTCAGCAGACCTTCACGCTTGGTAGTTACCAGATACTGTATACCGATTACATTGCTTAAGCCTATAATCGGCAACAGTGTAGCCATTATCATGATGAGGTATGGCACCTTTTCATATCCAGGCCCGAAAAACCATGGCGAGAAATTGCGCGCGATGCCTATCAGGCCAAAGCACAGGGCAAAACCTATAAACCAGACGAATTGAAAGCTCTTATAAAGGAGGGCTTTTACTTCGTCTTTTTTATTTTCACTGAAGGCTCTTCCTATTCTTGGAAGCATCACAGTACCGAGTGAGGTTACGAGCATGAGCACCATTTTGGATATCTTGTTGGCCTGCTCATAGTAGCCGTTTTCTGTCATGCTGCCGGTTATGTTGTTGAGCATGGTTTTGTCAAGCGCTGTGTATATGGTTGTCGCTATAGTTGGTACAAATAGTGTGAGAGTAGCCCTTAGATGAGAGAATGGCTTAAGCTCCTTAAGCTTTGGTCTGTCAACATATTGAGGCAGGTAAAACCAGATGGATATATTGGCAAAAAGCTCTAATAGACATACTCCTGCCACATATATGAGCAAATCACTCTCTGAGCGCACGGCGATGAAGATAAAAGCAATGTTTATGATTTTAAAAATCACGTTTCGACCGACTATTTTGCCAAATTCCTCAAGTCCCTGAAACAGCCAGGAGATATCAGAAGCAACTGATATCAGGTACACGGCTTCAATCAATAGCAGGTGCTTTTTGAGTGGTGAGTGCCCAAATGCAAGTGTGAATACCATATATGCGCAAAGACACACAATCACACTGATGACGGATAGAAGCTCTATCTCCCAGAAGGTTTTTGTGCGTTTCGCTCTGTCCTCCTGCAGGTATGATATTTCCCTGTTTCCGTAGTTTACAGTGCCCAGTGCGGCAAACATGATAAAGTATGATACCAGTGAGTAGGTATAGCTGTATGCACCTATTCCGTCTGCCTTAAGCACCCTCGAGAGGTACGGCGCTGTGATAAGCGGTGTGATCAGTGTGAGTATCTGGTAGCTCACATTATATATGTAGTTTAGTTTTATACTCTTGTTTTTTTGTGTTTTCTTTTTCATGCAGATATCATATCACATATTGACTTATTTTGGCTATGCAGTTATTATATAAAAATCGCAAATTAACATTACTATCAACTTACACGTATAAATTACGACAGGGGCTAAAGCCTGTCACATAGGTGGAGAAATGGATAATATTATAATACGAAACAGGAAAGAGGAGTTTAAGGAGCTTGTTTTATACACGTTTTTTGGCAATATGACCTTTGTGATCAGCATAGGCTCATATGCCATTTTTAATGTATTCTTTGGTATCAATGAGCTGATTGCGAACGCACTGGCATGGGTGTTTGCTGTTCTTTTTTCATATGTTACCAACAAGAAGTGGGTGTTTAAGGCTGCAACGCCCACCAAGACGGCATTTTTAGTACAGATGTTTGCTTTTTTCAGTGGCAGATTCATCACGCTTGTTATTGAAGAGACTATTATCTTTATTTTTATCACGCTTCTGGACTATCCTAGCATGTGGGTGAAGCTGGCAGCGCAGGTGGTTGTGGTGGTGCTCAACTATGTGATAAGCAAGCTGTTTGTTTTCAAAAATCGCTAAATGTGGTATATTTAATAAAATAATAAGAACTATAATAGTGTGTATATGGTATAATAAAACGTAAATTTAAACGCAGTTTATGAGAAGTTGATTTACATATGGATATAGAAGCTGCTTTTTGCAGTGTGGGACAGAAGGAGAAAATCCTGTATGAGTAATAGACTTGACATGAAAAAAGATACAAATAATCGAAAAGACAAAACAAAATACGATGGTCCGGAGAAGCCGGACGCATACATGGGCAATGACAAGCAATGGGTTTTCAGGGCATTGGTTCTTGCTTTTATTGATATGTGCATCATTGCAATCTCATTCTTTTTCGCTTTGATGATCAGGTTTGAGTTTTCATATTCACATATTCCGCTCTCATTTTTGGAGGGTTATCTGCATATTGTGCCGTTGTTTATGGTGATTTCACTTGTGGTGTTTTATATTTTCAGGCTATATCACAGCATATGGCGCTTTGCGAGCATCAATGAGTTTATGCATATTATAGGTGCCTTTTTAGTACTTGCGGTTGTGTGCGTTATCATTCATGAGGTGTATGAGATTAAGATGCCGTACGCCTTCTGGATTATTGGATTGATGCTCAGCTTTGCACTTTGTACAGCGTGCCGTTTTGCATACAGATTTATCAGGACAGGTCAGAAGATGCTGGAGCAGAGAGGCTCTGCAAACGGTGATGAGAAGGTCATGATTATAGGAGCAGGAAATGCAGGCAGGATGCTTATCAGAGAGCTTATCATGAGCTCACATCTGCACACAAAGGCCTGCTGTATCATAGATGACAATCCGGCGAAGCTTGGCCGCTTCATAGACGGTGTGCCTATTGTCGGCAACCGAAATGACATTCCGGAGATGGTTGAGAAGTATGATATCACAAAGATTGTGTATGCCGTACCTTCCACATCGGGTAAGGACAGGAAGGATATACTCAATATTTGTAAGGACACAGGCTGTGATGTGTCTGTGGTTCCGGGAATATATCAGATGGTGGATGGCAGGGTTTCGGTTTCCAATCTGCGTCCGGTCAGCATTGAGGATTTGCTTGGAAGAGATCCGGTTGTTGTGGATAATGATGGTATTCATTCATTTTTACAGGGCAAGGTGGTCATGGTTACAGGTGGCGGTGGCTCCATAGGTAGTGAGCTTTGCCGTCAGATAGCCAGGGAGGATCCGAAGCTTCTTATCATTTTTGATATTTATGAGAATAATGCATACGATATACAGCAGGAGCTGAAGCGCAAATATCCTTATGTTAGGGTGGAGACGCTGATTGGCTCGGTGCGCAATACTAACAGGCTGCATTATGTATTCCAGACATATCACCCTGAGATTATCTATCATGCGGCAGCACATAAGCATGTACCGCTGATGGAGGAGAGCCCGAATGAGGCAATAAAAAACAATGTGCTTGGCACTTTAAAGCTCTCAAGGATTGCAGCAGAGTACCATGTGAAGAAGTTCGTGCTTATCTCTACGGATAAGGCGGTCAATCCGACCAATATCATGGGTGCGTCAAAGCGTCTGTGTGAGATGGTTATACAGATGATGAACAGGCAGACGGAGACTGATTTTGTCGCTGTGCGTTTTGGAAACGTGCTTGGCAGTAATGGTAGTGTTATCCCGCTGTTTAAGAAGCAGATAGAGGATGGCGGTCCTGTTACGGTGACAGACAAGCGTATTATCAGGTATTTTATGACAATTCCGGAGGCCGTGGCGCTTGTGCTGCAGGCAGGGCTCTATGCTCACGGAGGCGAGATTTTCGTGCTCGACATGGGCGAGCCGGTCAAGATTGATGATATGGCAAGAAACCTTATCAGGCTTTCAGGACTGGAGCCGGATGTGGATATTCAGATTGTATACACAGGCCTGCGTCCGGGCGAGAAGCTATACGAGGAGATGCTGATGAGCGAGGAAGGCCTCAAGGAGACTCCGAACAAGCTGATTCATGTTGGTGAGCCTATTGAGATGGATGATGAGCTCTTTGAGAAGCAGCTTGAGATGCTCGAGAAGGCATGCACCTCGGAAGCAAAGGATATCAAGCAGATAGTGGCCTCTGTGGTAAAGACATATCATCCTGACCTGGAGGACTAAAATATCTTTTGAAGCTCATAATATAGACTGTAAAAGCCGGATGTTTGGCATATTTTATGCCGGAAGCGAGGAACATAATTATGGAAAAGAGACAGATTTCATTTTCACCACCTGATATAACAGAGGCAGAGGTGTCAGCTGTTGCTGATGCACTGCGAAGCGGTTGGATTACAACAGGTCCAAGAACCAAGGAATTCGAGAAGAGGATTGCTAAGCTATGCGGCACGGATAAGGCTGTGGCACTTGGCTCTGCTACTGCGTGTCTTGAGTCGATACTCAGATTCTTAGGAATAGGTGCAGGTGATGAGGTCATCACAAGCGCATACACATATACTGCATCTGCAAGCCCTGCTGTGCATGTAGGGGCAGCGCTTAAGTTTATAGACGTAGCACCTGATTCATTTGAGATGGATTACGATGCCCTGGAAGCTGCTATTACAGAAAAGACAAAGGTTATCGTGCCGGTTGATATTGCAGGTGTGCCTTGCGACTATGACAGGATTTTTGATATTGTGGAGAGAAAGAAGGCTCTTTTTCATCCGTCAAATGATGTGCAGAGGGCAATCGGACGTGTGATTGTGGCGGCTGACTCAGCTCATGCTTTTGGTGCTTCTTACATGAGAGCAGGTGAGCGGATTATGTGTGGCAATGTAGCTGATTTTACAAGCTTTTCATTCCATGCGGTCAAGAATCTGACCACAGCAGAGGGAGGAGCGCTCACCTGGAGACCTATAGAGGGCTTTGATGATGAGTATATCTACAAGCAGTTTATGCTGCTTTCACTCCACGGACAGACAAAGGATGCTTTCCACAAGAATGGTCTTGGCAACTGGGAGTATGATATTGTGGCTCCTTCGTATAAGTGCAATATGACTGATATCCAGGCTGCTATTGGTCTGGTACAGCTTGACAGATATGAGGGGCTTCTCAAGAGGCGCCGTGATATTATAGAGCGCTATGACGAGGCATTTAAGCTGCTTGGTCTCTTGACTGTGCCTCATTTTACAGACAGGCATACATCGAGCGGACATCTGTATCTGCTTCGCATACCGGGCATCGGCGTGGATAGGCGCAATGCGCTTATAGTGCAGATGGCGGAGCGAGGTATCGCCACAAATGTGCATTTCAAGCCGCTTCCGATGATGACAGCATATAAGAATATGGGCTTTGACATAGCTGATTTTCCAAACGCTTATCATCAGTATGAGAATGAGATTACACTTCCTCTCAACACAAAGCTTAGCGATGAGGATGTGGAGTATATAATTAATAATTTATTGGAGATTTTACATGAGTAGATGGAGAACATGGGGAGAGATTCCTACATTCATGAAAAATGATTTTACACTTAAATATTACAGGCATCTGAGCAGAAAGAGGACAAGCATGGTATTCAAACGCTTTTTTGATGTGATTATGTCCGCTGTTCTTCTTGTGCTGCTTTCGCCTGTTATACTGGTCCTTGCTGTCTGGATAAAGGTGGATAGCAGAGGACCTGTTTTTTTCAGACAGGAGCGTATCACGCAGTATGGCAGGAAGTTTCGCATATTTAAGTTCAGAACCATGGTGAATGATGCTGACAAAAAGGGTTCACTCGTGACTGTCGGTGGGGATTCAAGAATCACAAGAGTCGGTGCTGTCATCAGAAAGTACAGGCTTGATGAGATTCCGCAGCTTATAAATGTGCTATGTGGTGATATGAGCTTTGTTGGCACAAGACCTGAGGTGGAGAAGTATGTCATGGCATATACACCTGCGATGATGGCGACGCTTCTGATGCCTGCCGGAATCACCAGTGAGGCAAGCATCAGGTACAAGGATGAGGACAGGCTTCTTGAGAATGCAGATGATGTGGATTACACATATATCCACAAGGTGCTGCCGGGCAAGATGAGGTACAATCTTAAGTATCTTAAGAGATTTTCACTGATAAATGATATCAGACTGTGCATAGAGACTGTGCTTGCGGTAATACATTAGTCTGCTTGTCGGGGAGGATGATACTTATGAATAAAGTCAAATTTTCAGTCTTACTGTCAATTTATTACAAAGAAAAGCCTGAGTATTTCAGGGAGTGCATGGAAAGCATATATTCACAGACTGTTTTACCGGATGAGATAGTGCTGGTGGAGGATGGCCGGCTGACAGATGAGCTTTATGAGGCAATCAGTGATTATGAATGCAGGCCTTCGGAAATAAATTTTGTTACGGTAAAGCTTGAAAAAAACAGCGGGCTCGGTCTTGCACTTGCTGAAGGCATAAAGCATTGCTCTAATGAGCTTGTGGCCAGAATGGATACAGATGATATATGTGTGCCTGACCGGTTTGAGATACAGCTGAATGCTTTTTCGGAAAATCCGGGGCTTGATATCATAGGCGGCTACATCAGCGAGTTTTCCGATGATATGCATAATATTATATCAGAAAGGACAGTGCCTCTCGGAAATTATGTGATAAAGCAGTATCAGAGAAAGCGCGATGCGTTCAATCACATGACTGTGATGTACAAAAGGTCTGCGGTGCTTGCTGCGGGCAATTATCAGGACTGTCTGCTTATGGAGGATTCTCTTCTTTGGGCGAATATGATCAGAAATCACTGTCGTATGGCAAATATAGGTGAGACTCTTGTGTATGCCAGAACCGGTGATGATATGCTGAAGAGGCGTGGCGGCTTTGATTATTTCCTTAAATACAAGGCAGGAAGAAAGCGTATTTTAAAGACAGGGACCATAAGTGCGGCCGATTATTTTGTTACGGTTGCGGCACAGCTTGTTGTCTGTATGATGCCACTTTGGATGAGGAGCCTGGTGTTTAAAAAAATATTAAGGAACTAAAACTTTTCAAATGCATGTTAATGTGGTAAAATCGGTATAGTTAACATTAATAGGCTTATTACTAGCTGACACAGGAGGTTAATATAAATGGAATTTAGAGCGGAGTACGAGAAATGGTGTACAGACCCATATTTTGATGAGGCTACAAAGGCAGAGCTTAAGGCTATCGCAGGTGATGATAAGGAGATAGAGGACAGATTCTATCGCACACTTGAGTTTGGTACAGCAGGTCTTCGTGGTGTAATAGGAGCCGGCACCAACAGGATGAATATATACACAGTCCGTCAGGCTACACAGGGACTGGCTAATTACATACTTTCTCAGGGAGAGGACGCAGTAAAGAGAGGTGTTGCAATCGCACATGACTCACGTAATATGCATGATGAGTTCACAGATGCCACAGCACTCTGTCTTGCAGCTAACGGAATCAAGACATATGTATTCCCACAGCTCGCACCTGTTCCGGAGCTGTCATACGCAGTAAGGACACTCGGTACAATAGCCGGTGTTGTTATCACAGCAAGCCACAATCCTCGTGAGTACAATGGATACAAGGTATACTGGGAGGATGGTGCACAGGTTACTCCACCTCATGATACAAGCATCATGGCTGAGGTGGCAAAGGTTACATCATTTGACCAGGTAAAGACTATGGACAAAGCTGCTGCTATTGAGGCTGGTCTTTACAATGTCATCTCTGATGAGGTTGAGGAGGGATATTTCGGAGAGCTCCGCAAGCTTTCTATCCATCCGGAGATTATCAAGGCCATGGCAAAGGACATCAAGATCGTTTACACACCACTCCACGGCACAGGTCTTCGCCCTGTACAGAGAGTACTTAAGGATATGGGCTTTGAGAATGTATACATTGAGCCAAGCCAGGCAGTGCCTGACGGCAATTTCCCTACATGTCCTTATCCAAATCCTGAGAATCCTGATGCATGGAAGCTTGCACTTGAGCTTGCAAAGGAAAAGGATGCTGATATCGTTTTAGCAACTGACCCTGATGCCGACAGACTCGGTGTATACTGCAAGGATACAAAGACAGGTGAGTATGTGACATTTACAGGAAATATGTCAGCTATGCTTATCGGTGAGTATATTTTAAGCCAGAAGAGTGCCAATGGTACTCTGCCTGAGAATCCTGCATTTGTTGAGTCAATTGTTTCTACAGATATGGGTAAGGCAATTGGGGCAGCATATGGCGTAAAGCATATCGAGGTTTTAACAGGTTTCAAGTATATCGGAGAGCAGATGCTCAAATTTGAAAAAACCGGCTGCAACAATTATGTATTCGGTATGGAGGAGAGTTACGGATGTCTGCCGGGCACATATGCAAGGGACAAGGATGCTCCAGCAGCAGTTTGTATGCTGTGTGAGGTAGCTGCCTTCTACAAGTCACAGGGCAAGACACTCTGGGATGGCATGATTGACATGTACGAGAAGTACGGCTACTACAGAGAGGGCATTTCCACAATGACCTTAAAGGGTATTGATGGTGCCGCACAGATAAATGAGATTATGACAAAGGCACGTGCTGCTGAGCCAAAGAAATTTGGTGATTATCAGGTGCTTGCTATCCGTGATTACAAGAATGACACAAGAAAAGATATGACAACAGGAAAGGTTGAGCCGACAGGTCTTCCTTCTTCTAATGTACTTTACTACGAACTTAACGATAACGCTTGGTGCTGTGTACGCCCTTCTGGTACAGAGCCTAAGATTAAATTCTATTTCGGAGTTAAAGGAGTGTCTCTTGAAGATTCACAGGCTAAGCTTGATGCTTTGTCAGCTGAGGTTCTCGGACAGTTTGAATAAGGACTATGATGAAAATATACATTTGCCCGGATTGTGGCTGGATACGGATGGTTTCAAGAAGGAAAGAGGTTGAATGCTTCAAGTGTGGCAGGCCGCAGATGCGTCTGACGAATCTGGAGTTTGGAAAGTATACTAATATGTCGGAGAAGGAGCGTCAGGACTACGCAGACGCGTGGCTTTACATTCATAGGAAAAAGGAAAAATAACATGGCAAAGAAGAGAAGAAGTGGACGTAAGAAGATTATACTTTTTGTATTTGAAATCCTGTTGCTGTTAATTGTTCTGTTAGTGGTTTGGGCTTATAATAAGACACTCGGACAGGTTAAATATGAGGATGCGCTGACAGCTAGTGAGGCCGGAATCAATGAGGATATTGATGATGATGCTCTTGCCAATATGCATGGATATCTCAATGTAGCGTTGTTTGGTCTGGATAACAGAAGTAATGGTTCATACAATGAGGGGCATTCCGATTGTATCATGATCGCTAGTCTGAATTATGATACTAAGGAGGTTCAGCTTGTTTCTGTCTACAGAGATACGTATCTGCCTATAGGCAATGGAAAGTTTGCAAAGGCAAATGCAGCATATGCTAATGGTGGGGCAAAGAGAGCAGTAGCTATGCTTAATTCAAATTTGGATTTGAATATTACGAAGTATGTTTGTGTTGACTGGAAGGCTCTCGTAGATGCTATAGATGATATCGGAGGTCTTGATCTTGAGATTACTAAGGCGGAGATGAAGGAAATCAATTATCTGATTCCTGAGGTTGATTATACTACAGGATATAATACTCCTTATCTTGAGGGGGATGGTATGCAGCATCTTGATGGAACTCAGGCTACATGCTATGCACGTATCAGAAGCACCTCTGGTGATGATTTCTTAAGGGCATCCCGTCAGAGAATTGTGCTTCAGGCTATGCTTGACAAGGCTAAGCAGTCAGATTTAGGCTCGCTCACAGAGATGTGTAAGGATATCATGAGTCAGATAAGTACAAACTTTACAGCTACCGAGATATTACAGTATGCTTCTTATGTTACAAAGTTTCAGATGAAGGAGACAACAGGCTTCCCATTTGAGCTGACTACAATGAATCTTTCATCTACTGGGGATACAGTTATTCCAATTGATTTAGCACAGAATGTTTCCAAACTTCATCAGTTTCTGTTTAATGAGACTGATTATCAGCCAACTGAGACAGTTCAAAGTGTCAGTGACAAGATTGCTAAAAAAACAGGTGTTACGTCAAAGACTTCTGCATTTGATCTCTCACAGTACAATGATACTGTTGGTTCTGATGGAACCGAAGGGGCAAAGAAAAAGAATAAGGATAAGCAGGATTCATTAAAGAACAGTCAGTCGGAGTCTGAAAATAATTCTGGAACGAAATCATCATCAGATGATTCAGATGAGTAATTACCTGATGGTATTTATTTAGCTGTTATAAGCAATAAGTTTTATAAAACAATATTTATATGAACAATATATCCGGGGCCAATCAATAGATTGGTCCCACATAATTTAATATGATTAATAATGTAATAACCTATAACTAATGAATAGTTAATGGAAAATCAATGATTAAATAACAACTAAATTACAAGAACAAGGGAGAATTTATGAAACCGGAAATCAAAGAAAAAATCACGGCAACAAACCAGAAATACTTAAAGAAATTCTTAACAGAGGAAGCTCCGGCTAAGCTTGAGAGCCAGCTTGAGCACATGGACTGGTCATACCTTGATATGATTCACAATAAGGAGCAGCAGAGAGGTACATTTTCACCGCTTGCTGCTATGGAGCTTTCAGAGATAGAGGCAAATAAGGACAAATACCTTGCAACAGGTTTTGATGCTGTCAAGAATGGCAAGGTTGGTGCAATTCTTCTTGCCGGTGGACAGGGTACACGTCTTGGCTTTGACAAGGCTAAGGGCATGTTCAATATCGGAAAGACAAAGGAACTCTACATCTTTGAGCAGCTTGTCGCAAACCTCATGAAGGTTACAAATCAGACCGGTACATGGGTGCCTCTGTATGTTATGACAAGCGAGATAAATGATAGCATGACAAGAGAGTTCTTTGAAGAGCACGACTATTTTGGATACAACAAGGACTATGTGAAGTTTTTCGTGCAGGAGATGGTTCCGGCAGTTGATTTTGATGGAAATCTGCTCATGAAATCTGAGGATTCACTTGCCATGTCACCAAACGGAAACGGTGGATGGTTCAAGTCACTCATCAATGCCGGTCTTGACAAGGATTTGAAGGACAAGGGTGTTGAGTGGCTCAATGTATTTGCTGTGGACAATGTGCTTCAGCAGATTGCAGATCCTGTATTTGTAGGTGCTACAATCGAGTCCGGCTGTGTCAGCGGTTCTAAGGTGGTCAGAAAGTGCGATCCATACGAGAGAGTCGGCGCTATGTGTCTTGAGAATGGCAAGCCTTCGATTGTTGAGTATTACGAGCTTACTCCTGAGATGGCAGAGGCAAAGAACGAGAATGGTTCATTGCAGTATGGCTTTGGTGTTATCTTAAACTATTTATTCCGCGTGGACAAGCTCATGGCTATCGCAGAGAAGAGCCTTCCACTTCATGTGGTAGAGAAGAAGGTGCCTTACATTGATGAGAATGGTACAGAGCATAAGCCTGAGACTCCGAATGCATACAAGTTCGAGACACTCATCCTCGATATGGTATACATGATGGACAATAGCCTGCCATTTGAGGTAGACAGAGAGAAGGAGTTTGCACCTGTAAAGAATGCGACAGGTACAGATTCGGTTGAAACAGCGAGAGCTCTTCTTGAGAAGAACGGAATTGAAATTTAATATATGATTTATGGTAACTGTTCATTAGCAGGGATGTATTGATATTCTGCAATTTCTATTTATCGCAGACTCATAGGTGCATCTGCCGATGAGCAGTTATTTTTATAATCGCATAGTGGCCTGCAATGGGGAACATAGACTATAAATAGTTAACTGATTTATGAAAAAATAAATAATCCCGTCACAAATTAAACACAGATTGACAGTATACTTCTAAATATAAACGAAAGGAGAAATTATTATGGATAACAATTATGGAAATATGAATGACACAAATAATACAAATAATACTAACAGTACAAATAACAATACAAACAATGTAAATTTCACAATGTCGGGTAATCCTTACAATCCGGATGAGTCACAGAAGGCTGCACAGACTAATAATACATCAGCTGAAAGCTATTCACAGAGCTACAATCCATATTCGCAGGCTTCTGCAGCAGGACAGCCAAATACAAACCAGTCATATGCAAATCAGTCATATGCAAACCAGCCTTATTCTAATCAGTCGTATAATTCAGGCACAAATAATAATGCATATGGCGACGCATCAGCCGGTTCGACAGACAACTCATATAGCCGGATGAATATGAATGGTCAGGCATACCAGCAGACTGCAAAGCCTAAGAAACAGAGAGCACCTAGAAAGCCTGGTGCATTTGGACCATTTGCAGCAAAGACAGTAGCGGCAGCTCTTATCTTCGGACTCGTCGGAGGCGGTGTTTTCACAGGAGTAAGCTATATTGGCACGAGAGCTATTTCAAATTCTTCTACTGCAAGTGCAAAGCTTACCACTACAACATCCGGTGGGACTAAGCAGACATCCTCAGGGAATGCAAAGGATCTGACAGATGTATCATCAGTTGTCGATGAGGTAATGCCTAGCATCGTTGCTATCACAAATACAGGAACAGTCACCTACAACAGCTTTTTCGGAAAGCAGTCACAGCAGTCTCAGAGCTGCGGCTCAGGTATCATTGTGAGTGAGGATGATGATTATCTCTACATTGCTACAAACAACCATGTTGTGGCAGATTCAGAGGAGCTCACAGTACAGTTTGATGATGATTCAGTGGTAAAGGCAGAAATCAGAGGAACAGATCCGGATGACGATCTAGCAGTTGTACGTGTAAAGAAAGCAGACCTTGGAAAAGATACTTACTCAAATATCAAGATTGCTACAATCGGAGATTCTGAAAGTGTAGCTGTTGGAAGTCCTGCAATTGCTATCGGTAATGCACTTGGATACGGACAGTCTGTCACAACAGGTATAGTAAGTGCGCTTAACAGAACTGTTACTACACAGGATTCACAGACAGGTGAGACTGTTACCAACAACAAGCTTATCCAGACAGATGCAGCAATAAACCCTGGAAACAGTGGTGGAGCACTCTTGAATGAAAATGGCGAGGTTATCGGTATAAACTCTGTAAAATATTCTTCAACTGAGGTTGAGGGTATCGGATATGCAATTCCTATGTCGGTTGCAAAGCCTATTATTGAGAGTCTCATCCAGGATGGAAAGTATACAAACGAGAATCAGGCATACCTTGGAATAAAGGGTGGCGATGTTTCATCTGAGATGGTAGCCTACGGCTTCCCACAGGGTGTGTATGTTTCATCTGTTTCAGCTGGTTCAGGTGCCGCAAATGCCGGTTTACAGGAGGGAGATATCATCACTGCTGTTGACAGCACAAAGATTTCTTCTATGACAGAGCTGCAGTCAGCGTTAAAGAGCTACAAGGCCGGAGATAAGGTTACTCTTACTGTTGCCCGTCAGAGTGGCAGACAGTACGAAGAGAGCAAGGTTGAAGTAACCTTAAGCTCTGCAAAGGATATTCAGCAGTAAATAATTCATTTATATTTATGAGTACAAAAACGCGCCAGTGTGGCGCGTTTTTTGTTATGAAAAATATAGTTAGGGGTTGATTTTCTAAATAAAAAGGTGTAGTATTATGAGTGTTCATAAAAATATAAGGAGAGGCGAACGTGAACAAACAAGAGAAAGATATACTGAACACGTTATATCATCAATCAGTTAACAATCAAAGAGAGATATCAGAGTTATCCGGTCATTCTCTGGGAGTTGTAAACAAATCAATAAAAGAATTGATGAATGAAGGTTATATAAATGAAAAATGTGCTGTTACACCTAAGGCACTTAAAGAATTCAAAGAAAAGGCTCCGAAGAATGCAGTAATTCTGGCAGCTGGTTATGGAATGCGAATGGTGCCTATAAATACCGAGACTCCAAAGGGACTATTAGAGGTAAATGGAGAAGTACTTATAGAGCGGACTATCAGACAGCTTCATGAAGTGGGAATTTATGAAATATATGTAGTTGTCGGCTTTATGAAGGAGAGGTATGAGTATCTTATCGATGATTTTGGTGTAGAGCTCGTTGTCAATGAAGAGTATACGACTAAGAATAATCTATATTCAGTAAAGAAGGTTCTGAATCATTTATCAAATACATATATCATACCGTGTGATATATGGTGCGACAAGAATCCGTACCATCACCATGAATTATATTCCTGGTATATGGTCAGTGATTTGATTGATGATGACAGCACGGTGCGTGTTAACAGAAAAATGGAGTTGGTTACCATTCCGAAGGCTGCCGGCGGCAATGCTATGATAGGAATTAGCTATCTGCTTGACGATGATGCACAAATTGTCAAAGGCAGAATTGAAAAATTGTGTAGTAATTCGGCTAATGATGGTGCCTTCTGGGAGACTGCACTGTATGATAAGGACAGAATGTTTATTACCGCCAGGGTAGTACATTCGTGGGATGTGGTTGAAATTAACACATATGAGCAGCTCAGAGAGATGGACAGCGATTCAAATCATCTGAAAACTGATGCAATACAGGTTATCTGCGATGCCTTATCTGTATCAGCAGACGATATTGTAGATATTACGGTATTGAAAAAGGGCATGACAAACCGCTCGTTCCTGTTCTCATGTAAAGGGAAAAAATATATCATGAGAATTCCGGGAGAGGGAACGGATCAGCTGATAAACAGACGTAATGAAGCAATGGTTTATAATACTATTGATGGCAGACATATATGTGATGATATCGCTTATATAAATCCGGATAATGGATATAAAATCACTGCGTTTTTAGAAAATGCGAGAGTATGTGATCCGGAAAATAATGATGATGTTTGTAAATGCATGAAGCGTCTCAGAGAATTTCATGATATGAAGCTTAAAGTAAATCATGAATTTGATATATTCGGTCAGCTTGAGTTTTATGAGAGCCTGTGGGATGGTTCGCCTTCTGCATACAGACATTACAGGCAGACTAAGGAAAATGTCCTTTCACTCAGACCGTATATAGAAGCTCATGTAAATGAAAAGGTTCTTACGCATATTGATGCTGTTCCGGATAATTTCCTTTTTGTTAAGGATGAAAATGGAAATGAGGACATCAGACTTATTGACTGGGAATATGCAGGAATGCAGGATCCGCACGTAGATATAGCCATGTTCTGCATATATTCCATGTATGACAGGGAGCATGTGGATAAGTTAATTGATGCATATTTCACAGAAGGGTGTTCAGCTGAAATCCGAATAAAGATTTATTGTTATATTGCAGTATGCGGACTTTTATGGAGTAACTGGTGTGAGTATAAGAGAAATCTGGGCGTTGATTTTGGTGAATATTCACTTAGACAGTACAGATATGCAAAGGATTATTACAAAGTAGTACAGGATGAAATGCAGAAATTGGAGGATAATTAAGAATGCATGAAGTAAAACGCGCGATTATTATGGCAGCAGGACTGGGAAATCGTATGAGACCGGTAACGCTGACCACTCCGAAGCCATTGGTAAGGGTGAATGGAAAGCGTATGATAGATACGGTTATTGCAGGTTTACATGATAATGGAATAACGGAGATTTATATTGTTGCCGGATATTTAAAGGAACAGTTTTATGAATTAGAGAATGAATATCCGGGAGTTACTATAATTGAAAATCCTTATTATGAAAGCTGTAATAATATTTCATCACTATATGTTGCAAGAGATCATATTGAGGATGCAATTATTCTTGATGGGGACCAGATTATATATAATCCGAAAATTCTTTCAAAAGAGTTCGAACGCTCAGGTTATAACAGCGTATGGACTGATGAAGAAACAGATGAGTGGCTTCAGACAGTAGAAGATGGAATTGTAACATCCTGCAGCAGGAGTGGCGGAAGTCGTGGATGGCAGCTTTATAGCATCTCCAGATGGACAGCAGCAGATGGCCGCAAACTGAAAAAACATCTGGAAATAGAATTTGAAAACAAAAAAAATACTCAGATATACTGGGATGATGTTGCCATGTTCTGTTATCCGGATGAATATCAGCTTGGTATATATGAGATGCAAAAAGGTGATATTATTGAAATCGACAATTTGCAGGAGCTTGCTGAAATAGATAGCAGCTACAAGAAATATATGGAAGATTAGTATTATGAAAGAGAAAAAAATTGATTGGATTATCACACTTGTGCCATTAGCAATAATTGTAGCATTGTGTATTTTATTTTTTGCATTACCTGAGCAGTCAAATGCTATACTCAGTCAGGTGAGATTTTTCTTTGGAGATACGTTTGGGATTTATTATCTGATTATAGGTTTAGGCATATTTTTGATATCGATATTTATAGCAGGCTCGAAGTATGGAGATATTGTTCTTGGAGAGCCGGATGAAAAACCAAAGTACTCATTCTTTTCATGGGGATGTATGATGTTCACATGTGGTCTGGCAGCAGATATTTTATTCTACTCATTTTCTGAGTGGATTATGTATGCAACCAATCCCCACATTAAGGAGCTTGGAAGCATACAGGAATGGGCCGGTGTATTTCCTTTGTTTCACTGGAGCTTTATTCCATGGGCGTTTTATCTTGTTTTAGCTGTTGCATTTGGTTTTATGCTTCATGTAAGAAAAAGAAACCGTCAGAAATATTCGGAAGCATGCAGACCTGTTCTTGGAAAACATACAGATGGTTTTGCAGGACGTATTATCGACCTGTTAGCTGTATTTGCGCTTTTAGCAGGAACAGCAACCACATTTAGTGTTGCAACACCTCTTATGGCAACAATTATCGGAGATGTGTTCCATATATCGCTTAGCAGAACCGCAATCAATATCATTATCCTTATAATTACATGTATAGTTTATACATACTCATTATTACATGGATTTAAGGGAATCAGCATTTTGGCAAAAGTCTGTATCTATTTCTTCTTTGGACTGCTTGCTATTGTACTGCTGTTTGGCGGTGAAACAAGATATATTCTTGAGACCGGATTGTCATCTCTTGGTACTATGGTGCAGAATTTTATAGGATTATCTACGTATACCGATCCATTACGTAAAACCAACTTCCCACAGGACTGGACTATATATTACTGGGCTTACTGGATGGTATGGTGTGTAGCAGCTCCTTTCTTTATTGGAAATATATCAAGAGGCAGAACTATCAGACAGACAATTCTTGGAGGATATGGATTTGGTGTTGGCTCTACGCTCATCAGCTTTATCATCTTAGGTAACTATTCAATGGGAAAACAGATGTCAGGAGCAGCAGATTTTATTGCGCAGTACAACAAGAGTGGCGATTTATATGAGCTGATAGTTACTATTCTTAAGACATTGCCGTGTGCACCTTTGATAATGATAATAGTTTTAGTGACAATGATAGCTTTTTATGCTACATCATTTGATTCTATTGCCTTAACTGTATCATGTTACAGCTACAGGAAATTAGGTGAGGATGAGCAGCCGCACAAACTCATTCAGCTGATGTGGTGCATACTGCTTATACTTTTACCAATTGCCCTGTTATTTGCTGAGAGCTCTATGAGTAACTTGCAGTCTGTAAGTATAGTTGCTGCATTTCCGATAGGCATAGTTATTGTTTTGATAATAATCAGCTTTATGAAGGATGCGAAGAAATATATGGGTGAATTAAAGAACAAGCAGAAATAAATAAAATAGTGCAATATATATGTGAAAGAATGCTTCGCTACGTGGTAGTAGGAGCATTCTTTTTTTATAAAAAAATAAATTTCATATTGACAATGTGTACATGAAATACTATTATAGTTATGTTCATGAAAATAGCTATTTTAAATATAACGAACAAAATAAAGGGTATCAATATGAATAAACAAAGATATTTAAAGAAAAGAATAAGTGTCTTAGTGTTTACAATTCCGGCGCTTATTCCGTTATTTGTGTTTTGGGTATATCCGATTTGCAGATCAGTGTGGATTAGCTTTACGGATTGGGATTATATGACACCTACATATCATTTTGTATTTTTAAAAAATTATATTTCATTATTTAAAGATACTCGATTTTATGAGGCCTTATTAAATACACTTATTTTTACAATAGGTACTCTTGTGCCAACAATAGTGATAGGACTTGTACTTGCGGTATTTCTACAAAAACCATTTCCGGGGAGCGGAATTATAAAATTTGTTTTCTTTTCACCCTGGATTACGCCTACGGTTGCCATATCAATTGTGTGGACATGGATTTTTCAACCGGACAAAGGCTTGGCGAATTTGGTATTATCTTTCTTTGGATTGCCCGGTTTGAAATGGATTAGTAGTTCGCAGACAGCAATGCTGTCTGTAATAATAGTTACGGTCTGGAAGAGTATAGGATATGCAATGATTTTTTATTTGTCTGCTTTGGAAAAAGTACCTGAAGCATTGTATGAAGCATGTGCACTTGATGGTGGCGGTAAATGGCATAAATTTAAATACATTACAATTCCAAATATTTCACCAACTACGTTCTTTTTGATGATCATTACTATGGTTAATTCGCTTCGGGCATATGACCAGATTCAAATTTTGACACAGGGTGGACCGAGTGGAAGCACTAGAACGCTATTGTATATGTACTATCAATTAGGATTTGAGGAATATAATATGGGGCAGGCAACAGCTGTTGCAGTTGTCATGATTATAATTACGGTTTTACTTTCAACGATTCAGTTTTACGGATCTAAGAAATGGGTGAATTATTAGGAGCGTGTTTATGGTTAAGAAATATACAGTAATAGATCGGATAGATGCAATTGTAAAATGGATTATATTGATTATAGTCGGAGTTTTTACTGCGTTTCCGTTTTTATGGATGGTAGTCAGTGCATTTAAAACAAAAGAAGAAATAATGGATACAAGTAAATTTTTACCACAAAGTCTGCATTGGGAGAACTTTATAACAGTTATCTTTAATTCTCCGATACCAAGATATATTGTTAATAGTTTATTAATCTCATTAGCTATTGTATTTATTCAGATTATAACAGGAGCTTTGATTGCATATGCAATTGTGTTTATGAAATTTAAAGGTCGCGGCATTTTGTTTGGAATAATTATGGTGACTTACATGCTTCCAACTGCGGCAACATATATTCCAAGCTATATAATTCTTGCAAATCATCAGCTGCTTAATACATATACTGGATTGATTATCTCAAGTTCGGTTAGTATTTTTGGTATATTTTTATTAAGACAGGCATTTATGCAGGTGCCAAGTGCGATGGTAGAAGCAGCACAGATTGATGGAGCTTCGCATTTTAGAATATTGCACTTGGTTGTATTTCCTATGACTAAATCATCTTTTATTACATTTGGATTAATGAGCTTTATTGCTTCGTATAATAATTATATGTGGCCGTCTTTAATAACTAATGATTCTGATAAATATATGGTATCACAAGGCTTGAGGAGTTTTTTTATTGAAGGTGGTGCATACGGAACAGAGTGGTCACTTGTTATGGCTGCGAGTGCAGTGATTGTAATACCATTGTTGATTATGTTTGCTTTTGCACAAAAATGGTTTATAGATGGTATAGGTGGAGATACCGGGGTAAAAGGTTAAAAAGACAAAGATAGAAAGGACAAATTTGAAATGAAAAAAAGATTATTAGGTACATTAATGACAATTGCGATGTTGACAACTTCCTTGATGGGGTGTAGTACAGGTAATACTACATCAGAGAATAGTCAGGCACATGGAACTGAAAATATGAAAGGAAAGATAGAAGTAGATTTTTGGTATTCAGGCGGAAAGACGGCAGTAAAGGTCGTCCAGGATATTGTTGATGATTATAACAAATCTCAGGATAAATACTTTGTGAAAACAGTAACGCAGGCAGATTATTCTGAAACATATGAAAAATTACAGGCTGCTATTGCAGGAAATGTTGCTCCGGATGTTGCTTTGATTGAGAAAGATGCAGCACGAGGATTATCAGATAAAAAACTTGTTGAAGATTTGTCTGATAGAATAAAAAAAGATGAGAATTTTAATAATGACGATTATGTTTCAACTTTTTTTGAACAGGCAAAGGATGATAAAGGTAAAATATATGGTATTCCGGCATATGGAACAACCCAAGTACTTTATTATAACAAAAAAGCATTTGAGAATGCAGGGATTGATCCAAATAGCATAAAAACATGGCAGGATTTAAGCCGTGCAGCTTCTAAAATAAAAGATGATGGACAATTCATATATGGCTGGGAACCTATGTGGGGAGCAGATAATTTGATGGATGCGGCACTATCAAATGGCGGTACAATTTTCAGTGAAGATGGAAAAAAAGTTACTATAAATTCAGAGGAATGGATTGAAGCATGGGATGGATTTGGTAAATGGATTCATGATGATAAGACTATGGCAATCCATTCTGGTGGACAGGGCTGGGAATACTGGTACCAGACTATTGATGATGTTATTCAAAACAAGGCAGGTGGCTACACTGGTTCATCAGGAGATCAGGCAGATTTGGATTTCTCTATTGTAGGCGCAATTGAGCAGCCGGCATGGAAGAATGGTACTGAGTCAAAGCCTGTTGCCAGGGCATTAATATTAAGCATACTTGCAAAGTCTTCAGAGGAAAAACAGGCAGGAGCATATGATTTTATGAAGTATTTTACCAATGTTGAAAATCAAGTGAAATGGTCCATGTCGACCGGTTATGTACCGGTAAATAAAGGAGTGTTAAATGATGATGATTATATGAAGTATACTAATGAAAACCCTCAAGCACTTGTACCATATACTCAGGCAGAACATGGTTCAATTTATCCATATGATCCAACAAATGGCGTTGTAAAGGATGCATTGAAAATTGCAGCTGATAAGGTAGAAATAGATGGTGTGCCTGCAAAGGAAGCTTTGGATGAAGCACAAAAAACAGCACAAAAAGCCTTAGATGAGGTGTTGACTGACAAAAAATGATAAAATGTTGTATCCTTCATGTTCTAAGTACTAGACAAATTCCACAAAATATTAGATAATAGAAGCAAATTAGTTTTCATTTTGCATAGGAGGTCGGCATGAAGAAGAAAAAAATAGTTATTGCACTCGGACATGATGCTCTTGGAACAACTCTTCCGGAGCAGCACGAGGCTACAAAGCATACAGCAAAGGCAGTTGCAGATTTTATCAGGGACGATTATGAGGTTGTTATCACACACAGCAACGGACCGCAGGTGGGCATGATTCACACCGCTATGTCTGAGTTTTGCAGGATTTATCCTGAGTATACAGCTACACCTACAGCAGTCTGCTCTGCAATGAGCCAGGGCTATATAGGATATGATTTACAGAATGCTATCCGTACAGAGCTTCTTGGCAGAGGAATTTACAAGACCGTTTCTACAATACTTACACAGGTGGTTGTTGACCCATATGATGAGGCTTTTTATCATCCGACAAAGATCATTGGCCGTGTTATGACAGAGGCTGAGGCTGAGGAAGAGGAGAAGAAGGGCAACCATGTGACACAGGTTGAGGGAGGCTACAGAAGAGTTGTGGCAGCTCCAAAGCCTGTTGATATAGTGGAAAAGGATGCTATTAAGGCTCTTGTTGATGCGGATCAGGTTGTTATCGCATGTGGTGGCGGCGGAATCCCTGTTTTAGCACAGGATAATAAGCTTCAGGGCGCCAGTGCTGTTATCGAGAAGGATCTTGCAGCAGGAAAGCTTGCAGATACTCTTGATGCTGACAGACTTGTTATACTTACAAGCGTTGACAAGGTCTGCCTGAACTATGGCAAGGAGGATGAGAAGCCACTTGATACCATGACTGTCGATGAGGCAAAGAAGTACCTTGCAGCAGGCGAGTTTGATGAGGGTACCATGGCTCCAAAGATTGAGGCGGCTATCGACTTTATCGGTGACTCTGCCATCCGTTCAGTGCTTATCACAAAGCTCAACAAAGAGGGCAAGACAGTTTCAGGTGGTATGGGCACTTTAATTACAAAGTAGAGCTTAATTGTTATAATTCACATATATCCCACACGTCTATATGTATTTTGCAGAGCAGATGTGTGGGTAGTTTTATAAAAACATCGTGCGGTTTTGCGAATGTGCGTGGGGTGGTTCTGAAGAGTTGAAAACAAGGTAACTATTCAGAACCCCTGAGAACAAGAAAAGTAAGATAGAAGGTAACACAAAATGAGTGAGAAAAGGCTTCAAAAGAGAGATGAAATCTCAGACGAGTACAAATGGAAGCTTGAGGATATGTATGAGACAGATGAGCTGTGGGAGGCTGAGTGCGAAAAAGCGTCACAGCTTGCAGAAAAGCTATCCGGATTTAAGGGACATCTGGCAGACAGTGCAGCAACGCTGCTTGATTTTTTTAAGAAGCAGGATGAGCTGTCTTATTATTTGGAGCGTATAGTGGTTTATGCGAATGAGCGCTCGCATCAGGACACTGCTGTGTCGAAATATCAGGCATATGTGTCAAAGGCTGAGACACTGACTGTTCAGGCATCAGGTGCGCTGGCATTTGCGAGTCCGGAGATTTTGCAGATAGATGATAAAACGCTTGAGAGCTTTTACAGTGAGAGCAATGAGCTTATGCACTATAAGCGTGCGATTGATGAGATAATGCGTCAGAAAGCGCATACTTTATCGGCTGCAGAGGAGAATATCCTGGCGCAGTGCGGTGAGATGGCTGCAGCACCGGAGAATATATTCAGCATGTTCAACAACGCGGATATCAAATTCCCGTATATCACTGATGTTGAGGGAAATAAAATCCGTATCACGCACGGCAATTTCATAGATTTTTTAAGCAGCAAGGACAGAAGCCTGCGCAAGCAGGTGTTCCGCGGAGTGTATGATTCGTACAAGAAGTGGAGCAATACTGTTTCCATGATGTACATCAGCAAGCTGAAAAATGACACTTTTTATGCAAGGGTTAGAAAATATGACAGCGCAAGGGCCATGTATTTATCCGATGGCGATATTCCTGAGAGTGTCTATGACAATCTGATTGAGACGGTTCACGCACATCTACCGGCTCTGCACAGGTACATGGCGCTTAGGAAGAAGCTTTTAGGTGTGGAGCATCTGCATATGTATGATTTGTTTGCACCGATTGTGGACAATGTACAGACCACCTACACCTATGATGAGGCGAAAAAGCTTGTGGCAAAGGCGCTTGAGCCTATGGGCGATGAGTATGTCAGCACACTTAAGGCTGGCATGGAGAGTGGCTGGATAGATGTATATGAGAATGAGAACAAGAGAAGCGGTGCGTATTCATGGGGCGCTTACGGCACTCATCCGTATGTGCTTTTGAACTATGCCGACAATCTGGACAGTGTGTTTACGCTGGCTCATGAGATGGGACATGCGATGCATACATACTATTCAAATGAGCATCAGAGCATCACCTACGCAGGATACCTGATTTTTGTGGCAGAGGTTGCATCCACCTGCAATGAGTCGCTTCTAATGCACTATATGCTTGAGCATTGTGAGGATGAGAATGAGAGAAAATATCTCATGACACATTTTCTGGACGGCTTCAGGACGACACTTTTCAGGCAGGCGCAGTTTGCAGAGTTTGAGCATATAGCACACCGGAAAATGCAAAAGGGCGAGCCGGTTACCAAGGATGTGCTAAATGAGTTATGGCATGAGCTGAATGTGCAGTACTACGGACCGGATATGCGAGTGGATGATGAGATATCATATGAGTGGATGCGCATACCGCATTTTTACACACCGTACTATGTATATCAGTACTCGACAGGCTATTCGGCAGCAGTTGCTTTTTCAAAAAAGATACTTGAGGAGGGAAAGCCTGCTGTGGATAAGTATATAGGAAATTTCCTGTGCGGTGGATGCTCGAAGAATCCAATCGAGCTGCTAAAGAGTGCCGGTGTCGATATGAGCACACCAAAGCCTGTGGATGATGCACTCAATGTATTTGAGGATTATCTGAAGCAGTTTGAGGCAGCAACTAAGTAAGGAGAAACATTTTTATGGAAAGAATTAAAAGCTTTACAATCAATCATAATATTCTTAAACCTGGATTTTATATTTCAAGAAAAGATGGAGAAATCGTTACATACGACCTTCGTACAAGAAAACCTAATGCAGGCGATTATATGTCCAATTCAGCTATGCACTCAGTGGAGCATATGTTTGCAACATGTGTGAGAAACTCTGAGATTGCAGATGATGTGGTATATTTTGGACCGATGGGCTGTCAGACAGGCTTCTATCTCGTAGTGAGGGATGTCGAGCCGGGGAAGGTTTTTGAAATCACCAAAGAGGTCTTAAAACAGATACTTGAGTATGATGGACCGGTATTTGGTGCATCAGCCATAGAGTGCGGACATTACGAGAATCTGTCACTTGACGAGGCAAAGAAGGAGTGCCGTGCATATCTTAAGGTGCTTGAGAGCCAGACAAATATGGAGTTTACTTATCCACAGTAAACGAGGACTAAAAATATAATAGCAAGATAGCAGGAATGGAGAAATAAAATGACAATAGGTGTAATTGGTGCAATGCAGATGGAGGTCGATGACTTAAAGGCTCAGATGACAGACACACAGACAGAGGTTTACAGCGGAGTGGAGTTTGTTGAGGGCAAAATCGGTGATCAGTATGTTGTTGCGGCAAAATGCGGAATAGGAAAAGTGTTTGCGGCAATATGTGCAGAGGCCATGATTTTGAAATATGATGTAGATATGATTGTCAATATTGGAGTGGCAGGAACTTTGACAAAGGACTTAAATGTGCTTGACGTGGCAGTAGCCACAAACGTGCTGCAGCACGATATGGATACATCGCCAATCGGAGATCCGAAGGGGCTTCTTTCAGGTATCAACATGATTCTGCTTCCGGCAGATACAAAAATGGTGGAGCTCATGTGCTCATGCTTAGCTGACAGGAATATCCACTACAAAAAGGGCAATATCGCAACAGGAGATCAGTTTATTGCCACAAAGGAGCAGAAGGATTATATTTCGAATACCTTTGATGCAATCGCTGCAGAGATGGAGGGAGGCAGCATCGGTCATGTGTGCTATGTGAACAAGGTGCCATTTGCCATTCTTCGCTCAATATCAGACGGCGATGGCGGCGAGACAGACTACCAGACATTTGCGGAGAAGGCTGCGCATCAGTCGATTGAGGTAGTGCTTGAGTTTATCGGAAGGGCAGAAGAACTGAAATAGAGTTATTTCATTATTCATAATTTGTGATAATAAAGAATAGTATATAGCATGAGTGAATACAGAGCATACATGCAAAATACAAAACTACATAATGGGACAAAACGAAAGAAACGCCGACACAGATTCCTTTTTGGAGTGCTGCTGTCGGCGCTTCTTATTACAGGCGCTTTATATGGCAGAGAGTATGACATATCACAGCTGAAAAATATAGAGGTGATGGAGACACTTAGCAGTGCTGTGAGTCAGTTCGGGGACAGAAAGCTGCCTGTATATTCGGTTCAGACAACAGAAAAAAAGATAGCCCTTTCATTTGACTGTGCCTGGGGAGCAGAGGATTTTGACAGTATGATGGAGACACTTGACAAGCACAACGTAAAGGCTACATTTTTTATGACAGGAGGGTTTGTGAGTGATAACCCTGAATGTGTAAAGACGCTGGTTGAAAAAGGGCATGAGCCCGGAAATCACAGTGAGCACCACTATGATATGGCAACAATCACGGCAGGCGAGATGAAGACAGAGATAATGGATGTGCACAAAAAGGTCAAGGAGCTGACCGGAAAGGATATGAAGGTATTCAGACCGCCATACGGCTCGTACAACAATGAACTGATTGACACAGTGTATGGCTGTGACTATTATCCAATCCAGTGGGATGTGGATTCGCTCGACTGGAAAAACTATGGTATGCAAAATATTATAGATACAGTGTGCAATCACAAAAGCCTGGATTGTGGCTCGATAATACTCTGCCATCTAGGCGCAAAATACACCTCGCAGGCACTCGATGAGATGCTCACGAAGCTGCAGGAAATGGGCTATGAGATAGTTCCGGTATCAAAGCTGATCATGACAGAAGGCTATCATATGGATGCAAACGGTATGCAGATCAAGGACTGAGCAATTTCATAAATCAATGTTTTAGTCAATATTTAGTCAATAATTTAGCCCTTTACGATATTGTTATTTACAGACAAGTGTGTTAAACTAAAACTATATTTTAAAGAAGCTGTGAGACAGCTATGGGGGTAAATTATATGACAGATACAGGTTTTTTAGTAGCATTTTTTATAGTTATTTTTTTAGTTATCATCTTTGCGCTTGTCGCTGTAATCGGAGCCGTTACAAGTGCTGTTGCAGGTATCAATGATGATGAGGATGAGATTGAGGAAGAGGGCATTTGAAGCTAAAATAAATAAAAGATATTAAAAGATATTTAAAGACATTTAAAGACATCGAATTATATTAATCGTATAATTGGGTGTCTTTTTTATTGTCAAAAACTCTTAAAAAAGTATAAACCAATTGAGTTGCAATCCGCCACATTGTATAATAAAAGTATAACAGCGAATTAAATTTATTGTGAAAATCGCAGTAATCACATTGTCTATCAAACTAAGGCAGGACATTATCAAAGAAAAGAAGAAGGAGGGGTCAGATGATATCCAGATATAGTGTAAAAAAGCCTTTTACTGTACTTGTAGGAGTACTGCTGGTAATAGTACTCGGTGTTGTATCGCTTGGCAGGATGACGACAGATCTGCTGCCGGATATGAGCTTTCAGTATGCACTTATCGTGACAACAGATATGGGAGCAAGTCCACAGGAGGTGGAGAGCGATGTCACCGCGCCGCTTGAAGCAGCTATGGCAACTACGTCCAATATCAAAAACGTAAGCTCAATGTCATATAACAGCTATTCTCTAGTGACATGCGAGTATGAGCAGAATGCCAACATGGATTCTGTAGTGATAGAGATGCAGCAGAAAATAGATCAGGTCAAGGCTGGCTGGAAGGATGGAGTGGGTACTCCGACCATTATGAAGATAAATCCGGACATGCTTCCAATCATGATGACTGCTGTGGATATGGATGGGAAAAGCAAGTCGGAAATCACAGACTTTGTGGAAAACACACTAAAGCCTGCAATTGAGAGTACAGAAGGAGTCGCATCAGTGACTGCAACAGGTGAGCTCACCGAGCAGATACAGGTCACGATGAATCAGGCCAAGATAGATGCGCTCAATGAGAAAATAAATAATGCCGTTTCAAAGAAATTTGACGATGCAAAAAGTCAGATGGATGATGCAAGCGCAAAGATAGAGAGCGGACAAAACGCAATCACATCGGCATCGGATCAGATGAGCGCGGGAGTGGATACGCTAAAGGAGCAAAAGGCAAAGCTTGCAGAGCAGAAGACTCAGCTAGAGAGTACACTTTCAAGCTTAAATGAGCAGAAGAGCCAGCTTGAAACAATTCAGTCAGCTCTTTCAGACTTCATGAATAGTGATACATATACAAAGACAATTCCGTCACTCAAAGAGGGCGCAAATGCACCGGGTGAAGCGGGCACAGCACTCAAAGCGCAACTTGAGCAGGTTAATAAGCAGATTGCAACACAGTTTTCAGGTCTCTCGACGCTTGGAATCAAGGTAAACACAGCAGATGATCTGCCTGCGGCAGCGTCAGCGATAGCACAGACTCTCATTCAGGTGAATACAGGTATAGAGCAGTGCCAAAGCGGGCTTGACCAGATAGCACAAGGAGAGACAGCACTTTTAGATGCCTATGATAATCTAAACAGTCAGGCAGCCATCAGCTCTATAAGCATAGGACAGCAGTCAGCACAGCTTGCAACAGCAGCGGCATCTCTTGACAGCTCAAAGAAGGAGCTTGAAAAGAGTAAGGATGATGCGCTTGACAAGTCAAACTTAAATGCAGTTTTAACAATTGACTCACTCTCGCAGCTGCTCGTCGCACAGAACTTTGATATGCCTGCAGGCTATGTAAATGATTCAAATGGCACGCAGTACATAGTACAGGTGGGAGATGAGATAAAATCAATTGATGATTTAACAAATCTAGTGCTTATGGATATGAAGCTTGATGGAATAGCTCCTATTCATGTCGGTGATGTGGCAGATGTTGAGATGACTGACAACTCGGATGAGACATATGCGATAGTCAACGGTAATCCCGGAATAATGCTCTCCATGGAGAAGCAGACCGGCTACTCTACAGGAGACGTCACAGACCGTCTTTTGGACAAGCTTGATTCGCTGGAAAAGGAAAATGACGGATTACACACCACAGTGCTCATGAATCAGGGCGTATACATCGACATGGTTGTAAAAAGTGTGATGCAGAATATGATAGTGGGAGCAATACTTGCCATTTTCGTATTGCTTTTGTTCTTAAAGGATATAAAGCCAACACTTGTTATCGCAGCATCTATACCGCTATCGGTTATTGTGGCAGTGGTGCTTATGTATTTTACGGATATCACCTTAAATATCATTTCAATGTCGGGACTTGTGCTTGGAATAGGAATGCTGGTGGATAATTCAATAGTAGTAATCGAGAATATCTACAGATTAAGGGGAGAGGGATATTCGGTAAAGAAGGCGGCTGTTGAGGGTGCAAATCAGGTGGCAGGAGCCATTTTTGCCTCTACACTTACCACGGTAAGTGTGTACGCGCCAATCATTTTTACTGATGGAATCACGAGACAGCTCTTTGTAGACCTGGCACTTACGGTAGCGTTTACTCTTATGGCATCTCTTGTTGTGGCACTCACATTTGTACCGGCAATTGCTTCAGGCATGCTCAAAAAGACGAAGGATATAAAGCATCCATGGTTTGACCGTTTTAAGGATTGGTATGCAAATGTGCTCGGCATATGTCTTAGATTTAAGCCGGTGGTATTTATTGCGGCAGTAGTGCTTTTAGTCGGCAGTGGCGCACTTTGCATGTCAAGGGGAATGACATTTATGGATATGGACATGGAGTCAAATCAGATTTCACTTACCATAGAGGCAAAGGATGACGAAAAGCTCGACTTCAAGCAGCTTACAGAGCTGTCTGATAAGGTCATGGACAAAATATCTGATATAAAGGGCATAGACACAATAGGAGCTACAGCAGGCGGCAGCTCGACCATGAACCTGATGAGCTCAGGAAGCGACAGCGTGAGCATGTATATATTGCTTGATGAGAAGTCGGATGTTTCATCGGATAAGGTAATAGATGAAATTGAAAAACGCACAAAGAATCTGGACTGCAAGGTAACAGCATCTTCACAGGCTATGGACTCATCAGAGTTTTTCGGAAGTGGTCTCTCTGTCAGGATTAAGGGTAATGATATAGACAAGCTGCAGAAGCTTGCAGGTGATGTGGCAGATATCCTTAAGGACACAAAGGGCGTGACAGATATAGATGACGGTCTTGGAGATACAATCAATGAGCTTAAGATAACTGTGGATAAGGAAAAAGCAGCAAAGTATGGTTATACGGTGGCTCAGGTATACCAGCTCGTATCCGGTGAGATATCATCTCAAAAGAGTGCAACAACCATTACGACCGACATAAAGGACTATGAGGTATACCTACAATCTGCAGAGCAGTCTGATGTGACTGTGGACGACATTAAAAACCTTACATTTACCTATAAGGATAATGATGGCAGTGAAAAGGAGATTCCGCTCAGTGATATCTGCACTATTTCGCAGGAACAGACACTAAGTACCATTCATCGAGATGCTCAGACAAGATATATTACAGTATCAGGTGCGGTTGATGAAAACCATAATGTAACATTACTAAGCGATAAAATTAAATCAAAAATTGATAAACTTAGCATTCCTGATGGCTATTCAATAGACATGGAGGGCGAGGATGAGACAATAAATGAGTCAATGAGTCAGCTTGGACTTATGCTTGTGCTTGCAGTGATATTTATCTATCTTATCATGGTGGCGCAGTTCCAGTCATTGCTTTCACCGTTTATTATCATGTTCTGTATACCTCTTGCGTTTACAGGAGGCTTTATAGCTCTTTTCATCACGGGAAATGAGCTCGGAATCATATCAATGCTTGGCTTTATCATGCTGGCAGGTCTCATTGTAAATAATGGAATCGTGCTCATTGATTACATCAACCAGGCCAGGAGAGAGGGCATGAGCAAGCATGAGGCAATCATAGACGCAGGCCGTACAAGGCTTCGTCCAATACTGATGACAGCGATGACCACCATACTTGCAATGTTTACATCGGCGATAGGTATCGGAGATGGCTCAGATATGATAAAGCCGATGGCAATCGCAATAATAGGAGGTCTCGTATACGGAACCATCCTTACGCTTATAGTAATTCCATGTATCTATGATGCGTTCAACAGAGAGAAGAGCATGGTAGAGGAAGAGCTGTAGCAGGATAGAAGGAAAAAAGCTGGAAATATAGAGAGTTGGAGGATTTTTACATGGCAAAGTATATTATGGCATTAGATGCAGGCACGACCAGCAACAGATGTATACTTTTCAATGAGAAGGGCGAGATGTGCAGTGTGGCACAGAAGGAATTTACGCAGTTTTTTCCAAAGCCGGGCTGGGTGGAGCATGATGCAGAGGAAATCTGGGCCACACAGCTTGAGGTGGCAAAGGAGGCTATGGCCAATATTCAGGCTACGGCAGCCGACATATGTGCGATAGGCATTACTAACCAGAGAGAGACCACAATTGTATGGGACAAAAATACAGGTGAGCCGGTTTATCACGCGATAGTATGGCAGTGCAGGCGCACGGCAGAGTATGCGGATTCACTGAAGGAAAAGGGGCTTACCGAGACCTTCAGAAAAAAGACAGGGCTTGTGATAGATGCTTATTTTTCGGCAACTAAGCTCAAGTGGCTCCTTGACAATGTGCCGGGAGCGAGGGAGAGAGCCGAAAGAGGCGAGCTTTTGTTTGGAACAGTCGAGACATGGCTTATATGGAAGCTCACTCAGGGACAGGTGCATGTCACGGATTATTCCAATGCTTCAAGAACCATGATGTTTAATATTAATACCTTAAAGTGGGATGATGAGATACTTAAGGAGCTTGATATACCAAAGAGCATGCTTCCAAAGCCAATGCCGTCAAGCTGTGTATATGGTGAGGTGAATCCTGTGTTTTTCGGGGGTCCGATTCCAATCGCAGGAGCGGCAGGAGACCAGCAGGCTGCGCTTTTTGGCCAGACTTGCTTTAGGGCAGGAGAAGCCAAAAATACATACGGTACAGGCTGTTTTCTGCTGATGAACACAGGTGAGATGCCGGTATCCTCAAAGAACGGACTTGTTACCACTATAGCCTGGGGCATAGACGGCAAGGTGGTATATGCGCTGGAGGGATCAATATTTGTGGCAGGAGCCTCTATCCAGTGGCTACGCGATGAAATGAAATTTATCGATTCCTCAACAGATTCAGAGTACATGGCGAGAAAGGTAAAAGACACAAACGGCTGCTACGTGGTGCCGGCATTTACAGGGCTTGGAGCACCGTACTGGGACCAGTATGCCAGAGGAACAATTGTGGGGCTTACGAGAGGTGTAAACAAGTATCATGTCATAAGGGCAACTTTGGAATCAATGGCATTTCAGGTAAATGATGTGCTTGAGGCAATGAAGGCTGATTCGGGCATCAATCTCACATCACTTAAGGTAGACGGCGGTGCCAGTGCCAATAATCTGCTCATGCAGATGCAGGCTGATATCAGCAATGCACCGGTCAACAGGCCTGTGTGCGTGGAGACAACAGCCATGGGCGCAGCGTACCTCGCAGGGCTTGCGGTGGGCTACTGGGAAAGCATGGATGATATAAAGAGAAACTGGTCTATTGACCGTGTGTTTGAGCCGGAGATAGCGGCTGATTTGAGAGAAAAGAAGCTTAAAATGTGGAAAAAGGCTGTCGCCTGCGCATTTAACTGGGCGAAGGATGAATAATAGCTTATGCTTGCATTGTTTTAAATGAGCTTAGTGATACGGCAATTAAACAATGTATGGAAATTGGTAGGAGAAAATAACATGTATGATGTAGTAATTATAGGAGCGGGAGTATCGGGAAGTGCCTGTGCAAGAGAGCTTTCGAAATATAACCTGTCCATCTGCGTGGTGGAAAAGGAGGAGGACGTGTGCTGTGGCACTTCAAAGGCAAACAGTGCTATTGTCCATTCCGGAATTGATTGTAAGACCGGTACACTTATGGCACAGATGAATCTCCGTGGAAATGAGATGATGGATGAGCTTTCGAAGAAGCTTGATTTTGAGTTTCGAAGAAACGGTTCACTGATAGTGTGCTTTAGTGATGACGATATGCCAAGGCTTAAGGAACTTTACAATCAAGGGATTGCAAACGGGGTGCCGGGACTTGAAATTCTTGATGCAGGCGAAGCGCATGAGATGGAGCCGAAGCTGTCTGATGAAGTTGTGGCAGCTATTTACTGCCCGACAGGAGGCATTGTATGTCCGTTTGGTATGAATATTGCATTTGCTGAGAATGCTGCGGCAAACGGTGTGGAGTTTTTATTTAACACCGAGGTGAAGGAGATTCAAAAGGAGCAGGCAGGCTATATTCTCATTACTCAAAATGGAGAAATTCATGCACGCTGCGTTGTAAATGCAGCCGGTGTATATGCTGACGTGTTCCACAACATGGTAAGTGAAAAAAAAATCCATATCACACCAAGGCGCGGAGAGTACGAGCTTTTAGACAGGGCTGCGGGAGGTATCGTTGACAAGACTATTTTCCAGCTTCCGGGCAAATACGGCAAAGGTGTGCTTGTAACCCCGACAGTACACGGAAATATTTTAATCGGACCTACAGCAGATGACCATGAGGACAAGGATGGTACAAATACAACAAGAGCGGGCTTAGCGCATGTTACGACATCCGGCACACGTTCGGTGCCGTCACTTCCTATGCGTCAGGTCATAACCACGTTTGCGGGAAACCGTGCACATGAGGACGGACATGAGTTTATCATCGAGGAGCTTTCTGACGCACCGTATTTTATTGACTGCGCAGGTATAGAGTCACCGGGCTTATCAAGTGCGCCGGCTATCGGTGAGAGAGTGGCAGCAATAGTAGAGGGACTTTTTAATCCTTCTAAAAATGCAGATTTCATCGAGACAAGAAAAGGTATTTTAAATCCAAAGAAGCTTTCAGAGGATGAGTATAAAAAGCTGATAAAAGAAAAGCCTGAGTATGGCAATATAATCTGTCGCTGTGAGATGATTACGGAGGGCGAGATAATGGATGCGGTAAACAGACCACTGGGCGCAAAGTCACTTGATGGCGTGAAGAGACGCACCAGAGCCGGAATGGGTAGATGTCAGGCAGGCTTCTGTTCTCCGAGAACTATGGAGATTATCGCCAGAGAGAAGAAAATTTCGCAGCTTGACATCACTAAAAGCGGTGGAAAGTCAAAGATAGTTGTTGGAATGAGCAAGAATCGCGGATAGTCTGTCTTACTTCAAAGAGACAGGTAACGAAAGATTGATATTGGGTTAATATCAGATTAACATAGGGGGACAATATGGAATTTTACGATATTGTGATAGTAGGAGGTGGCCCGGCAGGTCTTGC
>OIYU01000316.1_pt1 | contig 38909 bp, 20 predicted proteins | sample 1588321 | NCBI WGS metagenome assembly OIYU01 (sample SAMN03283258) | human gut metagenome | biome: human-associated habitat; material: feces | host: Homo sapiens | place: USA | collected 2013 | reverse complement strand
TGTTTTCCCGCTTTTTATTTCCGCCGTACTGTATGAAATGTTGTCCCTTTAGACAGTCCGAGTGTTCATATGGGCACTCGGATTTTTTATTTGGCAAAGTGCCGTTATAAACATCCGTACCAAGCTGAGCCTGGACGCAATTTGCGTTCTGGGCTCGGCTTTTTCTTTTGCCCTTTCGCCCGCGCTTACAGCGTGCAGTTGTCCTTCCACCTCGACCAGCGGCAAGCTGCCGCTCCCCAGTCGTGAACTTCTCCTTTGGGGGCTCGCGATTTTTCTCGCCTGTGTTTTTAGGGTGTTACGGGGCCAAGCGCTCGGATTTATCATTTCTATTTGAAACTGCAATTTGACGGACAAGGGCAGGAGTTATACTCCTGCCCTTGTTTTTGATTTTCTATGCTGATATCATGTTTTGCAGAAACAAATCAGAATTTGTGCGGGGGATTTAGAATGAAAGATTGGTTTACAATAGATACGATTGATGAGAATACCTGTATAATCAGCGAATATCGCCATTGGGAGGAAACCCATTGTTATCTTTTGAACGGTACAGAGCGAAGTTTGTTGATTGATACTGGGCTGGGCATCTGTAATATTTCTGAGGTCATAAACGAATGGACCGATAAACCAGTCACAGCCGTTGCCACACACATTCATTGGGATCATATTGGCGGACACAAGGATTATCCCGATTTTTACGCACACGAAGCGGAATTGAATTGGCTGAACGGCAGTTTTCCGCAACCGTTAGATGCGATTAAAGAATACGTGGTTGACCGTTGTGATTTGCCAGACGGCTTCGATGTAAATTCTTATGAGCTTTTTCAGGGAACGCCTTCTAGGGTGTTACACGGAGGCGAGTATATAGATCTTGGAGGGAGACGCATAGAAGTCCTACATACACCGGGGCACTCTCCCGGTCATATGTGCTTTTGGGAGAAAGAAAAAGGTTATCTCTATACAGGCGATTTGGTGTATAAGGATAGGCTCACAGCGTGGTTCCCGTCCACTGACCCGCAAGCTTACTTGCAGTCTCTTGAAAAAATTGCAGAGCTTCCTGTAAAGAGGGTGTTCCCTGCACATCATTCGCTTGATATCCAGCCTGAAATTATCATTCGTATGCGAGACGCATTTCGACAGCTCAAAACAAAAGGGCAACTTCATCATGGCAGCGGAATTTTCGACTATGGTGATTGGTCAGTATGGTTGTAAAACAAATCCCGGTTTTTCGATGTAACGAGGAAAGGCAAGAACATCTGCGACGATGCCCCTGCCTTGTGCTTTACTCTTATCCCGTTTTGGCGGCTTGTTGCGCTTTCCACTCCGCAAACTCCCGCTGTCCTTCCTCGCTCTCGAAATCAGGTTTTCGTTCAGAAGGCGCAGATACTCCTCGTCGGAGAATATTTCATAGAGGCGTTTTTTCCATCTGCCCCCATGATTTGGGAGATGCGGCCACGGACCCGTTTTGACATACAGGCAAAGAGATCACCTCTGCCAAAATCGGCCTAACCAAGACTTTTTAAAGGGAATCCCAAAAAACTCCCGCGCAACTTCCAGGTTCATAACTACCCAATCTCTGGACTTGTGAGCCTCCAATGTCTCGGGCAGTTCTTTCAAGATGCGCTCCGCCTCGTATGGGGCCCCAGCGTTGTAGCGCAGTTCGTTGGTACGCTCTGACAGTTCAAAAGAGGGCCGGCTGGTTTTCCATGCGTTGCGAATGGTTTTTATAGCGTAGCTTCCGGTGACTTTTTCACTGAAATAGTCCTCAAGGGTCAGGGCCCGGATATACGACGGCAGCTCTCCCTTCGCAAATTCGTTGAAGATCTCCCCTAAAATCCGGGAGGACTCTGCCAAAATATCCGGTGCGTTCTCTGCTGTTTCATCCTTCATATTCTCCTGCAGATCAGGGATAATCTCCATCATTTTTCTCAGGTATTCCCGGTAGAACGCCGTCCCAATCTCCCGTTGTACCGTACGCACCACACTGCTGCGCATCACTTCCGTATTGGTAAGACCGGCTTGGACGCGGCAGATCACAGTCCGGCGGATAATCTCTTGGGCGACGGCTTTGACATCCTCATTGGCGCTGATGACCACGGCCGGATAGTGGGTCAGCTGTTCCGCTACTCCAAAGCTGTCGTTTTTGATAGTCTCAATGGCATGTTGGCTGAAGCGCGTGTTGGTCAAATCATCCACGATGATAGGGGCGCCCTTTACGATGCGCTTTAGACTCTCAATATTGGAACGGGTAAACTCCGGGGCAGAGAGTTTGGCCTTCTGCCCAATCATCATTTTTAGCAGGGTTTCCAAGAAACTGGTCTTCCCAGCTTTGCTCTGCCCGTAGACCAGGCCGAACACGGGGTAAGGGAGCAGGTTCTGATTGTACCGCACCGCCGTGTCCCGCATTCCCGCCATAAAGGGGCTACAGAAAAACCAGTTGGCGAATTCGTAGTACCGGCGTTGCATCCCAGCCACATCGCCGTGAAATTTTTCGTAGCCATCCATGTATTTCAGAAACAATCCCACATCTCTGGCGACCTCTTCCCGCGCCGGCGACAGATCCAAAATTTTGCCGTTGAGCCGGGCCACCCCCTCATCTGGAGACACCTCCAGCTGTGGGTACACACTTTGCAGTTCGTTTTCCTTCTCCTGGTTGGAGATCACCTGCCGGCGGATCGATTTTATCTTCTCCGGGGAAAGCATCAGCTTACCCTTCTTATCCGGTTTAGGGACAGAGGGGGCAAACTTGGCCGCTAAATTTCTGATGTCCAAAGAAAAGCGGACTTCTTCCTGCGCCTCTGTTATAGGCTGTATGACGAGCGCTTTCTTGGTGCGTATGGTTCTGGCAATGGGCAACTCTTCCAGGTTCTCTTTGCCGTCAGCACATAGCAGGGCCTCTTTTGCGATTTGGTCCGTGCTGTCCTCCCGCAGCTGGCAATATTGGTCCCAATACCAATCATAGGCCCTGTCTCCGTCCAGGTAGCAGATATTTTCCCGCTGCTTCCCACCAAATGCGGAGAAAGACAGGTTAGCCGAACCCATAATCACCCGTTTCCGCCCATCTTTTGCAGAGAGAAGATAGATTTTTTCATGGGATAGAACGCTTCGAGCCACATAGAACCGCAGCGTCTCGGCCTCAATCCGGGAAATGAGGTCCAGCTTCATTCGGCTGGCCGTTTCCCGCATCCGTTCAATGGTCTTGTACTGGTAGGCCATAATCTCCTGAAGAGAATAGGAAATGACCTCGTCGCAGCCGAAAATGATCTCTGCCTCTGCAAATAAGTCCAACAGGCGGTAGACGAAGCTGATGCCGGAAGAATATGTAATGGCATGGAGTGAATCGTACCCGGAAAATAGCTCCTGCCAGGAAAGGCTTTCCGCACCGGAGAATTCCATTTTTACAATATCCAGAGCTCCGGAACAGTTGATTCTCATTTGCTCTTGGTTTTGCTCTTCCATCTCAAACAGGGACAGCTTTTCTACCATATGATTTCTCCTTCTTATATGTGAGATGTTTCATCTTCTGAAGGATGGTTGTATCCGCCGGGCAAAATTCATATGGAACAACCTCATCCACAGCAATCCCGCGGATGCCATTGTGCCCCCGTTTTTGCGGTACCCCGTCCCGGATAACCCGAAGCCCTTCCTTGTCAATATCTTTCCCCTCAAACGCAGCATCAGCCAATTGCCGCTCCGGTTTGCCACGGAGCATGGAGTAAAACATGGGATTTTTAGGTTTTACAACAAGCCTCACAGAGCACGTCCAAGCGCATCGGAATCGGATTTGCGGTTCGGAGGCGCTAAGACTGGGAAAAAGATCGGTTGGAATACTGTGGAACAGCCGCACCGCCAGCTCCCACAGGAAATATTTGCGGCAGGGAGCTTGCCAGCGGTCCAGCGCCCTTTCTCTGCCAATGGGAAACCACAATTTTCTTCAGTATATCTTAAATTGCCGTTTAATACAAGGCTTTATCGTAAAAAATAGATAAATAAGAAGCCCACATCTTGCGGCAGAATGCAACTCTCCGCCACTCTCAGGAGGGTAGATACACCGCCTCATCCCAAAACAGTTTTAAAAGAATTTCCAAAATTATCCTTTCCCTCCGGCCTTACACAGACGCTTTTTGCAACAAGAACCCCCGCCCGGGCACAAAAATTGCCCGGGCGGGGGTTCTTGGATTGGGTCCCGCGCCTTCCAAAAAGGCTTCAGCGCTTTCCGATCTGTTGAACATATTTCCGCGGCGTGATGGATTCCACCCGCAGGAACGCCCGCTTAAAGGTAGTCTCGTTTTCATAGCCGGTCTTTTTGGCCACCGCCAGCACATCCCGCTCTCCCGCGTCGAAGTACTCCTTGGCCTTCTGCACGCGGAGCAGGTGGAGGTAATCAATAAAGTTGACTTTTGCTGTATTTTTAAACACCTTAGAAACCATGGATCGGGAGATGTGGAACAGGCTGGAGAGCTGCTGCTGCGAAAGGCTGGAGTCGCAGTAATGCTCCCGCACATAGGCGATGAGCTGGGGGCCGATCTTTTGAGAGGACATCTCATCCTGCCTCCGCAATTCGTCGCAGATCAAATCCACCGTACCTGCCAAATAGTCCCACGCCCAGGTCCCGTCTCCCGAGGAGAGGATCTGGCCAAACTCCTCCCGGGCATTGGGAACCTCCAGTTTCATGTCAGAAGCCGCGCGAAGCAGCGTCTCCAGGACCAGCATGGCCGCCCGGCGGCTGTCCTCCCCGTTCAGGGGGCGGCTTAAATTTTCTTCCCGGAGCTCCTCCAAAATTTTCCGGGCCCCGTCTTGGCTTCCCAGCTTCAGCTGGTTAATCAGCTGGAGCTCCATCTCCAACGGATAATAATACGAGGTCTGCGCCTCATCCTCCTGGCTGTGGCTGCGCGCCTCTTGATAGGATTTTCCAATGCCGCTCAGGCCCTTCTGGGGCAGCCCGCAGGAGAACCCCACATCCTGGCCAAAATGCGAGGCGCAGTAATCCCGCACCAAGTTGGCGCCCTCAAACAGGCTTCCGCTGCCCTTGGCAGAGGTGAAAATGCCCACCAGCTGCTGATCCATGGACTCCATCCACTGGGCGGCGATCTGCCGCTCCTGGCAGAAGGTGTTAAGCTGCATGTAGTCCACCGCTTTCTGCTCGGGGCTGGCAGCGTCCACATACTCCAACACCCCCACCAGATATTCCATCTCCTCCTGGAAATCCAGGCCGAACAGCGGCAGCTGCTGGGCAATCCGCTCCTCCGAGAAGGCGCCCGCCAGCAGAGAGGAGATCAGGTTGGTGCGCATGGTGTTGTAATATTGGGTGGAAATCTGCTCCAAGTCCCGGTTCTGTTTTCCCAGGTCCTGGAACACATGCTCCAACGCCTGGAACTCCTGCTCGTTTTCCTGGGTCTCAATCAGGTTCAGCCGCTGCATCAGCTGGAACAGGGGCGCATAGCTGGCCCGGGCCAAAAACAGGGCCAGGGCCCCGCCCACCAGCAGCACCAGCAAAAGCAAAGAGCCCAGCATCAGCCCCTGGCCGGCAAAGGCCGTTTGCGGCGGCTGGATGGCGATGGAATAGGTCCACTGGTACAGGTTGGAATCCAGCTCGAAACGCTGCCACTGGTCCGGGCTCTCCCCTTCCTGCGTCATGGAGAAGACCACCTCCCCGTCTGAGATGATCTCCAAGGAGCCCAGCGAATCTGCGAACCGCTGGGACAAGAACTGCTGGAACCAGGAGGCGTTGATTAAGCAGAACAGCACAGAGTCCGGCTCTGTGCCATAGTTGAGCTGCTTAAACACATAAAAGCTCCCGTTCTCCCCCGGGACCAGCAGCATGGATTTATAGCTTTCCACCAGGGCCTTCTCGGTCTCCTCGTCAATCAGGTCCTCCTCCAGGCCAATGGAGGAAAAATACCGCTCTTCTTCCCAAAAGGAGACCCGGTCCACCGCCTGCTCCTTCTCGGGGAGCAGCAGGGCAATGCTGTCTGCCACCTGCAAAATGCTGTAATACGTCTGCAGCTCTTGGCAGATGTCCCGGCGTTCCAACACAGTGATGGAGGCATTGAGGATTTCTGACTGAGACCGCACCTTTTGAAACCACTGGGCCGAAGCAAGCTGGGTGCCAATGTTCTCAATCTCGGTAAACTTGTCATCCACCACCTGCATCAGCAGCTGGGCGTCGCTGCGGCACTGCTGTTCCTGCACGCTGTGCTCCTGCTGCAAAATCTGCTGGAAAAGAATGGAGGAAAAAACAAGGGAACAAGCCAGCAAAATGGCGGTATAAGAGAGAAAAAGCTTGCGGAAAAAGGGCTTTTGAAAATACTTTGTCATACGGTTCTACCCTCCGTTTCGTCCCTCTTCCGGGAAGGGCACCAAAAGAGCCCCCCTTTCGCGCATGGAATGATACGCATTATTATACAAGAGAACCGGGGCAAAATCAACCAAGCGCCCCATTCCCCGGACACGGGAAAAAGCGCGGTGCTTTCACCACGCTTTTTCCCTTCTATTTTACAGTACCCCAAAAGAAGCAATTCCTATCCGGTCTGTTTTTCACGCATTCCCCTGGGCGCGGTCGTAGCGGGCCTGGTTGATCTCGATGAGCTGGTCAAGGCCCAGCCGCTCCAGGTCTGCCATATAGGTGTCCCAGTCATCCATGCTCTGCTGGCCCAGGATGAGCTTGGTCAGCAGCTCTTCCGAGTAAGTGGTCAGGTCGCTGGTGATGGAAGAGATGGTGTCCAGTTCCTCCGCGGTGGCAGGTGCCAGCTCGGGGTTGGACTCGTGCGGCAGCTTATACTCATAATCGCTGTATTCATCGAAGAATTCCTTCTTCTTCTCAAAGCCTGTCTCGGGATAGCCCATGGTCTTGCCAGCGTCCTGATAGCCCTGCAGCTCAGTGGCCCAATCTTGGGCGGACTTCAGCTCGAACCGGGGCAGAATGGAAGCGTTGGTCCACAGGGCGCAGTCGGTAGCCAGCTGCTGGGCGTCGGACTCTTCCGCGTCCTTGATGGCGTTGTAAGAGCCGTCCTCCCCCAGGGTGTAGGAGTAGTCCTCCAGGCCGTACTCGGTGAGGATGCGGTAATCATCGCTGACCAGGAAATCAAACAGGCGGCCCACGGCGTCCAGGTCCTCACAGGCGCTGGTGACAGCGTATTTGTTTCCGCCCAGCTGATAGCCCTGCTGCCAGCACAGGTAGGGCTCCGTCTCTACGGCGGCGTTGCTGGCCTTCAGGACAACGGGGGCATAGTAGGCGGCGGCAGCGCCTTCCGGCACGGTGATACCCACTTCTTGCCAAGTCTCGCCCGCCCAGTCAAACAGGCCCGCAATCTTGTTCTCTGCCTTCTTTTCATCCGGCTGGTCGCTGGTATCCACATATCCGGCGTCTACCAAAGACTTGACGAACTCGATGTAAGATTGGATATTTTCATGGTACCAGGGGGACTCCACTGTGCCGGTCTCGGTGTTCACATAGGTCAGTTCACCGCTCATGGTCCGGCCGATGCCGTAGAAGTTGGACAGGCCGCTGGAAAAGTCGCTCAGGGAGATGCTGAGCACCTCATCGGCCTCGCCGCTCTGGTTCACGTCGTTCTCCTGGAAGGCCTTCATGGTCTCCATCAGTTCATCGGTGGTGGTGGGGGCGGAAAGGCCCAGCGCGTCCAGCCAATCCTGGCGGATCATAAAGGACATGGCGGACATGGCGGCGCCCTGGCCCACCTCGCCATCTTCATTTAAAGTAATGGTGATATCCGTCAGCCAATAGGTGTTGCCGTCCTCCAGGGCCAGCTTGTTCATCATCTCAGCGCCGTTGCCGTTGGTGTAGTACTCCTTGGCGGCGCCTTCCGAGTGGTTCTCCACCACCTCGTTGATGGAGATGAGTTTTCCCTGGTCCACCAGGTTCAGGCGGGTCTGGTCATCCAAGGGGGTGACGTTCATAATGTCCGCGTCAATGCCGGCGGCCAGCTGGGTTTGGCACACGGTCTGATACTGGTCCTCGGGGATCAGGTCCAGCTCCAGGGCAACGCCGTACTCGGCCAGCTTCTCCACAAAGGCGTCGTAGATGGGGCTGCCGCCCGCCACCCAGTCGGAGAGGGAAATCTCGCCGCTGTCCACTGTGGCGGTCTTGTCAATGCCCATAATTTTCAGGGTGGTCACTTCTCCAGTGGCGGTGGAGCCGCTTTCCGCGCCGCTCTCTTCCCCGGTGGACGCTGAGGCGGCGGAGCCCGTCTCAGACTCTGTGCCAGAGCTCCCGCTCCCGCCGCTGGAACACCCGGCAAAGGCGCTGGTCAGCAGGGCGGCAGATAACAGCAGGGCCACTAGCTTGCGCATGGTCGTTTTCATAGTTTTACCTCCCAATTTTTATTGGTTTGCTTTATGTAATGGGGAAAGTTGCCCCATTCAGCCGTTTTCGCGTTCCCGGTCACTCTTTCAAGGAACCCAGCATCACGCCCTTGACAAAATACTTCTGGAAGAAGGGATACACCACCAGCATGGGCAGCGTGGTGAAGATGATCATGGCGTACTTCAGCTGGGCATTGGAAAGGTTTCGCAGGGCCATCTCCCGGGCCGTATCCGGGTCCAGCGTGGTGGTAAGGGTTTCGGTGCTCTCCACCAGCACCCGCCGCAGGTACAGCTGCAGCGGCTGCCAGTCTGTGTGGGGCAGGTACACCAAGGCGTTGAACCAGCTGTTCCACATGCCCACAATGGTGTATACGGCTATCACCGCCAGAATGGGCGCGGACAGGGGCAGGTACACCTTCAGCAAAACCTGGTACACGTTGGCCCCGTCAATCTTCGCGGCCTCCCGCAGGGTCTCTGGGATGGTGCCGAAGAAGGACTTCACCAGGATAATGTTCCAGATGGAGTAGCAGGCCGGCAGGATCTGGGACCAGGGGTTGTCATACAGCCCCAGCTTGGTAATCAGCAGGAAAGAGGGGATCATGCCGCCGGAGAAATACATGGGAATCAGCAGGAACATGTTGATGTACTTGCGCCCCCGCAGGTTCTTATAGGTCAGGGGATAGGCCGCCAGCACGCAGGTAAGCAGCATCAGCAGGGTGGTGGGCACCACATAGAGGAAGGTGTTGAAATAGGCCCGCCACATCTCGCTGTCCGTAACCAGGGTCTCATAGGCCGCCAGGCTGAACCCCTTGGGGACGGTGTACACCTTCATCGTGGCCGCGGCGCTGGGCTCGCTTAACGAGAGGATGAGCACATAGTACATGGGATAGAGAGTGATGAATAGCACCAAAATGGCGATGGCGTACATCACAATGGTGGAAACCCGCCCGTTCTCCCGGATCTTGTTGGGGTTCCGCTTTCTCAAGGTTCTCTTTGTTGCCGTTGTTGCCATAGCGCTCACCTCACCAAAGCCCCATGCCCGTCAGGCGGTTGCTCACCTTATTGGCCGTATAGGTCAGAATAAATCCAATTACCGACATGAACAGCCCCGCCGCTGTGGTGTAGCTGTACTGCCCGCCCACAATGCCCAGGCGGTAAGTATACGTCCCTATCACGTCTGCCACATTATAGGTGGCCTCTGTGTAAAGCAGCAGGATAAGCTCGCTGTTGGTGTTCAAAATGCCGCCAATGGCCATAATCAGGTTGATGGCGATGACGTGCTTAATGCCCGGCAGCGTGATGTGCAGCACCTGCTGGAAGCGGTTGGCGCCATCCAGCTTGGCGCTTTCATACAGGCCCTGGTCAATGGAGGAAATGGTGGAAAAATAGAGGATGCTTCCAAACCCAAAGCCCTTCCACACATTGGTGATGGTGTAGGTGGCCGGGAAGGCGTCCGGGTTGATGCGGTAGTTCTGCCGTTCAAACCCAAACAGCGTGAGGAAGTTGGTGACAAGCCCCTGGTTGTCGATAAAGGAGATCACCATGCCGGCCACCACCACCGTGGAGATAAAGTAGGGCATGTAGCTGGCCGTCTGCACCAGTTTCTTAAAGCGCAGCGCGCCGATCTGGTCCATAAGCAGGGCAAACAGGATGGGGGCGGTAAAACCAAACAGCAGGTTCAGGCCGCTGAGCACCAGCGTGTTGCGGATCAGCCTTCCAAAATATTCGCCCTGGATGAAGTCGATAAAATGCTCCAGGCCCACCCATTTCACACCCTCCCCCAGGAAAGGGGCCCCAGGCACATAGTCCTGAAAGGCGATTACAATGCCGTAAAGGGGGATGTAGGAGAAAATAAAAATCAGGATGAACACCGGGATCATCAGGCTGTAAATCTGCAGCATCTCGATGCGCCGGGACCGGCCGGCCCGGACCTTTTTCTTGGCTTTCAAAGTGGTTTCCTCCCCTTCAATTCCTCGCCAAGGCCCTTCCAAAGCGGGCCCAGGCATGTTTTGTTTTCGCTGCCATTATACCCGCAGGGCCCCCGGGGAAACAAGAACCAGAAAGTTCCTGCCTCGCCCGGCCCTTCTCATTCCGTCCGGAAAAAAAGCGGACCCCTGAAAAAAACATCCGAAATTTGCAGGCCCGCGGGAAATTTTTCCGCCATTTCAAAAAATGTACCCGTTCACAAAACGCGCCCCAGAACTTTCTGAGCCTTGCTTTTCCCCAGGCGCCCCCGTACAATGGGGGTACAATCTGTGGAAAGCGAGGCGTCTGCCATGAATTTAATCCCCAACGCTCCCGGCCTGAGCCCCAACTATTGGTGTACCTGGAGCACGCAAAACTTTGGACGGGAAGACGAACATCCCGATTACCACAACTACCTGGGCGGGGTGGGCTCCCAGTTTGCCCGGGCAGAGATGAATGAGAAAAACCTGCGCCGTTGGCTCCAGCAGTTCCCAAAAATCCGAGGGGACCTGTATCTGATGCTGGACGACGGCTGGGACGTGCCCTACGGCGTACATCCCGATAAAAGCAGGGACCGCTTCGGCACTCTGGAGCTGGACGAGGAACGGTTCCCCTCCTTTACCGGTACTCCCGCTCAACGCTTGAAAAAGCTCAACGATTTTGTAAAGGAGTCCGGCTGGCGCGGCTTGGGCCTGTGGGTTCCCGCCCAGGCCGCGGGCCCCATTGAGAAAGGCCCCTCTATGGAGGCCTATTGGACCGAGCGGCTCCTCTGGTGCAAAGAGGCCGGGGTGGAATATTGGAAGGTGGACTGGGGCACCTACGCCCACGATGTGGAGTACCGCCTGTTTCTGACCCAGCTGGCCTCCAAGCTCTACCCCCAGCTCATTGTGGAGCACGCTTACTGCATGATTGCCTACAACGGCAGCCAGCTCCCCACCCAGGACTACGCCGGGGACCGCTTTGCCGAGATGGGTGAGATCCCTCAAAAATCCCTGGAAATCCACCAATTCAGCCAGGTGTTCCGCACCTATGACGTGTTCAATCAAATGGGAAGCTCCACCACCTTGGACCGGACGGCATACCTTCTGGCGGGCCAGGGAGGGCTGCTGACCTGTGAGGACCATGTGCGGATCTCCGCTTCTTTGGGCTGCACCGCAGGCATCATGCGCTCTCCCTATTGGAACGAAATCGAGGGCCTGGACTACGACTCCACCCTGCTGCGCCGCCGCTTGGACGAGGTGACGGCCGGCGTGCTTTGGCAGCGGCTGGCCCCTGCGTTCGCGGACGGCCAGGTTCTCTGCTCGGCGGAAACCCTGACGGACCGGTGGCTGTTTAAAACCGGCGAGTGCTGGGTGGATCAGGTCTTCGGGCAGGAAATCCACCAGACCGCCCCGGCCGTCATCGCCCGGGGACTGCCCCTTCCCCAGGTAGAGGCAGAGGGAGAGCGGCCCTTTGTCACCTGCGCCCAGAACCCCAATGGCGCCTTAAGTGTAACCGCCCACCGGCGGCTCCTCCCCACCCGCCAGGAGGTGCTTCCCCCTTGCTCTGTCACCCTAAGCCCCCCCAGCCTGCCCCCCTACATGGGGGTGTTCGGCTCCTTCCAGCAGGTGGCGCTGCGGCTGCCCGTCCAGCCGGGAGAAACCTTCCGGGTCCTGGGCCAGAGCCTGCTCTCTGAGGAGGCGGTGGATGTCACCCGCTCCGTGGGCTGGAAGGAGGACGGCACCCTCCTCATCCCCGGCAGCCTCATCGAAACCCTCTACCGTCCTACCGCCACCCCCGGCGACCTCTCGGACCCTTCGGTGGTGTTCGCGCTGGTGAAGGAGGAAACTCTCTAAACCCCGTCCTATGCAAAAAAGATCCCCTGCCGGGCCATATACCGGCGGGGGATCTTCTGCTTGCTGCTCAAAAGCGGCGTGGGTTCTCAGCACTTTACCAGGGGCATTTCCGTCATGCGCAGGTTGGTGCAGCCATAGGGGATAAGCCGTACCTGCTGGGGCGGGGTCAGGGGGACGCGGCTGTCCGGCACCTGGTGGCAAAGGCCGTTGTCAAAGCCCCAGTCGATCTCCACAAAGCTGCCGGTCATGGAAATGGGCGGGCGTTCTGTGGAGAAGGGCGCCTCCCAATCTTCCCGCTCCTCCACAGTGAACTGGCCGTCCGCGAAGGCGTAGTTCCACTTGGAGAGGGGGCGGACCTCGTAATCGCAGTAGGGGAATTTCCGTTCCACCCCGTCCCGCACATACTCCAGGGGCGTCCACTCCTCCTCAATGGCCACGGAGTACAGCAGGGGCCCCCGCTTGACGCAGTACAGGCCGTTGGGGCGCTCCTCCAGCCGGGCCTCCATGGTGAAGGACACCTGCACCTGCTGAGTGCCGCTCCACTCCCGCTCCACCGTGAAGAAGGCGCCGGGCTGGGCCTGGGCCCCATCCACCACAGCGGATATCACGGTGCCGGGGATGCGGATGGACAGGGGGAACCGCACCGGACGGTCGGTGGTGACCACATAGGTCAGCGCCTCCCGGAAGGGGTAATCGGTCCGCAGCTCGCAGGTGACGCGGGCCTCCCCCACCTGGCAGGACACCACCGAGGGGGCCAAGATCACCGAGGCCAGCCCCTCCTGGGAGCGCATGAAGGTGGAGAGGGCCAGCTTGGGCCAGCCCTGGTTGAAGTTGGCGGTGCAGCAGCCGAAATTGGGCTCCAGGCCAAAGAGGTGGGACTCCCCGGAATTGGTGCGGAACACCACATGGTCCTCCGGCAGGCGGGTACAGCACACCTGGTTGGTCTGCTGGTCGTACTGATGGGTCCACATGTCGGGGCTCAGGGTGGCGGGCAGGGCGTTGAAGGCCAAGGCCTCCGCCAGGTCCCCCCACTGGGGGTCCCCGGTGATGGAGAGCAGGTGCTCGTAGGAGTACATGGCCTCCACCACAGAGCAGCACTCGCTGCCCTGGATGGGGCTGGTGCCGGAGAGGCACTCGTCCCCGGTGAAGTGGCCGCAGGCCATGCCGTGGTCCCGACGAAGCAGGGCATAGGCCTCCTTGGCCATGGCGTTGGGGTCCTCCCCGGTGACGCGGGAATACAGCGCCCCGGCCTTCAGGGACATGGCCAGGTTCACCACATGGGAGACCTGGGTCCACTTGCGCTCTGGCCTGGAGAGCCGCCACCGGCGGTAGAGCTCCTCATAGTTGAAGCCCTCCACCCGCAGGGAGTAGGCCAGGTCCATCAGCCACTCCTCCGGGCGCCGCTCGTACAGCCAGAAAATGGGGATGAGGCACTCGAACCAGCGGGAGGCCGCCCAGTCGAACAGGGTGTGGTGCTCCATGTGGACGTGGAAATTTTTCAGCGCCCGGTAAACGGCCTCCTCGACACGCTCGTCCCGGGTGCAGTCGTGATAGACCACCAGCACCTTGCAGATCAGGAACAGGGCCCACATGTCATAGCGGTCCCGCTCCTGCTGGGTGCAGGGGCACAGCCAGCCATCCTCCTGCTGCTGGGCCAGGATGGCGTCGATATACCGCTTGGCCCGGGCCTTCATGTCCTCGTCCTCCAACAGCCATGCCAAGGGGACGAAGCCGTCCAGCCAATAGGGGACCCGCTCCCATCCCTCTTGTTCCCCGCCGATCCATCGGCTGTCCCGGACATCGGGCCAGATCTTGTCCAGGTGGCCGCTCAGGCCCGCCGCCTGGATTTCCAGCTGCTTTTTCAGCCATCCCGCGGGCCTCAGCTCCCCGGTGGTAAAGGGGGTGTACGTCAATGGTTTCAGCATTTCAATCGACTCCTCTCCCGTGCTGCGGCAGTGCCCCCAGCTTTTCTGGGGGAATGCCGCCGGGTCTTGATTTTCCCTTATTATACCGGAGAAGCGTGCCGCTGGAAAGGGGGGAATTTCCCCTTTTCAAAACAAATTCCAGGGCCCGCGGGGCACAGCAAAGGGAGGAGCTTTCGCCCCTCCCCGCGCTTTCAATATAAGTCTGTTTTTAGGAAAGTCCGGTCCAGCTTTCGGTGCCGTCCTCCGTGTGGTACTCGTGGGCGTTGGTGGCCTCTGCCACATGGAAGTAGCCCCAGTGTCCACGGTTTACATCGCCAAAGGTATTGAGCTCTTTCTCGTGGGCGATCACATAGGGGCGGTCCGCCGCGCGGCCCAGCATGTGGTTGACAATGACCGTCACCTCGGCCCGGGAGATGGTGGCCTCCGGACGGAAGGTGCCGTCGGGATAGCCGTTGATCCATCCGTACTGGGTGGAATCCACCACAGCGCTGTAGAACCAGTCGTCCTCATTCACGTCGGAGAAGATGTTCACTCCGCCGCCGCTGGTGTTGGCGAACTTCATGGCGATGACGGTGAACTCCGCCCGGGTGATGGAGCGCTCCGGGTCGAACCGGCCGTTCCCCACGCCGCTGAGAATGCCCAGGGATGCCAGGGTGTTCACAGGCTTGGCGTACCAGGCGTCCGCCGGGACGTCCTCAAACTCCACGGTGATCTCCACGTCCTTCTCCAGGAGCAGGTTGTAGAACATCTGAGCGGCCTCGGCGCGGGTCATGTTCTGGTCCGGGCCAAAGGTGCCGCCGGGATAGCCTGCCAGATAGGCCAGGTGGTCCTTGGTGTTCAGCCAATCGGAAACGCCGGTGTCATCCGGGTTGGCGGGCTGGTCCTCCACAGGGCCGCCGCCACCGCCGCCGCTGATGATCTGCTGGGCCACCACGACCTGCTCGCTGTCCGTGGCACCCGCATGGGTGGCCGTCTCTATAAAGGTCAGCGTGAAGGTGTAGGTCTCGTTGGTGTTGGGCAGGGTGAGCTCCGCCGTCATTACACCGGTTTGCTCATCAGTTTCCCATTCCAGCTCGCTAAGGTCGGGGTTGTTCTTCGCGTCCTTTGCGGTTGCGGCGAGCAGGTTGCTCAGGTCTTGCCCTTCCGCAAAATCGGGCAGATTCTCGCCCTTCAGGGTCAGGGTCACCTTCCCGCCGCCGGAGAGCGTTCCGGGAGCAGCCGTCACCGTCAGTTCAGGCTGGATCTTCTTGACTGTCACGGTCTCGGTGTCCTCAGAGTCCTTGTAAGCGTCCACGCCCGTGGCGGTGATGGTGTATTCGCCGGGCTTCAAGCCCTTGATATAAGTGAGCGCGTCATCTTTTGTTTTGCCCGTTGTGCCATCGAAGGTCTGGCCGTTGACTTCCAAGGTGTACTCCTTACCAAGAGTCAGCTCGTTGCCTGTGCCAAAGGTGACGCTCAGGCGGAGATTGGTCAAGTCATCCTTCCAGATCCACTGGCTGGGCGTGACTACCAGGTCAAAGCGCTCGGAAGGCTCCGGGGCGCCCTCGCTCTTGATGACAAAGTCCTTCGTAGTCGTTTCTGTGTAGTTGCCCTTGCCTTCAATGGTCACAGTGGCAGTGCCAGGCCCGATGGCATCACAGGCCGTGGTGTAGTCGTAGCCCAGAATAAGGGTGTAGTTGCCGTCCGTGATGGTTACCGGCGGGATTACCGCGTTCCCCGTGTAATACTGCTCGGGGATTTCCTTCACCATCTCATCCGTGATTTCCTTGGGGGCGATGGAGAAGTTCTCCGTGTTGCTTCCCGTGAAGTTGTTGCCCTTGGCGGTAACCACCGCTTTGGCTTCCTTGGAAGCGTTCACATTGTTGTAGTAGGTAACTTCGTAGTCATTCGCAGTGGGGTTGCCGGTTACTTCAACGGTGACAGCAGGCTCTTGAGCATTCTGGTTGTAGACCAGGCCGCTATCTTCCACCGTCAGGTCAGCTTCCGCCAAATCCCGCTGGAGGATGAGGAAGGTGAAGGTGCCCGTGCCCGTGATGGCGCTTCCATCCTTAGGCGTAGCTGTCACAGTGTATACACCCGCATTTTTCAGCACTTCGGCAGTGTACGGACTAGCAGTTGTAGTGGGCGTTCCCTCAAACGGAGTGTACACATACGTCAGGGTGCACTGGTCAGTTACAATGTTGCCATCAGCTGTAACCGTAATGGCCGCACCACTCGAGTCAATCTCGTCGCCGTAGGTGAACACCTTCTGAGTCTCGTCGTCTACGGTCAGGGTCAGGCCGCCGTCCTCGTTGCTGAGAGGCAGCAGGGTGTAGCTGAGATGGAACTCTCCCCGATGGTCGCCGGTCAACTTAAGGGTAATGTCATAGATGGCGGGCTTGGTAAAGGTCAGTGTGTTGCCAGTGCCCGTTGCGCCGTGGTCGGTAATCGCCTGCCCAGTTACAAGGTCTGTAGCAGAGATCGTATACTTTGCATTCGCCGCTGTCAGAGTGACTTCGTGGCTATCAGTCCCCGTCTGGTGAGTCACGGTCACGGTGGCAGTGTTACCATCCGGGTCATAGGTGCCATAGGCCGGGTCAATGGAAGCGGTCATACCGCTGCTTCCATCCACAGGAGCGATATTAAAGTACACCGTAACCTCGCCCGTGTAGTTCCCCGTGCCTTTGATAATCACGGAGCCTTTGTCCTCGCCTACCTCTTGGTTAGCACCATATTCTAGGGTGTAGTCGGTGTTCTTTGTCAGAATAACAGAGCCATCCACCACTTCTACAGTCTGTGGCTCAATGGGTTTGTTCACAAAGGTATAACTTGCGGCAATACCTTCAACCTGGCACTGGCTGATATCCTTGGGATTGATAGTCAGTGTGGCTGTGCCATCATCCACTTTCTTATAGCCCGGGGCGGTGATTTGGAACTTGATGGTATATCCGCCGGCTTGCACATCCGTATAGGCGGGCGGCTCGGACAGAGTATAGTCACCATCTTTGTCCTGGTACATCACGGTAGCGCCGGAATCAGGCTGGGTCACATTCACTGCAATGGTCTGGGGCTGGCCGTTATAGGTCGTCGTTGTACCAGTCACATCGTACAGAATTTCGGCTTTCTGGTCTGTGACTGTGACAGTGAAGGTAAAGGTCCCCGGGTTGTAGTTGTTGTCACCAGGGCAGTTAATGGTAATCTTCGCCTCGCCCGCTACGCCACGCAGTTCCAGCGTCGCAGTAGAATTTTTGGCAATCGCTACATCGGTATTTCCGCTGAGGAATGTAACACCATCGCCATTGCTATGCGTATAGCCTTTGTTGCCAGTCAGATCCAGCGGGATAGTGTAGGTGTCTCCCATTTCGCTGAGAACCAAGATTACTTCACTATCATTCAGGCCCTTATAGGTTACGCTCAAATCTGCCTTTTTGATCTCGGTTGTCTCGTGGCCACTGGAGGCATTATAGTTGCCGCCGGCCTTAGTCTCCCAGTACACAGTATAATCGCCGGCACCGGTGCCCACAAGGGTCTGCCAGTTACTGGAGTCTGCGTCGCTGTATTCTGTCCAAGCTCCTTTCTCGCCCACTTTATAACGAATGTAGACGCCATCGGGTAATTCGGGGGCTTGCGCAAGCAATTGCTGCGGCTGACCATTGTAGGTTAGGTCCGCAAAAGGAAGACTGACATCCAGACTACCAGAAGCAGAAGCGTGGATATGATAGGTGATCTCTGTTGCCGCCTCATAATTCTCTGTTGCTGCAACGTTTACTGTAACAGTTACCATCTGCTGCGTCACTGCGACTGTGAATTTTCCTTCCGCATTTTCAGAGCCTTCCACCTGTGTCAAACCGTCTGAGGGATTCATCTCATAGGTAATTGCCTGTGAAAGGGCGGTGTAATCAGAGGCATCTGAGGCAATCTTTTGGCCAGTACTTTCGTTTGTGAACGTCACGGGATTAGAGATTTCCTCACCATACTGCGCATAAATATCGCTCCTCTTTACAGACACTTTTAACTGAGCCTTATCAATGGTATATGTGCCCTTTGCAGAATCTGCCGCAGTGGAATCCTGGCCGCTTCCGCTCCACGGTGTCTCACCGGCCCAAGTAATCGCATAGTTACTCACAACTGACGGTTCAGCCTTGGCCTCGCCGCTGATAGGGTATGTGCCAGCATTGCTGTCCTTGTTTGCAGTGGTGGAGAGGGCAATACCCAGATCATCACTATTGACAATTGCGTCCCCAGTAGTGACTTCGTTTGTAATAGCCACCGTGTAGTCCGTACCGGAAACAGGTTTGGCAATTCCACCATTAATCGCCGCGCCGTACTTACTGCTGTGGTCCGCAATGGTAATGGTAATCGGCCGCGCCTTTACGGTGTAGGTGCCGGAAGAGAACGTTACATCGTAGTTGCCGTACTTTTGTGCCTCTCCAACAATCGAGTAATCATTCCCCACCCCGGTGGAAGCGGTTGCATCGATCGTCACACCACTCAGGAAGTCGTCCAGAGAGTCACCAGACACCAAGCCGGTGTCAGGATTGCCCTCGGAAATATCCGTCAACTCAACCTTTGTCTTATCCGGCTCATCTCCATAGAAGCCTTCGGCATTGCCGATTTCTACCTTGATCGGCCGGGGGGTGATGGTATAGGTACCTGCTGTACCGCCTGTCCAGCTGCCGGTAAAGGTCACGTCGTAGTTCTTGTTGGTCCATTCACCGGTGATGGCATAGGCGCCGGCATCCTTGGAGCCAGAAGCGATGGAGAGGATGATGCCGAGGTCGTCATCTGTGTCAGGCACAAACTGGTAAATTTCACCATCTGTAACCTTCCAATCGGTGTCTTTAGCATTGGAAACCGTGGGAGCACTTCCATCATAAACGGAAGACTGGTTACTGATGGCAACTGTGATGGGGGCGGGGTCAATGCCGACTGGGGTGCCATCTACCACTTTCACAGTTTCTGTTCCCAAACCATCATCGGTAATTTCCCCTCCATCTGTGCTTACAGTATAGTTGGCAAGAGCAGTGGTTCCCACTGCTTCCAGAGTATAAGTAATAGTGATGGAACTGGCACCTACTTCGGCAGAATTATATTCTGCATGGGTACCTGTAACATTGATTTTCTCACCGTCCACACCGGTATTAATGCTTTGAAATGTTACATTCTTCGTTGCATCAACTGTACCATCATATACTTTGGTGGGAATGACCTTCTTTGTCACGGTGAGCTGCCTGGGGTCAATGGTAACCTTAACGCTTCCTATGTAGGCGTTGTAGCTGTCATCCTCGTCGATTACAACTTTGAACCAGTAGTCCCCGCTGTCCGCTACATCTTTGACTTGGAGGTCTGCCCTCCACTCATCATCGGCTTCAGGAGGCTGATCATCTGTCTTCTTTGCATAGGAAATGGTGTATCCAGACGAAATCACTCCATTCACACCCGTAACCGTGATGGACGCTGGGTCATGTTCGTCGCCATCGTAGGTGTCAGCGTAGCCTTTTGCATCCACCGTCAACTGTGCCTCCGTAACTATAACGGTGACAACCTTCGATTCCGCAGGGAGATAATTCGTATCGCCGGGGTAGGTGGCCTTCATATAGTAGGTGCCCACTGCGATGGGAATGTTGCCATCTTTGCCACCGCCATTGGTAACTTTGTTCTCATCGCTACACCCTAGGTCAGTATAGAAGGTATATGTGATGTCCCCGGTGGGCTGTTCCGCTCCATCTACCACGTTAGCGGTTGGCGTTGCTTTATCATAGCCCTCAATGGCCTTGCCGGTGTAGGCAACTGTCAGTTCGTCACCCTCCAGGCCCGTATTCACCGTAGGCTTAGCCTTCTTCACCGTCACGGTGTACTCTACAGAGGCGCCCTTGACATTGTCCGTATTAGCCGCCGTAACGGTAATGGTGGCTTCGCCGGCTTGTTTGATGGTGACTTCGCCCGTGCTGTCCACACTGACAACATCGGCGGTATTCCCATCGGGCCCCTTTTCACTGTCATCCTTCACCTTGTAGCTGATGACAGGCTCGTCCAGCGCCGCCGTGCCAGTAATGGTAAACGAAGCCTCTGCGCCGTAGGTGGTGGTGTAGGTTTTGTTCTCCTCATTCCACTGCCCTTTATTAGTTCCAGCACTGGTCAGGGTAATCTTCTGCGCATTCGCCTTCTTGATGGTAAGGGTGTAGGTAGCATCGGCGGCTGTGTAGTTATTGCTGCTAAACGTAGCCGTGATTTGGTATTCGCCTACGTCCGTAAATTTAAAGCTGTTTGGCTCTTCAATTGTTGTTTCGGTTTTTACTTCTTCCCAGTCTGTGTTGTCATTCCTATACTTATAGGTATAGGTAACGGTGTAGACATCCGAAGCCGGTTTGCCCACGTCCACCGTAACCAGGTTGGTTACCTTAACCTGCTGCAGGGGTGTGCCCTGGGCGGTGTAGGTTGCTGTTTCCTCCCCTTCGGTAAACGTCATCGTGGCTTCGGCTGGGGTGATGGTGAAGGAAGCGAAGGGAATACTGCCAACCACAGCATAGTTGTCTGCGTTATATGTATAGCTCCTACGGACAAAATAGTCACCTGCATCCGTCGGAGCGTTCTCTGTAGCGCCACTGAATTGCTCATTTCTTGCGTATTCATAGGCACCCGGTACCACATCTCCCGGCAGGGTCTTCTCAGCAACTATAATGTTAGCTTCCTCATATGCCTCACCATCATAGGGCACATTCTTCGCCTCTGTCTTGACAGTGACATTGGGAAGCTCCAATGTGGCTTTCCTTATTTCCCAGTGGATAGTCACATCATCGCTGCTGCCATCATGCCATACATAGTTTTTGTTATCATTCAAATGCACCACAGAGGTATATTCCTTAGCATCGGTCATCCAAGAATTTGTAACAGTGTAGGCATACTCTTTCTCATATCCTTCGTTTTCTTGGTTGCCAATGTAGTATACGCCTTTCAGACCGGTCTCCTCATTCCGATCAACATCATAATTATTCCCGGCCGTGGTAGTTAACGGTTCACGGTATTGCCCGTATTGGTATGAATAATCTCGAGCGCTATTGGCATTGGGCTTTGTAAGTCTCTGAGGCAAAATAGTCCACGGTATCTGGACTGTAGCAGTAGACGCATTTTCCCCTTGCCAACAATAGTTGGCACTGTCGTTTAAAGTAGCAGTGGCCGTATAGGTTTTGGCGTCCACACCTGTCCCACCAGTAATAATATACAGTTCATCTTCTCCTCCCAGAGATTCAAATCCCTGCTGGGTCTCCTTGGGAAGATACTGGAGGTTTTCCTTTGCCACAGGCTTTTGTACGGGCGCTTTGGCAATGGTTACTTCCAATTCTTCTGTCTGTGTTTCGAACTGGTCCAGTGTGATCTCTACCTTCACCTTATAGGTGCCAGCATTTTTTAACGAAATGCCCTCTGTGGAATCGCCGGCTTTCGTGCTAGTATATGTTCCCTTTTGGACCCAATCATCGTTTTCCCATAGGTAAAATGCTACATGGCAATTCTCACGCAAAGAACTTACAGAAACAGTGGTTTTTTCTGTTCCATCATACACTAGATTTTGTTTCGCTCGTACTGTGGCATTAATACTCTGAATAATAATAGCAAAATCATGAACAAGATAATTCTTTCCATTTTCCGTCACTATCTTAGAACCGTCCTGAGGGTATTCGTCCTCGCTATCCGTAGGCAGCCGGAACTTAGATGTCTCATAGGAAAATGGAACCCGTACTTTATAGTCACCCCCAATTTCTGTGGGCATTTCCGATGCCCACGTGCCGCCAGCGGGATTATAAAACTCAATCTTTCCATCTTGTTTGGCATCACCACCAAAACCGGATGCCGTTACAGTCGCCGACTCAAGCTGGTCCATGGAAACAGCATTTTGACTGAAGGAAAATCCACTCAAGTCTACAACTGCTTTTTTCACCTGAATGGTAATCTGCAGATGAGTCCCGCTGCTGTCCTTAGAAAAAACATTATCTGTAAAAACGCCCGCATTTTTGGGAGTAAACTTGACGTTTACATATTTTGTGCCTTCTTCGCCAAACTCTTGGCTCAGCTGGTTTCCTTCAACATCCCAGCTCACTATGCCGGAGGAAGAAAATCCCGTCAGCTGAGATGTCAAGTCATTCAACGTATCAGTGGTAGTGGCGAAAAGAGTTTTTCCTTGCAGTGTAAAGGGATAATCTTTTGTAGTTGAATCCCGCTCATCATCATGCTTTGGATTCTTACAAACGTAATGCAGCACTGTTTTTTGGCTCGCAGCCAAAATCGGGGCCTCTATTCTGTCCGGCCGATAGGTATGCCCCTCTGCTTCGTCTGGAGTATAATCCTCCATCTCCTCTGGGGTAAGCGCTGATCCAGTCTCTGTATCGAACAAACCAGTACTTCCCTCAATGGTAGAAGTTCGTGCTTCACAGTCTGTTCGCACACAGTCTTGATAGAAATATCCATCCCGCTCACAAGAGGCTCCTACCTCTTTAATTTCCCCCCATTTATGCCCCAAAGCACCCAACGGAACACGATACTGCACTTCCACTGGCTCCCCGTTCTCTGTTATGGCGCCCGAAATAGTCGTCTTATATTGATGATATCCTGCCGTTGTACAGGTAGGTTCGAGAGTCGTATCATACGTCATCGGGGAGATATCGCCGGTATAGCACGTTTTCCCATTCTCAAAAACGCCTGATTGGGCAATATCCGCCGGCAGATGGAATTCTGTCCCCAGGTTACCTGTGTACGTTATATTTGCTGCGTCTGTTATACTTCCCCACTCGGAAAACGCCGAACTCTCATTATAACCAAAAGCATGATCGCCCAAGGTGAGCGTCGTACCCGGATTGTTATCATCTTCCACCGTGACTTCGGCCAGGTTGCGCCGGCCGGAGAAAGCGTTTGCGCCAATGGATTTTACAGAGCTGGGAATGGTCAGGGAGGTGATGCCAATGCCCTCGTTGGTCCCGCTGCCCATCGTCACGACAAAGGCGCTGTCGCCAATGGTCTGCAAGCCATCGGGCAACACCAGTTCTTTAACCTCGCTTAAGCTGTTGTGGGCAAACGCATTCTTTTCAATCTTCGTGCAGCTTTTGGGGATATTGACATTCTTCAACCCGCAGGTGTTGAATGCGTTTTCGGGAATCGTTGTCAGCTCATCGCTCAGCGTTACGCCCTTATTATTTTCACCTGACCCCAGGCGCTCGCAGCCGTTAAAGGCATACTTGCCCAAGGTGGTCACATTAGAGAGGTCCAGCGACAGCCCCACCATCTTGTCGCAGTTATTAAAAGCGTACTCGCCCACTTTGGTCAAGCTCTTAGAATTCTCGAACTCTATCGTCTCCAACGTGCTCATTCCATCGAAGGCGTGGTTTCCGATCTCCGTAACACCGTTGGCAATATATAAAGCAACAGAACCACTGTCTACCCACAAATCTCCTACCTGAGAATAATCCGGCATTGCAAAATTGCTCCCACCATCCCCAGGAGCAATAAACATTACCGTTGTGCTGACTTTTCCTTCATCTGCAGTAAAATAGCTTCGCGTATAGAATCCTGCAAATAAATCACTTCCCGGTATTGGCGCCCAGCCATCTAGCTCATATTGATGGCTCTCGTCGCCTAGCTCAGCATTTAAGGCTTCTACCTTCTCTTGAACCCACTTATTATTTGTCGGCTTCTCCGCCGCACTGGCGCTCAAGGGCAGCATACCGGCCAGCAGGGTGCAGGCCAGCAGCAGGCTTACAAAGCGTTTCCACATTTTCTTCATGGTTCTTCCTTCCTTCCTTTCCTGGAAATCCGGCGGCGCCCCGGCCGGGCCCGCTTTTGATCTATGAAAAATCAGCGTTCTTCGCTGAAGGCTTCCTCCCAGCCCACTGCCAGCTGTTCCTGTTCCAGCAGCTGGTGGTGGGCCCTCTCTACCAGCCGGGCCACGTCCCGCTGAAAATCCTCCTGAGTGGAGAAGAACAGCTTGCGCAGGCACCGGGGATTGCACTTCTCCGGGGCCACCTGAGCCTGGCGGGCCAACTGCTGAATGTTGGCCGTCACGGTGGTGCGGTTCAGGGGCTTGCCCCGCCGGGTGACGAATACCGGCCCCGCGGGCACCCCTGTGTCCCGGGCGTAGTGCAGCAGCTCCGTTTGCAGGCAGGGACAGAGCCGCAATGTTCGTTTGGGCAGATGGACCACCCCGCCTTTCACAGCCTCCACCGTCAGCAGGGGAAGTTCCTGCACGGCCACCCCTGTGGCGGCAAAAGCCTTGACCAGCATGTACGCCCTTCTCTTTCCCAGGGCCCCCGCGGCGGCCAGCAGCCGCAGGTACTCTTTCCGGGATAGCTCGGGCTGTTCTTTCTCTCCGGGGGCATGGGCCCGGGGCAGGGCCTGCAGCTCCCACAGGCCCAGATAGGCCAAAAACCCGTTTACCGCCGAGGAAAACAGGTTTACTGTGCGGGGCATGTACCCCTGCGCCAGCAGATGCTCCTGCCACTGGGAAAGGGTTTCCCTGCCAACCCGCTGGCCCTCTGGCAGGAAATTGAAAAAGTGCATCAGGCTGCGGCGGTAGGTCTGTAAGGTCCCCTGAGAGCACCCCTTGGAGGAGAGGTTGTCCAAATAAGCCTGGATCTGCTCCAGCGTCACCTGGGCCATCCACTCCCCCACCGCTTCTCTTTGCTGCTTTACTGCATACACCTGCGAAGGGTCACCTCCATTCTACCAAAGACAGTCTTCACAATTTGTCGTAAGCGCTCTAAATCCTTATCTTTTGTTAATAAGACAATTTTCACAGATTGTCCTATACTTTTGATAGAAAAAAAGCTATCATACATAATTTTGGTCTAATTCTAGCACGAAATTTAGAGGAGCGCAAGAGGATTTAAAGGATTTAAGCGCAAAAATCTAGGCCGGTCAAACGCTGTTTTTTGACCAGTCTGGATTTTTGCGCTCTATTCTTTTGCATTTTGTATATTCGTTAACTTTTTATACCATTTTAAATAGAATTAGAAACTTTTTTCGGAACGATAACAGACAATATGTGAATTTTGTCCTAAATGATGAGATGAAGACGCTCCAACTGGCGGGCATGCTCCGCGCCGCTGGAAATCAAATAGATCCGCGTGGTTTCCAACGAGCTGTGGCCCAGCACGTCGGCCAGCTTGGCCACATCCCGGCAGGCGCTGTAAAACACCCGGGCAAAGAGGTGCCGCAGGTTGTGGGGGAACACCTTGCTGGCGGCTACGCCGGCCTTCTCGCACAGGGCCTTCATCTCGGCCCAAATCTGCTTGCGGGAGATGGGGCTGCCCCTGCGGGTGCGGAAGATCTCCCCAGAGGCCGTTTTCTGCTTTTTGGCGTATTGCAGCAGCTTTTTCCGCAGCCTTTGGGGAATGAGGATGGTGCGGATTTTCCCCTTTAAGGAGACTTCCGCCCGTCCAGCCCGGGCCGCCTCTACCGTGAGATACTGCACCTCGCTGACCCGGATGCCCGTGGAACAGATGGCCTCCATCAGCAGGCCCAGGCGCTCCTGCCTCAGCCTTCCTGCGGCGGCCAGCAGCCGGGCATACTCCTCCCGGGTCAGCTCCCGGCTGTCATCCCGGAACATCTGCCGCTGCACCCGCAGCGCCTTCACCCGGCAGTCCTCACAGCCCAAAAATTTGAACAGCTGGTTCAACGGCACCAGCATGGCGTTCACAGTGCCCGGGCGGTAGCCTTTTTGAACCAGGCAGCTTTTCCATGCGCTGGCCGCCTCCTTTGTCACGGGCTTCCCATCCAACCAGGCGCAGAACGCCCTTACATGGCGCAGGTAGTTTTCCACCGTTCCGGCGCTGCGCTCCTCCCGGCGAAGCTGTTCCGCAAAGGCGCGGATGGTCTCTGGGGTAATGGTCATTTAAAAAACCTCCTAACAACAGACTTACCCCTATTGTACCGTACTGGGGGAACCCTATACAGAGGAAGGCGGTTTGCACCCATAGAAAAATCCCCGGCTGCCTGTAAAGCAGCCGGGGATTCCATTGTGTTGAGCTTCTCTCTTTTATTAGTATACCGCGCTTCCGCCTGGCTTTTGATAGCGCTTCTCCCATTTGCGGAACAGCCGCACCAGCACCGCCACCGACGCTACCGCCAAAACCACCTCGGCGGCAAACTGGGCATAGGCCAAGCCGTACAAGGGGAACAAGGCATTCAAAAGGAACAGGGCGGGGATTTCCAGCACCACCTTGCGCAAAATGGCGAACAGAAACGCGTACTGCCCCAGGCCGGTGGCCTGGAACACCCCCACCGCCAAAAAGTCGATGGCCAGAAAGGGCATGCCCAGGCAAAAACCCCGCAGGAACCGGGCGCCCAAATCCACAATCTGCCCATCCTGCATGAACAGGCTGACCCACAGGCCGGCCCCGGCAAAATAGGCAACCTCCATCAGGACAAGGAACACCAGGGCAATCCGCGCGGCAAAGAGGAAGGTCTTTTTCATCCGCCGGATATTGCCGCTGGCGTAATTATAGCTGATCAGGGGCATAATCCCCTGAGAGAGGCCCAGGGCGATCTGCACGGTGACGGAGTTGATCTTCTGGGCAATGCCCATGGCCGCCACGGCGTTGGACCCAAAGCCAGAGGTAAAGTTGTTCAGCACGCTCATGCCCGTCACGTTCAAAAGGTTCTGCACCGAGGCGGGAACCCCCACGGCAAAGACTCCCAGGACAATGTGTTTGTCCGGCTTGAACATGGAGGGTTTGACACACACATAGGTCCTGCCCCGCTTGACGTAGAGCAGCACAAAAAAGTACAGGCACGCCACGCAGTTGGAAAGGAAGGTGGCCAGCCCCGCCCCCTCCGCTCCCATGTTCAACCCCCAGGGCAGGATAAAGACCGGGTCCAGCAGGATGTTCAAAAAGCAGCCGCTCATGGTTCCAATGCTGGCGTGCATCGAAGCGCCTTCCGCCCGCACCAGGTAAGCCATCACCACATTTAAAATGGCGGGCACCGCGCCAAAGGTCACCGTCCAGCGGGCATAGCCCACCGTGGCCCCCATGGTCTCCTCGGTGGCGCCCAGCAGGCGCAGAAGGGGGGTTTGCAGCAGCGTGTAAACAATGGAAAACAGCAGCCCGGCAAAGACCGCGCAGTAAAACCCAAAGGCAGAGCTGCGGTACACCGTCTCATAGTCCTTTTTCCCCAGGGAACGGCTCATCATGCTGGAGCTGCCCACGCCGAACAGGTTATTCACCGCATTGAAGGCCAGCAGCAGCGGAGCCGCCAGGGTGACGGCAGCGTTCTGCACCGCGTTGTTGAGCATGCCCACAAAATAGGTGTCCGCCAGGTTGTAAAGCACCATGACCAGAGAACTGAGCACTGTGGGCACTGCCAGCTTCATCACCGCCTTGGGAATGGGGGTGCGTTCAAACAGCTCTGTTTTCTGGGCGTCTTCCATTGCCATACCTCCTGCCGGGAAAGCCGCAAGGAAAAAGGGCCCCCGGCCCTTTTTCGCGGTCGCTATTCGTCTTCCTTTACCCGAATATTTATAATAGTATAGCACAGGCGCCGGGCCTTGGCAAGGCCCCCGCAGGGAGCGCCCCCCGCCGGGCGCCTTTCCCTTTTCCCCAATTTTCCTCCCTTTTCCCACCGGATATTTTCCTATGAAAATCTCTTGACAAAGAGGGCGGATTGCCTTAGAATTAGTTCGAGACCTAACAAAAATCTTTTACATCCCTTTTCCGCCCTTCCATTTTTCTCGGGATGGGGCCGGAGGAAGAAGCAGCCGGGAACAGTCCGGCCGGTGTCCACGCCGGCAGGGCGGTTTTCTTTCTATACCTATGCCCCCTTTTGGCAGGGGTCCCGGCGGGGAAATTTTTTGAAAGGAAGGTTTTGCTATGATTCGGACTCTGGCGAAAAGTATTCGGGAATACAAGAAGCCTTCGATTCTGGCTCCCGTATTCGTCACGGGGGAAGTGGTCATGGAATGTATCATTCCCTTCATTATCGCCAACCTGGTCAACGAGATCAAGGCGGGCATCTCCATGCCCATGCTGCTGGGCTATGGCGGCGTGCTCATCCTGATGGCCGGCCTTTCCCTGGCCTTCGGCGCCCTGGCCGGCAAGGCGTGTTCCACCGCCAGCTGCGGCTTTGCCCGCAACCTGCGCAAGGACATGTTCTACAAGATCCAGGGCTACTCCTTTGAGAACATCGACAAGTTCTCCGTCTCCAGCCTGGTCACACGGCTGACCACGGACATCACCAATGTGCAGATGGCCTATATGATGATCATTCGCACGGCGGTGCGCAGCCCCTTAATGCTCATCTTCTCCTTTGTTATGGGTTTTGTCATGGGCGGGAAAATGGCCTTTATTTTCCTGTTCACCATCCCCGTGCTGGGCATTGGGCTGTTTTTCGTCACCAAAAAGACCATGCCCCTGTTCCGCCGGGTGTTCCGCAAGTACGACGCCCTGAACGCCTCTGTACAGGAGAACATCCGGGGCATGCGGGTGGTTAAGGCCTATGTGCGGGAAGACCACGAGAAGAAAAAGTTTGACCGCGCCGCCGAGGACGTGCAGAAGGACTTTACCAAGGCTGAGCGCATTCTGGCCATCAACAACCCCCTGATGCAGTTCTGCATCTATGTGGTGATGATTTTCGTCATGTCCTTTGGCTCTTACACCGTCATCACCAGCCAGGGCCTGGACCTGGACGTGGGGCAGATGTCCTCTCTGCTCACCTACTCCTTCCAGATCCTGATGAGCCTGATGATGGTCTCCATGATCTTCGTGATGGTCACCATGTCCCTGGAGTCCGCCGAGCGTATTGTGGAGGTCCTTTCGGAAGAGAGCACCCTGCAGAACCCGGAAAACCCCGTCATGGAGGTCAAGGACGGCTCCATCGACTTTGACCATGTGAACTTTAAGTACTCCAAAAAGGCCAGCCGCAACGCCCTCTCTAACATTGACCTGCACATCAAGAGCGGCGAGATTGTGGGCATTTTGGGAGGGACGGGCTCCTCGAAGACCTCTCTGATCCAGCTGATCCCCCGCCTGTATGACGCCACCGAGGGTACCGTGAAGGTGGGCGGCGTGGACGTGCGGGACTATGATCTGGAAACCCTGCGCAACCAGGTGGCCGTGGTGCTGCAAAAGAACGAGCTGTTCTCCGGCACGATCAAGGAGAACCTGCGCTGGGGCAATCCCCATGCCACCGACGAGGAACTGGAAGAGGCCTGCCGCCTCTCTCAGGCGGACGAGTTCATCCAGCAGTTCCCCCAAAAGTATGACACCTACATCGAGCAGGGCGGCTCCAACGTGTCCGGCGGCCAGAAGCAGCGGCTGTGCATTGCCCGGGCCCTGCTGAAAAAGCCCAAGATTTTGATTTTGGACGACTCCACCAGCGCGGTGGACACCCGCACCGACGCCCTCATCCGCCAGGGCTTCCGCAAGTTCATCCCCGAGACCACCAAGATCATCATTGCCCAGCGGGTGGCCTCTGTGCAGGACGCCGACCGGATCCTTCTGATGAAGAACGGCGAGATTGAGGCCATGGGCAGCCATGAGGAACTGATGGCCTCTAACCCCACCTATCGGGAGATCTACACCTCGCAGAACCGCGTGAACTCTCAGGAAAAGGCAGGTGCTGAAAATGGCTGAGAAGCGACCCTCCGGCGCGAAAAGCGCCCCCATTTTGCTGCGGCTGATCAAGATGCTGTTCAGCTTTTACCCGGTTATGCTCCCCGTGGCCCTCGGCTGCATCCTCTTCAACGCCATCATCAGCTCCATCCCCTCCATCTTCATGCAGAATGTCATCTCCCTGGTGGAGCAGAGCTGGCAGGCGGGAGACTGGGCCGCCGTGGGCGGGCAGATCCTCCACTTTGTGCTCATCCTGGTGGTGCTCTATGTGCTCAGCCTGGCGGCGGGCACGGTGTTCAACCAGCTGATGGCCATTATCACCCAGGGCTCCCTTGCCAAGATGCGTGAAAAGATGTTCAACGGCATGCAGGACCTTCCCATCAAGTATTTTGACACCCATAATCACGGCGACGTGATGAGCTATTACACCAACGATATTGACACCCTGCGCCAGATGATCTCTCAAAGCCTTCCCCAGCTGATCATCTCCACCGTGACCGTCATCACCGTGCTGGCCATTATGCTCTATTTCAGCGTGTGGATGACCCTGGTGGTGCTGGTGGGCGTGTTCTTCATGGTTCTGGTCACCAAAAAGGTGGGCGGCCGCTCTTCCAAGTATTTCATCCGCATGCAGCAGTCCATTGCCGCCACAGAGGGCGTGGTGGAAGAGATGATGAACGGCCAGAAGGTCATCAAGGTGTTCTGCCACGAGCAGGAAGCCCAGGCAGACTTCGACAAGGTCAACGACGAGCTGTTCCACAACGCCGAGCAGGCCAATATCTACGCCAACATGCTCATGCCCATCCTGAACAACATCGGCAACGTGCTGTATGTGTGCGTGGCCATCGTCTCGGGCATTCTGATGATGACGGGCGCCCCCAACCTGAGCATCTCCGGCATGGCCTTTGGCATCAGCATTGTGGTGCCGTTTTTGAACATGACCAAGCAGTTCTCCGGCAACGTCAGCCAGGTTTCCAACCAGCTGAACATGGTCATCATGGGCATGGCCGGCACCAAGCGGATCTTCAACTTGATTGACGAGAAGCCCGAAACAGACGAGGGCTATGTCACCTTGGTAAACGCCAAGGAGGACAAGGACGGCAACCTGGTGGAGTGCAAAGAGCGCACCAACGTGTGGGCCTGGAAACATCCCCACCAGGCGGAAGGCACCGTCACCTACACCCGTTTGCAGGGCGAAGTGGTGCTGGATGACGTGGACTTCGGCTATACCCCGGAGAAGCTGGTGCTGCACAACATCAGCCTGTACGCCAAGCCCGGCCAGAAGATCGCCTTTGTGGGCTCCACCGGCGCGGGCAAGACCACCATCACCAACCTGATCAACCGGTTCTACGACATCGCCGACGGCAAAATCCGCTACGACGGCATCAACATCAACAAGATCAAAAAGGCCGACCTCCGGCGCAGCTTGGGCATGGTGCTGCAGGACACCAACCTGTTCACCGGCACCGTAATGGACAACATCCGCTATGGCCGCCTGGAGGCCACCGACGAGGAGTGCATTGCCGCGGCCAAGCTGGCCGGCGCCCACGACTTCATCACCCGGCTGCCCCAGGGCTATGACACGCCCCTCTCCGGCAACGGCTCCAACCTGAGCCAGGGCCAGCGGCAGCTGCTGTCCATTGCCCGGGCCGCTGTGGCGGACCCCCCTGTGATGATTCTGGACGAGGCCACCTCTTCCATCGACACCCACACCGAGGCCATTGTACAGAAGGGTATGGACGCTTTGATGACCGGCCGGACGGTGTTCGTCATCGCCCACCGCCTGAGCACCGTGCAGAACTCCGACGCCATTATGGTGCTGGACCACGGCCGAATTATCGAGCGGGGCACCCACGACCAGCTCATCGCCCAGCACGGCACCTACTACCAGCTGTACACCGGCGCCCTGGAGCTGGAGTAACCCCTCTTCTAAACGGAAAAGGACCGCCCTTCCGGGCGGCCCTTTTTTTGTGCCCCGTTCTGGAGCATCCGTCTCTTTCCAAAAAGGGAAGGGCTTCCGCCGCCCCTTTGCCCATCAAAAAAGCCGCCCTTTGGGGCGGCTTTTGCGCGTTTATGCTTTCTCCCGGAAATCCTCCAGGCGCTTTTCGTAGGCAGCCTCCACTGCCTGTTCCAGGGCCAGAGGCACATCGCCGGCGCCCATGGCCTTCAGCAGGGAACGGGTAAAGGGCGGGTTGTTGACCAGCAGGGGCCCCAGCAGGTAGGTGCCGAAAAAGTGGTTCCGGCGCACCCCCTCAAAGGGGCACTTCTTGTTCAGGCCCACGCCCTTGGTCACGGTGAACAGGCCCTGCACCTCCCCTTTGGGATAGGCCATGGTGAACTGGGACTTAAAGCCCATCACCGGCCGGCCCTCAAACTCCCCCAGGAAGATGCTGTTATGCCGGTGCATCATGTCCCGCCGGGCGGTAAAGGGGAACAGGCCCAGGCAGGGGATGGCCTCCCCGCCCTCCTTCTGGATGCTCTCCCCCAGCAGCTCCAGGGCGTTGCCGGTAAAGAGGAAGGGCGTGCCCTGCTGGATGAGCTCCTCCAGCCGCTCCCGGTGGGGACGCAGACGTTCCAGCACCAGTTCTTGGGTCCGCTCGGTCATAGGGCCCAGATAGACCAGGTCCACCGGCTCTTTGGCGAAGCGGGGCTCCTCCTGCAGGGAGGTCTCCACAAATTCCGCCTGGGGCAGGCAGCGCTTCAAATACTCCACATTGCTCAGGTCCCCGTACAGGTTGCACCGCTCGGGGAACAGCACTTCAATCCGCATGGGAAGCATCCTCCTTTCCCTGCTGGGGAGCGGGCGCGGCAGCCATGCGCTCCTTCAGCTGGCCTTTGATCTGCTTAGAGAGCTCCACCGCGTACAGGTCATAGAGCATGAACAGCGTGTCCACCTGGGAGAGGTCCACCGCTGCCGCGGCGTCCAGGGGGTGCTCCATATGGCAGAGCTTTTCGGGTGGGATACCCGCCATCAGCAGCCGCACGTACACATCCCAGTGCCGGGGCCCCGCGGCCACCACCTGGAGGATGTCCGGGCTGTTTAAAAACTCAAAGTCCGTGTCGTACAGCCAGGCCGTGTTCTCCACCGAATGGGCGGCGTCGTGGGCGTCGTCCAAAAACAGCAGCACCGCCTTTTTGCCAGGGCAAAGGCGGGCGCTGGCGCAGGCCTGGGAACAGGCGATGGGGTTCTGCCCCTTGGCCAGGTGCAGAACGAGCCGCCGCCCGTTCACCGTTACCTCGTTATAGCGGCTCTCCACAATGGTCAGCTTGTCCATGCACTGGGCCACGCGCTCCTTGGGGAGGCCGAACTCACACAGCAGGGCCACCGCAGAGAGGGCGTTGTACACATTGATCAGGTTGGTGTTGGGCAGGGGAAAGTCCTGGGGGCCGTCCACACCCTGCACGGTCATCCGCCGGCTGTGCTGGTCCAGGGCCGTCACCCGGTAGGCCGGCACAGGAGAGGCCAGCCCGCACTGGGGGCACCGGGCCCGCCCAATGTGGTGGTACCGCCGGAACTCCCACTCCAGGGGGCTGCCGCACCGGGGGCAGGAGCGCACATCCTGCACCAGGTTGCGGGGCTCCGGCACCTCGCCGGGCAGCAGGTCAATGCCGAAAAAGGCCCGGCGGTTGTGGGGCTTCAAGCTGGAGCACAGCAGGTCGTCGGCGTTTAGGACCAGCCGGGTGCTGTCGGGGATATACTGGTTCAAGATGTCCAGGATGAACTCCACATGGGCGTTGCGCTTGTAAGAGTCCCGGAAGATATTGGTGCACAGCAGCAGGTCCGGCTTGAGGTAGGGAAGAATGCGGGGGGCGCTGCGCTCGTCCAGCTCAAAGACGGCCAGCTCCTTTTTGGGCCTGCCAAACAAGGTGGAGTTGGCGATTAGGCTGGAGGCCACGCCGGTGGCCACATTGGTGCCCGCCCGGTTGCAGGTGAAATCATAGCCGCACTGGGCCAGCACGTCCTCCACCAGGTTAGAGACCGTGGTCTTGCCGTTGGTGCCAGTAATGCCGATGACGGTTTTGGGCCGGGGCATGCGGCCCAAAAAGTCCGGGCACAAGATGATGGCCCAGCTGCCGGGCATAGAGGTGCCCTTGCGGCCGATAAGCTTCAACACAAGGGCTGTGCCCTTGGCAAACAGCAGCGCAAAGTAAAAACGCAGGTTCCTTTTCATAAATCTCGACTTCTTTCCTTTTTCATAATCCCTGTTGATGGCGTGGATCCACATATTATTAAACGAATTATAAATATTATGTATCCCCTGCATACTGTAACACAACCTCCCTCTTTTTTCAAGCCTCTCCCTTGACCTTTGTCATGGATTGCGCTATGATGAGCATAGATCCTTTATTTCTAACTTGACAGGAGGAGTTTTCCATGAAAACCTTGCCCGTTGCCGTGCAGGTGTACTCTGTCCGTGAGGACGCGGAACGCGATTTTGCCGGCACTATGAAAAAGATCAAGGAGATGGGGTATGACGGCGTGGAGCTGGCCGGGCTGTACGGCCTGACCCCCAAACAGGTGAAAGCCGCCATTGAGGACGCCGGCCTGGTGGCCCTTTCCGCCCATGTGCCCTTCCAGGAGCTGGTGGCCGATATGGAGGGCACCATTGCCCAGTATGTGGAGATCGGCGTCAAGTTTATCGCCATCCCCTATCTGATGGAAGAGGACCGCCCCGGCACCCCCAAGTTCGAGGGCAACGTAAAGCTGTTTGAGGAGATTGCCAAGGCCTGCAAGGCCCACGGCATCCAGACCCTCTACCACAACCACGACTTTGAGTTCCAGAAGATGGCCGACGGCCGCTACGCCCTGGACTACATCTATGACACCATCCCCGCGGACCTGCTCCAGACGGAGATCGACACCTGCTGGGTGAAGGTGGCCGGCGAGGACCCCGCCGCTTACATCAAGAAGTACACCAATCGCTCTCCCCTGGTGCACCTAAAGGACTTCCACAAGGAGGGCAAGCCCGCCAACATGTACGAGCTCATCGGCACCGAAGTGAAAAAGGAAGAGAGCCACGGCACCTTTGAGTTCCGCCCCGTGGGCCACGGCGACCAGGACTTCGGCCCCATCCTGGAGGCCTCTGTGGAAGCCGGCGCCCAGTGGGTGGTGGTGGAGCAGGACCAGTCCAACGGACGTCCCCCCATGGAAGCCATCAACCTCAGCCGCCAGTACCTGAAAGAGCAGGGCTGGTGAGCAGTTGCCTTTGGCAACTGCTCAGAGAAGCCCTCTAATCCGGAAGGGATTCGTTTTCGCTTTGTGAAAATCCGGGCTTCTCTCCATAATAGTTGTTCTGAAAAGGCGTTCCTTTTGGGGGCGCCTTTTTCTCTCCCCCGAAAAAGAGCGGTGGCGGGAAAAACCCGCCACAAACTCCTTGGGGGCAGCCCCGCAAATTTCCTTTTTCATATCCATTAGACAAGGCGGGAGGAGACTTGGTTACATAACTTTTTGAAAAAAGAAGGAAAAGGGCGCCCCGGCAACTTGCTTGGGCGCCCCTCTTTCGGGTTATTCCAGGTTTTTAGGCAGATTCTGTGCCGTCTTTCTTCCACAGCTCTTTCTGCCGCAGCAGGAGAATCAAAGCCAAAATGCCTGCCAGCACGGCAGTGCCGGCAAAGTTCAGCCACAGGCCTGTCAGCCCCAGGGGCCAGAACACGCCGATGAGGATGACCGGGAACACCAGTGCCGTGCACACGGAAATGGCCGAGGCCGCCACCGGCTTTTCAATGGCAGACAGGAAGCTCTGGGTGGCGAAGCTGAACCACCGGGTAATGTAGGTCAGGCTGAACAGCAGCAGGGCGCTGACGGCCATCTCCAGATAGGCGGGGTCGGAATCGCCGGTGATGAAGAGACCGGCAATCTGCCGGGGGAACAGGGCCAGCACCGCCGTGGTGGCCAACGCCAGGGTGATGGCCGCCGTGTAGCACCGCAGCTCAATGGCCTTGACACGCTTCAGGTTTTTAGCGCCCCAGTTAAAGCCCACCGCGGGCTGGAGGGAGTCGCACATGCCGTACAGCAGAGGATGGACAAAGCCGTCCATGGTCATCAAAATGCCGTAGACGGACACAGCGTTCTGCCCGCCGATGGCCAGCAGCACCACGTTCATAATGATGGAGGTGACGCGCCCGGCAATGTTGTTCAAAAAGCTGGGCAGGCCGCAGGAGACAATCTCCCGCAGGGCCTTGGCGTGAAACCGGGGCCGCACAAACCGCAGCTGCATCTTTCCCAAAAAGAAGGGGACAAAAGCCGCAATGGCGGTGAGGGCCATGCCCAGGCTGCTGCCCAGGGCCGCGCCCCAAATGCCGATTTTCAGCACGCCCATAAACAGCAGCTCAAAGCCCATGCAGGCCACAGACATAAAGATGTTCAGGATCATGCTGCGGCGGATCTTTCCGCAAATGCGCAGGTAATTGTCCACGGCAAAGACAATGGTGGTGACCGGGGAGCAGAGAGCGTAGGTAACCAGATACTGAGTGGCCTGGTCCAGCAGCTCCCCCTGGGCGCCCATCCAGGAGAGGAAGGTCCGCCCGCCCAGGGCCAGCACCGCCCCGGACAGGATCCCCGCCAGCACCACCATAATGCTGGCGCAGGTGAAGTAGTTGTTGGCCTCTTTCTCATCCTTGCTGCCCAGCTTGATGGAGATGGGCACCGCGCTGCCCAGGCCGATCAAATCCGCCAGGGCAAAGTTGATGATGACCAGGGGCATGGCCAGGTTGAACCCAGCAAAGGCGGTGTCCCCCAAAATGCGGCTGATGAAAATGCCGTCAGCCACCTGGTACAGGGCTGAGGCCAGCATCCCAATAGAGCCGGGGATGGCAGCCTTGAAGAACAGCCGGGTGGGCGGCGTCTGCGAAAACAGCGTCTTGTAATCCATAGAATCCCTCTCAGTTCCTATACGCGAAATTGCTTTTTATTATAAACTATGGTGTTACACCATAGTCAAGAGGGCGGGAAAAGATTTCCCCGCCGCGACAGGTTGCGCGCCCCCGCGCCCCGGGGTATAATGAAAGGGCAACGGCCGGCGCTGCCCGCCAGCCCTTGGAAAGGAGCCTTGCCTGTATGAAACACACGCTTGAATCCCGGCCCAGCTGGGTACAGGACCTGGTGGTCTATCAAATCTATCCCCGCAGCTTTCAGGACTCCAACGGGGACGGCGTCGGCGACCTGCCCGGCATCTGCCGCCGGCTGGACTATCTGCAAAGCCTGGGGGTCAACGCCCTATGGCTCTCGCCGGTATACCGCTCCCCCAACGATGACAACGGCTATGATATCTCCGGCTATCAGGAGATTATGGAGGAATTTGGCACCATGGCCGACTGGGAGGCCCTGCGGGACGGGTGCAGGGCCCGGGGCATCCGGTTGATTATGGACCTGGTGGTCAACCACTCCTCCGACGAGCACCCCTGGTTTGCGGAGTCCCGCTCCTCCCGGGGCAACCCCAAAAGCGAATACTACATCTGGCACGATCCCGCCCCTGACGGGGGGCCGCCCAACAACTGGGCCTCTGTGTTCGGGGGCAGCGCTTGGGAATTTGAACCCCGGCGGGGCCAATATTACCTTCACATCTTCTCCAAAAAGCAGCCGGACCTGAACTGGGCCTGCAAGGCCCTGCGGGAAGAGCTGCTGGCCATGATGGACTGGTGGGCCCAGCGGGGTGTAGACGGCTTTCGGGTGGACGCCATCAGCTACCTGGAAAAGCCCCAGGGCTTTCCCAATTCTCCCCTGCCGCCCCAGCCGGACGGCTATTCCCTGTTCAACAACTGGGCGGCCGGCTCAGAGGGGACCCACCGGTACATCCGCATGATGCATGACCGGGTGTTCGGGCCCCGGGGCCTGGTCACGGTGGGAGAGGTCTCCCTCAACGCCCCCGAGGAGATTGCCAGCTATGTGGACCCGGACCGCCGGGAATTCACCATGGCCATCCCCTTTGTGCCCCCCGCGGTGGAGATTGCCGCCTGGTCCCCGAAGAAGCTGCTGGCAGACGCCTGCCGGGATTGGCAGCTCTTAGGGGAGCGAGGCTGGTGGGCCCGGTTCCTTTCCAACCACGACAAGCCCCGGCAGGTTTCCCTGTACGGCTCGGAGGGGGAGCATTGGGAAGCCTCTGCCAAGCTGCTGGCCCTGCTGGTCCACACTCTCCCGGGCACGCCCTTCCTCTACCAGGGAGAAGAGCTGGGTATGACCAACATGGCCTTTTCCTCCATAGAGGAGTACAACGACCCCGAGGCCAAAAACCGCTACCGCCAGCTGCTTTTGGAGGGCGTCCCTCCGGAAAAGGCGCTGCGCACCATCCAGCTGGAGAGCCGGGACAATGCCCGCACGCCCATGCAGTGGGACAGCTCTCCCCATGCCGGGTTCACCACCGGCACCCCTTGGCTGCAGGTCAACCCCAACTACACCAAAATCAACGCCGCTGCCCAAGAACGGGACCCTTGGTCCATTCTGCACTTTTACCGGCGGCTTATCGCCCTGCGGCGGGAGCAGCCCGCCCTCTCCCGGGGCGGCTTTGAGGCGCTGGAAACGGGTTCCTCCACGCTGCTGGCCTACCGCCGCCCCCACGAATCCGGCTCTCTGCTGGTGGTGCTGAACTTTTCTTCCAAGGCAGCGCTGGCCCCCAGGGGGCTTGTGCCGGAGGGGGCCCAGCCCCTGCTGGCCTCCACCGAACGGGATGGCGGCTGGCAAGGGGAGCGCCTGCGCCCCTATGAAGCCGTCCTGTTCCGGCTCCCCTAAAACCACTCTATGCAAAAAGCGCCTTGCCGGAAGACTCCGGAAGGCGCTTTTTTACTGTGGAACGCTGGGGAAGCTTTTCAGCCCTCCGGGAACTCCCGGTGAGGCTGTACCGCCATGTAGGCGGGCCGGATGATCTTGCCGCCGCCGACAAGCTCCTCAATGCGGTGGGCGCTCCAGCCGGCGATGCGGGCAATGGCGAAAATAGGGGTATACAGCTCCATGGGCAGGTCCAGCATGCTGTAAATGAAGCCGCTGTAGAAATCCACATTGGCGGAAACGCCCTTGTAGATTTTCCGCTCCTTGGCGATGAGCTGGGTGGCCAGCCGCTCTACGTTGGCGTAAAGCTGGTACTCCTCCCCGCGGCCCTTCTCCTTGGAGAGCCCCTCCACAAACCGGGCCATAATCTTGGCGCGGGGGTCCGAGAGGGAGTACACGGCGTGGCCCATGCCGTAGATGAGCCCAGCCCTGTCAAAGGCCTCCTTATGGAGCAGCTTCTGCAGGTAGGCGGTGATTTCCTCGTCGTCGTTCCAGTCCTTCACATGCTCCTTGATGTCCTCGAACATCTTCA
>OIYU01000315.1_pt1 | contig 39004 bp, 40 predicted proteins | sample 1588321 | NCBI WGS metagenome assembly OIYU01 (sample SAMN03283258) | human gut metagenome | biome: human-associated habitat; material: feces | host: Homo sapiens | place: USA | collected 2013 | reverse complement strand
GAAAGGACTACGACAAGGCGGAGGAATATTACCGGCGTGCAGTAGAGGCTGACCCGAAACATGCAAACAATTTAGGAAACTATGCGAATTTCCTGTACGATCAGCGAAAGGATTATGACAGGGCGGAGGAATATTACCGGCGCGCGGTAGAAGCTGACCCAAAGCATGCAACCAATTTAGGAAACTATGCCAATTTTCTATGGAAACAACGAAAGAACTACGACAGCGCGGAGGAATATTACCGGCGCGCGGTGGAAGCTGATCCGAAAGATGCAAACAATTTAGGAAACTATGCGAATTTCCTGTGCGATCAGCGAAAGGATTACGACAGGGCGGAGGAATATTACCGGCGTGCAGTAGATGCTGACTCAAATCATGCAAACCATTTAGGAAACTATGCGAATTTCTTGTGCGATCAGCGGAAGGATTACGATAAAGCGGAGGAATATTACCGGCGCACGGTAGAAGCTGACCCGAAAGATGCAAACCATTTAGGAAACTATGCAATATTTTTAAAGAACCAGCGAAAGGATTACGATAAAGCGGAGGAATATTACCGGCGTGCCTTACAGATCGATCCAAATCATGTAAATAATCTGAAAAATTATGCGATATTTCTGAAAGATATCCGGCATGATGCAAAAGCAGCCCGGAAATACCGCCAACGCGCCGAAGAACAAAAAGCAAAAGAATAGGTTCTGGCTCCGCCATGTCTTGGTATACATTCTCACTCTTTGCTGTTCGAATGCAGAGGAAATGGTTAAACCGCTGGCGAAGGAACCAATCAAGAATCCATGGAAATCTGTGAAGGCAGCGCAAAGATATTTTTGCTTGAATCCATTACAGTAGAGAGTGAAAACGGCTGGAACGGGCTGGGAGAACTGCCAGCCCCCCGCCGGTTTATGCAAGAAGCGTGCTTTCAGACTGGCCAACAAGCAGCCTGAATGGGAATAATCGAATGCAATGGCGGGACCTGCCGGTATCTTGTCAGGAAGCAAGTTTCCTTTACCAAAAGACTGAACAAGGGGATTTTTGACTGTAAGCATCCCCTGTAAAGTTTGGCCTCATGCGTAAAACAGTCAAATTGCCGTTTTTTCAAAGAGGGCCGGGTTCGAAGAATGTGGCCATCTATCCAATTGGGTTCTGAAATGGATAAGAGTATGGTTCATAATGGATAACGGCTTGATTTATAAAAAACTGCCTTTGAGAAACTTTTCGAGCGAGTGCATGTAAATATGGGACGTAGACAACTTTCCACTGTGTTATAAAAACAGATGGATGAGACGGTCTCTTATATACGGCATATGATAAACATTGTTAGACGCTGATGAGTTGGCCGCAACGTAGGAGATATCGCAGAAATCTTGTAGGTTGATAAAACGGTCAGTGGGGATATAAAACGGAGGAATGCTGAATTCGATTGCAAGCGCATACACCCTTGTTCTGGCAAAACTCTGTGTATATCTCTGGATTTATTCGATGTAGGCACCTTTAGGGGATCGTTGCGTTTCAAAAACGGTCTGACAATCTTGTAAATGCTATGAGAAAAATGTTACAGAAATTGTCAGGGATTTCGCCCCCAAAGGATTTTTGAAAGAACCACTGAAAAACGTTATAAGAGTTTTATTTGCCAACGGCTCGTCCTACCTTTGTTTTCAGATAAGGTGGAGAATCCGATACAGGAGAATGAGATGGAGTTCGTACACATGAAAAAAATCCAAAAAGATGGAGTTTCACTCAGCAGGAGATACATAACCTGGGTAGGAACAGATTGTAGAGATGGATATAGCCCCCTTGTGTGAACGCTCTCAAAACGGAAACGTTGTTATAACATACCGGCCGGTTCTCGTCCGAGACTTGCCTGTAGGTGGAAAGAGCTACCCGCACATTTTAAATTGAGAATCATATAGCGTGATATGGATGAGTAATAGCCGCCCAGCCTTTTCTGTTGCAGTTTTGAGATGCTCATAAGGGATCGCTGCGAATATTTGAATAAATATTTTTAATAGGGACAGCCTCCGCAAAAAGCAGGATACCCCTATCGCTATTAAACGAACGGATATTGTGAGTAGGGAAACGGCGATAAAACGGCAGCCGCAAAATGACGGGCTATCTCTATCGCTAATCTAGAACAGGAAATTGTATAGCAAATTGAGAATCAGGAAGAAGGAATACAGTATGATTTTTGAGACGGAACGGCTCTACCTGCGCAGATTGACACAGGATGATTTTGGCAACCTGTGTACAATTTTACAGGATGAAATTGCAATGTATGCTTATGAGCATGCATTTAGCGACACAGAAGTACAGGAATGGTTGGATAGACAGATTGTACGTTATCAGATGGACGGTTTTGGACTTTGGGCAGTGTTATTAAAAGGAACAAACACCTTTGTAGGACAAGCAGGGCTTACAATGCAGGAAATTGGAGATGGCCGGCGCGTTGTGGAGATCGGTTATCTGTTTCGGCAGGATTATTGGCATAATGGATATGCAACAGAGGCTGCACAGGGTTGTAAACAATATGCCTTTGAAATACTCGGTATTCCAGAGGTGTATTCGATCATCCGCGACAATAATTTTGCATCCCAACGTGTGGCAAAGCGCAATGGCATGCAGGCAGTGGGTATGATGGTCAAGCACTACCAGGGAATCGACATGCCACATATCCTTTTCTGTGTCAAAAAAGACCGCATAGAACGGATGAAGCCATGTCAATTGGACACCTGTATGGCGCTTTGGCAGCATGGAAATCAGCAGGCGCACGCATTTATCTCAGAGGCGTATTGGAAAGAAGCCGCTGCTTCTGTTCGAGAACAGCTCCTAGAATCAGAGATTTGGGTCGCTTTGGAAGGAGAAACCGTCCGCGGCTTTGTGGGTTTACAGAGGGACTACATCGCTGGGATTTTTGTAGATTCATCGCATCAGGGCAAAGGCGTTGGAAGCAGACTTCTTACATTTTGTCAGAACCATCATCATACCCTATCGCTTGAAGTCTATGAAAAGAACGAGCGCGCAATTCGGTTTTATCGAAGGCATGGCTTCCAAATCGCTGAACGGCATATAGATGATGCAACAGGCCAACCTGCCTATCGCATGACTTGGGCAGAAAATATGCAGGCATAAGCAGGAATGTCCGCCTTATTGAAAGCTTGCTGTATGGTGAACAGCGAGGCCGGTCTAGTTATGTACATCGAGTGCAGGCAGCGCCATGTGCTATAGAAAAACAGGAAAGATTTTGAATGAAAAATTGCTATTGGATTAGACCGGACCTTCGGCTGATGAGAGAACGGCAAAGAGTTCATACATTATGGATTGGAGAGAAACGTAATGGAAGAGTTAGAAAAGAGAAAACGGCAGCCCTTAGAACGAAATCCAAATCCTTGCCCTCTGTATCGGAAATGTGGAGGGTGTCAGCTGCAAAATATGTCCTATCCGCGCCAGTTGCATTGGAAACAGGAATTGGTGGAGCGGTTACTGGGCCGCTTCCACAAGGTGAATCCCATCGTAGGTATGAAATATCCTTACCACTATCGCAATAAGGTGCAAGCTGCATTTGCTCTCAATAAAAAGAAGCAGATTATCTCTGGCGTATATCAGGCGAGCACCCATCGCGTTGTCCCAGTGGAAAGTTGTATGATTGAAGATGAAACAGCGGACCAAATTGTAGGGACGATTCGAAAGCTCATGAAAGATTTTCGGATGGAGCCCTATAATGAAGACACTGGCCGGGGGCTTGTCCGGCATGTGTTAGTAAAGCGTGGCTTTGTCAGTGGACAAGTCATGGTTGTCATGGTAACCTCTTCTCCAATTCTTCCATCAAAGAACAATTTTGTAAAGGCGCTGCGAAAGGCGCATCCAGAAATTACGACGATTCTCCAAAATGTCAACAACCGTCCAACCAGTATGGTGTTGGGGGACTTTGAGAAGGTTCTCTATGGTCCAGGTTATATTGAGGAAGCCTTATGTGGTTGTGTGTTTCGCATTTCTGCCAAATCCTTTTATCAGATCAACCCCGTACAAACGGAAGTGTTGTATGATAAAGCGATCGCGCTTGCTGGGCTTACTGGAAAGGAAACGGTTTTGGACGCCTATTGCGGCACAGGAACCATCGGGTTGATTGCAGCAAAACGTGGCGCGGGCCATGTAATCGGCGTGGAATTAAACCGAGATGCAGTCCGCGATGCGATTTCCAATGCAAAGCGTAATGGAATTAAAAATGTCTACTTTTACAATGCAGATGCAGGAGATTTCCTTTCCGCGATGGCAGATGAAGGGGAATCGGTCAATGTGGTATTGATGGACCCACCGCGTGCGGGCAGTGATGAACGTTTTCTCACTTCCCTTGTTGCTTTATCGCCAAACAAAATTGTATATATCTCTTGTAACCCGGAGACGCTTCAACGTGACCTGCATTTTTTGGTACGAGCAGGTTACAAAGTGAAGGAAATCCAGCCGGTGGATATGTTTCCCCATACAAATCATGTGGAGACGGTATGTTTATTATCCAAGCGGAGCACAGATGAACCTATCGGTAATTTCCCGTTTCATTGACCGATGGCTCTTTCTATCTCAGAACAGATGAGTTTTTGTATAAATGATTCTGTTCACCAGCATCCTTGAAAATACCATTCCAACGAACTTAAGTATTCCAATATTTCTTACGTAATAGAAAAGGTCTTTTTCTTTTTAATTGACACGATCTTTGCCGGCAAGTCCTTTAAAAGCGATTGTTGGCTTTTGCCAATAAGAAAACCATTCATGATCACATATAGAATCCTTCGAATACACCGGAAAATAAACAACATTTTTATGAGACAAAAACACCGCACCAGGAAAATCTCTGGTGCGGTGTTTTCAATTTTGTCGGTCCGTTGTACGTATCGTTTGTTGTAAACTATCTAGAAACAACTCTGCTGCTTTAGTAAATACTTGATATTTTTTCCAAACCACACACAACCCTGCCTGAAGAGTTGGCGCTAGAGGCCTAAAACAAAGATTGCTTCCATTGGTATTGATAATTCGATCCAGAGTAATGGCATAACCGATTCCCTCATCTACCAAAATAGAGCCATTATATAGCAAACTATATGTTGCTACGATATGAAGATCTGCTTCACTGCGATTCAGCCACATAAGCAAAGCACTCCCTTCACGATGCTGGCGAGATAGAATCAAGGGTTTATCCCATAAGTCCTCCGGACGGATACATGCTTTCTGTGCCAAAGCGGCATCTCGTCGCATCAATACACCCCAAGTATCCTTTTCTGGGATCTTTAAATAATTATATTTTGATAAATCCTGAGGGTCAAACAGAACACCAAAATCAATTAACCCTTTATCCAACTTTTCAACTACATCCGCAGCATCGCCGCTGGCAATATGAAGGCGAACTTCAGGATATTTTCTTTGGAGTTGTTGAGCTGCTTTTGCGATCACCCGAATGGCATCGGTTTCACCAGCACCAATATAAATGTCCCCTGCCACGGTATCATCACTTAAAGCGATCTCCTGCTCAGTTTTTTTGACCAATTCCAGGATTTCCCCTGCTCTCTTCCGTAACAGGACCCCCTCCTCAGTCAATGTGATTTTTCGGTTACCACGGATAAAAAGCTGTTTTCCCAGTTCTTCCTCCAAGTCTTTCAACTGACGGGACAGGGTTGGCTGTGAAAGATGTAAGAATTCTGCCGCCCCAGAGATACTCTGTTCTCTTGCTACGGCTAGAAAGTATTGTAATACACGTAATTCCATAGAATCGCCTCCACAAAGTAATATATCACACTTATCTATAGTTGCAAAGCATAGTTGCGTATTTGATATAAGTATTTGCTATCATTCATTTTGAATCGTATACTAAAATCACAAAGGTACATTCCACGAGATGAATGAAATGGAAAAATATTTGTCTTTTTACGGATAATCCTTGAGGTGGCTTGGCTCTCTGGATGCAACAGGACTCATCGGACAGTGCCACCTGAAATCTCCTCCGGAATAAATCGAGAAGACCTTGCTGATAGGCAAGAAGAAATAGAAAAATCAAATGAATCTTCCTGCGTGACAACTACACAGAACGATTTAACCTCGTCAACCCCAGCTATGTTCTCAGAGAGCGAAACCAATTCAAAGGAGGTATCACAGATGAGAATTCAAGTGCAGAATAGTGAGACGATCCTTGTATACGAATTAAATGACAGTGTTGCTGCAAAGGAACTGTACGAACACCCCCATTAACATGGGAAGTCAGCGACTTTAGTACCAATGAAAAAGTCTTCTGCCCTCCAGAGGCGCTGGATGTCTGCGATGCGCCCTTAGCAAATGCGGATACTGGTAGTTTGTACTATTACGCGCCTTGGAAGGACGTTGTCATGTTTTATGATTATTTTGGTGAGGGCAACCAATTGTACGAACTGGGCCAAGCAATTCCTGGAAAAGACAGCATCGAAAAATTAGCGGGAGTCATTACAGTCACCGCAGCAGAATGATCGAATAGGAGGTCCTTATGAAACAGCAGAAACGGAATAATGGTGTAAGAATATGCCCATAGAGGGCTTCGGCGTCTTTCAGATAACGAATTTCAACGTATGTGAAAAAGCAGTATTGGCCGCAATTTAAGCTGGTCATCGCCTTATCGATACGGCAAGCTCCTATCAAAACGAAGAAGCAGTCGGCAGAGCTATCCAAAAATCCGGAGTTCCCCGTGAAGAACTGTTTGTCACGACAAAGGCTTATATCCACCAGATAGGGGGATGAAAAAACGAAAGTTGCCTTTGACGAATCTTTAAGCCGTCTAGGTTTGGACTATCTGGATTTGTACCTGATTCATATGCCCTTTGGTGATTACTATGGAAGTTGGAGAGCTATGGAGGGACTCTATAAAGAGGGCCGTATTCGTGCCATTGGCGTGAGCAACTTCGGTTCTGACCGCATCATCGATTTCTGTAATAATGCCGATGTGATTCCTGCAGTCAACCAAATGGAACTCCACCCCTTCTATCAAAGGGATGACGAACTTCTTAAAGAATATGGGATTGCTCCCCAAGCTTGGGCAACGTTTGCAGAGGGATTGAACGGCATGTTTTCCAACCCCATATTGCGTGAAATTGCAAAAGCTCACAACCGAACCATCGCTCAGGTCATTCTCCGCTGGAATATGCAGCGTGGTGTCTCGATCGTCCCTAAATCTGTCCACAAAGACCGTATGAAAGAAAACTTTACCATTTGGGTCTTTACATTGACTACACAAGAAATGCAACAGATCGCTACCCTCGACTTAGGCCGTCCACAGATGCTGGACCCTCTCAAACCAAGTGAGGTCCGACGTGTCTATAATTATCTTAAGAATCCAGTACGAACGAGCCTATAAGATGAGAGGTTATAGAGAAAGGTTTTTATAGAGATCAAAAATCTACACCAAAACGCCCTTCAACACAGACAACCTCAGTCTTTTCTTCTGCTGTCCATGAAGAATTCACGGCGGAAATGAAGCATTAATAAAAATGTCCGTGATGCATGTAGATTCAAACAACTACAAATGAGCTTGGAGGCCCTATATGAGACTCATTGAACACCACACCTTCGATATGGAACGTGCGCTCTATGGCGAAGAACAACTCTATCTGAAAAACTGTACATTCGATGGACCTATGGATGGAGAAAGTGCGCTAAAGGAATGCCATGATGTTAAAATTCAAAGTTGCTTTTTCAACCTTCGATATCCATTTTGGCATAATCATAACCTTAAAATCCGAGATACCGAGTTGACCTCCTTCTGTCGGGCTGCCCTTTGGTATTCTGACCACATGGAGATTGTAGGATGCAAGTTGCACGGAATCAAGGCTCTGCGGGAATGCCACGATGTTGTTCTGGCTAACTGCGATATCCTCTCTGCCGAATTTGGATGGTCCGTACAAAATCTTGAAATGCACCATTGTACCGTTGCAAGCGAATATTTTATGTTGCGGGCGGAGTCATTGCACTTTTCCGAGGTACAGCTGAAAGGAAAATATGCCTTTCAATACACGCAAAATGTAATCATCGAAAACAGTATATTGGACACCAAAGACGCCTTCTGGCACTCACAAAATGTAACGATAAAGAACAGCGTGTTAAAAGGTGAATATCTGGCATGGTATTCCGAAGGTCTTACACTCATCAACTGTAAGATAATAGGTACCCAGCCTTTCTGCTATTGTAAAAAACTGACTCTGGATCATTGTGAGATGTACCATACCGATCTATGTTTTGAAAAATCCGAAGTAAATGCGACTATTATAACACCAGTTGTCAGCATAAAAAATCCATTATCCGGTACAATTTATGTCCCATCTATCGGCGAGGTAATCCTAAACGACACATATGCAAAGGGAAATATCGTAGTTTCCTGCGGACAAAACGCCGAAATAAGCGCTTGAAAAAATAGAAAAGGAGCATCCGTATGAGCGATTACATCTGTGCACTAAATGAAACGATTAAAAGGGTACATGTCCGTTACCCCAACCGTTATGGATTGATGATTGCGGGTGATTTATATTCAGCAAAGTCTCTCGACCAGTCTCACGTGCACCCTGCAGTCATTGTGGGCGCCCCCTATGGCGGTGTGAAGGAACAGGGACCCTGTGTCTACGCCAATGAGCTTGCACAACGCGGATACATAGTCCTGACCTTTGATCCCTGCTATATGGGAGAAAGTGAAGGGGAACCACGTCATATTTCCTCACCAGAACTGTTTACAGAGAATTTTAGCGCCGGTGTGGACTATCTTGGATTGCAACCGTTTGTCGACCGGAAACGCATCGCCGTCCTCGGAATCTGTGGTAGCGGCGGTTTCGCGTTATCCGCCGCGCAAGTGGATACGCGTATCAAGGCGGTTATCACCGCAAGTCTGTATGATATGAGTGCTGTAGCCAGACTGGGACAATCACCTGAACAAATATTAGAGATCAAAAACACACTTGCTGCACAACGGTGGAAGGATGCTGAGAATGGATATACGCCCGAGTATATTCCTACATTCCCGGAAAGGCCGCTTGACACCGTTCCCGCCGATTTGGATGTGCAAAACGCCGAGTGGTTCCGTTTTTATGCGGTGAAGCGTGGGCATCACGAGCGAGCAAGAGGCGGTTTCACCACAACCAGCAACATTCCCTTCCTGAATTATAACTTGCTTTCCCATCTTGACGAGATTTCCCCCCGTCCCATACTCTTCCTCGTCGGAGATCGAGCTCATTCCAAATCATTCAGCGAAACGGTCTATGCCCAGGCGAAAGATCCAAAAGAATTATATGTCGTGAGGGACGCCGAACATATCGATCTATACGACCGTATGGATCGCATCCCTTTTGATAAAATTGATACATTTTTGAAAATGGCCTATCAAAAGGAGGGGCTTTATGAATAAAAACGTGTTAGTAGTGTCGTCGAGTCTTCGAAGCCATAGCAATTCCGAGCGCTTAGCGGACGAATTCGTCCGTGGTGTACAGGAAAGTGAAAACTATGCTGAACACATTTCTCTCCGTGATAAAACCATTCATTTTTGTAAAGGATGTCTCACCTGCCAGGAATCGCAAAGATGTGTTATCCATGATGATGCAGATATGATTGTGCAAAAAATGCGTACCGCTGATGTTATTGTGTTTGCTACCCCTATCTATTACTACGAAATGTCTGGTCAGATGAAAACCCTATTGGACCGCGCCAATCCCCTCTTTTTCTCCAACTACTCCTTCCGGGATATTTACTTGCTGGCCGCTGCAGCGGAGGAAGACATACATGCTATAGATGGCGCTATTGCTGGGTTACGCGGTTGGATCTCCTGCTTTCCCAAAGCACATTTGGCTGGAACTATTTTGGGCACTGGAGTCGATGCAGCAGGGACTATTGAAGGTCACTCCGCTCTACAAAAAGCTTATGAAATGGGGAAAGCGATATAATTGGGGCAGGAGGCAATATATGGCAGAAGCATCCGATACATGGGGAATTTTCTACCAAAATTTAATAGACGCTGGGTGCGATCAAGAGATGGTCAGGCAGTGCGTAATTTTGGCAAAGGCAGCAGAAAAAGCCGATCTTCTCCGGCTCCTCTCCAAACATCGCTCTATTCTATTACGGGCTGTACACGAAAACCAAAAGCGGATCGACCACCTGGACTTTTTAATTTATCAAATGAGCAAGAGGTGAATTCTATTGAGATCTATCAAATTTGTCTTCAGTATTGTCTGTAGTCTAGGTCTGATTTTCATATGTACTGCTTGTGGAATTCATTTAAAGAGCCAAGAACAGGGCGTTGTCACAGGGGTATCCCAAGGAACCTCATCCCATTCACTTTCAGAAAAAGGACCGGACTCTCCACGAACAGAAACAGATCATGCCATTCCCTCTGATAGAAAAAACAAAGCTCTGGTTGCTTATTTCTCCTGTACAGGCCATACCGAGATTTTTGCGAAATATATAGCAGAACTCTTCCCTGCAGATCTATATGAGATTGTTCCCGCAACTCCCTATACAGAGATTGATCTAGATTATAGTAATCAAGATAGCCGCACCAGTATAGAGCAAAATGACCCTGCCTCTCGTCCTGAAATTGCAGGAACTGCAGACCAAATGGGTGAATATGACATCATTTTTCTTGGTTATCCCATCTGGTGGGGGCAAGCCCCTAAAATTATCTATACCTTTTTGGAGAGTTATTCTTTTTCTGGAAAGACCATTGTACCATTTTGTACCTCTGGAAGCAGCGAAATTGGCTCTAGCGTTGAAAATCTTCACGATCTGGTCTCAGAAGATGTTACATGGTTCTCCGGAACAAGGTTAGACAGCACGATGTCAAAAGAAGCATTGGCCGAGTGGGTGGACACCCTCGACTGGTGAAGAAAAAAAGCATCGGCAATCCCTCTTATAAAATGCAGCCGACGACCATCCAAAATTCGTGGCGTTGAGCCGGTCTCCCGTTTTCGGATTGTAGTTTTCGTTAATCGGCTCACCTCCCAGCAGCCCTTTTGCATGGTCAAACAGACGGTAAGCGGATGCAACCGCTTCTTCATCTCTGCCGTAATTGTGCATTGCTTCAACGGCAAACATCGCCTGATCCATCCAGACCGGGCTTCTCCAATAACTGGTTGGGCTGTACTTTGGATGATCCCTGTCCGCTCACCTGGAAGGACTCCGGATCTCTTGTACCGTTCTCTGGAATGGGGTCATACCGCCCATTGTTGTTGCGGCATATCGTTTTAAAATGCTCATTATCATCCGATACCTGAATTTCGTATTTTTTAGCCTAAGCGCCCGTACGGCTGAATTCCGATTGTCCTTCCCACAAGATCTCAATTATGCTCAAGTCATACACTGCCCCCAGGTCAACGTTCAGCCATGCGTGGTTCATCTGCTCAGAAGTCATTCCTCGCCATTCGTTTGCCCACCTGGTCTCTTCATCCCCGTCGATTGCATAGGTAGCAACACGATGAACTCCATTATCATCCTGTTCACTACTTGCAAAAGTGTTGATTGATTGGATTTGTTTTGGTTCGTTATCTGCGACACCGTATGCCTGAATGGATGGAACATACGATGCCATCATTGCAACTGCGGGTAATGTAGATACTTCTTTCCCTTTCATCTTGAACAACCTCCTCCACTTTCTCAAAAATTTATTTGCGACCTTTAATAAAACCTCCTCCCTCTTGCGTTGAATTTTCGTTGGTTACCGCAGAACAAGCATATTACATAATTCTTATCATCATTAAATTAATATATGGATTCGCTTTATATCGCCATTGCAAAATAGTGATATTTCCTATGAATCATGTCGACGTTATTCTATATTAAGCCAAAGAAAAGTCCATCGAAGAATAACCAAATAAGACATGCAAAATTTCTGGGCGGGTGATACAAATCATTGTGTCTGTCCCGCCTCCATCGTGCTCTAGATTGTGTGATCTCTTCTCAAAGCAAAAACGGAACTTGATGATTGCCACCATTGGATGTATGATAAAAAGGCAAAAGGGCGTCTTGTCTGGAACGTAGCCAACGTTATCAGGCTCGTCTATTTCTGAAAAGGCGCTGGAATAGCGTGAAGAAAATATCAATAGAAATATTCTGGTGGGCGGGAATATCTGCCCCTTTCATTTTAGAAAAGAGGGATTTCACGATGAATTACAAAGAAGCCGCCACTTATTGGGAACAAAAGGATGCACAGGCCATCCAGATGGAACGGTCATCCCTTCTGAAAAAGATGGAGGCTTTTATTTTAGCACATAATACCTGTGCTTTGGCCTGTGGGAACGGCGATTTTGTCCGCTGTACGCCAATTGAGTATACCTATAAAGATCATACATTTTGGATGCTCTCTGAAGGCGGCTTAAAATTTCAGGCTTTAGAGGGCAATTCCAATGTTTGTCTTGCGATCTATGACGCCTATGAAGGCTTTGGAAAGCTTGGTGGTATGCAGGTCACGGGGAAAGCAGAACTTATTGAACCGTGGTCGGCTGAATACCTAGAGTTGCTTGCATTCAAAAAAATCAAAGCAGAAAACTTGAAAAAAATGCCCCATGTCCTGTACCTCATCAAAATCATTCCTTCCCGCATCGATTTTTTGTGGTCAGGGTTTAAAAAAGAAGGATACGACTCCAGACAACACCTCATCTTTTAACAGATAACCACAGCTTTAACAATCGTTATATGTTGCCCATCATCTCTATTTAATTTGATAAAGTTGTCGTTTTGCCATCCCATGGAAAGAAGGTTCCAAACATGATCCTCAGTGCCAGCCGTCGAACCGATCTTCCAAACTACTATGTAAATTGGTTGATTCACCGGCTCCAAGAGGGCTTTGTCCTCGTTCGAAACCCGATGAATCCCCACCAAATCAGCCGGATTCCTCTATCCCCATCGGTGGTGGATTGCATTGTGTTTTGGACCAAAAATCCGGAAAATATGTTGTCCCGTCTGGGAGATCTTTCTGCATACCCCTACTATTTCCAGTTTACACTGACCAGCTATGGCCGGGATATCGAACCATACCTACCCAGCAAAAAAGATTGTTTGATTCCTGTCTTTCAATCGCTCGCTGCTCGCATTGGGAAGGACCGAATGGTTTGGCGGTACGATCCCATTCTTTTAAATATGCGGTATACAGTCTCTTATCACCTGGACGCTTTTGCACAGATTGCAGAGCGTCTGCGCGGATGTACCGAAAAAGTTGTTATCAGCTTTGTTGACTTGTATAGCAAAACACAACGCAATACAAGAGGGCTCTCTATAACGCCTCCACAGGGGAAAGTCCTACTCAACATGGTTCAGCATCTGGTACGAATTGCAGCAAACAACGGTATGGTTGTGGAAACCTGTTCAGAAACAATCGACCTCCAAGATTTGGGCGTACAACATGGACACTGCATTGATGCGCGGCAAATCGAACGCATCATTGGAGTTCCTCTCCGTGGAAAAAAGGACCGAAACCAACGCGTCACCTGCGGTTGTATGGAAAGCATCGATATTGGCGCATATCACACCTGTGGGAATGGCTGTAAATACTGCTATGCCAATTTCAGCCCACAGAAAGTGGCGGAAACAGTCCGCTTGTATAAAGAAACCTCCCCTCTGCTTTGTGGACAGATCGGCCCAAAGGACCACATTATTGAGCGGAATGTCCAATCGTTCCGTGAAGAACAGTTGCGGTTTGACAGAGAGATGGATGGGTAAAAGGTTTTTCTATTCAACAGATGTATAGGAAAAAACATTTTTCTTTATTTTTCTACTTCTTAGGGCTTTTGCCCGATTTTGATAGGAAATTTTTTACAGGCCCTCTTTCCACTTTGTGAGATTTATAACTTTACATTTCAAAAAGCACCCGATCCAATAAGATCAAATAAAAATTTACTCCCATGCTTTTAGGAGGCTTTGATGTTTCGAACACATCTTACAGAGCGTATTTTGGCTAAGAAAACCATCACGCACATGTTCTGAAAAATCTCGCTGCAAAGCGGGATAAAGAAAAGGAGAAACGATATGGCAAACCGTATTATGTTGAATCAAACCTCTTACCATGGAGCGGGGGCCATCCAGTAGATCATCAACGAAGCCAAGGCCCATGGCTTTCAGAAGGCATTTGTCTACACCGATCCAGACCTGCTTCAGTTTCAAGTCACTACCAAAGTGACCAGCCTTTTGGACGAAGCCGGCCTATCCTATGAGATTTATGCAGACATCAAGGCAAATCCGGCTAGTAAAAATGTTCAACACGGCGTGGAGGCCTTTAAAAAAGCCGGGGCAGACTACATCGATCGCAATTAGCGGCGGCTCCTCCATGGGATACATCGAAGGCCGTTGGCATCATTATCGCCAATCCTGAATGCGAAGACGTCCGCAGCTTGGAGGGAACCGCATCTACCAAAAAGCCCTGTGTTCCGATTGTTGCGGTTCCCACCACTGCTGGTACTGCCGCAGAAGTTACAATCAACTATGTTATCACGGACGTCGAACGTAAGCGCAGGTTTGTCTGTGTAGATCCACACGATATACCGGTCATCGCAGTGGTCGATCCGGAGATGATAACCAGCATGCCCAAGGGACTGATTGCTTCCACAGGTATGGACGCCCACACACACGCCATCGAAGGCTACACCATCAAAGCTGCTTGGGAAATGACAGATATGTTCCACCTTGAAGCGATTGAGATCATCTTCCGTTCGCTGCGTGGCGCGGTGGAGAATACGAAAGAAGGCCTCGAAGGTATGGCGTTGGGACAGTATATCGCAGGCATGGGTTTCTCGAATGTTGGGCTAGGGATTGCCCCTTCCATGGCGCATACTTTGGGCGCAGTCTACGATACCCCGCACGGTGTCGCCTGCGCTATGATGCTTCCGATTGTAATGGAGTATAGCGCTGCATGTACGGGTGAAAAATATCGTGAGATCGCCCGGGCAATGGGAGTTGCCAATGTGGATGCCATGAGCCAGGAGGAATACCGCCAGGCTGCTGTGGAGGCGGTCCGAAAGCTCTCAGCGGATGTGGGAATTCCGTCCAAGCCTCCTGTACTGAAGGAAGAGGATCTTCCGTTTCCGGCTGAATCGGCCTATGCAGATGCTTGCCGGCCAGGACATCCAAAGGACACCAATGTGGAAGAACTGAAAGGCTTATTCCGTAAGTTGATGTAAAATACCTTGCAGGTTGCATGTGCTTTGTTTCTTCCCTGTTATCGCGAGGATTTTATCTTTCCAACATTTTATATTTTCTAAAAAAGAGAACCATACACAGACGTGATTCTCTTCTTGTAAACAAGCCATGTGCGTAGAACTTGACAAATTTCGTCTGGGCGTGCTATAGTAAATAAGTAAATGAATAGGGGAGCTTATGAATAGGCTGAGAGGAAGTTTTTAACTTCGACCCATAACCTGATTTGGATAATGCCAACGTAGGGATATATCAGAATCCTACGGGGAATGCGATGGCATTTCCCGTTTTTCTGTGCATTCCAATCTCGTGTGATTTACAAGCCCTCAGTGGCGAACAAATGAATCGAAACAGTTGAGAGTGAACGAGAGTTCATGAAGGGGTACACCACCACGGGTGTATTTTTTCGTGAACTCTTTTTTTATTGTTCACAGCTGGTTTTCAGAAAGGAGTTATGTATGATTCGAATCAACGGAACGCCGGTGGAGCTTACAGAAGGAATGACGCTCCAAACTTATCTGGACCAAAACCAATACCAGTCGTCCCGTGTAGCCGTCGAACGAAATGGGACCATTGTCCCCCGGGCACAATACGGGTCGATTCAGCTACAAGAGGATGATGAATTGGAAATTGTCCATTTTGTGGGAGGTGGCTGAGGTGAAACCAAAAGCCGTGATACAACAAGCACAAATCGATGCTGCCCTGCGTGAACGGCATTCCCCGGCAGTCCAAAAAAAGCTGGATACCGCCCGGGTTGCTATTGCGGGGCTTGGCGGGCTTGGTTCCCATGTTGCCTTCGCTTTAGCACGCATTGGCGTCGGGCATTTGCATCTCATTGATTTTGACCGCGTAGACATCGCCAATTTGAACCGGCAGCAGTACCTTTTGCATCATGTGGGGATGTTTAAAACCGACGCATTAAAAGAAGAGTTGCTGGACATTAATCCATACCTGGACATTCATACCGACTGTATCCGTGTGACGGAAGAAAACCTTCTGGAACTCTTTGCGCAGGAGGACATCGTCTGCGAGGCCTTTGATGCCCCAGAGGCCAAGGCCATGCTAGCGAATGGAATTCTGGAATCTTTTCCGAATACTTTTCTGGTGGCAGCTTCCGGTATGGCTGGATATGGAGACAGCAACCGTATCCAGACGCGCAGAATTACCGACCACTTTTATCTCTGCGGAGACGGGAGCGCGGAACCAGGAACGGGATACGGCTTGATGGCTCCCCGCGTGATACTCTGCGCAGCACACCAAGCCAATCTCATTGTGCAATATATCTGTAAAGCCCAAAAAGGAGAATGATGATGAACATGCTGCAAGACGATCGTTTGACCATCGGAGGACATTCCTTTACCTCCCGTTTTATTCTGGGGTCCGGCAAATATTCGCTGGAGCTCATCCAGGCTGCCATCGAGAAGGCTGGGGCACAAATGGTAACCCTGGCGCTCCGCCGTGCAAATGAGGGTGGACTCGCCAATATCCTGGATTATATTCCCAAGTCCGTCACGTTGCTTCCCAATACCTCCGGCGCACGCAATGCAGACGAAGCCATTCGAATTGCCCGGCTGGCCCGCGAGCTGGGTTGCGGGGATTTTATCAAGATCGAGGTCATTCATGACTCAAAATACCTTTTGCCGGACAACTACGAAACCATCAAGGCAACCGAGGTGCTGGCAAAAGAGGGATTTGTAGTCATGCCGTATATGTACCCCGATCTGAATGCTGCTAGGGATTTCGTCCAAGCAGGGGCGGCCTGTATCATGCCGCTCGGCGCGCCGATCGGTACCAACAAAGGACTTTGTACCAAGGATTTTATCCAAATTCTAATCGATGAAATCGATCTACCAATCATTGTGGATGCAGGGATCGGGCGCCCCTCCCAGGCATGCGAAGCCATGGAAATGGGCGCCGCCGCAGTAATGGCCAACACGGCAATCGCCACCGCCGGGGATATTCCCACTATGGCGGCGGCCTTCCGTCAGGCGATTGAGGCGGGACGCAAGGCGTATCTTTCTGGGCTTGGGCGCACGTTGGAGAAGGGTGCAAGCGCTTCTTCTCCCTTGACCGGCTTTCTAAGAGAATGAGGGAGGAATACAGCCATGCAACAGAATGAACCGATCAATGAGAGTATTTTAAGCGATGCTGTAAGACAGGATCTGAAAAAGGAGCGCATCGATCACATGACCTACCTGCCGGGGATGGAAGTCTTAGATTCGGACATCGGCCAGCAAGTGCTCACGCGCACCAGCTCCTACAACTACCATTGTTATACAGAAGCGGATGTACGCCGCGCCTTGTCCCATGAAAATCGCACATTGGACGATTTTGGCGCGCTGCTCTCCCCTGCTGCTCTTCCACTTTTAGAGGAAATTGCACAGGCGGCTCGGCGGGAAACTCGAAAGCACTTTGGCAACTCGGTCTGTATGTTTACCCCCTTGTACATTGCCAATTACTGTGAAAACTATTGCATTTACTGTGGATTCAATTGTCACAACAAGATTCATCGCGCACAACTCAACGCCGAACAGATTGAGAAAGAAATGGAGGCGATTGCCTCCACAGGTTTACAGGAAATTCTGATTCTGACCGGTGAAAGCCGCTCCAAATCCACCGTCGCATACATCGGAGAGGCTTGTAAAATTGCCCGCAAATATTTCAAAGTGATTGGCTTGGAAGTCTATCCGATGAATTCCAATGAGTATGCCTATCTTCATGAATGCGGCGCAGACTATGTGACCGTTTTCCAGGAAACCTATAACAGCCACAAATATGAGACACTCCATCTTCAAGGGCATAAGCGCATTTTTCCCTATCGCTTGAATGCACAGGAACGTGCACTCAAAGGAGGTATGCGCGGGGTGGGATTTGGCGCATTACTGGGGTTGGACGACTTCCGGAAGGATGCCTTTGCCACAGGCTGCCATGCCTGGCTGCTACAACGTAAATATCCGCATGCAGAGATCGCTTTCTCCTGTCCGAGACTCCGCCCCATTATCAACAACGACAAGATCAACCCCATGGATGTGCATGAGCCGCAACTTTTACAAGTCGTCATGGCCTATCGTCTGTTGATGCCATTCGCCAGTATCACGGTTTCCACACGGGAGTGCGCCCGGGTCCGGGATAATCTTGTCTCCATCGCTGCGACAAAAATATCTGCAGGGGTCAGCACGGGCATCGGCGGTCATTCCGATGAGATTTCCGAAAAAGGCGACGATCAGTTTGAGATTTCCGATGAACGCAGCGTCGGGCAGGTCTTTCATGACCTACAGGCGCATGGACTCCAGCCGGTGATGAATGATTATGTGTATGTGTGACCCTTCTATTCATCGTTCCATCGTGGCGGTAACCAATCGAAGGCTTTGCGCGCGGCCTTTTCTGGAACAGGTGGAACGGATCTGCATATTTCGTCCCGCCTCGCTGGTTTTGCGTGAAAAAGATCTGGATGAAAACGCCTATGCGTCACTTGCAGCCGAAGTCCTGGCTATCTGTAACTCTTATCAAATACCGTGTATCCTACACAGCTTTCCGGATGTTGCAAAGGCGCTGGGGGTGAAACAGATTCATCTCCCTTTATGGAGATTAGAAGATATGGCGGCAAGCCGTCCTCAGTCATTGGCATTCTTTTCTGCCATCGGCGCGTCGGTCCATTCCGTCGATGAAGCGCAGCGGGCACAGGCGCTTGGGGCTACTTACCTCACCGCAGGACATATCTTTACGACCGATTGTAAAAAAGGTCTCCCTCCAAGGGGGTTGCAGTTTCTTCAAGAGGTATGCCAATCCGTATCCATTCCGGTCTATGCGATTGGCGGGATCACACTTGATCCACAGAAGATCGAAACCGTCCTTTCCTGTGGTGCAAGCCGGGTTTGTATTATGTCTGGAATGATGCAGTTGTAATACAAACAAAAGGACCTTGTTCCAAGTATTGTATCAAAGGCACAGGCCACTGTCCCATTCCAGCAGCCATCGATTCACACACATTTTTGCCGGTTATAACGGCTGCCTCAAACAGAAGCCTGCCCCCGACTTTCGAACAGGGGGCTCTGACAAAACCGGTCTTTTCTAATAGCTGTTCTCCCATACAGAGATTGTACGTTCCAGATTGGTTGCGGATTTCTGCCCGGGTTGGTATAATAAAAAAGGAATAACGCCGCCCGTCCGGCGCGGATGAAAAACAATAAAGGAGTTTTCAAGCATATGGATTACGCACAGGAAGCCTTAAAACGCCATCTGGAATGGCATGGAAAAATGGAAGTGGTCCCCACCTGCCCTCTGGAAAACAAGGACGATCTCTCTACCGCCTATACCCCCGGCGTTGCAGAACCTTGTAAAGAGATCCACCAGGATGTTTCAAAAGTCTACGATTATTGCCGCAAGGGAAACTTGGTCGCTGTTGTGACCGATGGCACCGCTGTTCTGGGATTGGGAGACATCGGCCCAGAGGCGGGGATGCCTGTCATGGAAGGGAAAGCCGTTTTGTTCAAGGCGTTTGGCAATGTCGATGCCTTCCCCATCTGTTTGGCCTCTAAGGATGTGGAGGAAATTGTGCAAGCAGTCAAGATGATTGCCCCCGGATTTGGAGGCATCAATCTGGAGGACATCTCTGCACCGCGTTGCTTTGCGATTGAGAAGCGTCTGAAAGAAGAGTTGGACATTCCAGTCTTTCACGATGACCAGCACGGCACAGCAGTGGTTACCATGGCGGCGATGCTGAACGCCCTAAAACTGGTTGGCAAGGAGCTTTCCCAGATCTCTGTGGTGGTCAATGGCGCAGGTGCTGCCGGTATCGCCTGCACCAAACTTTTGATGTCGATGGGGCTGAAAGACGTTGTCCTTTGCGACCGGCAAGGCGCCATCTATCAGGGCCGCGAAGGATTGAATTCCGTCAAAGCCGAGATGGCAGCCATCACCAATCCCTCCTGTAAAAAAGGCAGCTTGGCGGATATGATGAAAGGAGCGGACGTTTTCATGGGGGTCTCCGCCCCAAATGTGGTCACCAAAGAGATGGTCCGCAGTATGAACCGCGATGCGATTGTCTTTGCCATGGCCAACCCCACTCCGGAAATCTTCCCACAAGATGCACTGGAAGCAGGCGCAAAGGTGGTTGGAACGGGGCGTTCGGATTTCCCGAATCAAATCAACAACGTCTTGGCATTCCCGGGAATCTTCCGCGGTGCGCTTGACGCGCGTGCGAGTGAAATCAACGACGAAATGAAAATCGCGGCTGCTCAAGCGATTGCCAGCCTTATCAAACCGGAGGAGCTTTCACCCGAATTTATCATCCCTAATCCATTCAATAAAGAGGTCGCTCCCGCTGTTGCGAAAGCGGTTATGGAGGCCGCGCACCGCACCGGTGTCGCGCGGGTGTGATGATGGAGCGTATTACAGCAGTCATCTTCGACATGGATGGCCTGATGTTCGACACGGAACAGCTCTATGAACGCACATGGGGACAAGCGGTCGCTGAACAGGGAAAGGTCTTTACCCGTGAGATTCACAGCCAGATTATGGGACGCAGTAAGGCCGATTCTGCCCAAGTGCTCTTGAAGGTCTACGGACCGGATTTTCCGATCCAAAAGGTGATTGACCGCCAGACGCCGCTCTTTTTTGAAGCGCTCGAAACGGAAACCATTCCTGCGAAAAAGGGGTTATTTTCCTTGTTGGATGCGCTGGAGTTACGTGGTCTCAAAAAGGCGGTTGCCTCCTCGTCTCAGCCCAAAAAGATTGATTTCCTGTTAAAACAACACGGATTGGAACATCGGTTTGACTGTGTGGTGAGTGGACACCAGGTACATGCTAGCAAACCAAATCCGGAAATTTTTTTGCTTGCCGCAAGCCAGCTCGGAGAATCGCCTAAGAATATTCTGGTATTGGAGGATTCCAACGCTGGAATCCGTGCAGCGCACAATGGCGGATTCCGGTCCATCCTGATTCCCGATCTCTGCACATTGGAACCAGATGTTTTGCAGCTCTGCCTGCGCAAGGTGGACAGCTTGGACGATGTCATTTCGATCATTGATGCGATCAACGACCATTGATGAACAGAGCGCTCTATAGAAGCGGAAAGCCGTGGCGTCTAAAGCGATAAAACGCTTTAGACGCCACGGCTTTTGTGTTTGATGTCCGCAGTATCCAGTGAAAAATTGTCAGAAGGATCATAAAAACATTGCCGGGCAAACGATCAAGTCATAGCCGGTTCCGATGCGGTGCCCACCTGTATCCAATTCGGAAGGTATTGTTCAAACGCATCATAGACTTCGAATGTCCATTGGTAATCGTAGTCTCCTGGATTTTCCTGCCCCCATTTCTCCATCGAAGCTGGAAACCCTTCCGGCAGTACATAGCTGGTCAGGTCACACACCACCCATTCCTCGATTTCGCAGACCTCTTTTTCGCGAAGTTTCTCCATGGGAACCTGCTTTCCCTGAATCTTTATGGCGCTTCCGGCCGTCAAGTCTTCACGGCGGTAGCATTGTAACAGGAACATCACATGGGAGGTATAATCGATTCCGCTTTCTGTAGTTTCAACCGTTACAAAGGTGAGATTTCCTCCATAATCCGCGCGTTTCACAGAAAACCATTCCTGTGTTGCGTCCTCCATGTGCCATGCGTCCCATATGATGCGCTTTTGATCCGTATTGGGGTCGGAAAAAGTTTGATCCGCTGCGATGGTCAACCCGGCGTCTTCCAGGGAGTACCCTTGGATTTCCTGAATCACATCCTCTTCTGCCGGCGTTGAGATTTCCTCAGGGGTTTCCGATGGTCCCACAGAAGAAAGAAGATTTCCCTTATCCGGACGATCGTCCGAGGGGTCTGGCGTCGCAGTACAAGCAAGCAACGCAAAGCATAAGAGAACCGCCGCTCCAAAGAATAAAATCCGCTTCATAGCAAGCTCCTTTTTACACGATTAATAGCTATATTTTAAAATTCGATTCACCCAATATCCATTATTCGTATAGTTCTGTAAAATCGCCTTATGATCAGATGCTGGATCTTTCATATAAACCAACTCGCCGCTATACGCATATGCAACTACAAAGTGCGTTATATCGCTGTTTTTCATCCCAATCATCACCGGTAAGCCTTGACGGATTCGATCCGCGACATAAGCCGCTGTATCGGCTACAGATACGTTTTTAAATTCATACCCATTTACTGATAAGCTGTAACACTGACCTGCGACGACAGATGGAAAAGGGCAAGCAGCCGTTGTAATAATCTGATTGACCCGTCCAGGATCATAATCTAAATTTTTCAGATAATTGCAGCCATTGTAAAACTTGTCAACATACCACCATATGTTCCTATATCAACATTTTGTTCCTGCATTAAGGCATTGCTGTAAGATTGTCCTCTTTGCTGCCAACGTTTTATGGATATTTCCCCTCTGCCCTTTGAGCGAAGCAACATCTTCCCCTTTGCAAGTGGTGCGGCATTCGCATCAGCATATTCCCTTAGACGGATTCCCTGAAACGACTCTATAGAGAATTTTCCAATAAAAAGTTATGAAATTGCAAATACCGTCTGCGTATTGATTACAAAATAAAACTGTAAAACGATCGTTAATAAAACAATTATACTCTTTTGCATATATTGCCCTTGTATTGTTTACGCATAATTTATAGACCCATTTTTCTCATTGGAATTACCCTTTGTGATATAATTTTACTATATTTTTTATTATTAGTAAATATTTATTAAAAATATTTACCAATAATAAAAACACCAAAAAAATGGCATCTAAAGAAGCCATCGCTTCCTTAGATGCCATATCTGTATACGCGAAAAATAACCCTCTACAATCGCTATTCTACCGATTAGAATATTTGTACTTTTATATATCGTGATACCGCGCCAAAAACGCGCGGGTACGTTCATTGGTCGTGCTGTCAAAGAGCTGTTCCGGTTTTCCCTGTTCGACAATTGCACCGTCGTCCATAAACACAACATAATCCGCCACATCATGAGCAAACTTCATCTCATGGGTGACGACTACCATCGTCATATGTTCTGCCGCAAGCTCTCGGATGACCTTGAGAATTTCTCCGGTCAGTTCCGGGTCCAATGCCGAAGTCGGCTCGTCAAAGAAGAGAATCTCTGGCTCCATCGCCAAGGCACGGGCAATGGAAACACGCTGCTGCTGTCCTCCGGACAACTGATAGGGATAAGCATCCGCCTTGTCCGCCAGGTTCATCTTTTTTAAAAGCTTCCGAGCGGTTGCCTCCGCTTCTTCACGCTTTTTTCCAAGCACGCGCACAGGCGCCTCTGTGATATTGCGCATCACAGAAAAATGGGGAAAAAGATTAAAATTCTGGAACACAAGTCCGATGCGCAGTCCTATACGGCTACACGTCGTTTTATCTGCATAAACAGCTTTTCCACCCGGTCCATTCTTCACCAATGTATCACCGCATAGCAAGATCGTCCCAGAATCCACGGTTTCCAACTGGGTGACACAACGCAAAAAGGTACTCTTTCCCGAACCAGAAGGTCCGATAATTGCCAGAACCTCGCCTTCGTTGACCGAAATCGAAATTCCCTTTAAAACTTCGTTCCCATCGAAGCTCTTTCGAATCTGCTCTGCCTTCAAGATCTCCACGGCGTTTCCCTCCTAACGATAATAGCTGAGACGCTTTTCTGCTACAGTGAAGCAACGCGTCACAATGCCGTTCATCACCAGATAGAAAATACCTGCGATCAAGAACGGGGTCATGTCGACCGCCGAAGATACCCATTTGGAAGTAATATGCAACAATTCGACCACACCAATCACTTGGGCCAAGGATGTGTCCTTAACCAATGTGATAAATTCATTCCCCATAGGTGGTATGATTCGTTTGACCACCTGAGGCAAAACGATACGGAAGAATGTCTGTCGCTTTGTGAATCCAAGGACCTTAGCCGCCTCATGCTGCCCCTGTGGGATTCCCTCGATTCCTCCGCGAAAGATCTCTGCAAAATAGGCCGCATAGTTTAGCGCAAAAGCCACCTGAGCCGAGATCACACGGTCAAGCTGGATGCCGAAAATCGGCTTCATTCCATAGAAAATAAACAACAATTGCAACATTAACGGCGTGCCGCGCATAATCAGTATGTAAAAACGCACCGGTAGGTTGATGATCGGATTTTTGGACATCCTTCCGACCGCCACCAAAAGCCCCAATGGCAATGAAAAAAGCAGCGTGGAAAAAAAGATGCGCAGCGACATCAATGTCCCTTCCAACATTTGGGACAACAACACCTGGTAATTCACGCTGCAACCACCTCCTTTTCAGCCCTTTTCTGGATACTTATTATTCTGCTGGAATGGTCGTGACATCTTCTCCGAACCATTTTTCCGAAATTTCTGTCATCGTTCCATCTGCGGACATTTCCTTCATTGCATCCTCAACTTTTTCTTTCAATGCATCGTCGCCCTTGCGGAATCCAATGACATAATCTTCCTGCGCTAAAGAAGCGTCCTCCCCATTTTCATCCTGAAGAATGGTATATGCCCCTGGGTTGTTCTGCAAATAGTAGCGCGCAACCACTTCATCGATGGCAATTGCATCAATGGTCCCGTTCTGAATTTCCAAAACAGCCTTGGAATAGTCATCAATCTGAATTACTTCCTTCAGCGTATCTTTGAAGTCCGGATTCTCATTTAAGGCAACTTCTGCCGAAGAATCTGCCTGTACGCCGACAATTTTTCCAGCCAAATCATTCAAGCCCTTATAGGTTGAATCGGATTTTACCAAGATAATTTGGTCGTTCTTCATGTAGGGAATGCTCAAATTAAACTCAGCGGCGCGCTCCGGCGTCTCGCTAAAGCCGTTCCAGAGGCAATCCACATTTCCGTTGCTCAGCTCTGCGGACTTGTTGTCCCAATCGATCGGCTGTGTGATGAGCTCAATTCCCAAACGGCTGCACACTTCGCTAGCCACATCGATATCAAATCCAGTCAATTCTCCTGTCTGTGTATCAACAAACCCCATCGGAGGAAACGCATCATCCAAACCGAGTACCAGTTTGCCGGCGCTCTCTACTTTTGCCCAAGACTCATCCGTTGTCTGCCCCTCTCCCATCTCCGCGGCGGATGCAGTCGATGTTCCATCGTCCGTGCCCGTCAATCCAGCAGCGTCGTCGCCTCCACCGTTATTCCCACATCCAGCACAACCGATCACCATAAGCGCCGCCAACATAATTGCCCATATCTTTTTCATCGTACTCTCTCCTTCTTAAAACACTCAAAAGTCATATAAATCCCCTCCGCTGCCGCGCCGGAAAACACCGGGTGTGTGGAGGGGTGATACAATAATATTATAATACTAGATTAGCGAGATAAAGTAAAGAGGTAAAATCCTCTCTTGCGCCTTCTTTCTCCAAATTTTGTGTTTATCTTTTCTTTTTCAGAAACTCCTCATAACGATCACAGAGTTCCTGCGTCTCGCCAAATGCGATCTGTTTGCCATGGTCAAGCCAAAGAACTTTATTACACATGGAACGCACTTGTTCCAATAGATGAGAAACCAAAATGGTGGTCGCTCCTCCATGGATAATTTCCATCATTTTTTCTTCGCTTTTTTTGCGAAATGCACCGTCGCCCACAGAAAGGACTTCATCCAAAATTAAGATGTCCGGTTTTACAAGACAGGCGATGGAAAAAGCCAAACGGGACTTCATACCGGACGAAAGCTGTTTAAAGGGACGATCCTGGAATTCCTGTAGGCCAGAAAAATCAATAATTTCTTCATACTTTTCATTCATAAATTTGCGAGTATATCCCAACAAGGCTCCTCGTAAATACGTATTCTCACGGACGGTCAAGTCTCCGTCAAAGCCGCTTGCCAACTCCAGCAGCGCGGCAATGGTGCCGTTGACCTTGACCCATCCTTTGGTCGGAACCATAATCCCTGTGACCGCCTTGAGCAAGGTCGATTTTCCCGCTCCATTGCTCCCAATAATCCCCAGCATATCGCCGCGTTCCAAAGAAAATGATACTCCATCCACCGCCCAAAATTCCCGTACCTGATAGTTTCTTTTGATTCGTCGGAGTACATATTCCTTGACCCCAATATCCTTAAAGTCCCCTAAGATGTATCGGATGGAGACATCATGTGCTTCAATTATCATTGCGATGCCACCTCATACATAATACAAAAATTTGTAATTGTATTTTTTATAAATGAATCCGCCGATCAGCAATACTGCTAAGGCATAAAACGCACATAGCAAATGAAAGCTTGGCTCCGGAATGTCGTTATCAATCACAATCTTTCGGAAGTAACGGATGTATACGAAAATAGGATTCAAATAGAATAAATACCGAATGTGTAAAGCAAACGCCTCAATATTATAAAAAATCGCGGAAAAATACATGATGACCTGTGTGACCACCGTATAAAGATATTGAATGTCTTTAAAAATCATAAACAGGGCCGACAGAATAAGCCCCATTCCGATATTGAACACCACTAGGCAACCGATCGGATAGAGCAACAATAAAAAGGTCCAGCGAAATGGAATCCCATCAATTGCAACAAAGACAAAAAACACCACTAGTGTTAAACAGAAATTAATGAAAGAAGATACATTTTTCGACAACAAAAACATGTACTTTGGAACATTGATTTTTGAAAACACAGCGGAATTATCCATCAATGAGGACATCCCGCTGTTTGTTGCATCGGTAAAATAAGAGAACACCAACTGCCCGCAAAACAGGTAAATCGTATAGTGGGGCGTAGACCGCCCAAAGAACTGTGTAAAAACCAAGCTCATGACTAACAACATCAGCAGCGGGGATAGCACACTCCAAAACATCCCCAATACGGTGCGTTTGTATTTTTTCTTAAAGTCTCTTTTTACCAGCTCCTCAAAGAGAAACTGATATTTCCGCATTTTTTGTAACATGTTCTTTCACCTTATAGATTATGAAATATGCAAATGCTCTTTTAAACGCCGCCAAGTATAACGCATCCCGTGTTCTTTATAGCAGCGAATTCCTCCACGAATTTTTCTGGGAATGAACGTAATAAAACGGCCGATTTTATAAGAAACGGACGCATGAATATTTCGAATTTCTTGATCTGCGCTAGACCTTAAAGTCACCTCCCCTCCTTTCATGAGACTTAGTAATAATTGCTCATAGAATGGAGTATTCCTAGCATATTTCCAAAAATAGTGAGCCATTTCTCTATCTATGTTTTTCCATGGTTTGATACCTGCCGTAAAGTGTATAATATTAGGGCACTCTTTAATTCTATCATATCGCTCTTGAAAATGATCCAGTAGGCCATATCCTTCACCATTCCATTGATGATGCCATTGAAAGTTCCACGCATCGTCAATATAACAAATATTATTTCTGCAAACTATATTGATAATATCTTGGTCAGGACAAATTAATTCGTTTTTCATATCTACAAGTTTAAAGCATTTTTCTTTTATGTTATCTTTTATAAATCGATTTACATTAATTAGTAAGACCCCTGAATTGATATATTGATCTATTGGGACTTTTAAATCTCTTTCCACACGATCTCTAGTGCGAAAATTACTAAAATTATTTATTCCGCCAATTATTTTATTTCCTATATCATATTTATATAGCTCAGCAATGTCTTTTTGTACAACTAAATCACAATCAAGATAAAGCACTTTATCATACTGAGAAAAAATTTCAGGAATAAGCCATCTGTAGTACATTTCCTCACTATAATGTGCTCTTGAATATAAATCAGATTTTAAAACCATATTACTTACATTCACTAACTCAATATGAATGTTTTTACAAGTCATTGAGCAAAGACGTTCATGAAAATCGCAAGATATATTATCATGAAGTACATAAATAAAATATAAAAAACGATTAGATGCATGTTCCTTAATGGAACTGATTGCTGTAGCTAAATAAGGTGCATAACTTTCATTACAAGCAAAAACTATTGGAATAATATGGCTATCGGTTTCATTCAAAATAATTTTCTTATTAAACCGTTCATCTTTTGATTTGTTCTTGATAGATTCTCTTACAATTTTATTTCTCCCCAAAGGTGACATTTCAAAATACCGGATCCAATAATCCGCCATTGGTATGTCAAAAAACTTCCATGGTTTATCTTCTGAAGAAAAATGAATAATTTGAGCATCTTTTCTTATATCATCTAAACTGGTATAACTTGTATTGAAAGTTTTATTTAAACGTTCTAGAGTGTAATGATTTTGACTTCTAGTTAAATTAATATATAAAACATTGTACTTTAATGGCAATTGTTTAACATGCCCGCGAAATACATCGTTAAATACATTTTGATCCATCAGACTCGTATCTGTAGATTCTCTCTTTGTCTGAATCAATAACTCAGTTATGTTATCCTCGCGTATCTTTGCCAAATTTAATAACATAACTCCAGAATTAAAATAGTCTCTCCCTGATGCCGTTTCTATTAATGGTTTGTCAAAGAGAACCTGTGGGACATCTCGGACAACCCCTGCGTATACTTTGGAAACATCTTGTTCGAACAACTCCTCAAGATCAGATAAAACAATGATATCTCCATCTAAATAGATTACTTTATCGTAATTTCTGACGATTTGTGGAATATCAAACTTAAGTAGTGCAGCATTACTTGCGACTAAATAAATACTATTGGAGTCCTTGTGCAAAGAATCATATTTCCTCGCAGAAGCCAAAATAACTGTAACCTTTACTCGATCCCCATTAAAACGATCAAAAAGTTGAATATGCTCTTCCGTTAATTCTGAGGCTATAATAAAAATATCATAATATGTTACTTTCTGCTTGTTTTCTATAAGAGAAGTAATTGCAACTACTGTAGGCACCACATAGTTATCATCACAAATAAAGGCAATCGCAACTTTGTTCATAAAGTTAACCTCCAATAATAATCATCGAATTAATGCAAGATAAATTTGCTCATAAGCATTCGTTTCCGTTATAACGGTTGGATTATTAATTGAACAAACAACCCTATTCATACTGACTGCTTTTTGCAAGGCCAAAAATAATTTTTTTTCTCCGAGGTCAAACAGTATCCCGTTCTTCCCCTCCCGTACCGCTTCCGGCATTGCGCCCATTCGGGAAGCCACCACAAGACATCCCGCAGAGATTGCCTCACGGACCACAAAATTATACGTCTCATACCACAGGGAGGGTACAACAATACAATCGTGTGTTCGATAAACCTCCGGCATACGCTCGAACGAAACCGAACCGCAAAAATGAATCCTTTGATCGTTTCCGGCTAGCCGCTTTAATCGCCGTTCATAGAAAGCCGTACCTGTTCCATACAGATCCAATGTATAATCCCCGGTGAGACGTCGGAAAGCAGCAATAAGCACGTGAATCCCTTTTAATTCCGAAAAGGTGCCTACATACGCAAATGTTTTGACCTGATTGATCGGCCCACGGGAAAAAGAAAATTCAGGTGCAATCCCATGCGGAATGACGTATGGCACAATCTCGGGAAATTCCTGATGAACCACAGACGCCACAAATTCAGAGGGTACGGCAACAGCAGCAGCCTTTTGCAAAAGTTCATCTGCATATTTATAACGTTGAGAAAAATTTGGAATCGTGTTCGTTTTGCATGCAGCAGCACATCGCTGTCCCTGTTTACAGCCAGGGCAAAAATGTCCCTGCCGGTCTACCATTGTAGCATAGTGGCAAAGAATATTAAAGTCCGTCAACGTTACAATATAGGGAATACGGATCTCCATACACACCCGTAAAAACGCCGCCATCGGTTGCGGATAAGCGCAATGCACGATGTCCGGACAATCCTGCTTCAGAAAATGTGTGGCAAAAAGCCGCATAGATCGATCGTTTGGATCAATGCGTTTATAAAACAGCCCGTAGGGAGTCTTACGATAGCGAAACTCTACCACTTGAATTCCTTCAAAAAGGTAGGTTCGATATAAGATATCTCCTACTGAAGATGGGTACACTTTACAATCCTCCGTACCCAGAGTAAAAACCTTTACCCGATGCCCTTTTTCCTGCTGGGTCCGTGCCATATTGAATACAAAGCGTTCCGTTCCCCCTTGGCGAGATGGATAAAAATAATGGACCAAGTAATAAATAAAAAGGGGTTCGCCCTCTCGATTAGAAGCCGGCAATTCTTTATTTGGACAAGACGGGAAATACGGCACTTCCGTCTTTCCTTCCGCCCGGAACCGCTTTCGATCTATTACATATTTTTCCCAGATTTTTGCGGCCATCCCTCGGATGCCATAGTAATCAAACAAAGACTTTGCTTTTTTCAGCATCCTTCGGCCACTTCCTTTCTCGATATGGACAAATCCTAATTCATTCGAATCCTTCTAAAAGCAAAAAATCATTGAGATCTTTTCACTCTTCAAAATTATAACAGAGTTCAAGTCCCTGAACAATCGCCCGAGGACGTCCCCTCATATTCTCAAAGTTCTCCACATATATTTGGTAGCATAGGGCGGTTCAAGCGGAAAAACGGATCCTTTCCCAATCTTGAGCTTACAGTCTGAACATGCCCTAACTAAAACAGGGGGGCGTACCATGAAAGGCATCGTTGAAGAGCGCGCTGTAGAGCTCGGAGAATATATCTTAGAGAATAAAGCTACGGTTCGCAAAGCTGCCAAAAAATTTGGCGTCAGTAAAAGCACCGTACATAAAGATGTCGCGCAGCGTTTAAAATATGTCGATCCACAACTTTACCGAGAAGTGAAAAACGTGCTCGAGGTGAACAAAGCCCAACGGCATATCCGCGGCGGCATGGCAACTCGAATGAAATACAAAAAAAGCCCAACACCAACCCTGGCCAATCCAAATCGATAAGATCTCCAGTCTCTTCCCACGGTAAAAGCCGGAAATCGTTGCGAAAAATTCCATTGCATTTCCTTCTGTCCTCCTCTATAATGATAATAATTATTTTTATAATTTCGTTTCACAATGCTGAAACATAAAAAGGAGGACTTCAATGGTAGGAATGCACCCCGCATGGCTGGCCCTGACCGGTACAGGATTTACTTTTCTCTGTACGGCAGTCGGCGCAGCTATGGTTTTTTTGTTTCGCGGAGGCGTTAAAGCAAATCTTCAACGCATCTTTTTGGGATTTGCCGCTGGCGTCATGATTGCAGCCTCTGTATGGTCTCTCTTGATACCATCGATTGAAATGGCAGAAGAGCAAGGGACCATCGGATGGATTCCTGCGGCCGGCGGTTTTGTTTTAGGCGGCCTGTTTTTAATGGTTTTGGACCGAATTCTGCCACACTTACATCCTGGCAGCGACCAACCGGAGGGAATCTCCTCGTCACTGAAACGCACAACCATGTTGGTCTTTGCTGTAACCTTGCACAACATCCCGGAAGGGATGGCAGTTGGCCTTTCCTTTGCGCTTGTAGCGCAGGAGGGAACCCCGGTGACACTCGCCGGCGCTATGGCACTGGCCATTGGAATGGGCCTTCAGAACTTTCCGGAAGGCGCCGCAATCTCGCTGCCTTTGAAACAGGAAGGACTTTCCACCACCCGGTCATTTATATATGGCGCACTCTCCGGCATTGTTGAACCCATCGGCGGCCTTTTGGCTGTTTTGATTGCCGGTTCTGTTACTCCACTGATGCCGTGGTTTCTTTCTTTTGCCGCAGGCGCTATGATTTACGTTGTGGTCGAAGAGCTGATCCCTGAGGCACATTTGGGCGAACACTCTCACACGGGGACTATGGGCGTCATGTTGGGATTCTTGGTTATGATGATTTTAGACGTGGCGCTTGGATAACATAAAACAATCAGGAATGGGAGACGTTCTGTAAAAGAACGTCTCCTTTTTATTATCCAAATGTTTGCACCAAAGTATTCAGGAACGTCGTTGTAGTTGCTTGCACACGAAGAGCACTCACCTGGATTTCATCAAATACTGTATAAAACGGCAGCAGATTAATGCGGTTTTGCTGGATAAACCAGAAATAATAGATGAGCCCCAGTATAATCATGGCGATTATTCCATAAACATACCCGTAATTTCTCCAGCTTCCCTTTCCCGCCAAAAAACGCCGTTGCTTTTCTTCCTCTGTTCCAGTCGCCTGGAGAGCCGTCAACAGTTCCGGGACATATAAGATCGCTGCCGTAAAAAAGATATTTCCAATACGCTGAAACAAGAAGTGTTTCCATGTGAAGATAAAGAAGATTCCCGCATACATCGCTATGTTCACCAAAACCACATTGCGGGGATTTTTCTTGAGCAGAAGCTTTTGGAAAGCAATCATTAGAACCATGGCTAAAACCGGAATAAAACCGGTCATAAAGTCGCGCCCCTGCATAAAATAAAGATTCTGATCGGTCGCATAATACTGATAGACAAACTGCGTGACCAAATTAAAAATTTGCCAGGAAAAGACAAGCACCAATATAGTCATTCCACCATAGACTCCCAACGATATTCGGTTGATTGCAATCTGTGCCAAAAAATATACAGGGAGCATCAATAACAATGAATTGTGGAAGGTTGCTGCCAACAACACAAGCAACATATAGGGAACGATTCGCTTTTCTTTGATATAGTGAATAGCGAATAGAAAAATGGCGATTCCCAAGGACTGACGAATGTAGCTTAACGTGTTTCCAAAGAAATTGAACGCCACAAAGATAAACATGCCAATCCATGGCTTTGAACAATCCCGGTAAAGGACCCATGCCGTCAATCCAATCATGATGGTGGCAATCACTGCCATGTACACAAATACATTCCCGGTTACAAGGGAAATCAGAAAAGTTAACAGGCTGAATCCAAATTCTGTGAGATATGGATTGGCATCACTGACCAAAAAACTCCAACCGCCGCTTCGGACATTTTCAAAAAATGGGACATAGAACTGATAATAATCAATACCGACATTTGTAGCACGCAAAGCTGAAAAAACAATCAAAACGACCGAAGAAAGACATAGGAATAGGATTTCCTTTTTGCGGCTCGGTCTCCATTCCCCCAAGAATAATCCTAGGAGCAAAACAACAAAGACAACTATGGCATATGCCCACATATGAATCGCCCTCTTTCTCAATACTTTCGATGTTTGTTATCCTTGGCCCGACGACATATGTCAAAAAAAGGTGACATATGGAATCAAGTTGATACGGTTTTGCAAAAGGAACCAGACATAATACAATATTCCAAAGAAGATCGTTACCCCTACGCCATAGAAATAGTACTGCTTGTGCCAATTGGCGCGGCTCTGCATTCTACGGCGCTCCTTCAAACGCCGTTTTCGTTCTGCCTCGCTTTGGTGCCTTTTCGATTCCTCCTCTTTCCATACATCCGTCTCGACACATATGCTCTTCAAGATCTCTGGAATGAGAAAGACTGCACTGGCAAAAAAAATGTTTCCGATACGTTGAAAAATGTAGTGTTGACAGGTCAGTACAAACAATGCCCCTGTACATAAGGCTAAATGAATGAGCACTTTATTTTGTGAATTCCTCTGTAATAGAAGCTTCTTTGTCAGCAGCGCGGTAATCGTCATCAAAACGGGAATCAGCGCCGTCTGCCAACTGCGCCCCCGTAGAAAATACAGGCCCTCTTCCGTAGCATAAAACTGGTAAACAAATCGGGTGACAACCTGAAAGATTGGCCAAAATAGCAGCGACACCAGTAAAGTACCACCGGCATACAGGGTGATCGTCTTCCAATGAATGGGAAGTTGCGCCAAAAAGTAGAAGGGTAGCAATATTAGAATCGACTTGTGAAAAGTCGCCGCCAACAATACGATTCCCAGGTAGGGGAGCCACCGCTTCTCCTTCAGATATCGAATCGCAAACAGAAAAATAGCAATCGCAAACGACTGCCGGATAAAACTCATGGAATTGCCAAAAAAGTTGAAACTGACGAAGAGGAACATGCCCAGCCATGGGATTGCACAATCCCGATAAAGGACGATTGCCTCCAAGCCCACCAGGATGGCGGCTGCAACAGCCATAAACACATGTACATCCCCGGTAAACCGCGAAACCACATAGTTCAACAGGCTAAAACCAAACTCAATCCGATATTCATTCTCCGGCCCTGTCAGGAACTGCCAACCTCCCCGATGCATTTGCTCAAAATACGCCTGATACATCGGATAGTCGATCCCCACCGTTTCCCCACGCAGGGCTGCAAACAGGATCAACAGTATGGAGGCTCCTCCTAGAAAAAGGGCATCCTTTCGCCTGCTGGGTTTCCGCTCACAAAATAAAAGACCAGACGCGACAAGCGCCAGCAACAATCCATAATAGGGCTGCACGGGCAATCCCCCTCAAAAGTAGTGTTCTCTCCACAAGCGCTCCATGCATGGGAAGGGGCTATCGCGGGCACTCCCCGCTGTATCTGTGAAAATGGTTCTTCTTATTATAACACAGCAGCAAACATTTTTCAGAGATCTTCGCTTTTGTTCACAATTCCTTTAAATATGGTCAAAAACAGAATCTTGATGTCAAATAGAAAGGTCCAGTTCTCGATATAATAGATGTCACACTTGATTCGCTCTTCGATGGAGGTATCTCCTCTCCAGCCATTTACCTGTGCCCAGCCGGTAATTCCCGGCCGGACCAAGTGTTTCATCATATAGAGCGGGATCTCTTCGCGAAATTTTTCTACAAAGAAGGGACGCTCGGGTCGCGGTCCAACTAGGCTCATATCCCCTTTAAGGACATTCCAGAGCTGAGGCAACTCATCAATGCTATACTTACGCAGGAATGCGCCAAAGCCAGTGCGCCGGTTGTCCTTTCGTGTTCCCCAAGTCGTCATATCCGCATTGTTTTCCAGGCTCATCGAACGAAATTTATACATCGTGAATTCCTTTTTCCTCCGTCCGATGCGCGTCTGCTGATAGATCACGGGGCCGGGGGAAGAACATTTCACCCCAATCGCTACTACCAACAGAACAGGGGACAACAATACCAGCCCCACAAAGGATACCAAAATATCAAAGCTTCTCTTCAAAAATCCATTTACCAAATTATCGAGCGGTACACGGCGCAGATTGATTAATGGCAAACCCTCTACAACATCGATGTAAGGTCTGGTAGGCAGATACTTCGTATAAAATGGGAGTAAGCTCGACTTGACCCCCTCTTTTTCGCAGGTATCAATGATCTCCTCCAATGCAGGGAATTCATCGTAATCGAGGGAAATGACGACCTCATCAATCTCTTTTTCTTCCAACAAACTCGCTAAATCCTGAAAAGTTCCACGATAGGGAAGCGTTCGTCTGCCGGTGCTCTCTGGCTGGTTGCTCAAATAGCCGCAGACGTCATAACCCAAACTGCGGTTCAAAAGTATTTTATCGTAGAATTCACCCGAGGCCTCATTCCACCCCACAATCAATAACCGCTTGAGGTTATACCCCTTCTCGCGTAAACGCCGGAGAATCTTCCGAATCGCAAAGCGCTCCACAGAGCTGAAAAGGGTGTTAAAGGCCGCAAACAGGGCGATCACCATACGGGAAATATTCACTTCTTTCAAAAAAAAGACCAACACAAAAATGAATACGGTTCCCAGAACATTGGCCTGTACAATCTTCCCCACTTCGGATACCAAGCCCTTGCTGCGAAACGAATCGTGCAGACCGAAATATTGATAAATTAAAAAGTAAAAAGGGATTACCAGGACCATCAGGCGCAAATAGTAGAGGATTCCAATCCGGTCATGTCCCCCATCGAGTACATTGAAGCGGAATAGGAACGCCAGCACCATGGAAACCAAACAGATGCACACATCCAGAACGACCATGGTTATATTAAAAATTCGTTGGTTTTCCTTTAACATTTGCTTGTCCCTCTCCTTTCTGCGGGAAATCCCATGGGGTTGTGTTTATTGTACGGCATTGCGGACAAAATGGCAAGTTTCCCAAAGGAAATTCTGATTTGCCAATTTCCGTCACAGGCCATTCAAAAGTCATCAAAAAAGGCCCGGCGTTTAGCCGGGCCTCTCTAGCCTTGTCAATGGCAATTATGCGTGTGCTGCTCTGGCAGAAACTGCCTTTCTGTTTGCTGGGCAGATATTATATATGATTCCGTCTTTTGCCACCATCGAAATCGGAATTCTGGGCAAAAGCTTATGAAGAACTTCCACAAATCCGTTGACAGGGGCCTCCGCCATCCCTGTCACAATATGAGTCGCTCCTATTTGTTTTACAAACCCAACCGCCAATAATGCGGCATCATCGTGGAAATATACGGACATCTCTGCCTGTACATCGCGCGATGTCTGTCTCAGATACTCCAACTCCTCACAATCGGCATCAAATCCCGCCGAAGTCGGCTGTACACATAGCACATGCAAAGGAATCGACCGTTCTTCTGCGATTCGCTTTCCTGCTTTAATCAATCTGTCACAATCGCGCTGGCCTGTAACACAAACCAGAACCGCTCCTCTGTCGCTCACCATTTTACCTCCTTTCCGTCAATCTCATTGTGTACCTACCGGGGAAACCTGCCACTTACACGGGCTGTAAATCCCCGCCTATTTAAGTATAGTAAAAAATCCGCCAGTTATGGTAACGTTCAGTGTCCATTTCATGAATAAACTGTAAAGGATTCACCAAACAGCCGAATTCCCATCCAACTTGATCGCCACCCCATCCATCAACAGGATTCCAGACCTATTTTGGAATCAGTACTTTTCTTTCTATGTTTAGTGTATCACAATTTCTATAATAACTCCAGAAACATTCTTGTAATTTTTATGAATTTATTCTAATTTTCATTTATGATAAACACAAAAAAGCAGAGTTCCGGGGAAAATCCCTTTCGCTCTGCTTTTTGTGCCCCTAAGCGCTGACGGGGGCGCCTTATTCAAAAATAGTCAATGGATCGATCCATTTTCCCGACTTCTTGACTGCAAAATGCAGATGTGGATCGTCCGCACTCTCGCATGGAGTGGTACCAACTGTACCAATTTTCTGGCCTGCTTTTACCGTGTCCCCTGCCTTAACATCCATGGTTTCCAATCCGCAATAACAGCCGCCGATCTCACCATGCTCAATATATACCACATTGCCAAATAGATCGTCATGATATGCATTTTTAACGGTTCCATCCGCGATCGCCGTTACTTCGTCTCCCAGTTCTGCGGCAAAATCTACACCTGCATGTGCGCGCCAATCCTTCATCGTTTTGGAATAGATAAGATCTTCGATACTAAATTTTTGTACCACAGTATCTCCGACTGGATAGGAAAATGTCTCCGGGACCGTTGTCGTCTTGACAACCGGTTCCTCTGAGGAAACAGGCGCCTTCGAAGCTGGCGCTTGGCTACTTGGAGCGGCACTCGACGGCGTTGATGAGGACACCGCTGAACGACTGCTCTGTGGTACTTCTAGCACCCCGCTTACCGCCTCATTAGCCGGAAAGGCGGTTGTCTGGCTGCTGGATGGGACGTCCTCCTCCGGTGTTGCATAGTTAATGACGCTATCGTACGTCGTCCAGGCGGCCACACCGATGGCAATTAAACAGACGCCCAGAGCAATGTAAAAGCCTTTGGAAGACCCGCCGGATGAATGGTTCTTCTGATAATGGTTATTAGTCATTCGTTGCACCTCCGAGTCTATTTTTGCCACCTATTCCGGGGAATATGCGGTAAATGTAAAAATAGACGTTCCATCCCCATTCCAGAAAACACGAAAAAAGACCGAACCCTTTCGGATTCGGTCTTTCTTCTTAGCTTGAGGGGTATATTGAGGAGGGTAGAACATGTATCAAGTTCTGGTGCGGCTCCATTGCTTGATTACGAGTTTTATTATACTCACTTTACCTCTTTCAGTTGTTACGATGCTATGAATATTCTTTAAACTATTTCAGTAGATTTTTTGAACGATTTTCCGTGTGTTTTGCCAAAAATTGCTGGTTTCAAAAGAAATCTTCGGAAACTTTTGCAAACAAACGTTTACATTTTTCAATTGGTTGTGTTATAATATAGGAGATGAATCGATGGGTGAAATGAGGTTCATAAGAATCCGTTTCCACCTACTTTTATTTGAAATACTGTGCAGAGGATGGATTCTTTAATCCCTTCCCAGTGGATTGTCTATTTTTCCAAATCCTCTATAAAATCTTCTGCAAATGATTATAAGGAAGCTGCACCAGGAAAGTGAGGATGCAAACATGTTGACAGAAAGCCAAAAAAAAGTATACGATTACTTAAAGAGCCGTGCACAGGGGGGCCTTCCACCGACGGTACGGGAAATCTGCAAGGCAACTGGATTGAAGTCTACTTCCAGTGTTCATGCACATCTGAAAACATTGGAACGAGAAGGCTATATCAGCCGAGACGCCGGGCTTAACCGCGCCATTCACCTCGCGGGAGAACAACCCACCATGCAAGTTCCTGTAGTCGGCCGTGTGGCGGCTGGACAGCCGATTTTAGCTGTAGAGGAAGTGGAGGGGTACGTCCCCTTCTGCCCTCCCAACCAGAATGCCGATGAGTATTTTGCCTTGCGCGTCCGCGGGGAAAGTATGAAGTGTGCTGGAATTTTGGACGGGGATCTCGTAGTTGCGCGCAAAGTTTCTACTGCCGAAGACGGCGAGATGATTGTAGCGCTGATTGAAGATGAAGCTACCGTTAAGTATCTGTACCGGGAAGCAGACCGTATTCGCTTACAACCCGATAACCCCGACTATGAGCCCATTTATGCAACCGATGTGGCAGTAATCGGAAAAGTCGCCGCGGTCATTCGTTATTATAAATGAAGCGTACTTCCATTTTCATAAAGGAATCGAGAAAAGGCGCAGTTCCTGTGTGATAGAGGGGAACTGCGCCTTGTTTCATTTTTTAGGTCAATCCAGTTCATCCAATAAAACAGCCCGAACCGGAGAAGCTTC
>OIYU01000285.1_pt1 | contig 40613 bp, 31 predicted proteins | sample 1588321 | NCBI WGS metagenome assembly OIYU01 (sample SAMN03283258) | human gut metagenome | biome: human-associated habitat; material: feces | host: Homo sapiens | place: USA | collected 2013 | reverse complement strand
TCCGCAGAAAATGCAAATCGTGCGAAAACAGAATTCCTTTCCAATATGTCCCATGATATCCGGACACCAATGAATGCGATTGTGGGTCTGACAGCAATCGCAGGAGCAAATGTTGAGAGCCAGGACAGAGTCATTGAATGCCTCGGCAAGATCACAGAATCAAGCCGCCATCTGCTGGGGCTGATCAATGAAGTATTGGATATGGCACGTATTGAAAGTGGAAAAATGACACTGGCACAGGAAGATTTCAATCTGTCAGAGCTGGTAGATAATCTTATTACACTTACGAAACCGGTGCTTGATGAACATAAACATAATTTTGATATACACATCAATCATATTGAACATGAGGCTGTCTGTGGTGACAGCCTGAGGATTCAGCAGGTATTTGTGAATCTGATGAGTAATGCGATCAAGTATACACCGGATGGCGGGAATATTATTTTTTCCATAGAGGAAAAGCCAAATGGATTTTCAGAACTTGGATGCTATGAATTTACGATTGAGGATAATGGGATCGGTATGTCACCGGAATTCCAGAAAATCATGTTTGATCCTTTCAGCCGCGCGGATGACCACCGTACAACCAGAGTCCAGGGAACTGGTCTGGGAATGGCAATCAGCAGAAATATTGTGAACCTGATGAATGGCACTATTAAAGTGGACAGTACCTTGCACAAGGGAACTAAAATCACAGTAACAATTTATCTGGAGCTTCAGGAAAAAGAAAAAGAACAGGACAGAAATCTGATGAATCTGCCGGTCCTGGTTGTGGATGATGATAGGACATGCTGTGAAAGTACAGTTGCAACATTAAAGGAAATCGGTATTATGGGTGAATGGGTTCTTTCTGGCAGGGAAGCCGTTGAGTGCTGTTATGCACGGCATGAGTTGAAAGATGATTATTTTGCTGTTATTTTAGACTGGAAGATGCCAGATATGGATGGCATAGAAACAGCCAGACAGATCCGGAAACGGATAGGGAAAGAGATCACCATCATTGTACTGACATCTTATGAATTCAGCGAGATTGAAGAAGAAGCAAAGGCGGCGGGCATAGATGCTTTTATTGCAAAACCGCTGTTCCGTTCCCGGCTGACGGCTACACTGCGGCAGTTTACTTCAGGAAGAAAAGAAAAAACAGCAAGAAATTATTTGGAGGAATTGTCAGAATCAGACTACACAGGAAAAAAGATTCTGCTAGTTGAGGATAATGAGTTGAACAGAGAAATTGCTGGTGAAATTTTGCAGATGACAGGTACAAAAGTGGAAACGGCAGAAAATGGGAAAATTGCAGTTGAGAAAGTGGAAGCTTCTCCGAAAGGTTCGTATGATCTTATTTTTATGGATATCCAAATGCCTGTTATGAATGGTTATGAGGCAACAGCGGCAATCAGGAGTCTTCCGGGTGCAAAGGGAAAACTGCCTATTGTTGCCATGACTGCCAATGCTTTTGCAGAAGACGTACAGCTTGCCAAAAATACAGGTATGAATGGACATATCGCAAAACCTCTGGATATGAATAAGCTGAATGATGTCCTGAAAAACTGGCTGTAATTGATTCCTAAGTGTGTGGGAAAAATCCTGGAAAAGTAGAGAGAGATATAATAGCATCAATATTTTTGCATAATTTGAAAAGCTGTAATAGGATAATCGGCAAATCAGATGAAAATCTGAGATGGAATTATTAAATTAATGATTTTATCAGGAAAGAATGAGGAAAATACGAGTATGGAAAAGGCAAAACAATGTCTGATAGCAGTACTGTTAGGTGTATTTTTAACAACTACTGTTTTATCCGGCTGTGGACAGTCTAAAAAAGAAGTATCCCAAAAAGATAATCATCTTACCGTGTATCTATGGGAAAATCGTTTAATGAAAAATATTGCTCCATATATCCAGAAGCAGTTTCCAGATCAGGATATTGAGTTTATTACCGGTAACAATGATACCGATTTATACAGCTATTTTGAAGAACATGGGGAACTGCCGGATATCATAACGGTACGTCGATTTTCGGAGGCAGATGCACAGGATCTACAGCCGTATCTTATGGATTTTTGTTCATATGATGTTGTCTCTAAGTATTATTCCTATGCATTGCAGTATTATAAAAATTCAGAAGATGAGATTCAGTGGCTACCTATCTGCGGAATCCCGCAGACGCTCATTGCCAACAAGACATTGTTTGATCAGTATGGAATCAAGATTCCGAAAAATTATAAGGAATATGCACAGGCTTGCCAGCAATTTTATGATAATGGTATAAAACCTTATATACTTGATCTTGCAGAAGACTGGTCTACTCAAGAAGTGATTCAGGCAGGAGCAATTGGTGAGTTCACAAGTCTTGATGGAATCAAATGGAGAAGCTCAGCAGAAAGTTCGGCAGATAATATAAAGTTTGATGCTGCATTGTGGAAACGTATCCTTTCACAAACCAGTACGTTTTTAAAAGACTCACATTTTACGAAAGATGACATCAGCGTTGATATTACTACTGCAACAGAAACATTTCTTGAGGGAAAAGCAGCAATGTTTCATGGATATCCGGCACTTATACAGGAATTCCAGAAACAGATGGATGCAGAATTGATCCGTATTCCTTTTTTCTCACAGACTTCAGATGAGGCTTTTATAAATATGACTCCGTCCTTAAACATTGCATTTAACAAAGATTTAGAAAAAAATCCTGAGAAATTAGATATAGCACTAGATGTACTGGACTGTATGATTTCAGAAGAAGGGCAAAAGCGTATTGCGGATGGAAGTGGTGTGATCTCATTGAATACTGATGTTCCGACAATGATGAAAGATGTGTCTGGACTGGAAAAGGAAATTCAAGATAATTCTGTTTATATCAGATATTCCGCTCAAAAGTCTTTTGCAGCCAGCCTGAAAGTTGTTCATGGATTGCTGTCAGGAGAAATGGATGAAGAAAAGGCTTATGATACTTTGTGTAGTGTAATGAATAGTAAAGCTACAGGAGAAAAAACGACTGTGAATTTTGAGCATGAGTATTCTATTTCACTGAATGATAAAAATGGTCGTGATGCGGCATCATCTATACTAACTACGGTTAGAAATGAGAATAATATACAGTTAGCTCTGGCACCATACTATTATTTCACTTCTTCTATTTATGAAGGCGAATGTAGCAGTAATCGTGTTGCTCTAATGACAGCAAAGAATTCGGATACGCCATTATACCTTGCAAAGATAAATGGTAAACAGGTATATGAACTTGTGGGAAATTATCTTGCGGATTTTGATTCGGATTTTTATGTAACTAATAAATATGAATTACCGATAGCATCTGGTATGAAAATTATTGTTAAAGATAAAGAAAATGGATTCTCATTAAAAAGCATAGCAGTTAATGAGAAAAAAATAGATAAAGAGAAGGAGTATTCCATTCTGCTTACGGATATTACTATGTCCATTTTGAAAAAATTATATCCAGAATGTGAGATTACCCAACTTAAGGATACAACGTTATCAAGTGCATGGGCTGCAGCTATGTCAAAAGGGCAGCAGCCGTCAGCACCGGAAGACTATATAGAGGTTGAAAAATAAAAGTGCAGATAAGACAAAAGGTAATAAAAAGAAAGAGAATTGTGATACCAATGCTTATAATCCTGCTCATTTTTTCAAGCATATTATTTATGAAGCTTCTTTTGAACAGGATGAACAGGTATATTGATGAAAATGGAAAAAGCAGCATGGGAGCTGTTGTTGAACAGATACAGCAAACCTATGAGCTTCAGGTAAATGGATATTATAGCCAGTTACATTTAGTTGAAGATTATATTCTTAAGGAGAAAGAAGTATCGCCTGAAACAGATGCAAATCAAAACTTTTTTGAGGCATGGGAAAAAGAAGCTGGAAGCAGGCTAGTATTTCTTCAGGAAAATGGAAAAGCAATGACAGCAGATGGAACGAAGATGCGGATTGACATACCAGGTAAGCTTTTGCTGGCTTTAAGGAATGGCCATAATATTGCAAAGCTGGTTGCCTGGAATTATGAAGAAACACAAAGTGGAGGTTATCTGGTTGCAATTCCATGTCAGGAATATCATATGAATGGGGAAGCTTATACAGCAGTTGGAACCGTGTATGATCATTCAAAATTAGATTCCATGTTAAAACTGAAGAGCTATAATGAGAATGCATATCTCTTTCTGTTAGATGAGGAAGAAAATATTACCTATACGAACCAAAGTGAAGATAAATTTTTTCGAAATTATTCATTGTTGAAGCATTTAAAGGCAGACAAGGCTATAACAGAAAAAGAGGCTGCTTTGCTCCAAAAAAAGATGGATAAAAAAGAACAGGGAGTAGAGCTTCTTGGAAAAGATAAGCCTTTCTATCTGGGGTACTGTCCTATAGAAAGTAACAACTCCATGTTGATCTGTATTGTGAAAAAAAGTGTTGTTGATAATGTGATGAGAAATTACCAGAAAACAGTGCTTTTTACAACAATACTGATGGGAAGTTTTATCATTTTGCTCTTTGCCGGATTGTTTTACAGTATTTCAAAACTTAATATTGCAGACCAAAAAGCAGAATGTGAAAAAAGAAATAGTGAGCTTCAATTACAGGCAATGAAGGAAATGGAAGCGGCAAATAAAAAACTGAAAAAGGCAAAGAATATTGCAACAGAAGCTCTGCAGACAGCCGAAAATGCAAATAAGGCGAAAACAGATTTTCTGTCGAATATGTCGCATGATATTCGTACACCTATGAATGCAATCATTGGTATTACGTCACTGATCAGACATGATGCAGGTGATAAGGCGAAAGTAACAGAGTATGCAGATAAAATAGATACATCATCACAGCTTTTGTTAGGAATTATTAATGATGTTTTGGATATGAGCAAAATTGAAGCTGGGAAAACTGTTTTTAAATACACGGATTTTTCTATTCTGGATTTTATACAGGAAATTGATCATATGTTTAAGATACAGGCAGAAGAAAGAAATCAGACCCTTCAGTTTACAAAAGAAAACATCTTGCACGAGTGGGTGAATGGGGATCGGGTGCATCTGATGCAGATTTTCAGTAACTTGCTTTCTAATGCAGTGAAGTACACACAGAAGGGTGGAACAATTCAGTTTTTAGTAGAAGAATGTGAGTCAAATTCCTCCACCTATGCAAAGTATCGCTTCTTAGTCTGTGATAATGGTATGGGAATGTCGGCAGATTTCAAAGATACGATTTTTGATGCGTTTACCCGTGCAGAAGGTTCTCTTACAAACAAGATACAGGGAACCGGTCTTGGAATGGCTATCACCAAAAATCTGGTTGAGTCGATGGGCGGAACAATTGAAGTAGAAAGTGAACTGGGGCAGGGAAGTTGTTTTGAAGTTATTATGAATCTGAAAGTTGTAGAAAACCGATCAGTTTCTCTGGAGCCACAGGCAGAAAAAGAGGAGTTGGATGAAAATATCCTAAAAGGAATGCGATTCCTGTGTGCAGAAGATAATGAGCTGAATGCAGAAATTTTGATAGAACTATTAAAGATTGAGGGGGCAGAGTGTACTATCTGTGAAAATGGAGAAAGACTTCTTAATACATTTGAACAGTCTGCTCCAGGGGATTATGACATGATCTTAATGGATGTGCAGATGCCTGTCATGAACGGCTATGAGGCAACGAAAGCAATCCGCAGAAGTACACATAAACTGGCAAAGACGATTCCAATCGTTGCCATGACCGCCAATGCATTCTCAGAGGATATACAACATTCTTTGGCTGCCGGTATGGATGCACATATTTCAAAACCAGTGGAGATGAAGGTTTTAAAAAAGACAATAAGAAACATAAAATTTGGTGAGGGGGGGGTATCGAAACGCAGGTCACTGAATAGTAATAAATGGGTTTGATGCGACAGATGCTGTTGAACGGATGAATGAAGTGGATGCTGACAGGTATGATCTGATTTTCATGGATATTCAGATGCCTAAAATGGATGGTTATATGACAACCAGAGAAATTCGTACTCTAAAGAACAACAAGAAGGCCAATATTCCAATCGTTGCCATGACTGCAAATGTGTTGAAGAATTAAATAATTTGCATAAAGAAGAACATTTTCTCTTTTTATCTATAAGAAATAATGTTATAATGTGCTTGGAAAACAAAAAGATAAAATGGAAAGAGGCAAATTATGAACATTGAAGAAAAGTTAGAGATTCATGACTGTCCATTATGTGACGGTGGTGCGTTATTAGAAGAAGAAGGCGGCTGTGGTTATTATGTAATGTGTTTAGAATGTGGATGCCAGTCCGTAACGATTGACTTCCATTCTGAAGAAGAGCGTCTCGAAGCAGCGAAAAAGACTGTAGATTTATGGAATGCCGGTAAGGTAATTTCATGTAATCCGGGAGAATGATATAAAGTACAATATCATAAGAACGTAAAAGGCATAAGCCGCACCAAAAAAAATCTTGATAGTCTGGATACAGGCTATCAAGATTTTTTTATTTTATTCCCAGAGGGAAAGTTGTATCTTTACCTATGGCAATTTCAATTCTTATCTATACCAAAATTGAAGTATCTCATATTTCCATCGATTTGGTGCTAACACAGGATATTTTCCAAAATAAATTTTAACAGTCTGAGATTTACCTGGTTTGATATTTACTTTGACGTTTTTCTTCTTTACTGGTTTCATATCGTCCCACGCATCATCAAAAAACAGCGTTGTTTTAAGTTGTACTTTTGTAATAGTGCGTTGGCTTTTGTTTGTAAATTTTATTTTTACATAGCATTTACCGCTGTAGCGGTCATAAATTAACCCGGCTTTTTTAGATTTTAGCTGGTCATAGGTAGGGGCTGGGCTTTTTACAGTTATTCGGATGCTTTGTTTTTTGCCGTTGATAACAGCACTTATAGTTGCTTTTCCTGGCTTTTTTGGAATTAATTTCTGACCAGATACTTTTATGATTTTTTTATTGCTGGACTTAATTTTTTTAATACTTGGTTCTTTTCCGTGAACGGTTACAAAATCTCTCATGAAGTAGTGATAACCCATGAGCATTGTCCCCTTCTTTTTCTTTATAAAAGCAGTTGATTTTTTTACAGTAATATTAAGTTTTTTGACAATAGTTTTATACTGGATGGTTAGTATTGCCTTTCCTGCTTTCATCGCCTCTATTTCAATACCGATATCCATATTTGGATGATAGTTGGCAAAATCAATGTTATATTTATCAATAACTTTTAGTACGGAAGGATTAGAAGAAGTGGCAGATACTTTTGATGCAGGGATTTTTGAAAGGTCAGGATCGCTAATTGTAGCGACAATAATGTTTGTGTGTCCTGGATAAACATTTTTTAAATCAGCAAGGCTTTTCGTATTTAACCACATATTTAAAAAGTAAGAATCATCTGTCTGAGCATGAACCTGTGTTGGAATAACGAAACTCAGGCACAGAAGTAAAAGTGGGATAAGTAGAAAGATTCGCCGGATCCGAAAGGCAAAGTATAATTGGTTCTTTAATTTCTGTTCTCTTTTTTTGTTTAACATTTTCATTTCCTCCTTTTATGAAATATTTAGATGAGAGTAAAAACTTCATTGTTGTGGTCTTATAGCAAAGAAAGATGGATTATATAAGTGTTATAACTGCCCATACTCTTATCAGAGCAAACAGAATAGCCAGTACGCCAATTCCAAAAAACAACAAACTAAGAAAATGGCTTCCTCCACCTGTTATCTCTTTCAAGGTTTCTGTCACATCTGCTGGATTTTTTGGATTATAATATCCAGGACATTCTTTTCCAATAGGATATTGATCTGTAGAACTTCCCAAGCGGGTATGATATTCATATTGCTGCCCATTTACCGTATATTCGTAGACCGGAGTATAAGAGGTAACAGAAATCCTGCTTTCTGGACCTTGTTCGTTGGAATTGGTTTCTTCCCATTCATTTTTTTCGACTTTGATTACACGCAAAGTAGTACGTCCGGTGTAACGTTGCTGATATTCCTCATTTTTTTTCGTTGCATTGTCCCATAATTTTTTCCCAAACCAAATAAATAGCAATCCCAAAAGCAGTGGGATTACTGCTAATGTAAAAGAATAAATATAAAAATGTTTCATAATTTTCCTCCGTTTTGCATCATATACTCTGGAAATCAGTAAAAATAGTTGCCGTATGTAAATAGAGCGCTTTTAGAATACACTCTCGTTTAGATAATGCAGATTGTAAGAAGATGTATAGTTATAAATCATTTCATAGTAATTTGATAAAATAGTTCTTACACTTTTATTATATAAAAATTCACATAGAAAGATAGTGCCTTACAGTCACCATTTTGATTTAGAGTGTATTTAAATCCCCCACAAATTATAATGCACATCTTACAGAAAGCATTTTTTAAACACGATCTGGTGTTCTCTGTAAATAAATCTATAAGTTAACTTATAAATTAAATTTATGATTTGTGCCATAAATGAAGAAAATAGTGACTGTCGGATACTGGAAGAGATAAGTGCTTTTGTGATAAACTATATTTATTCAGGACTGTACGATTTTTATTCATCGCATGAGTTTGTGTTTGGATATAATAAGAGAAATAGAAAAGAATAGATACAGAAAATAATGAAAATAAATTGAAAATAGATATAGAAAAGGAATAGGTCATGGATAGGAAAAGCGTATTGGAAGTAGGAAAAGTGCTGTATCACTCGGGTCTTCCCTTTCGAGTGAGATTATTTAATATACTGGCTTCACTTGGATTCATCATCAGTCTGTGTAATGGAGTTCTTTCTTATTGGAATAATGGAGATAGGAAACTACTGTTAATAAATACAGGGATTGCCTTGCTATCTTTGTCGCTCCTTTTTTACGCATACCACAGTAAAAAATATCAAAGATGCTACTTTATAACAATCGTTGTGATTTTTATGTTTTTATTTCCAATTATGTTTTTTAAGAGTGGCGGGTATAAAGGTGGAATGCCATCTTTTTATATTTTTGGAATTTTATTTACTATTTTTATGCTGGAAGGCTGGTTAATGTTTTTTTGTGTATGGCTGGAACTGATAATCTATATATTCACGATTGGGATTGCCTATTATTATCCAGATACGGTAATCTGGTTTCAATCGGAAAAAGAGATTGTTGTGGATGTGCTGACGGGAGTTGTTGTATCGAGTGCTTCTCTTGGCGTTGCGATGTATCTACATTTTCGAATATATAAAAAGCAGCAGGTTTTTCTTACGCAGGCAAGGGAAGAAGCGATGGAAGCAAATCGCGCCAAGAGTACATTTCTTGCAAATATGAGTCATGAGATTCGAACGCCGATTAATGTGATGCTTGGAATGAATGAGATGATTTTACGGGAGTCTGAGTCAAGGGAAGTCGTTCAGTATGCAAAGAGTGTGGAAAAGGCGGGGAATTATCTGTTATCTCTTATTAATAATATATTGGACATTACGCGAATTGAATCGAAAAAGTTAGATATAATTGAGGAAAAGTTTTCATTAAGACAACTTGTACAGGAAGTCTGCCTGATTGGAGCAAAGCAGGCAGAAGCAAAAAATCTGGAGTTTGTAGTAGATGTAGAGGAAACTCTTCCGAAATATCTGGAAGGTGATGCATTGCATATCAAACAAGTTATCCTCAATTTAATTAATAATGCGGTAAAATATACAAAAAAAGGGAAGGTTTTTCTTGAAGTTTGTCAGGAGGAAAAGCAGATTTCTTTTTCTGTGAAGGATACAGGAATCGGGATTAAAAAAGAAGATATGGAAGCGCTTTTTGATATGTTTATGAGGGCAGATATCAAACGCCACAGAAATATTGAGGGAAGTGGACTGGGTCTTACAATAGCAAAAGAACTTTGTGAACAGATGGGAGGGCATATTCAGGCAGAAAGTATCTATGGAAAAGGAAGTAACTTTACAGTATATTTTCCATTAAAAGATGCAGGAACAGAGAAAATTGGACAGTGGAAAGTTGTGGAAGGGGAACCTGTGCAAGAAAAAAGGAAGAAGTTTTTTGCATCAGAAGCACAGATTTTACTGGTAGATGACAGTGAACAAAATATTCAGGTGATTACATCACTTTTGCGAAGAACAGGGGTGCAGTTAGATACGGCAGCCAGTGGTTTTGAATGTATCGAAAAAGTTAGAAATAAAAAATACCATTTGATTTTTCTTGATTATATGATGCCGGAAATGGATGGAATTGAGACATTTCACAGATTGAAAAAAGAGGTAAATGGGCAGAGTGTTCCGGTGATTGCACTTACAGCGGATGTGTCCACGGGAATTCACCAGCATTTTCTTTCAGAAGGATTTTCTGATTATTTGTCAAAACCGGTGATGTGGGAGAAGTTGGAAGAATTGCTGTTACAATGGCTTCCAGCTGCTCTGGTCTCAATGAAGAACGGTGCGGGAGAAGACTGGAACATAACGGAAAAACAACTTTTAGATTTGAAGCAAAAATTAAAAAAATGGGATATTGAACTTTCCGAAGGGCTTCATTTATTAGGTGGAAGTATTGTGCAATACAGAAAACTTTCCGAGCTCTTTGTAGAATATTATGAGCCAAATAGAAAAAAATTAGAGGAAAGTTTTGAGACAACGAGAAAAACACAGCAGGAAATAAAAATATTGACAGGACAGATTCATACATTAAAAAGTAATGCCCGCGCGATTGGAGCAATGTCACTTTATGAATTAGCCGCTTCACTTGAAATAAGAGGGAAAATGCAGGATGAAAGCTATATAGAAAAGGCGATTCCTCTTTTGTTTTTTGAGTGGGAAAGAGCGTTAGATGGGATGTTTTTTTTCTTAGAAAATACAAAAAAATTTGTTCTGGAATCAGAAAAGAAAGAAAAAGAGAATGGGAAACAGAAGGTATACGGTGAGCTGACAGAAGAAGTAAATCAGGAGAAGTTATATGAGGAAACATATGACAGGATTTTGGAGGCAATAGGAAAATATCAAGGGAAATATGCAGAAGAACAGCTGGAGAAATTGTTGTCTTTAGAAAAGAATCCAAAGAAAAAGAAGATTTTGGGACAGGTACAAAAATCGGTGCAGAATTTGGAGTTCGAACAGGCAGAATCACTTATGAAAGGTACTTACTGGACGAATAAAGTTACGACAGAATGGGAGGACAGAAATGGGCAAAAATAGCATATTAATTGTAGACGATGATTTAATCTTATTAAAAACAGCAGAAGAAATATTGTCGAGTATTTATACGGTCAGCGTAGCGAAAAGCGGAAAACAGGCAATTACATTACTAAAAAAGGGTGTTGTGCCAGATTTGATATTGTTAGATATCGCTATGCCGGAAATGGATGGGTATACGACTCTGGAAAAAATGAAATCTATTCCGAATTGTCAGGATATTCCTGTAATATTTCTCACTGGATTTGCGGAGTCAGATTATGAAGTAAAAGGGTTAAAGGCAGGAGCAGTAGACTATATTGTAAAACCTTTTGTAAAAGAGGTCCTGCTTGCCAGAGTCGAAATGCATCTTGAAAGAAGCGCAAAAGAAACAGGAAAGTCTTTTGCAGATGCAGCAATTGAAAAAAATCGTGGAGAAATACAAAAGAAGCTGACACCAATTGAATGGAAGATTGCGCTGGCAGTTGCACAGGGAATGGAAAACCGTGAGATTGCGGAACAGATGAATTATTCCTATGGATATGTGAAAAATGTGATTGCCCGTATCTTTTCCAAGTTAGAAATTGAACGGCGCAGAGAGCTTCGAAAGCTGCTTATCGGATAATTTGACCTTGACAGAAAAACATAAAGCTGTAGAATAGTAGGGGTGTGTTATAAAAAGAAAAATTACAGAATATAGTGGAGGAATATATGAAAAAAGATTCTGCAAAAGATATAAAGATTGCTTTTTTTGACGTAGATGGAACGTTAGTTGATATGGAAAAAAAGGTAATCACCCCTGCGATGATCGAGACATTAAAACACCTGAAAGAGAATGGAATTATTTTATGTATGGCAACAGGACGCGGCCCATATCTTGTTCCATCTTTTCCAGGAATTGATTTTGATGTCTTTTTATCTTATAATGCGTCTTATTGTTATACAAAGGATGAGGTTATTTTTTCAAATCCTATCCCAAAAGAAGATGTAAAGGCAATTGTTGAGAATGCATCGGAAATCCATCGCCCGGTGTTCCTTGCCGGAGTAGAAGGCGGCGGTGCAAACGGTTGTGATAAAGATTTGGCAGATTATTTTGCCATTGCAAAGAGTAAAGTAAATGTCCTTGATAACTTTGATTTTGAAAAACTCATGGATAAAAAAGTTTACCAGATGATGGTCGGCTGTTATAAAGAAGAATATGCAGACATTTTAAGAGATGTCGACGGTGCGAGAATTACTGCATGGTGGACAAGAGCGGCAGATATTACACCGGCAAATGGAAACAAAGGTGTCGGCGTAAGAAAAATTCTTGACTATTATCATTTAGATAAAGAGAATGCAATCGCCTTTGGTGATGGAACAAACGATATTGAAATGTTAGAAGCTGTAGGCACTGGTGTTGCAATGGGCAATGCAACCGATGATGTAAAAGCAGTTGCCGATGCAATCTGCGGACATGTTGCAGAAGATGGCATTTATCATTATTGCAAAGAACAGGGATTGATTTAGGAAATAGATAAATTTAATTAGGGATTACGTTAAAGATTACGATAAGGAGAACAGATGAATATAAAATTAGTAGCCGTAGATATGGATGGAACTTTGCTTAACAGTAAAAAAGAAATGCCGGAAGAATTTATTCCGTGGGTAAAAAGTCATCCAGAGATAAAGACAGTCATTGCCAGCGGAAGACAGTACTATACATTAGAAAGAGACTTTCTTCCAATCAGAGATAACCTTGCATTTATTGCAGAAAATGGAGGGCTTGTTTTCGAAAAAGGCGAGATTATTTTTAAAGATGAGATAGACAAGCAGGACGTGTTAAAATGTCTTGATATCATAGATAAAGTACCTTATGCAACACCTGTTATCTGCGGTGCGAAGTCTGCTTACATAACAAAAAAAGATGTGGATGAGGAAATCTACTATAATGTAGAAATGTACTACGAGAGAAGACAGATTGTAGAAGATTTAAGAAAAGTGGCAGACAATGATACAATCGTAAAGGTCGCTATCTATTTTAAGAAAGAAAAAGCTGAAGAATCCATGAAATATTTTGAAAATATCGGTGAGAAACTTACAGCCGTATTATCCGGAGCAAGCTGGATTGACATTGCCAACAAAACAGAAAGCAAGGGGAATGCAATCAAAGCTATATGTGAAAAGTACGGCATTGCACATACAGAAGCTATGGGATTTGGTGACTATTTAAATGATATGTCTCTGTTAGAAAGCTGCGGCGAAAGTTACTGTATGAAAAACGGACATCCTACCTTAAAAGCATTAGCAAAATATGTAACAGAGAAGACCAACGATGAAAATGGTGTAATGGAAGTGTTGAAAACACTTTAATTTTGCTAAATAAACAGACGAACCTGAAAGAAGCTGCATCCCGCAGATGTATCTCTCAATTTTGTGAGAAAAGTATCTTATAAAAGTTTCTCCTTGCAAATATTGATTTTGACTCAGTTGTAAAAAACACAAAGTCGCAAAATCAATATTTGCAAGGAGAAACTTTTAACGATACTATGTTCTCACAAAATTGAGATTACATCTGCGGGATGCAGCTTCTTTCAGGTTCTGTTTCTTTGGCTTTTCAAGAAAATTAAAGGTTTTCAGGGAGAACTCGAATATTGACTCAAGTATTGATTTATCAAAAAACTTATTGACATTTTAGTGAGTTAAAACTAACATAAAATAGAAGAAGAATAAATATGTTAGTATAAACACATAAAAGATAGGAATGCCTAACGCAGGCTGTTTTGGACTAACATAAATTTATTTGAAATAGAGGAAAGAAAGTTAAGAGGAGAGTTTGATTTATGTTTTTGGTAATAAAACAGATTAAAAAGTCTTTCGGTGTAGGTGACAGTCGGGTTGAGGTGCTAAAAGGGATTGATTTGGAGATTGAGAGGGGAGAGTTTTGTGTTCTTCTTGGACCTTCTGGTTCTGGAAAGTCTACGTTGTTAAATATTATTGGTGGAATTGATGGAGCGGATTCAGGCAGTATTACCATTGATGGAGAACGTATCGAAGATATGACAGAGAAGAAGCTGTCTTTATACCGAAGAAAGCATCTCGGATACATTTTTCAGATGTATAATCTGATTCCGAATCTTACAGTGCGGGAAAATATTGAAGTTGGTGCATATTTGAGTGACAAGCCGCTTGATGTGGATGAACTGTTACATACACTTGGTATTTATGAGCATCAGCGCAAATTGCCGAACCAGCTTTCTGGTGGACAGCAGCAGAGAACGGCAATCGGAAGAGCAATTGTGAAGAATCCAGATATTTTGCTTTGTGATGAGCCAACAGGAGCGTTAGATTATAATACATCAAAAGATATTTTACGCCTTATTGAGACGGTCAATCAAAAGTATGGCAATACAATCGTTATGGTTACTCATAATGATGCGATAAAAGATATGGCAGACAGAGTTGTCAAGTTAAGAGACGGTATGATTCGAAAGAATTATACGAATGAACAGAAAGTTCCGGCGATGGAACTGGAGTGGTAGGAGGAGCGAGATATGAAAAATCCTTTAAGAAAAAGGCTTCTTCGGGAACTACGGCAGGAAATGGGAAAGTATCTTGTTGTATTTATTTTGATGGTAGCAACGATTGGGTTTGTTTCCGGCTTTTTAGTAGCAGATGGAAGTATGCTGACTGCCTATGATAACAGTTTTGAAAAATATAATATAGAGGATGGAAACTTTGCCACAGAAGAAAAAGTTTATAAAAATCAGCAGGAAACAATAGAAGGCTATGGCGTAAAACTTTATGAGAATTTTTATGTAGAGAAAGCTCTTTCTAATGGAAGTACTCTTCGTATTTTTAAAAACAGGGAAGAGGTAAATAAAGTCTGTCTCATGAAGGGAAAAATGCCGAAAGAAATCGGAGAAATCGCCATTGACAGAATGTATGCAGATAATAATAAACTATCTGTTGGAGATACATTAAAAAGTGGAAAGAAGACATGGAAAATTACTGGTCTTGTTGCCTTGTCTGATTACAGTGCCTTGTTCCAGAATAATAATGATACAATGTTTGATGCGATAAAGTTCGGTGTGGGCATTGTCACAAAGGAAGAATTTTCTTCTTTTAATGAAAGCCAGCTTACCTATGATTACGCATGGAAATATAATAAAAAGCCAAAGAACGAAAAGGAGGAGAAGAAAAGGTCAGAAGATTTCATGGAAGATATCGGAAAAGATATCACGTTAGAGAGTTTTATTCCACAGTATGTTAATCAGGCGATTCATTTTACAGGAGATGATATGGGAAGTGATGAAGCAATGATCATTGTACTTCTCTATATTGTCATGGTGATTATGGCATTTGTATTTGGAATCACAACAAGTAATACGATTCGAAAGGAAGCCGGAGTCATCGGAACACTCCGTGCATCTGGTTATACGAAAAATGAATTGATAAGGCATTATATGTCCATGCCAGTTTTTGTAACTCTTATCGGAGCGGTTGTCGGAAATATTTTAGGTTATACCATCTTTAAAAATGTTTGTGCAGGAATGTACTATGGAAGTTATAGCCTGCCAACCTATGTCACAGTCTGGAATGCGAAAGCCTTTTTACTTACAACGGTTGTCCCAGTACTGATTATGCTTGTTGTCAATTACGGCATACTGCGCAGCAAGTTAAAGTTGCCGCCGCTTAAATTTTTACGAAGAGACTTAAGCAGGAAAAAGCAAAAAAGAGCATTGCGCTTAAGCTCGAGAATCAATATCTTTTCAAGATTCCGACTGCGTGTTATTTTCCAGAACTTTAGTAATTATATTGTATTGTTTGTCGGAATTGTTTTTGCAAATTTATTATTATTTTTTGGATTACTTTTGCCCTCTGTACTTGACCACTATCAGACAGACATTCAGAACAATATGTTGGCCAAATACCAGTACATGCTTTCTGTTCCGACCAGTGCAATGAGCGGCAATAAAATATCCAGTTTATTTTCTTTGCTGGAGTATTCGCTTGGAGCAAAAACAGAAAATGAAGATGCGGAAGAATTTTCTGCGTACTCGTTAAACACAACACCGAAAACCTTTAAGAGTGAAGAAGTCACTTTATATGGTGTGAAGTCCGATAGTAAATACGTTAAAATTAATTTAAAAGATGAAAAAGCAGATTTACAGGCAGATAGTAAGGTCACAGCCGATGCGTATATTTCTTCTGCCTATGCAGATAAATTTTCCTTGCAGCCGGGAGATATGATCACTTTAAAAGAAAAATACGAAAAAGATAAGTATACCTTCCGGGTAAAAGGTATTTATGAGTATAATGGAGGCCTTTGTATTTTTATGAACCAGAATCAGTTAAACCGTATATTTGACCTCGGCTCTGACTATTACAGCGGCTACTTCTCTGATACCAAAATAACCGACATCAGTAGTAAATATATCGGCTCCGTCATCGACTTAGATGCCTTAACAAAAATTTCCCGCCAATTAGATGTATCCATGGGAAATATGATGGGACTGATTAATGGATTTGCCATCGCCATATTTTTAGTACTTATTTACCTGCTCTCAAAAATTATCATCGAAAAAAATGCCCAGTCTATCTCTATGGTAAAAATACTTGGTTACAGCAATGGGGAAATCAGCAGACTTTACATCCTGTCAACATCACTCGTTGTCGTGCTGTGCCTGCTCTTAAGCTTTCCAGTTGAAACCATATTGATGAAAGGCATCTTCCGGGAGATGATGCTTCAGAGCTTATCTGGATGGATTGCCCTATACATTGACCCAAAGATTTATGTCAAAATGTTTGTAATCGGACTGGTAACTTATGCGGTAGTTGCATTGCTTGAGTATCGGAAGATTCAGAAAGTACCGATGGATGAGGCATTGAAAAATGTAGAATAAAAACTTTTGATTTGTAGAGTTGGCAAAGCAGACGCCGCTACAGAAAAGTGATGGTCGGATTGCTAGAAGAATTATGAAGAACCTCTAAAAGATTTATTGATTTTGTTCCGTTGTGCTAAACGCTCCATTTTGCATTTGCAGGAGGATATCTATAGAGAATTAGATATACCAGAAGAAATTACTGCTTACAAATGAAAAAGAAGCGTATTTGGTGGATTTAAAATAATGATTTTTCAAACACGCTCTAAGACAAAATGTTTTATTTATGAACAGCCTATTTGTCTAATCTTTTATTTTTTGAAATCAAGAATGAGTAAGATTGTAATGGGTAAAATAAGAATAGGGAAAGTAGGAGCAATTTACTTATACTTTGTTTATACAATACAAAGTATAAACACATAACCTCAATTAGTTGTTTCTAATAAATGTACAATACATAAAACTTACAATAGTTTTCTGATAAAAAATATCTTTTTTTGTAATTGTGTTAGCAATATTTCCGTGGTAGAATAGTATAAAAAGAGAAGGGGGATTATTAATGTATTCATTAGTAGATGCATCTCTAAACACACTGCATACTATCAAGTGGAATATCTGCAGTGACGAGAAGATGTCATTATTAGAAAAACTGGGGTTAGTACAGGGAGCAAAGGTAAGTGTGATTGCTTCCTATTTTGGAAATGTAATTGTATCGGTCAATGGAAAAAGAATCGCAATAGAAAAAGATACCGCAGAAAGGGTGAAGGTTTAAATTCTGAGTTGCCGCAGGCAAGGGAGACGCCCTCTGGCTGGAGAGGTGAAATTACAAATTTAATGCTAGAGCGTGTTTGCGTTCCCCAATCTTTTAACGGATTTATAGGATTGGAGTAAACAGAGCCAGCGAACCTTGTAATATATAAAAATGCGCCTTAGAGCAAGTTCAAATTGCGGTTGAGCAGTTTGAACGCAGTGATACGAAGCATTTTTATATATTACAAGGTTCGCTGGCTCGTTTGTACTTTAGTATTCATAGTGTAGAAAAAAATATGCATTTTCTAACAGAATATTTTTCTGAAAATAGGTATCAAACACAGAGATTGTGTATTATAATGGGATTTGGTAAAAGAGAAAATACATTTGATTGGAGGATTTATATGAAGAAAGTGCCAATAAAAGAATTGAGAGAAGATTTAAAAGAAGAACTCAAAGAGGAACTGGTTTCGGATTCAGAGATTCTTGATAAACAGACGATGGGAGAGGAAATGTATCATAAGTTAGAGATTCGCAGAGATGTGAAGGATTCGATTGTGGTTATCATTGCCTCGATTTTGTATGCGATAAACGTTAATGTTTTCGTTAATGCGGGAAATCTGCTTCCAGGTGGAGCAACTGGAATTTCCCTGCTGTTACAGCATATTTGCAGGACATTTTTACATATTAGTGTGCCATATTCATTATTCAGTATTCTTCTTAATGCGGTTCCGGCAACGATATGTTACCGGGTAGTTGGTAAAAAGTATACACTTCGTTCGGTTCTTTGTATTTTTGTAATGAGTATTGCCGTCGATATGATTCCATCTCATTTTATTACAGATGATTTATTATTAATTGCGATTTTTGGTGGAATTATTAATGGCGTTTTGATTGCACTGATTTTAAATAGCCATGCGACAAGCGGTGGAACGGATTTTATCAGTATGATCATTTCTAAGAAAAAGGGAATCAGTGTGTGGAATTATATTTTCATGGGAAATGTAGCTGTTCTTTTGATTGCAGGATGTATTTATGGTATGAATGTGGCATTATATTCTATTATTTTCCAGTATGCATCCACACAGATGATTAATATGATGTATAAACGATATGATAAAGATACTTTGTTTATTATTACGAAGAAGCCGGATGAAGTTTATAATATTATTCTGAAAAAGACAAACCACGATGCCACCTTATTTAAGGGGGTAGGCTGCTATAAGAACGAGGAAAAAGCGATGCTTTATAGTGTGGTGAATTCGGATGCGACGAGGGTGTTAGTTATGGATATTAAAAAGGAAGACCCAGATGCATTTATCAATTATTTTGGTTCGAAAGGAATTCGTGGAAAGTTCTATTATCAGGAAGAGGAATAAAAAATAAAAAATCATATATTTCCTATTGACATAGTAGGATACTTCTGGTATGATAAGCCCATGAAACAAAGAAACACAAAACAAAGAGAGGTGGCAGACATGAATTTAGTAACTTCAAAGAGAAAATTCATACATAAGGACGATCGAATGTGTATGTGCTGCTGTTGTTGTAAAGAGAATATTTAATTAGAAATTTAAAGATTAAAATATAAAGAGTACATAATATATGGAGGATAAAAAATGGCAAAGAAAACATATAAGGATAGAGATTTTAAATTTGAAACATTACAGTTACACGTTGGACAGGAAAGTGCAGATCCTGTAACAGATGCGAGAGCAGTACCTATTTACCAGACCTCTTCTTTCGTATTCCACAATTCACAGCATGCAGCAGACCGTTTCGGTTTAAAAGATGCAGGTAATATTTACGGAAGATTAACAAATCCTACAGTAGATATTTTCGAGCAGAGAGTTGCAGCTCTTGAAGGTGGCGTTGCAGCATTAGCAACAGCTTCTGGAGCAGCAGCAGTAACATACGCAATCCAGAACGTAGCTTTAGCAGGTGACCACATCGTAGCAGCTAAGAACATTTACGGTGGAACATATAACTTACTTGCTCATACATTAGTAGATTACGGTGTAGAGACAACATTCGTTGACCCTTTAAAACCAGAAGAATTCGAAGCAGCAATTAAGGAAAACACAAAGGCTTTATACATCGAAGCACTTGGTAATCCAAACTCTGAAGTAACAGATATCGAAGCAGTAGCAGAGATCGCTCACAAACATAACATTCCATTATTAATTGATAATACATTCGGAACACCTTACCTTTTAAGACCATTAGAGCATGGTGCAGATATCGTTATCCATTCTGCAACTAAGTTCATTGGCGGACATGGAACAAGTATCGGTGGTGTTATCGTAGACGGTGGTAAGTTTGACTGGAAAGCATCCGGTAAGTTCCCACAGCTCACAGAACCAAACCCAAGCTACCATGGAATCAGCTTCGTAGATGCAGCAGGACCTGCCGCATTTGTTACAAGAATTCGTGCGATTCTTTTAAGAGATACCGGAGCAACACTTTCTCCACTCCATGCATTCATTTTCTTACAGGGATTAGAAACACTTTCCTTACGTGTAGAGCGTCATGTAGAGAACGCACTGAAAGTTGTAGAATACTTAAAGAATCAGCCATTGGTGGAGAAGATTAATCATCCTTCTGTATCTGAAGATCCTGAACAGCAGAGATTATATAAGAAATACTTCCCTAACGGTGCAGGTTCTATCTTCACATTTGAAATCAAAGGTGATGCAGAGACAGCAAGAAAGTTCATCGACAATCTGGAATTATTCTCCTTGCTTGCTAACGTAGCTGACGTTAAATCTCTTGTAATCCATCCGGCATCTACAACTCATGCAGAGCTTAATGAGCAGGAACAGGCAGATCAGGGAATTAAACCAAACACAATCCGTTTATCTATCGGAACAGAGCATATCGACGATATCATTGAAGACTTAGATGAAGCTTTCAAAGCCGTAGCAGAATAATAGGGGGCGCTTATCATGGCAAAGGTTTATAAAGGAATTCAGGAATTGATTGGAAATACACCTTTAGTTGAGGCAGTAAATTTAGAGAAAAAGTTAGGATTAAAAGCAACATTATTATTAAAGCTTGAATATTTTAATCCAGCAGGAAGTGTAAAAGACCGTATCGCAAACGGAATGATCGAAGACGCAGAAAAGAAAGGTCTTTTAAAAGAAGGCGCAACGATCATCGAGCCTACTTCCGGTAACACAGGAATTGGTTTAGCAGCAATCGCAGCCGCAAAAGGTTACAAAGCTATCTTTACTATGCCAGAGACAATGAGTGTAGAAAGAAGAAATATTTTAAAGGCTTATGGAGCGGAAATCGTTCTGACTCCAGGAGAAAAGGGAATGTCCGGGGCTATCGCAAAGGCAGAGGAGCTTGCAAAAGAAATTCCAGGAAGCTTTATTCCAGGACAGTTTGTAAACCCAGCGAACCCTGCAACACATAAAGCAACAACCGGACCGGAAATCTGGAACGATACAGAAGGTAAAGTAGACATCTTCTTAGCAGGTGTTGGTACAGGTGGAACCGTTACAGGTATCGGAGAATATTTAAAAGAACAGAATCCAGATGTAAAAGTCATCGCAATCGAGCCAGCAACCTCTCCTGTATTATCACAGGGACATGGCGGTGCACATAAGATTCAGGGAATTGGTGCAGGATTTGTTCCAGATGTATTAAATACAAAGATTTATGATGAAGTTTTCCCAGTAGAGAATGAAAAAGCATTCGAATACGGAAAAGAACTTGCAAAAGCAGAGGGAATCATTACAGGTATTTCTTCAGGAGCAGCATTATATGCAGCCGTAGAAGTTGCCAAACGTCCGGAGAATGAAGGAAAGACGATTGTAGTGCTTCTTCCAGATAATGGAGACAGATATTACTCCACAGCGTTATTTCAGTAAATCCTGATTTGCGCAGCAAAGGAGACGCTCCCAAAGAGAGACAATACCCTATATTTGTGACTTTAGTCGCTGCAGGTTGAATATTCGCTTAAAACGCTCACATCCAACCTTTGCTCCGAGGCCACAAATATAGGGTATTGTCTCTCTTTGGGAGCTGTCTTTGGCAGTTGTCGCAAATTCAGAATTTATTTTTGGAGAATTTGAGGAAGGCTCCAGATGGTTATGGCATTCCGAGGAGTTAAAGTTCTGAAGACCTGACGCTTAAACCATTCGTAGAAAGCATTTTTCAATAGAATTTACTTTCCCGGATATTCTATATCTCCATTCTTCTTCCTCAAATCCTTCCAACTGATTTCCCAAGCTGCCAACGAGCAGAAGGATTAAAACCGCAGGAGGAGTTTGCTTCAGAGTTTCGTGAAGAATATAAAGATAAAGATCATTGTCCCTGTAAGAAAGCCTGTCGTTATCATGGAAATTGTAAGGAATGCGTGGTGATTCACAGGGCTCATCAGGAACATGTTCCAAACTGTATGCGGCCGATGTTGAATAGGAAGATTAAGATACTTTCTGAGTTAACGGAACATACTCTTGCTAATGAGATAGAACCTCCTAAAGAACATTTGAGAAAAGAGTTTCTCTAGAATGTGTTTGAAAAGTATTGTTTGCCAATCGCTTGATAAAAAAACTCAATTAGTGTATTTTAAAAGGAAAAGCAGTTGATGAAAGAGGGGGTTAAACAATGAAAGAGAAGAAATATGTTGCTGAGAAAATAGAGAATTTCCAGGCAGAGATTCCTGTAGAAGAATATATGAAAGAATGCGTGGATGTTGCAACATTCCTTGAATTTTGTAAAGAATGCTCGAACTATGGGAAACTATGGTGCTGCCCTCCGTATACATTTGATGTGGAAAAAGATTATTGGAACAAATATCGCAAAATTCAAATTATGGGGCGAAAATTATATCTGCCTAAAGAACTTACAAGCCAGTCCTATATTAAAAATGAACAATGGAAAGTAACAGAAGAGTTTCTTCTCCCTTATAAAGAAGAATTAGAACAGGAAATCTTAAAGTTAGAACAGGAATATCCTGGAAGTGTTTCTTTAAGTAGCGGAGCCTGTTTACATTGTAAAAATGCAGAATGTACACGTTTGTCTGGTAAACCTTGCCGTTTTCAGGATAAAATGCGTTATTCAATAGAATCATTGGGAGGCAATGTTGGCAAAACGGTAACGAAGTATCTTAAGCAGGAATTACAGTGGGTGGAAGAAGGAAAACTCCCAGAATATTTTATGCTGATTTATGGACTGCTAATTCCGTAAATTCTGGTTTGCCGCAGGCAAGGGAGACGCTACTGAGAAGAAATCTATAACCGGATTGCTGGAAGAATTTAGGGAAGAGCCAGTAAAAAAATCCCATTTTGTTCCGTTGTGCTAAACGTTCCATTTTGCCCAATAAAGCAGAAACTTCGGAAAAACGAATCCGAAGTTTCTATGGTCAAAATTCCACAGCACAAAGTCACAAAATAGGATTTTTTTTGCTGGCTCTTTTTCTCGTATTCTTAGTGCAATCCGGCAGATAGTATATACAGTGGCTGTACATTCAATTTAATTCCTCACGAATTTTTTGGGCAAGTACATCTCCACCGCAAATGATACTGCCACCGAAAAGGACAAAAATATCTGCCTGTGGGGTGTTATATTTTTCTGTAAGAGCAGAAGAAGTAAGTTCTTCTATATCCCTTTTTCCACAAAAATTTCCAAGCGTGTTGATTGCGTCTATTGTTTGTTGATTCATGTTTTTTATTCTCTGTTATGTTATTGCTGTGTGCTTTCCTGTAGCCAGTTTTGAACATCTTCTACTGCAATTTTTACTGCTTGTGCAATTTGTTCAATGGGCATTCCCATATCAGAAAGGCGAAGAACTGTTTCTTTTTTCTCTTCAAGTTTGCTGTTGTTAACCAAATTCTCTAAAGCTTTACACATATCTATTTCACGCTCCTTTTCTTCCATAGTTAATGACTGGTTTATGATTCTCTGCGAATTGACGATAGAGCCAATTGTTAATCCTAATTCAGCAGGTATGGATTTATCTTTGTATCGTTTATTAAAGTTGGTATAGTCCTCTTCATAAATGAGGCGTACCATATCAAATACGGTTTGAACATCATTATTTTGAAATTGAAAATGTTCACTGCTTCGTATTTGTAACAGGTTCATTTTATAATCAGATACCATAGGTTTTAAATCTTCGGTTACCTGAATCATATCTACCAAATTAGTTGGACCGTCCCATTTTTCTTCTCCATAGTATATACATAGACCAATTACAGGATGCAGTCGGTCTGTTTTTGTCAGTCCGGATAAAAATTCTTTAGTACAGTGTCCGGTTTCACTTTATTACGAATCGCCGTCACTGTCACCTTCCTTTCTTTATTATACTATAGGTATTGATATTTTGCTATGTAAACACATGTTACCATATAAAAGATAAAAAGTAAATATATTCCATAAAAAATATTATTATTTTTTGTCAAGCGATTTTTCTTATATTATTTTACCAAAAGTGTCATATAATCGACCATTTTGACAAAATGTATTGTAAATCGGAGAGAAAAATGATACGTTATTTTTAAATAAATGAAAAAATGTACGGAAGGTACTTACCAGAAGTATCAGGAGTACATTGCAGAGGAAAAGGAGGAAAATCTATGAAGAAACAACGAAAATATGGAAGTCTGTCCAGACTGTTGGCATTTGTCCTGTCGGTGACGATGCTTGCAGGTCTGTGTCCGCAGGGAGTCAGTTTCTTTGGAATGTCACTGACTTTGCCAAAGGTACAGGCAGCTCAACATACGCTCAGCAATCCAAGAATTGTAAAGGATTCTTCAATGGAAGCCGGGCAGAAGGTGACTTGGGACTGCGTGTACTTTGGAAGCTATCCGCAGACAGAAATTGTGGAAAGTGGCAGTGAGGAAGAAACTGCTTTAAAAGGAATGAATAGATATTATGTGACGAAGTATCAGTCAGTAAGTAGTAACGTTTTTGCGGCGATTGAGAATGCATCCTATGATGCGAATGGGGATGCAACCGTAGGGGGGACAAAGTACCGCCGGATGAAAGCAGGGGATGCAACATATTATTATACTAGCGGAAGGGATGATAATTATTATAATTGGAAAGACATTTCTACCTATCATTACTTTAAATATGAACCAATTAAATGGCGTGTCTTAAACAGGAAGGGTAACGATGCTTTGCTCCTTGCAGATGTTGCATTAGATGACCAGAAGTATAATACAAATAGGGCTGATGTAACATGGGAAACAAGCAGTATGCGAAGCTGGCTGAATGGTTATGGGGCATCTGTGAATCGGCCAAAGACAGACTACAGTAGAAAGAACTTTATCAATTCGGCCTTCACTTCTGCGCAGAGAAGTGCCATTAAGAAAACTAATGTTGTAAATGATGACAATATTTATTACGGAACAACAGGTGGAAAGAATACTTCCGATAAAGTATTCCTTCTCTCTAATTCAGAAGTCTTTAACACAGATACGGCAGCAGGTTACGGATTTGTAAGAGCCTACAGTACAAATGATGAAGCGAGAAGAAGCCGGTGCAGTACCTATGCGTATGCGATGGGTACATGGAGAATTACAAATACATCCTATAGAGGAAATATATGGTGGTGACTCCGCTCGCCGGGCGACGGTAGCATTCGTGCGGCCGGGGTGGATCATATTGGCTGGGTCTGCAGGGATGGCGGTAGTGTCTACAGTAATGCTGACGGTGTGCGGCCCGCTTTGCATTTGAATCTCTCATCCTCCAATCTCTATTCCTACGCCGGAACGGTATGCTCGGATGAGATGAAGTCTGGGGAGCGGCAGAAACAGACAAATTATAGCTGGGATGAAGCAAGTGGAACGCTGACGGTGACGGGAAGCTGCGATATGGAAGATTACTCCGCCTCTGCTCCTGCGCCATGGGCTGGATACCGGAATAAGATTAAGAAGGTAATTGTGGAGTCCGGGGTGACGGGGATTGGTTCTTATGCATTTGAGAATTGTAAGAATCTTTCTTCTGTGGAGATAGGGAATACGGTACAAAAGATAGGAGAGGGTGCATTTAGTAATTGCCTTACATTGAAGTCTGTGACGATACCGTCGAGTGTGGATACGATTGCGTACGGAGCATTTTGGTGGTGCCCGGATTTGGATACGGTTTATTTTGAGGGAAATGCCCCGGAGATGGGGGACGAGATTTTCCACAATATGTCTCTGACGGCGTATTATGTGGTGAATGATAAGACATGGACGAGTGCGAAACGTGGCAATTATGGTGGACATGTGACATGGAAGACATGGTACGGTAACCGGGAAGAAGGAAGTATTTATGTAGATCCGATGAATCTTGGAGAGATTTCCGTAAATAATAAAGGAAAAGGATATTCCTGGTATACGCTTACCGATGCGAAAGGCAGCCCGATTGCCGATACAGAAATAGAGTATACGATAGGAAGTACCTGCAAGACCACAAAGACAAATGCGCGTGGGGAGTTTGCAGTGGCCAGCCCAACAGTAACGAAGGATACGGAGTTTACTGTGAAGATAACGACAAAGGATGCAAGACCGCTGAAGAATGCCTCGCAGTCTTTCACTGTAAAGGTAACAACACTTTCTTATTCGAGTGAGTATACGCTTTCAAACTCCATTACCGGAGGTGGTACATTAACGACGCCGATTGCTGGTGGAGGCGGCGAGTCAGAAGTGGGAGGACGTTCCATTATAAAATACCAGACAGATGATGAGGGAACACATCTTACATTTCAGCAGGCAATGGATGGAACGTATAAAGGTTCTGTGGATAATTCAACAAAAGCGGTAACGGATAAGTTACTAACAGGTGTTTCCAGCTCCTGTATTCCGGCAGTAAAGGGAAGCAGCAATGCTTCTTATAAGAACAGTATAACGGGAGGAATGTATTTTGATAATTACGTTCCAAAAGACCCGGATCAGTCCTTGCAGATTACAGCGGCATTGCTGATGATGGGAAATGGTACAAATACTACTTCTATATGGAAAAAAGCGCTTGGAAATACCCTTTACAATATGACAGGCTCTAAGATTAATAACGTTGGTGTATCAACTTCAACAAGCTTGGGAAGCAGCGGAAAGCTGACCTGGGGAAATGGAAATCATTTATCTTCTCTTGTTTCGGCAGGAAGTAAAACAAACTATGCGAGCAGCATGGAGTTAAATGAAGAAAAGAAAACATTAAGTAGTTCGCAGAGCTTAAAAGCAGAGGATTCTCTGAATGTCCTTTCCTTAAAACCGATAGCAGCAAATGCGCTTTCCAGTAAAAAAAGTAATGCGGCAGGTCTTTCTATAACGCAGGATACTTCTGGGGGATATAGTGTTTCAAGTAACATGACAGACGGAAAGGAAAATGAGATTCTCTTGGGGAAAACTTCTAGTTCTGATGTGAGAAAGCTGACGCTTTCAAAAGAGTCTTCAAACACCCTTTTAGAAAATCAGAGCAATGCGAAGTTATTTGCAGATGGAACGATTTCCACATTGGGAACCGCGGATTTTGTCAATGGTGTAAAAGGGGTCTGGTCTTCCGATACACAGGGTACGATAAAGAATTCAAAAAAAATCGGAGCCGGTGTGCAGATTTCCGGTATTGCCATGGGATATCCAAAGGAAAAGCCAATATTGAGTGTGAATTGCTCTTTTTCCGGTAGTCAGGAAGTCAGCTACGATTATGCTTCTTATGCATGGAATCAGGGCAGGCAATATGTTTTATCTGAATCCGATATCAGTGATAAAAGTAATGAGATGGCAGAAAATAAAGTAAAAGATATCGTAAATAATGCGTTGATCGGTTCTGCCGCATCCGTAGGAAAATGTTTTGATTCTCTTATGGGAAGTCTGAAAGATACCGTAAATAAAGGGAAAGCCTATGTCAGTGGAAAGAGTGCCGAAATACAGGCAGGTATCACAGCAATCACAAACGATATTAAGAAATCAAGAGCAAGGTCTTTTGCAATCATGGCAGTAAATGAAGGGGAAGAAGAACAGTCTGCGGCAGCAACAATGGGTTCCTCCTATATGGTACAGCTTTATGATAAAGAGGAAAAGATTCTTGAAGATACCGAAGTAAAGAAACAGGCGGCAACACTTACTCTTGCTTATGATAATACGATGTTAAATGCAGCCGGTGTGGATGAAAATACACCAGTATACATTTACCAGTATGATGAAGAAAGAGGAATCTATGTCTGCCGGACAGATTCTGCACAGGATAAAGGGAAAAAAGAAGTTTCTGTACCGTTAGAGAAAAACGGAGAATATATTCTTGGCGTGGATGTGTCCGCACCAGAAGTATCGGATATGAATGTATCGAATACAACCGCTTCTCCTGTTTTTTCAGCAAAAGTAATTGACGGAAATGGTGTTAAAGATTTCGAGATGAAGCTTGACGATAAAGAAATCGTTAATGCCGCATCTTTTACACAGTATTATAACGAAAAGACAGGTAAGTTCACCTGTCCGTTAAAAGGACTGACTGCAGGAAAGCATACGGTGACAATCCACACAGAGGATACACTTGGAAATAAGACAGAAACACCGTATACTTATGAATTTACAGTTGATGATGAAGCACCGGAAATCGCAGAGGCAAATCTTTCTTCAGACGAATTATTCACAGAGGATTCCGTTTATGTAGAAGCAAAAGTAACAGATGATACTGCACTTGATAAAGTAAACTGTGTTTTAGAAGATGAAGAAGGGAATATCGACTACGAAGAAATGACAGAGTTAGATGATGGACTTTTTAATATTGGTTTATCTGACTTTAAAGACAGAGGAAAGTATAAAGTTTCTATCATGGCAGTCGATAAGGCTGGAAACAGCAATGTATATACATTGAAAAATGCTCTTAAAGTGTACAATGCACAAAAGAGTGGTTTAGACATCACATCTCTTACGATAAATAAAAATACAGGGAATATGGAAGTTTCTGTTGTAAACCATGATTTTGAAACGAGAAAAGGTACGCTTCTTATCGTAGGATATGATAAATCAGGTAAGATGGCTGGCACCGTATCAAAAGAACTGTCCATAGCGGAGAATGGAACAAAGAACGATTCCGAGAAATGCATGGAAAATGTTACAGATGTACAGGCATTTATCCTGTGCGATGGTAATACTATTGCAGACTGCTGTACTTATACACCAAACGGTCTGATAACAGAAGATATAAGTGCAAGTGAAGAATCGGTTATTCAGGGAGAAAATGGGCAGTATACCTTTGACCTTGTAAATAGTGATGCATTAGAAATCAAAGAAGGACAGTATTATACACTCACAGCAGTAAAGGGAACAAAAAACGCACAGTATGTACCAAACCTTACAGATACCGATACCATCTGCGGAGCAAAAGCACAACAGGCAATGAAAACACAGTCAGGTACAGCAGCGATAAACTTTGGAACGATAAACATTGCAAAGGAGAAAGAAGTAAGCTTTTATCTGATTGGAGCAGGTAAAGTACAATATATACAATCCTTTAGTGGAACAGGGGAAGAAATCTGCAAACACAAGAATGTTGTAATAGACCCACGCAAAGAGCCGACTTGTACAGAAACAGGATTGACAGAAGGAAGCCACTGTGGAGATTGTAATGCTGTACTTGTAGAACAGAAGGTGCTTCCGGTAGCAGGACATAAAGAGGTCATTGATCCAGCGGTTGCGCCGACAGAAACAACACCAGGCAAGACAGAAGGCAAACATTGTTCCGTATGTAATGCAATTCTTGTAGCACAAAAAGAAATCCCGCCAACAGGGAAAAAGCCAACAGATAATACAGGAAGTGACACAAATACCAGTACAGAAGATACAACAAAACCAGACGGAAAAGGAGATACGAAGCCAGCAGAGAATCCAAAACCATCACAAAAACCTACAACGAATCCGAAACCTTCTACGAAGCCAGCAGGAAATGCACTTTTAAAGATAGGCACACAGGTAACTGATAAAAAGACAGGCGCTGTTTATAAAGTAAATGGAATCCGGACAGTAGAATATAAAAAATCTTTAAAAAAGACAACTTCTATAGCGATTCCGTCCGTAGTAAACATAAAAGGAGTAAAATATCAGGTAACTTCTATTGCGCCAAAAGCATTTATGAATAATAAAAAGCTTAAAAAAGTGGTGATTCCGGCAACAATAAGAAGCATTGGAAAAAAGGCATTTGCCGGATGCAAAAACTTAAAGAAGATTACAGTAAAGACTCCATATCTTACAAAGAAATCTGTGGGAGCAAAAGCCTTTAAAGGAATCCATGCCAAGGCAGCAATAAAAGTGCCAAAGAAAAAGAAAAAAGCCTATACATCTCTTTTTAAAGCAAAAGGAGTAGGAAAAAAAGTAAAAATTAAGTAACAGGAACCTGTTTTTAATAGGAATGTATTTCTGATTTAAAAACATAAAATGCCTTATACAAAGTGAATCGTATAGGGCATTTTTATCCTCTTACAGCAAGAAGACTCCGACCTCTAAGGTGGGAGATGAATTGCGTCTGCTACCTACTTGATTTTGCAAGAGAATACTATACGATGATACGGGAACTGCCAACAGGAAAAGGTTTTGCGGATATTTGCCTGATACCACGAAAGATTCATATGGATAAACCAGCAGTGATTATTGAATTAAAGTGGGATAAGAGTGTATCGGGTGCGATTGCACAGATAAAGGAGAAAAAATATATAGATGCTTTATCAGAATATCAGGGGAATTTAATTCTGGCAGGAATTAATTATGATAAAAAAATAAAAAAGCACAGTTGTCTGGTAGAGAAGGTAGATTATAATAAGAACAGCCTAAATATACAGGACGAATTCTTGCGGTAGGGATAGGTTACGATAAACAGACAAAGGAACATAGTTGTAAAGTAGAGGTGCTAGAATGACAACAATTTTATGCTATGGAGATTCAAACACATACGGTTATAATCCGGTAAATGGTTTGCGTTATCCAAAAGATGTACGTTGGACAGGTGTATTACAAAAGCTGCTTGGTGAACAATATGCAGTCATAGAAGAAGGCTGTAATGGAAGAACAACAGTTTTTGAAGATATTGCCGAACCATGGAAAGCAGGACTTGGCTATTTAAAGCCTTGCCTAAATACACATAAACCAATTGATTTTGTGATCATGATGCTTGGAAGTAATGATTTAAAAAGAATGTTTCACGCATCAGCAAAAGAGATTGCAGATGGAGCGGAGCAGTTAGTAAGTATTATAAAAGAATTTACAAAAGAAAAACAAGGTTTCATGCCGAAGGTAATTCTGGTATCCCCGCCAGAGATTGGGGCAGATATTGCAACTTCAGAATTTGCCCGGTCATTTGATGAGGATGCAATTGAACGTTCAAAGGAGCTTCCAGTTTTCTACGAGAAAATCGCTAAAAAATATGATTGTATTTTCTTTAATGCGGCAAAAGTGATAGAATCATCGAAGGTGGATTCGCTACATTTGATGCCAGAGGCACATAAAAAGTTGGCAGAAGAACTCTATAAATGTATTATGGAAAATGAATAAAGAAAAGAGAAAGATAAACTTGCTTTCGAAATTGGCACTCGTCCCTTGACATGGCTAATAATATCTGTATAATAAAATTAGGCAGAATAAAGAGCCTCGAAAGAAGGGATAACATGTTTTTTTGGAAAATAGATGATGAGACCATACGATGCCTTATTAATAAGGAAGAGATAGGGCAGATGGGCTTTGATTTAAAGGAACTTGGTGAAGATAATGAGCAGATGGAAGAATTTTTGAATGCCGTTATCGCAGATTCTAAGAATTATATTGAATGGAATACAGAGAATGGGGTGCAGAATTATATTGCCAGAGCACTGCCATCCGAACAGTTCCTGATTACAATTAGCTGTACTTTTCAGGATGTAGCGATAGACAGGGATTTAGACCAGATTAAGAAGATGACCACAGCATTGAGAGAACGGATTTCTGATGACAGAATCGACAGTATCTACTCTATGACAGGGGAAGAGAAGGAGCGGGAGTTTGAATCTTTAGCAAGAGATCTTCATGATGTGTGTATGGGGAATACTAGTGAAAGTGAAAAGGATACAGAAGAAGCAGCAAAGGATGTGCAAAATACATCTTCAGAAGTATCTTACCAGCAATCGGCACCAACTAAGCCATCTGGTTCCACAATGACAGACAAAGAAAAAAAACAGCAGGCAGTAAGACCACATATTCCGGCACAGAAGCTTATATTTGATAATTTTCATAATCTGATGGATTTCTGTTCTCTTTTGAATAAAGATTATTTTATTCCATCAAGCCTTTATAAGAAAGCGGATAAGTATATTTTACTGGTAGAGTTTCCAGTAGAGATGGATAATTCTCAGATTATCACGTTCATGATAACAGCAGAAGAATATGGGGCAGAATGTTCAAATCAGAGATTAGAAGGGTATTATTTGTCAGAACATGCGAAGTTAATCATTAAAGAAAAAGCGGTGGAGACACTTTTTCGCATGAATTAAGTTTACATATAACCAAAATGAAAGAAGTATGATATACTAACAGGGAACTGGTTAAAAACTGGTTCCCTGTTTTTTATAATAGGTAATTATTCAGAGAAGAGAATATTTTTGAAAATTTATTTTAAAATTCACATGGCGAAGTAAGCATGTGTAAAAAATGTTAAAAATATAGTTTGGTAAACATGTTCTGAATAATTATTATAATTTTGCAGAATGCTTAAAAATAAAAGAAGGGATAGAATATATATATGGATTTATCAGATGTGAGAAAGAATATTGACCGTGTAGATGCAGAAATCCGCAAGCTTTTTGTGGAGCGTATGACATTAGCAGATCAGGTTGCCTGCATTAAGGCAGAGACAGAAGATAAGATTTACAAACCGGATAGAGAAGAGATTATCATTAAGAAGCAGACCGAGGGAATGAAGCCAGAATTAGTAAGAGAATATACTGCTCTTATCAAGCGAATTATGGAAGTAAGCCGTAAGTATCAATATGGCAGAACTTTAGAACTTCGTCAGTGCTTTCCGTTTGAATATAGTAAGATGCCGGCAGTCATTTTAAAACCGGCGATGGTAAAAGAGGAATTATACATCTGTGAAGATTTTTCAAAAGATAAGGTAATTACGGTGTCTTCTTATGAAGAGATTGGAAATTATATCAAAGAGGGCAAGGCAGATGCAGGAATTGGCATTATTGAGGAAGTGGGAATCGGTGTATCCGATGAACTTCATAATCTGCTTGCGGAGAAAGATTTATATATTACACACTGTAAAGTACAGGAAGATGGTGGTGTGCGCCGTAAAGTAGTAACATTTACAGACAAGCTGGTTGTTCTCCCATCCCATAACCGAGTAAAAGTAATGTTTGAATGTCCAAATCATAGCGGCAGTATCAGTAGTATTTTATCAATGATTTCTGATTATGGCGTGAACCTTACAGAGATTCATTCACGGCCATTCTGGAAAGATAATAGTTGGAATTATAAGTTCTTTGTAGAAATGAATGCCAATATTGATACGAAAGAGATTCGTGCATTAATCTACCAGCTTTCTCAGGAGACAGCATATTTAAAGATTCTTGGAAGCTATGCCTGTGAGGGAGACTTTTAGAGATGGAATTTTTAGAAGAAAAAATATTTGACCGTGAGCAGTATGATACTTATATCCGCCGGATTCATTATGATGACAGGGATGCAGTGATGTATGAGAAAATGCTTCATTTTCTATTTCCATATATTGTAGAAGAACGTGGAATAGAAGATAAAGAAGGACTTATGGAAGAGTATATCCATTGGAATGGACAATTAATTGAAAAATGTCTGTATCATCTGCCTCATGATATCCCGTACATAAATATCTGCCGGGCATATCAGTCGGTTGTATTTCTTTTCGCAGGAAATATAAAAGAGGGAATGGAGCAGCTAAGAAGGATTGGAACAGAGAATTTTCAGTATGATGGTAAGGCTCCAAAGTCAATTATGACGCAGGATGGTAAAGTATATAAGCCAGTTTCTAAACTATTCCTTCTATATAATTATGCAAAGGTTCTTAAGCAAAAAGGAATGCAAGGAGAGCTAGAGGCATTTCAAAAGGAATACCCATATGCATTTACTATTTATGGTGATGAAGAACATAGGGAACATGACTTGTTTTACAAAGAACAGATGGGACAATACAAGGATGTAATATTTTATCCGGTATATCAGAGAGTTTATAAAATTGGGCGAGGCCCGCAGGACTTTTTTGTTTATTATGACGCAGCAAAGTCTGTGCCTGTTTCACAGGTGCCTGAATAATCTTAAATTATCAATTATGGATTGATATGGGGATAATTAAAGGATAATAACTTATTCAGAGTTTAATAGGGAAGAATACTTATAATACTGAATGGTTAAAATAATATTTATGGAGGAAAAACAAATGAAAGAGTATTCATTGGGAACAAAATGTGTACAGGGAGGTTATACACCAGGCAACGGAGAACCGAGACAGATTCCAATTGTACAGAGTACAACATTTAAGTATGAGACAAGCGAGGCAATGGGTCGCTTATTTGACTTAGAGGAAGAAGGATACTTTTATTCCAGATTACAGAATCCAACGAATGATACGGTAGCAAGAAAGATTTGTGAATTAGAAGGAGGAAGTGCTGCAATGCTTACTTCTTCTGGACAGGCAGCCTCTTTTTATGCTGTATTCAACATTGCTTCCTGCGGTGACCATATTGTATCATCATCTTCTATTTACGGAGGAACATATAACCTTTTTGCAGTAACAATGAAACGAATGGGAATTGATTTTACCTTTGTTTCCCCAGAGTGTACAGAAGAAGAGCTAAATGCGGCATTTCAGCCAAATACGAAAGCTGTTTTTGGTGAGACAATCGCCAATCCGGCACTTACTGTATTAGATATTGAAAAGTTTGCAAAGGCAGCACATGCCCATGGCGTTCCATTAATTGTAGATAACACATTTGCAACACCAGTAAACTGCCGTCCATTTGAGTGGGGAGCGGATATCATCACACATTCCACTACAAAATATATGGATGGACATGGTGCAGGATTGGGCGGCTGTATCGTGGACAGTGGAAACTTTGACTGGACAAAATATCCAGATAAATATCCAGGACTCTGCACGCCAGATGACAGCTATCACGGTGTCATTTATACAGAACGTTTTGGTATCGGCGGGGCATATATTACAAAAGCGACTGCACAGCTTATGAGAGATTTTGGTTCCATGCAGTCTCCTCAGAATGCATTTATTTTAAATCTTGGCTTAGAAAGCCTTGAAGTGCGTATGAAACGTCATTGTGATAATGGATTGGCAGTGGCACAGTTTTTACAGCAGCATGAAAAGGTAACGTATGTTAATTACTGTGGTCTTGAGGGAGATAAATATCACGCATTAGCAGAAAAATACCTGCCAAATGGTTCCTGTGGTGTTGTAAGTTTTGGAGTAAAAGGCGGAAGAAAAGCGGCTGAGAACTTTATGAAACATTTAAAGATTGCCGCAATCGAGACACATGTTGCAGATGCAAGAACCTGCTGTCTCCATCCGGCAAGCGCAACACATCGCCAGATGAATGATGAAGAGTTAGAAGCTTGTGGAGTAAAACCAGATTTAATCCGCTACTCCTGTGGCTTAGAGAATGCAGAAGACTTGATTGCAGATCTTGCACAGGCTTTAGATCAGATTTAATGTTGATAACGCTGTTATAGCGAATAAGATGAAATAAAATTCAAGTAATCCATTCAAAATCAGAAAGCAAAGAGAGAATAGAACCTATACTGTGGTCTGGGAGTAAATGTTGGATGTGAGTGTTTAAGCGAACATTCAGCATGCCGCGACGAAAGTCACAGATATAGGTTCTATTCTCTCTTTGGTTTCATTGGCTTTTTTATAGTTGCATGATATGTGTGGTATTAATTGGAATCAGAAAAAACAAAGAAGTCTCATTTTGTACACATTTTCATTGTATAATACATTTTGTAACAAGTTGTTAACAAATAATATATATTTGCTCAACATTTATTACGAGAGGAGTTTACAATTGAAACATAAAAAGACACTACTTACATTTTTGATGCTGTGTGGGCTGTTTATTTTAAGTAAACCAGTATCTGCAGCAAAAGTTCCAGTCATTAAAGCTGGAAAGTCTACGAACTTAAAAGGAACCATTATCAATGTCAAGTATAGCGGAGCGGCTGTGACGATGGCGAATAAGTCCGCGACACCATCTATTAAGATTGGTTCTGAGATTTATGTACCATGCAAGACACTTTTTGCTGATAATGGAATTCATGCTTCTTATACAGCAAATGGTAACACTGTTACAGTAAAGAATGGAAAGCGCAAAGTTATTTTTTATGCAAATAAGAAATATGCAAAAGTCAATGGCAAGAAGATGACCTTAAAAGCTGCACCGTATTTTGTTACATATAAGAAAAGTAATATAAGAGATTTACTTGTTCCTGCAAAGCAGGCAGCAGCGTTCTTAGGTTTAAAATATACTTACAGCAGCCGTGCTAAGCTTGTGACTCTTGGGGTACGTAGTGGAATTGAGACTTATGCAACACAGGTGAGCAAAGTAGCAAAGACAAGATTTATCAATAAGATGGGGCCGCTTGCAAGAGCAAACTATAAACGTACAGGCATCCTTGCCTCTGTAACAATGGCACAGGCGATTTTGGAAAGTGGCTGGGGACAATCAACATTAGCAGAGAACGGAAATAATCTTTTTGGAATGAAAATCAGTTTGTCTGGTAATAATTGGTCTGGCTCCGCCTGGGATGGTGTAAACTATTATGCAAAGCGCACTTATGAATACGGAAGCAGAGGCAGATATTCTATCACAGCAAAGTTCCGTAAATATTCCTGTGCAGAAGATTCTATCGAAGATCATTCAGCATACCTGTTAGGAGCGAAGAACGGAAGCAGGAAGAGATATGCAGGACTTACAAAGACAAAAAGTTATAAAAAGCAGCTTCAGATTATTAAAAAGGGTGGCTATGCAACATCTGGTTCTTATGTGAATGACTTGTGCAGGGTAATCCGTACATATAATCTTACAAAATGGGATAAATAAAACACAGATGCAAATGAGAATGTCATATATTATTTTATGAATGGATTTTTGTTGTTACGAAAATATCTATAAAGACAGTATTTGACCCTATAGGCAAAGTGTATTATAGTAAAAGCAGGTTTTGGCCTGCTTTTTGTTTTTTGATAAGGAGGAAGACATTATGGAAAGAATGTTAGAAGGAATGGTTATTTTTGTAGCCAAAATACATAATTATATTTTGTCGCTAAATGATGCTTACGAGAAAAACTTTACAGACAAGCAGCTCCACTTTCTCGTAATAGGAATTTTGGGAATGCTTATTTTGATGGTGATTTATCCATTGTTTAAGCTGTTGAGTGAGAATCATATTCTGGTGATTGCATTTATCTATGTATTTACAGTAATCGTAGTTATTACTTTTGCTATTGAAATCGGTCAGAAGATTTCCGATAGCGGAACGATGGATTTTGCGGATATCGTATTTGGAATTGCAGGATTTTTGCTGATGTTTGTGATTTTTGCTGTTATAAGACAAATTTTTCTGGCAATTATCAATTTGTTCCGAAAAATAGGAAAACATTAGAGCGTGTTTGAAAAGTATTTGTAAAAGGTCTTTTTAATATACTCTACAGGAAGGGTATAGAGTGATAATAACTAGATATAAGAAGTAAAAAAGAAATCTGTCACAGGATATATTATCGAGTCGTGGATAGATTTCTTTTTTTGATTTTGTTTTGAAAAAATGTTTAAAAATGAGAACAAAATAGCTTTTATTTTTTTGTTGTTCATACTTTTTCCGAAATTTTTTCATAGATTTTTCAGAAAATTAGTGTATGATATAGAAGAAAAGGAAAATAAGCAAGAATGAGGGAGGCTTTTTCATGGATAAATTAAAAATCATGGTCGTAGATGACGAGAGCAGAATGAGAAAACTGGTAAAAGATTTCCTTAAGAAAAAGGATTTTGAAGTCATAGAAGCCGCAGATGGCGAGGAGGCTCTTGATATTTTCTTTAAAGATAAAAGTATCAGTTTAATTATTTGTGACGTTATGATGCCGAAGATTAATGGATTTGATGTTGTAAAAGAGATTCGTCAGTACTCACAGGTGCCGATTATTATGCTGACGGCAAAAGGTGAGGAGAGTGACGAGTTGAACGGCTTTGATCTTGGAGTAGATGAGTATATATCGAAACCATTTAGTCCAAAGATTCTTGTAGCCAGAGTAGAGGCAATTTTAAGAAGGAGTAATAATCTTTCTACCGGAGAAGTTCTTAAAGCCGGTGGTATTGAACTTGACATCGCCGCGCATGAAGTAAGGATTGACGGAAAAGAGATTACGTTAAGTTTCAAGGAGTTTGAACTTCTGAATTATTTTGTAGTAAACCAGGGGGTAGCACTTTCAAGAGAAAAGATTCTTAATAATGTATGGAATTATGATTATTTTGGAGATGCCAGAACAATTGATACTCATGTTAAAAAGCTTCGAAGCAAGTTGGGAGAAAAAGGCGAGTACATCAAGACAATCTGGGGAATGGGTTATAAATTCGAAGTAGATTGATTAGGAGCATAGCATGAGAAATTCAATACGATTTAAGATGACCTCTATCTTAATTTTAATTGTCGGATGGGTGATTGTATTTACATGGTTCCTGAATAATACATTTTCTGAGAAATATTATGTGTCTTCTGAAAAGGCATCGATAGTAAAGACATTTGATAAAGTTAAGAATATTTTAAAAAATGAAGAAAATCAGGATACCATTGATGAGGAAATGGAACAGATATCCAATAAGACAAACATCAAGATGATGATTGCACAGTCAAGTAATTATTATTACAGCCAGAATGTAATATTTAGTAATCTGATAGACGGAAGTAAGACCTACGAAGAGATTCTTGGTTATTTAGATCAGATTCGGAGTCAGGTTATACTTGGTAATGATAAAGGAAACTTTAAAAGTAATTCTGGAAGAAGTATTTTCCCGTGGGAAAACAGTGCAGAGAATAATATGTCCACATTAATAAATAAGGGATATTTTGTCACACAGTTAAAAGATCAGGCAAGTGGGCAGAACGGTATTTATCTATTCGGATTTACAGATAATGATTATCTGATTGCCATGAGAGTGTCTATTGAGGGAATAAAGGCAAGCGCCGACATCAGCAGTCGGTTTATGGCATATATTGGAATGATAGGTATCATACTTGGAAGTTTAGTTATCTTTATCTTTTCATCAAATTTTACAAGGCCAATTAAAAATATGGCAGCGGTAGCAAACCGCATGGCGAATCTTGATTTTGATGCAAAAGTTACTGTCACACAGGATGATGAACTTGGCGAACTTGGGTATTCGATGAACCAGTTATCGGAAAAGCTGGAATCAACGATAGCTGATTTAAAGGCGGCGAACCTGGAGCTTAAGAAAGATATCGAGAAGAAGGAAAAGATTGACGATATGCGAAAAGAATTTCTCTCCCATGTTAGTCATGAATTAAAAACTCCAATCGCCTTGATTCAAGGCTATGCAGAAGGCCTTAAGGAAAATATCACAGATGATGAAGAAAGTAAAGACTTTTACTGTGAAGTTATCGCAGACGAAGCGAAGAAAATGAATGCAATGGTAAAAAAACTTCTCACACTTAACCAGATTGAGTTTGGAAATAATCAGCTTAGTATGCAGCGATTTGATGTATGCCAGATGATTCAGAATAAAATCAATTCTTCACAGATACTCTTTAAAAAGAAAAACACTACAGTTATATTTGAAGAAGAAGCACCGGTTTATGTATGGGCAGATGAACTGATGATAGAAGAAGTATTCAGTAATTATTTGTCGAATGCTTTAAATCATGTTTATGAAAATGGTACGATTCGTATCTGGTTTGAACGTATGGACAGCAACCTTCGCATTCATGTTTATAACGATGGTAAATGTATCCCGGAAGAAGAACTTAATAAATTATGGATTAAGTTTTATAAAGTAGATAAGGCACGAACCAGAGAGTACGGTGGTAACGGTATCGGACTTTCTATTGTAGCGGCAACGATGAAAGCACATGGAAAGGATTTTGGTGTGGCGAATAAAGAGAATGGAGTAGATTTTTACTTTGACCTTGATGCAAAGATTAAGTCTTAAATTCTGAGTTGCCGCAGGCAAAATAGACGCTCACAGTAAATAAAACCTATATTTGTGACTTTAGTCGCTGCGGTTTGAATACTCGCTTATACACGCTCGTATCCAAACCTTGCTCCGAGGCCACAAATATAGGTTCTTTTATTTACTGTGAGCTGTCTTTGGCTGCTGAAGTAAAGTCAGAATTTATTTTGGGGAGATTTGAGGGGCATCAGGACTTCGTCTGTTCCGTCTGGCTCGCCAGCTCGGCAAATCAGGATTTTTGTTCATGGAATTTTAAATGTAAAATGATAAAAAAATAACAAATTTAACAAGAGGTAATCTATCATGGGTTATAAAAATACAAAAAAAGTACAATATCTAGTGCTTGTTGATAAAATAAAAAAATCTTCAAAAAATGCTTGACGCAACTCTACTGTTATGATAATATAATATGCGTTGCACATGAGAAACTCATTTTTAAAAGAAAAATGACAAGAATCTTAAAAGAAAATGAAAAAACTTCTTGACAGATTAAAAATCATGTGATAATATATAAAAGTTCGCATCGCAAAAAGCAAAAATCTTCGAAAGAAGATGAAAAAAGTTTTTTAAAAAAGTTCTTGACAAGAATAAAGTGATGTGATAAAATATAAAAGCTTTCACAAGAGAAAGCTAAAAACCTTGATAACTGAATAACAAAACAACCTTGAACGTTAATTCAAATTTCATT
>OIYU01000274.1_pt1 | contig 41221 bp, 42 predicted proteins | sample 1588321 | NCBI WGS metagenome assembly OIYU01 (sample SAMN03283258) | human gut metagenome | biome: human-associated habitat; material: feces | host: Homo sapiens | place: USA | collected 2013 | reverse complement strand
GGTCGTGGCGCAGGGCCTGGGTGGTGTGCTGGGCCACCCAGGCGGCCATGCGGTTTGCCACAATGTTGGTCACCAGGGCCATGACAGCGGCCAGAATCATGGCGCCGCCCCAGAGGAGGATCAGCCCCATGTCCCGCAGGGGGACGATGTCGTCCACCAGGTAGGAGAGAATCCAGGGCAGCAGCAGTTCCATGACCGCCCCCACAAATTTAATGAAGATTCCCAGGCTCATCCTGGGGATGAACGGCTTGATATAGTGCAGGACGATTTTCATGGGCGTTCCCCTCCGCAATAGTTCCCGGTCCAGCAGCGCCAGGACATTTCAAGCATTTTCTCTATAGAAGTAGCATAGCACAAATTAGTTGAATATGCAACTATAAGAAGGGGCTTTTTCTAAAGAAAAAATCCCCGAAGGGCTGGCGCTTCCGCCGGTTTTGTGATAGGATGGATGCAAAACTGCGGGAGAGGAGGGCGGAACCGCATGGTCACATCCGTCATAGAAGCCACGCTGCCCTGCGGGCCGGAGGATGTGTGGCAAATGGTCACCGATCTGCGGCACACCGCTTGGCGTTCGGATTTGAGCCGGGTGGAGGAACGGGGCCCCAGGTCGTTTGTGGAGTACACCCGGGAGGGCTTCCCCACCCAGTTCACCGTCACCTGCGCAGAGCCCTTCCAGCGCTGGGAGTTCGATCTGGAAAACGCCAACCTGCGGGGGCACTGGGTAGGCACCTTCACCGGGACCGCCGGGGGGACGGCCCTTTGCTTTACGGAGACGGTGGAAGTCAAACGCTGGTGGATGGGCCCCCTTGTGAGAGGCTATCTCAAGCGCCAGCAGGCCCGGTATGTGGAGGACCTGCGCCGGGCCCTGGAAAAGCAGGCATAGAAAACGGGACCGGCGGGCCAAGGCCCGGCGGTCCCGTTTCGTCTTTTATCAGGCCTGGAAGCTGGCGGCGTACAGCTTGGCGTACACCCCGCCCTTGGCCATCAGGCTTTGGTGGGTGCCCTCCTCGCAGACGCCGGTCTCGTCCAGGACCAGGATGCGCCCGGCCCCCTGGATGGTGGAGAGCCGGTGGGCGATGACCAGGGTGGTCCGGTGGCGGGCCAGGTCCTCCAGAGAGCGCTGCACCACCCGCTCGCTCTGGGAGTCCAGGGCGCTGGTGGCCTCGTCCAAAATGAGGATGGGCGGGTCCTTCAAAAAGGCCCGGGCGATGGAGAGCCGCTGGCGCTGTCCCCCGGAGAGCTTCACGCCCCGGGGCCCGATGTCCGTGTCATAGCCCTGGGGGAGCTTTTCGATGAACTCCTCCGCCCCAGCTTGGCGGGCGGCGGCCTTGATCTCTTCCAGCGTGGCCCCCGGCCTGCCGTAGGCGATATTTTCCGCCACCGAGCCGGTAAACAGGGCCACGTCCTGCTGGACCAGCCCCACGTTTCTCCGCAGGGAGCGCAGGGTGGCCTGTTTGACAGGCACGCCGTCGATGGCGACCTCCCCGGCCTCCACGTCGTAGAACCGGGGGATCAGAGAGCAAAGGGTGGTCTTTCCCACGCCGGAGGCCCCCACCAGCGCCACATATTCCCCTGCGCGGATGGTCAGGTTCAGGTCCTGGAACACGGCGTTCCCCTCCCCATAGCGGAACCGCACATGGGAAAAGCGGATGTTCCCCTTCACCCGGGGCAGGTCCCGGGCGCCGGGGGCATCCTGGATCTCCGGCACGGTTTCCAGCAGCTCCACATAGCGGCGAAAGCCGGTACGCCCCTCTTGGATGAGCCGGGAGGTGTTTACCAGGCTTTGGATGGGCTGGGTGAAGTAGCCGACATACAGCAGGAACACCACCAGCTCCGAAAGGGCCAGAGACCCCTGGAGGATGGAGAGCCCGCCGAACACCACCACCGCAATGGGGATGAGGCTGGCAAAGGCGTCCATGCCGCCCCAGCAGAGGGCCTCGCCCCGGTAGCTGGCCCGGCGGCTCTTGAGGAATTTTTCGTTGAGGCGGTGGAACTTGGCCGCCTCGATCTCCTCGTTGCAGAAGGACTGCACCATGCGGATGGCGGAAAGGGTGTCCTCCGCCTGGGCGTTGATCTCCCCCATGTCCTCCCGGCCCTGCCGCAGGGCGCCGGCCATCTTCTTGTTGAAATAGAGGGTGTAGGCCAGCATAAAGGGCAGAAAGGCCAGGATAACCAAAGTCATCCGCCAGTGGATGTTCCACAGGATGAGGCAGGCTCCCAAAAGCTTGATAGAGTTTACCAGGATGTCCTCGGGGACATGGTGGAAAAACTCCGCCAGGGAGAGGGAATCGTTGGTCAGGCGGCTCATCAGGTCCCCGATGGGGTGGGTGTCGAAATAGGAGAAGGACAGGCGCTGGCAGTGGCGGAAGAGCTGGGCCCGCATGTCCCGCTCCATTTTGGCGCCGATGGAGTGGCCTTAATAGTCCATAAAATAGCTGCACAGCGCCTGGATGAGCACCAGCGCCAGCAGCAGGGCCCCCACCCGCAGGATTTTCCCCGGCGCGCTGCCCAGATCCCCGGTGAGGACGTTTTCTGTGATGTACCCCGCCCCCAGGGGCAGAACCAGCCCGATGGCCGCGGCAGTGAGGGAGCACAGCAGGTCGGCGGCGAACAGCCCCTTATAGGGCTTGTAGAATGACAAGAGCTGTTTAATTGTATGGGTCTTCAAAAAGAGTTCCTCCTCGCGATGTGGGGAGGGCGGCCCTTAACGAGCGGTTTCCCTCCCGGTGATGGAATGGGTCAGGAAAACGGATCTTTTTAACATAAGCGATACATCCTTTCTTTTCCGCCCCGCAGGGCGTGGTCTTTCCCTACTTTAGCATGTCCGCAGTGCCTTGGCAAGGCGCATTTTGCACAGAAAAAAGCCGGAGGATTTGCTCCCTCCGGCGGAAAGGTTTTCAGGTGTACAACGTCAGCCCCCACAGGTAGCCGATGAGCAGGAGAACGGGCACCAGCACCCACTCCACTTTCATCATGGCCAGGTAGAAGTCGCTGGGTTCCGGGTCCCGCACCGAGAGAAAGTGGTTCAGCTTGAACCAGGCCATGGGGAAGGCCACGGTCAAGCTCAGCAGCCCCGCCAGTACGCTGATAAAGAAAAACCACTGCCAGCTTCCCCGGTAGTGGATATTGTCCCCGGCGGCCAGTTGGGCCAGGCTGGTAAAGGGGGTGGAGAACAAGGTGGTCTGGCTCTCTCCCGCCGTCTCCGCGGTGATGGTGAGGCCGTCGTCGGTGGCGGGGGCGCCGGTCCCGTCCAGCAGGGGCAGGCCCGGCCCGGCGTAGAAACACTCCAGCACCAGGGCCCCGTCCCCGCCGGTGATGGCAAGGGGCCGGCCGTGGGGCCCCTCCTCCTCCCCAAAGGCAAAGCCGTACTTCTCGGAAAAGCCGCCAAATTGCAGCAGAAACACGCCCCCGTCCTCCTGGGGCTCGAAGATCAGCACGCCGGGCACGCCGTGGAGCTCCCCCTGGTAGAGGACAGTGTCCCCCGCCGGTTGGGCGGGGAAGAACTCCCCGGCGATGAAGGCCCCCGGCCGGGTGAATTGAAAAAGGTACACCCCCAGAAAGATCACGAAGAGGGCCCCGGTCGCCAAAAGCGAACCCACCTGCAGTTTGGTGCGTTTTTCCTCCATAAAATCCCCTCCTTAAAAGCCTCCTCAATGGTTGCGCTTCTCCAACTCCAGCAGGAAGCGCTTGTTCTCCAGGCCCCCACCGTAGCCGGTCAGGCTGCCGCCCGCCCCCACCACCCGGTGGCAGGGCACGATGATGGAGATGGGGTTGTTGTGGTTGGCCATGCCCACCGCCCGGCAGGCCTTGGGCTTGCCGATGGCCCGGGCGATCTCCCCGTAGGTGCGCACTTCTCCGTAGGGGATGGCCTGCAGGGCCTTCCACACCTGCATTTGGAACGCCGTGCCACGAAGGCGAAGGGGCAGGTCAAATTCCCGGCGCTGCCCGGCAAAGTACTCCCGCAGCTGGCGGGCGGTTTCCTCCAGCAGGGCAGTGGGGCCTTCCTCTCCCGGCCGGGACAGGCGGCCGAAATACAGGCCGGTCAGGGCGCCCTCCTCTTCCGTCAAAGTCAAGTCTCCTATAGGAGAGCCAATGTGCCAGACATGTTCCAAAGCGCTCCCCCTCCTTTCTGCTATCAGTATAGCAAACCGGGAGGAATTTGCAAGGAGTTTCCCCGCGGGGCGTGTAAATTCTTTCCACGTTATGCGTCTCTGCGTTGCGCCAGGGGGAAAAACAGCCTATAATGGAAGAAATTGTCGTGAAAGGGGACCCGCCATGTATTTTGCCGACCTGCACATCCACTCCCGCTATTCCCGCGCCACCAGCAAAGAGGGGGACCTGCCCCACTTGGACCTGTGGGCCAGAAAGAAAGGCATTGCCCTGGTGGGCACCGGGGATTTTACCCATCCGGCCTGGCGGCAGGAGATGGAAGAACAGCTTCTGCCTGCGGAGGAGGGGCTTTACCGGTTAAAGGAGGAGTTCCGCCTGCCCTGTGGCGTGGCCGGCCAGCCGGCGGAGCCCCGGTTTGTGGTCAGCGGGGAGATCAGCTCTATCTACAAGCAGGGGGACAGGACCCGGAAGGTGCACAATGTGATCTTGCTCCCCAGCCTGGAGGCGGCGGAGGAGCTCTCCCGCCGGCTGGAGCAGATCGGCAATATCCACTCCGACGGCCGCCCTATCCTGGGCCTTTCCAGCCGCGACCTGCTGGAGATCACCCTGGAGGCCTGCCCCCAGGCGGTGTTCCTCCCCGCCCACATCTGGACGCCCCACTTCTCCCTGTTCGGGGCCTTTTCCGGGTTCGACACCCTAGAGGAGTGCTTTGGGGACTTGACGCCCCACATCCACGCGGTGGAGACGGGGCTTTCCTCCGACCCGCCCATGAACTGGCGGGTGTCCCAGCTGGACGGGCTGCAGCTGGTGTCCCATTCCGACGCCCACTCCCCCCAGAAGCTGGGCCGGGAGGCGGACATGCTGGACACGGAGCTCTCCTACCCCGCCCTAAAGCACGCCCTGGACACCGGCGAGGGCCTGGTGGGCACGGTGGAGTTCTTCCCGGAGGAGGGCAAATACCATTTGGATGGCCACCGCAGCTGCGGCGTGCGGCTGTCTCCTGGGGAGAGCGCTGCCCTGGGGGACCGGTGCCCTGTGTGCGGCAAGCGGCTGACCATCGGGGTGGAGCACCGGGTGGAGGAGCTGGCGGACCGCCTGCCCGGCATGCCCTGCCCCCATTCCAAGCCCTTTGAGAGCCTGGTCCCCCTGCCGGAGGTCATCGCCAACGCCACCGGACGCTCTGAGGCCAGCAAGCGCACCCAGGCCCTCTATGAGGAGCTGCTCGCAGCCCTGGGGCCGGAGTTCGCCATCCTGCGGGAGGTGCCCATTGAGGCCATCGGCTCCGCCGCGGGCCCGGCGGTGGGGGAGGCGGTCCGCCGCCTGCGGGCCGGGGAAGTGGTCCGGGAGGCGGGCTACGACGGGGTCTACGGCAAGGTGCGGCTGCTCACAGCGGAGGAAGTGGAGGCTTTCAACGGGCAGGTGAGCCTGTTTGGCCCTGTTGCCGTGCCCCGCGCCCCCCGGGCCAAGAAGCGGCCCGTGGAGAAGGCGGCGCCTCCGCGGGAAGAGGAGGCCCCTCCCGTGCCCCAGGCCGGCTTGGACGAATCCCAGCGCCAGGCGGTGGAGACCCAGGCCCGCCGGGTGGCGGTGGTGGCGGGCCCCGGCGCGGGAAAGACACGCACCCTCACCGCCCGGGTGGCTCACCTGCTGGATAGCGGCGTGAAGCCGGAGGAGATCACCGTGGTGACCTTCACCCGCCGGGCCGCTCAAGAGCTGAAGGAGCGCCTGGAGGACCTGGTGGGGAAGGGCGCCGCGCAGGGAATGGCGGTGGGCACCTTCCACGCCCTGTGCCGGGAGCTGCTGGGCCGCCCGCCCCTGCTCTCTCAGGGGGAGGCGCTGGCCCTGGCGGAGGGCCTTCTAAAAGAGCGGGACAGCCGCCTTTCCCCCAAAAAGCTGCTGGGCTGGGTGTCCCAGGTGAAAAATGGGGTGGTTTCCCCGGAGGGCCCGGAGGAGGAAGCCTTGTTCGCGGCCTATGAGCAGGGCCTGAAGGACCTGGGCGTCACAGACTTCGACGGCCTGTTGAACCGGGCCCTGGCGGTGAAAGAGCTGCCCCCCAAGGCACGGCGTCCGTTCTCCCACCTGCTGGTGGACGAGTTCCAGGATGTGAACGCCCTGCAATATGAGCTGGTGCTCCAGTGGAGCCGGGAGGGCAGCCTGTTTGTCATCGGTGACCCGGATCAGTCTATCTATGGCTTCCGGGGGGCGGTGGGTGACTGCTTTCAGCGGCTGGGAGAGGACTTCCCAGACCTGGTGACCCTGCGCCTGGCCCGGAACTACCGTTCCTCCCCGCAAGTGCTGGGCTGCGCCCTGCCTGTGATCTCGCAGAACCCTGGGGAGCCCCGTCGCTTGGAGGCCATGGGCAAGCCGGGCCTGCCTGTGCGGTGGGTCCACGCCCCGGACGAGCTCTCCCAGGGGGTGTTCCTGGCCAAGGAGATCGGCCGCATGGCGGGAGGTCTGGGCATGGTGGAGGCCCAGGGGGATCGGGAGAACCTCCGCTCCTTCTCGGAGATGGCCGTGCTGTGCCGCACCCACCGCCAGGCGGAGATGGTGGAGCGCTGCCTGCGCCACGACAGCATCCCCTGCGTGGTGTGGGGCCGGGAGGACTTCCTGCAGGATAAGAAAATCCGGGGGCTGCTGGGCTTTCTGGGCACTTGCTGGGACTTTCGGGACAGCGCCGCCCTGAAGGCCTGCCTGACCCTGCTGTGGAGCTGTTCCCCAGAGACTGTGGAGCGGGCCCGGGCTGCCTGCTCCCATGCGGAGAGCGTGGAGGCGCTTTCCACTCTGCTGGAAGGGGAGGCCGCGCTGCGGCCCTGGCTGGAACGGCTGGAACGCTATTGCGCCCCGGCCCAGCGGGAAAAGCCCCTCTCCCTGCTGAAGCTGTGGGAGCAGGAGGAGGGCGGCGGAGAGCCCCTGGAAAAGCTGAAGAATATGGCGGTGTTTTACTCCAGCCTGGGAGATTTTTTACAGGACCTCTCCCAGGGGGAGGAGGGGGACCTGCGCCGGGCCGGGGGCAAGGGCTACCGCTCCGGGGCCGTGCAGGTGATGACCCTCCACGCCGCCAAGGGCCTGGAGTTCCCCGTGGTGTTCCTAGCGGGGGCCAGCCGGGGCGTCATCCCCCTGGAATCCCCCGGCCGGGAGAACGACCCCCAGGAGGAGCGCCGCCTCTTCTATGTGGGCATGACCCGGGCCAAAGAGGAGCTGGTGCTCCTCTCCTGGGGGGAGGCCTCTCCCTTCCTGGGGGATATCCCCTCCCAGCAGCTCCAGCAGGAGACGGTGCCCTTGAAGGAGCGGCCGGCGGAGCAGCTCTCCCTGTTTTAAACCGGCTTCCAGCAAAGAAATGCCCCGGACGTGTTTTCCCGCGTCCGGGGCGTTTTTCTGAAAAAGAAAAGGCCGCCAAACGGCAGCCTTTTCAGGGAGGAAGAATGAAGTTTATTGAAAAAGCTCCCGGCGTCCTGCCGGGAAGGGCTTGTTTTCCCTTTTGACAAGTCCCAGTATACCGGCGGGATATGACCAGGCTGTGAACGAAGATAAAACACTTTTTGAAGCCTTTTTTAAAAAATTTGTTTTACCGGGAGGCCAGCAGGTCCTTTTCCTCGGGATGCTTTTCAAACCACTGGGCCGCGTACCAGCAGGAGGTCTTCGCCTTTTTCCCCTGAGAGCGCAGCTGGTCCACGGCGGCCCGCACCAGCTTTCCTGCCACGCCCTGGCCCCGCAGGCTTTCATCCACAAAGGTGTGGTCAATGTCCGCCACACCCTCCGCCACGGTGGGGAAGGTGATCTCTGCCAACAGTTTGCCGTTCTCGTCTTGGGCGAAAATGCGCCCCTCGCTCTTTTGAAATTCCATGGGGACAGCTCCTTTCCAAAGGTTTAAGGTTTACAGCACCAGCTGGTCATATTCCACGCCCTCCAAATTCTTCCAGGCAAAGACGCCGTTTTCCAGCGTCATATAGCTGTGGGGGCTGTTTTCCTTGGGAAGGGAGACGCTGCCCGGGTTTAGATACCAGAAGCCCAGGCGGCTGTCCTTGGCGGGCACATGGGTGTGGCCGTGGAGGAGCACGTCCCCCGGCTGCAGCAGGGGCGGGGTCTCCAGGTTATAGTGGTGGCCGTGGGTGGCGAAGATGACATGGCCCTTCTGTTCCAGCAGGCAATAATCCGCCAGCACCGGGAAGGGCAGCACCATCTGGTCCACCTCCGCTTCGCAGTTGCCCCGCACGCAGAAGACCTTTTCCTTTACCCCGCTGAGCTGGGCGATGACCTCCTTGGGGGCGTAGCCCTGGGGCAGGTCGTTGCGGGGGCCGTGATAGAGCAGGTCTCCCAGCAGCAGCAGCAGCTGGGCGCCCTCCCGCACAAAGGCTTGCAGCATTTTTTCACAGTATAAGGCAGAGCCGTGAATATCCGAAGCGATCATCCATTTCATGGGACGCACATCCTCTCTTTCCCGCAGGGGGAATCGTTTTAAATTATTGTAGCACATCTGCGGGGGAAAAGCCATGGCGGGCCAGAAAAAACGCTGTACGCGGCTGGGGCGTACAGCGTTGGGGATGTTTTACAGCTTGGAGTAGCCATATCCGTTTACCAGGGCATCCAGCTTGGCGCCGTGCTTGCACAAGGGGCACTCCTGGGTGGAATAGGTGGCGTAGCCAGAGACGTCCTCCTTGGTGAAGATAGACTGTACCGGCACCCCCTCCACCTGGGTGATATCGCTGAAAATTGTGGCGATGCCGGCGGTGGAACCGCCATAATACTGAACGCACTCCATAGCCTTGCGGGCGCTGATGCCCGTGGTGACGGAGGCCGTTAAAATCAGCACGTGCTTGTCCCGAATCATGGGTACCAGGTTGTCCCGGAAGATCAGCTGGCTGGTGGTGTCGTACTCTGGGGTGACCACATAGATGGTCTGGTGGGCATTGATGGAGATAAAGCCGGCCCGGTTCAGCTCCTTGGCCAGGTAGGCGCCGATAATCTGGGTGCCGTCCAGGCAGAGGATGGTGTCCACAATGGTGCTGGCCACATAATGCTGCGTCAGAGCCTGGGCAGCCAGCTCGGCCTCGCTTTGGCGGGTCTTCAGGGTGGTCATGTCCAGATAGCAGTTGATGTGGGAGTGGTTGGTGGCAAAATGGCCGTGGATCACTTTCAGCGGCACGCTGCCATTCTTCGACAGGATTTTGATGATGCGGTTTTCCATAAATTCTAACCTCCCTGCCGCAGCCTGTATGGAAACAGGGGATCGCGGTATTTTTATCAATTATAGCAACTGAGAAGGGAAAACACAAGATGTTTTCCTCAGGTTTTTAGAGTTTTATTCCAATAATCTGCAAAAATATGAAATAAAACCAGCAGGAAAGGCTAAATCCTCCTTGACAAGGGGAGGGTCGCCATGCTATTTTACAATTGTGAAGTTATATCCTCTAAAAGGCGTACCGGCCGCAAGAGGATGGGAGGAAACCCTGTTTCGGGACAGAAGGGAGGCTTCTGGTATGAAGAGCGTGGGGAAAAGGCTGCTGGCTGGCGCGATTTTGGGAGCGGCAGAGCTGGGCGCTGCCGGGCTGCTGTCGAACGTGGGCAAGCTGGCGTCTTTTCAGGACATCACCTTTTTTCTGGGCATTTTTACCTTGCTTTTTGGCGGGCTGATGCTGTTCCACACGATGCGGGTGAAGGCCGGCGCGCCGACCAGCGCCAGCAACAGCAATGCCCAAGGGGCCTTTGCCGCCCAGGTGGCCTTTGAGGAGGCCAAGGCCATGGAAAAGCTGCGGGACAGCAGCAAGGGCCGGGAGCTGGCGGCTGCCCCGGGGGCGATTGCCTTCTTTGCGGCGGCAGCGGTTGTTCTGGCAGGTTTTGGCGTCAGCCTGGCGTTGTGACGGATTCGGGGCTGCGGGAAGGGCGGGTGCTGGCAGACGGCGCCTCCCTTCGCAAAAAGGGGCGCGGCACACTGTGCCGCGCCCCTTTTTTGGCCCCTTACGAGGCTTTTTTCCCTGTGTAAAGCTGGTAATAACGCCCTTTCTGGGCGATGAGCTGGTCGTGGGTGCCCCGCTCGATAATGCGGCCCTGCTCCAGCACCATGATGCAGTCGGCGTCCTTAACGGTGCTGAGCCGGTGAGCGATGACAAAGGTGGTGCGCCCGGTCATCAGGGCGTCCATGCCCTGCTGGACCAGGGCCTCGGTGCGGGTGTCGATGGAGGAGGTGGCCTCGTCCAAAATCAGCACCGGCGGGTCCACCACGGCAGCCCGGGCGATGGACAGCAGCTGCCGCTGGCCCTGGCTCAGGTTGGAGCCGTCCCCGGTGAGGACCGTGTCGTACCCATCGGGCAGGCGGCGGATGAAGCCGTCGGCGTTGGCCAGCTTGGCCGCGGCAATGCACTCCTCGTCGGTGGCGTCCAAGCGGCCATAGCGGATGTTCTCCATCACCGTGCCGGTGAACAGGTGCACGTCCTGGAGCACCATGCCCAGGCTGCGGCGGAGGTCGCCCTTTTTGATCTTGTTGATGTTGATGCCGTCGTAGCGGATTTTGCCGTCGGCGATGTCGTAGAACCGGTTGATCAGGTTGGTGATGGTGGTCTTGCCCGCGCCGGTGGAGCCCACAAAGGCGATCTTCTGGCCGGGCTTGGCGTACAGGCTGATGTTGTGCAGGACGATCTTGCCCTCCTCGTAGCCGAAGTCCACGTCGTGGAAGGTCACGTCCCCTTGCAGGCGGGTATAGGTGATGGTGCCGTCCGCCTTGTGAGGGTGCTTCCAGGCCCACACGTTGGTGCGCTCTTCGCACTCCACCAGGCTGCCATTGCGGTCCTCCCTGGCGTTGACCAGCTCCACATAGCCCTCGTCCCGTTCCGGCAGGGCGTCCATCAGGTCAAAGACCCGCTGGGCGCCCGCCATGGCCATGACGACGCTGCTGGTCTGCTGGCTGATCTGGCTGACGGGCTGGGTGGCGTTTTTGTTCAGGTTCAGAAAGGCCACCAGGGTGCCCAGCGTCAGGCCGGTGTAGCCGGAGAGGGCCAGCAGCGCCCCCACAATGGCGCACAGCACATAGCTGATGTTTCCCAGGTTGCCGTTGACAGGCATGGCGATGTTGGCAAAGGTGTTGGCCTTGTCAGCGCTGTCCCGCAGGGCCTGGTTCAGCTTGCGGAAATTTTCCACGCTCTTTTCCTCATGGCAGAAGACTTTGACCACCTTTTGGCCGTCCATCATCTCCTCAATGTAGCCGTTGACGGCCCCCAAATCCTTTTGCTGCTGGGTGAAGTACCGGGCGGAACGCCCGCCGATCTTAGTGCTGGCCAGCACCATGACGCCCAGCATGGCGAAGGTCTGGATGTTTTCATACATGGCGTCCCGCAGGTTGCAGGCAAAGCCCGAGGAAGCCTTGGCCCCAAACCGCCCGCCCATTTCCCTTACCGGCACCTTCGTGCAGATTGACTGGGGCTTTGACAACGGCCTCTGCCATGAAGTGCCGGACAGCCGCGTCCCCCTGACGCCGCCCCAGCAGGTCCGGCTCATCCCCTACGGCTGCACCAACCTGCGCATGACGGAAATGCCCTGGATACAGGCGGAATCCCCCACATAAAAACCAGCTCCCCGGAAGCTGCGGCACAGCGCCGCCTCCCGGGGAGCTTTTTCCTGCCCCCTCTTGACAGGGGAAGGGGCGGGTGCTATCATTCAATTAACAATTCGGTTAAATGTTAAATGTCTGGGAAAGGAGGAAGCTGTGGCGCTGCAAAACACCTTAAAAGCCTTGGCGGACCCCATCCGCCGGGAAATATTGAACCTGCTGAAACAGGGGAGGCTTTCCGCCGGGGAGATAGGCGAGCACTTCCCCGTCACCGCCGCTTCCATATCCCGGCACCTGTCCGTGCTGAAAGAGGCGGACCTCATCCGCGACCAGCGGGAGGGGAAATTCATCTATTACCAACTGAACACTTCCGTGCTGGAGGAAGTGATGCTGTGGCTTTCACAGCTGAAAGGAGAATGAGTTATGAAAGAGATGCTGGCGCGCCATAAGGGCAAGCTGATTTTGTCCTCTTTGGTCATTTTGCTGCCCATCCTTCCGGCGGCTTTCGCAGGCCAAACGCTGTTTCTCTGGGAGCCGGTGCTGCTGCTTGTCAGCCAGTGGGTGATAATGCTGGTGGTGCTGCATGCCAACCGGAATAAGGAGCAAAGCCCCAAGGTGCTGAACCTGGTGGCCTGGATTCTCCCCGTGCTGTCCTTGCTGCTGGGCGTCGTGGGCCAGCTTGCCCAGGGCGGCGCGGATTCGGCCTACCTTATCACCGCGCTGTTCACCTTCTTCATGGGTCTGCTGTTTTTCCTCATCGGCAACTATATGCCCAAGACAAAGCAGAACGGCGCCGTGGGCATCCGCATCAAGTGGACTTTGGAAAGCGAGGAAAACTGGGACGCCACCCACCGCTACGCTGGGAAGCTCTGGTGCCTGGGCGGCCTGCTGCTGATGGTTTGCGCCCTCATCCCCAGCGTGCTGATGGTGATTCTTCTTTGGTTTGTCATCCTGGCTGCGATGGTGATTCTGCCCACCCGCTACTCCTACCGCTTCTACAAGAGCCAGGTGGCGGAGGGCAAGGTGGAGAAAAGCCCCGTCAAGCCCCGGAGTATCGTCCTGATTGCGGTGCTTGTCCTGGCGTTCGGCGCTTTCCTGGCCTGGTCCCTGTTCAGCGGGGACATCCAGTATGTCTATGGGACGGATTCCCTCACCGTGGACGCCTCCGGCTGGGGGGACTTGACCATCCCCTACAGCAGCGTCACCTCGTTGGAATACTTTGAGCAGGACCCCTCCCAGGACGCCTCCGGCTTTCGCACCAACGGCCTGGGCAATTTCAAGGTGGCCCTGGGCAGCTTTGAAAACGACCTCTACGGCGATTACACCCGCTATACCTTCGCCTCCTGCGGCGCTTGCGTGGTCCTGGAGTCCGACGGCCGCACCATTGTCCTCAACGCCCCCGACGCCGCCAGCACCCAGGAGCTGTACCAGTCTCTTTTGGAAAAGACAGGCTTGGGATAATCCCAGGGGAACATGGCAAAAACCGGCGGAACCGTTAGGGTCCTGCCGGTTTTTTCTATGGGGGTGTGCTGGCGTTTCTCACTCTACGTCCTGCAAGGCGTCGTACCCCTCTTCGCCGGTGCGGACCTTCACCACGTTCTCTACGTCGTAGACGAAGATTTTGCCGTCGCCAATATGGCCGGTGTACAGCACCTTTTTGGCGGTTTCGATCACCGCCCGCGCAGGCACCTTGCTGACCACGATGTCCACCTGGATCTTGGGCAGCAGGTTCGCCTCCACCGGGGCGCCCCGGTAGTACTCCGGCTTGCCCTTCTGGATGCCGTAGCCGAGGACATGGGACACGGTCATGCCGGTGATCCCCAGCGCGGACATGGCCGACTTGAGCGCCTCCAGCCGGGGCTCCTTGCAGATGATTTCCACCTTGGTGATCTTGGGGGCCTTTTGGTCCCCGGGGGAGGTGGTGTCCTTGACCGGCACGGCCTCGGAAACGGGCACCTCGCCCAAGGGCTCCACAGCGGGCCCGTCGGGAGAGTAGCCGATGTTTTCCACCGCCTGCACGAAATCCGGGTAAGCATGGTTCCCGTGTTCGCCAATATCAAGGCCAGCCAGTTCCTCCTCCCTGGAGACGCGGATCCCAATGGTCTTTTTCAAGATCCACCAGACCGCAAGGGCACTGACAAAGGTAAACGCCCCCACCGCGAGGATGCCCGCCAGCTGGATGCCCAGCAGGCTTGCCCCGCCGCCGTAGAACAGGCCGTTCCTGGTGGAGAGGGTGGTCACGCCCTCCTGGGCGAACAGGCCGATACACAGGGTGCCGAACACGCCGCAGCACAGGTGGACCGAGGTGGCCCCCACCGGGTCATCTATCTTTGCGCGGTCAAAGAACACCACCGCGAACACCACAATCACGCCGGCAATGGCGCCAATGATGAGGGAATCCACAATGGAGATGTAAGAGCACCCGCCGGTGATGGCGACCAGCCCGGCCAGACAGCCGTTGATGGTCATGCCCAGGTCCGGCTTCCCCAGGAAGATCCACGAAGTGGCCGTGGCGGTGACGACAGCCGCAATCGCGGAGGTGTTGGTGGTCATCAGGATGTGCATCACATCCGAGGGGTTCTGGAAGCTCATCGTAGAGCCGGGGTTAAACCCAAACCAGCCAAGCCACAGCACAAACAGGCCGATCACCGCCAGGGACATGTTGTGGCCGGGAATGGCCCTGGGCTTGCCCTGTTTGTCATACTTCCCAATGCGGGGCCCAAGGATGAGGGCGCCCGCCAGGGCAGACCAGCCGCCCAGGGAATGGACCACCGTGTCGCCGGCAAAGTCCATAAAGCCCAAATCAGCCAGCCAGCCGCCGCCCCATACCCAGTGGCCGACGATGGGATAGACGACCAGGGTGAGCACAAAGGAGAAGATGATGAAGGAGAGATACTTGATCCGTTCCGCCACAGCGCCGGAGACAATGGTGGCCGCGGTCCCGCAGAACACCAGCTGGAAGAAGAATTTCCCCCAGAACGGCACGTTGGAAGTCAGGGTCCCGTCATAGAACGACAGATCCTTTTCACCCAGGATGAACAGGTGCTCTGTGCCGATAAAGGGGTTGTCGCCTCCAAACATGAAACCCCATCCAAGCAGCATGAAGCCCAGGGAGGAAACCGCGAACACGATGAAGTTTTTGGAAAGGATGTTCACGGTGTTTTTCGACCTGGCCATGCCGGCTTCCAAAGACGCGAAGCCCAGGTTCATAAAGAACACCAGGATTGCCGCAAGAAAGACCCACAAGGTATCAACGATCATAGGGAAACCAACTCTTTTCTTGAGATTTATCTATGTGAAGCGGCGCTGCCGCGGGTTGCCGGCGCCGGATTGCATGGAGAAAGGGGCCCTGAAGGATTGCTCCTTCAGGGCCCCTTTGCCCAGCCTGGTGGGGAAAGCCCTGGCCTACCCGCGGCCGCTGGAATAAGAAAACGCCCTGAAAGGCTGAAAACCTTTCAGGGCGCCATTGCCGCAGAACAGGGGAACTTCCCTCTTACGCACGACATTATACTCCGGAAAGAAGCCCGTGTCAAGTGCGTTTGCAGGATTTGATATTCAATATTGCAAAAATAGAAGAACAGCAAGATGATTCACTGTATATTGCGGAAAAAATGTGAAAAATGTGCATGAAACAGAACATGGCCCTTCATTTTGCGGCTTTACAGGGTAAACACATGCTTTTTCAGCCGGTCAAAGGCCTCCTGTACCCGGGAGAGGGGCAGGGCCAGGTTCATGCGGATGTGGCAGGGCCCGTGGAAAGCCCGGCCATCCTGCCAGGCCACGCCCACGTCCCAGCCGGCCTTCTCCAGCTGGTCGATGGTGGTGTTGTGGGCGGCGCACCAGTCGGTGCAGTCCAAAAACAGCATGTAGGTGCCCTGGGGCTTGGAAACTTTCACCCCGGGGAAGTTTTGGGCGATAAAGCCGCAGGCGAAATTTACGTTGCCGGTGATGGTCTGCCGCAGCTCGTCCACCCAGTCGGACCCCTCCTGGGTGTAGGCGCCAACCAGGGCGTGCATGGACAGCACGTTCATGGAGTTGTAGTGAGAGAGGGAGCTTTCCTTGTCGATGCGCTCCCGCAGGGCTTTGTTGTAGACAATGTGATAGCTGCCGATGAGCCCCGCCAGGTTGAAGGTCTTGGAGGGGGCGTAGAGAGCTACCGTGCGCTGGCGGGCGTCCTCAGAGATGGACTGCAGGGGAATGTGCTTGTGGCCCTCCAGAATGATGTCGGACCAGATCTCGTCGCAGATGACCATGACGTCGTGCTTTTTGAACAGCTCCATGGCCTTTTCCAGCTCCCAGCGCTCCCACACCCGGCCGCAGGGGTTGTGGGGAGAGCAGAACACCGTGGCGTGGATCTTGTTTTCCACAATCTTTTTCTCCATGTCCTCAAAATCCATGCGGTAGACGCCGTTTTCATCCTGCACCAGGGGGCTGTGAATAATATGGTAGCCGTTGTTGGTCAGGCAGCCGGTGAAGCCGATGTAGGTGGGGGAGTGCAGCAGCACGTTGTCCCCCTTGGAGCACAGCACGTTCAGGGCGCTGATCACGCCGCCCAGCACGCCGTTTTCATAGCCGATGCACTCTTTTGTCAGGCCGGTGACGCCGTTGCGCCGCTCCTGCCAGCGGATGATGGCGTTGTAGTAGTCGTCGCTGGTGGCGAAGTAGCCAAAGAAGGGGTGGTCCACCCGCTTCTTGATAGCCTCTGTAATGGTGGGCACCGTGGGGAAGTTCATGTCCGCCACCCACATGGGGATCACGTCGAAACCCTCTTTGGGGGGCTGGGGGCCGTGGCCCCCTTCTGTCAAGCCATCCACCGCGATGGCGTCCCTCCCGTGCCGGTCAATAATGCTGGTAAAATCGTATTTCATTCTGTTCGGCGCGCCGCGCCTGCCTCCTTTTGCCCGATGGCAGCGTAATGTGTGCCAGATGCACAATGGGAAAATGAAAAGTGCGGGGGCCAGGGCCGCCGCAAAACCAGCGCGCTCCGGCAGATTTTTCCCCATACTTCTTTATTTTCCTACACAGCGGGGCCTTTGTCAATGAAAAAACGAATTTCACGCTGGCGGGCCCACTTTCGCCCATCCTTATAATTTTGTGGCATAAATGAAAAGAATGTTCCTTTTTTTACGGCTTTTTCCTGTGTTATACTGGCACAGAAGACTGTTTCAGACACAGTGGCTGATAGGAGGAACAGAAGTTATGAACTTGTCTTTTTCCAGAGAGATCCCTTTGAATGATTCCTATGAGGTTATCGGAATGTGATCAGCCGCTATATCTTCGAGGTGTACGGCGTGCCGCGAGAACAGATGGGCGAGGGGGAAGAGGGCACGCTTTCCCAGCAGTCCATTTTGGACCAGCTCTTCCATTCCGAGACCTTGGAGCAGATGCGGGAACTGCTGCTCCAGTATGGAAGCAATGTGCGCGACCTGATCCGCCTGAAAAACGACTCGGCCACCATCGGCATGATTCAGCAGGTGCAGAAGACCATTCGGGAGCGGTACAGCGAGAATTTGACCATCAACGAGCTGGCCGCTCAGGTCTACCTGACGCCCACATACCTGTGTCTGCTCTTCCGGCAGGTGACGGGCACCACCATCAACCGCTATCTGACCAATGTCCGCATGGAGAAAGCCAAGGAGCTTTTAATGGATCTCTCCAACAAGCTGTATGATGTCAGCTACGCAGTGGGGTATATGAACCCCAGCTATTTCTCCCGGCAGTTCAAAAAATATGTGGGCTGCCTGCCCTCGGAGTACCGCAACCGGCGGATGTCCCGGGAGTGAGGCGGCGCTCCGCGGGATCACGGCGATCTGTTCCAATCCCCCTTGCCAAAGGCAGGGGGATTGCTTTTTGCTTTGGGGGCGGCGTTGCGAAAGAGCGGGGCGGCTTGTGAGCAGGCGCACGGTGGCCTATGGAATTTCCAAGAAAGCAAAAGCGGCCCCGAAAGGCCGCGGAAAATCGAAAGTGTGTTAAAAAGTGTGTTACAGGCAAAAAGAAATCCCGCAGAAACCCAATGTTTCTGCGGGATTTTTGTGTGTTTTCTTTCCAAAACTGATGCGCCCAGCCAAAAGAGAGGCGAGAAATCCAGGATTTCTGCGGGTTTTCCGCAATTTCAACTTTTGATTTTTACGACTTTCCAAAAAAGATGTGGAAAACGAAGTGGTCGTTTTGAAACGCGATATTATAAAAATTAGAGCTGCTGGTTCATCCCGTACTCTGCTGCCACATTGCGCTCCACATCGTTTTCAGTGGAATCTTCCTGTGGCCGCTGGGTAAGGATGAAAGTCTCCAGCATCTGGGTGCGTTGATTCACCGAGGCGATGATAGCCTCCACCCGCTCTTTGTCGATGAATTCCTCCGCACCAGCGAACACCTCCCGGATGTCTTGGTCAACGCCGTCCAGCTTGGAGAAGTCGATCCAGTCAAAAGAGGTCACCAGCCGAAGTTGATCCTGGTGGGTTCTCTTAAAGGGCTTGCAGGTGATGTTCCGTCCAGAGCGGATCTGAGGCGTCAGCTTGTCATAACCCAGGGATGAGCCGCTGTCATAAATGGGGGCAGGCCCCAGCCATTCCAGGGTATCCGGGCTGCGGAGCAACCCGAAGTTATTGAAGTGTCTGTCCTCGTTGGCGATGAGGTAGTCCAGCACCATCATCTGGTCCAGGGCATGGGCCATATTGGAGATGCCCAGCTTTTCACAGCAACCGCGGTAGTGTTGATAAACGGAAGTCTGGTTGTCCTTCTTCTGGGTTTGCATCACCCGCCAGGCGGGGATCAGCTCCGTGTCTGGGGTGACGAAGTCCTCGCAAACACTGTAGGGGATTCCGTCGTCCCACAGTAAAGTGTAGGGAATGTGGGGAATCGCTAGGCGCTGGGCGATTTTAGTGGCAATGATCTCATTAAAGGGTTGCTGCAAAAAGGGAGGGCTGCCCGCTTTGATCAGGCAACGTTTGTCGTCCAGAATCTTCCAGCGCTTTTTAAGGAAGCCGTCCGAAGTGTTGTCCGGGGAGCTGAAGTCGAACCCCTCTTTTTTCGCAGGAGCGCCAAAGAGAGCATCACCCACATCCTCGGAAAAGGGGTTCTCAAAGAAATTGGCGTTGTGCCAGGTAAGGTCGCTGTCCGCCGGTTTGATCCAATAGTGGTCGGACAGGCTCAGGCCGTAGCAGCGGGTGAGAAGCAGCTTGGAGCTGGCGACTCCCAGGGTTTCCAGGGCTTCCCGCAGCCCGGAACGGCTGGCAGGGATGGAGCGATCCTCCCACCACTCATTAAGTGCGGCCCGATCTGCCATGCCATGACGGATGGAGACGCCCACAGGCAAGTGCTCTCTATGAAGGAGCGCGTCTATCCGCTGGATACTACCGGTGGCCTCATCCAAGGTCAAGTCCGCCACGGGGATATCCTTGTGCATCAAGGTGTAGTTCATGGGCACCGCCTCCTTTCTCTTGTCTAGTAGTATACACGATGCGGGGTGGGAAATCAACGGGATTACCACGCCATGCTGGGCTGGTATGCTTGTTCTTCATCCTCATCCTGAGCATCCTCCTGGTCTATGGTTTCTTCCCAGGTTTCTTCATCTGCAGGGGATTCCTCATCTTCCAAGGAGTCCTCCTGGGCTTCCTCCAGCTCGGTGTCCTCTACTTCTTCTACATCATCCAGACTATCACTTCCCAGAACTTCGCTGTCCCCGAACACTTCTTCCGTTTCTTGGGTTTCTTCCTTCCCATTTTCCCCGGCCCCATCATTCTCCTGGGAAACTTCCTCGAAACCGGCCTCAAAATCGTCCACGGGGGCAGCGTCCTCCTGGGCGGCGGGTTGTTCCTCCAGTTCGCTGCCGGGGCCTTCCTGGGCCTCCTGGGGGGCAAACTCGTCCTGGGTTTCTTCTTGAATTTCTTCCTCTGTTTCTTCGCCGTGGGTCTGGTCATCGGATTCTTCCTCGTCCTCCTGTTCCTCGGGGTGCTCGGCCTGATACTGGGCTTCGTCCTGCTCCAGTTCGGATTCTATCAGCCCGATGACAAACTGCTTTTGGGTCATGTGGTTTCGCTCCAAGTAGGCTTTCACACGCTGAAACAGACTGTCCGGCACTTGGAAGGCCAGGGTTCTCATACGTTCCATATTTTTGTCCTCCTGTGTGATTTGAATTTTAGGATGCAGTTCGTTGTCCACAGCCTGAGTGATAAATTGGCCCGTGGTCATGTTGTGGGCCTCAAGGTACGCTTTCACTTCGGCATGTAACTCCACCGGGATTTTTACGGTGATACCCTTCATGTCAGGCATGAGGATCGACCTCCTTTATCTGGTTTTGAATTGCCTGGAGAATAAAGTCCTCCAGGGAAATCTCTAGCTCTGCCGCCCGGTCAAGAAGGGCGGCATACTGGATCTCGGTGAGCTGAATGGTGTAGGTGTTGTCGATACGATCACTTCCCTTCAAAAAAATAAGCGCGAAGGGATACTTCACGCTTTGGTTCACATAGCCATGGATGGCTCGTTCTGTGATTCTTCCTGGTCAGGCTTGAGATACTTCTGCCACTGTGGGGAGTCAGCATATTTCATGTATTCCTCCAGGCGTTCAAACGCCTTGTGCAGCTACGCCCACTTGGGATCACTGGAGACCTCTGTGTACTAGAGTGCTGCCGTGGTGGCTCACGTCCTCGCCTTGCATGAGTTTTCCATCCCAGACACTGAGAAAGGTGTCGTGTGAATCGTTAAATCCCAGGCCGGTCTTTAGGGCTTGGAAAGCCTCTTCCATGCTGATGTAGACCTCCTGGAAAGCAACGCCTTGCACTTTCTAGTTTCTATTTGCGGTGGATCTCATGTTTGAATTCCTCCTATTCTGAGAATAGAAAAAGCCCCCGCTGAGTGAAACAGCGGAGGCTTTCCTGTTGCATGGTGTTCTTTTTTCTATGGTCAGTATAGCAAGTTATAACGTAGTCACATCCGCATCCCCTGCTCTTGCCCTCTGATTTCTTTTTCCGCCAGATCCAGTCCACGGGCCAGCCTGGGGTCCGCCGCCACATCCTCGAAGGAGAGCCCCAGGGAGTCCAAAGCATCTTCCGCTGTGCCGGTATAGCTGTACTCGTGATTTTCCAGCTCATAGAGGAACATATCCTTGATAAATCCCTCCCCAGTGGGGTCAGCGTCCATAGCGGCTTGAAGCTCCCTGTGGTGCCGGGCAAATGTCTCATGCATCAGGGGAGCGTCCTTTTTCTGGATGAAGCCTCCATAAGGAATACGGGCGATCTTGTCCAAATCCATTTTAGGCCGAAGTCCCCACTCCTTCATGACCTCGTGGAATTGCTCTTGGCTGAAAGCGAACCGCATGGGGAGGTTATTCACCTCCTGCTGCTGGCGATCCCGTATGATTTGGTATTGATTGATACTCTCACTCCCTTTCTAGCAGGGACACCACCCTGCGGTTCCCATCCTTGAACGTGATTTCCAGTTTTTCCGTTGATTCCACCCGTACCGTCTCCACCACCTTGCGCACTAGGAGGTCGTCAAAGGAGAGGTCGCTTTCCTTGAATTTCTCCAGCAGGGCAGCGATCTCAGCCATTCTCATTTCATCCACCGCCTGGTTCTTTTGCGCGGCTTGGATCCCCTCCAATTGGGCTTGAAGCTGCTCCAGTTCCAGCTTGATGCGGGTGAATTTGAAGTCGTACTTGCCGTCGTCATTTTCCTCTAGGGCCTTAGCAATCAGGGCTTTTCTCTCCTTTTGAAGTTCACTAATCTTCGAACGGATAATGTACTCGCTGTCCGCTGTCTCCGGAGTCAGCACGGAGCGGATATTTTGCATGGTGGTTTCCAGGGCTTCGTTCTTGTGGATGTACTGTTGGGAGATGGCCTCCATCACGGCATTTTGAAGGGCTGTTTCCTCGATGGTAGCGGAATCCGGGCAGTTTGACTTTCCGTCCAATCTTGTCCCGCAACGCCACATGAACTGCTTCTCACCTTTGCGGTACCAAGTCACCCGCCGGTAGAGCGCCCCGCACTTGGCGCACATCACCAGAGCGGATAAGGCATACTTTCCGCTGTATCGTCCAAAGGGAGTTTTGGCCTTCTCCGAGGTCGGGCGTTTAGCTCTGCGTTTCGCCATTTCTTCCTGCACCCGATCGAACATCTCTGGCTCTAATATCCGGGGCAAAACGCCCTCCACATAATATTTGGGCAGGTCGCCATTGTTCTGCACGGCCCGGTCCGAGAACAGACTGGGACGATAAGTCTTTTGGAGGAGCGCATCCCCTTTGTATTTCTCATTGGTGAGAAGAGAGCGCAGGGTTGCGGTACTCCAAGTATCTTTTCCTTTGGGACTGGGGATATGCCGCTGGGCCAGCTTGTCCACAATGTTATGAAGGCTGTCTCCGTCCAGGAACCACCGGGCGATTTGGCGGATGACAGCAGCCTTTTCTTCGTCGACCAGCACAGGGCCGTCCTTTTCCCGGCGGAATCCATAGAGGTTGGGACCGATATCCTGCTGAGAGGCTCTCCGTTAAGATACGCCGTGAACACGCCCTGTACAACTCGGCTCTCCTGGGGATGTACTACCGGGACACCGTTTTGATAATAGTATCCGAATGGGATATTTCGATTCCTCATTTTGGCAGCACCTCCCTAAGTTCTAAACCACATTTAAATTTGAAAAGCAGCTCTGTGTTGGAGATAGGGACGATCTTCTCCACCAGCTGGTCGAACAGGTCGATGTCAAACTCCCAGGGGGATTCCGAGAATGATGCCAACTGCTCCTGGAGTTCCCGCAGCTTGTCCAGGGTTTCCAATGCCTTGCTGCCGTGGATGGCCTGGGCGCGCTGGTCCCTGAGCTTTTTTCGCTGGGAGGCCAGAGCATCGCTCTGCTCCCGAAAATCGACGTCCTCGATGAAGCCCTTGTTGTGGAGACGCTGGAGAGTGTGGGCCTTTTCATTCAAATCCGCCAGGGCGGTGTTCAGCTCATAGAGCTTCGTGTTGCCCTGCTCCTGCCGGGAGGCGATTTCTTCCAGGAGGGTGAGGGTGGGGGAGAGGAGGGCGTCCCGGTGTAGGTACAGTTTTCCCATCATAGAGAGAGCAGCCTGCACAATGGATTTTTCGGAGAAACGAATGGCACTGCAGTCAGATAGGCCATTCACGCGATTGGGGCAAGTCCAATATCCCTGCTTGTTGCTTTCGATGTGACGAAAATGCTTGCCGCAGTCCGGACAAAGAATGCGGTGGGTAAACAGGTGATCTACATGGTTTTGATAGCTGGCGCGGCGCTGTTCCGCCAGCTTCTGAATGTTGTTAAAGAGTTCGGGAGTGATGATTCCCTGGTGGCTGTCCGAAACATAATATTGCGGAACCTGCCCATGGTTTTTGATTTTCCGAAAGGGCAGCACAGCGGGGGTGAACTCCTTTTGCACCAAGCTGTCGCCAATGAGTTTTTCGTTGGACAGAATGTAACTCACGGTGGTGCCGAGCCACTTCTTTTTGCCGTTTCGGGGAGGGGCACCCAGTTCGTTTAAGTATCCTGCGATGCGGTTGTGTCCTACGCCTTGGGCGGCCAGGGACACCATGATTCGCACAATGGCGACTTCTTCCTCTTTGGGATGAAGTTTCCCGTTTTCCAAGGAAAACCCATAGGCAGGGTAGCAAGCGGTAAAGGTTCCATTTTCCATCCTCTTTTGGATGCTCCACCGCATATTCTTGGAGATAGACGCGCTTTCTTCCTGGGCTGCCATGGCAAACAGAGTCAGCTGCATCTCTCCCAACATTTGGGCGGTGTCGATGCCCTGCTCCTCAAAAACAACAACCACGCCCAACTCTTTCAACTCACGCATAGTCTCGATAAGTTCCAGGGTATTCCGGGCGAAGCGGGAAACGGATTTCACCAGGATGCGGGTGATTTTTCCAGCCCGGCAGTCTTGCAGCATCCGTTTGAACTCGTCTCTTTTTTCCAGGCTGGTGCCTGTGATACCCTCGTCAGCATAAATGCCTGCCAGCTTCCAGCCAGGGTGCCGGACGATAAGGTTTGTGTAGTAGCTGATTTGGGTATGATAGGAATTGAGCTGGTCCCTGGAATCGGTGGACACCCGGCAATAAGCCGCCACTTTCTCCAGTTCCGCCGGTCTAAGTTGATAGGGTTGAATGACCTGTACCTGTGCCAACGGGTTCATCTCCTACCACGAACTTTACTGGAATCCGGGGCAGAAGTCCATACCTAATGTGGCTAGATGTACTCCCTCCCTGGCTTGAAAATTTCGGCGTTGTACCTACAAACTATTTCGTACTCGGTTTCGCTCAATAGACCCTGTTCCAGCAGAAATCGCAGGGCTTTTTTAGCGTAATAGTAGTTGATGGAATTCTCCAGTTTCACGGTGGAACCTCCCTCCAAGGGTTTTTATATAAAGAAGGGCATCTATCCCTCGAAGGGAATAGATGCCCTTTTTTCTGCTGCAAATTTACTCGTCCACATTCCCCAGGATGATATCCAGCATCTGCCTAGGGGTCATGATATAAGGTTTTTCTGGGAAGTGGCGGATGTTGCCGGTGACAAGGTACGCATCCTCTGATTTTCGCTGTTCCATCACCACTTCGAAAAATACCCGGTCTTTGGGGTCGGGGAGTTCTGCGTCCAACTCTGGGGCGTCAACAAACACACCACATTGATGGATCTCCGCCAGGATATCGTGGATCACGCTTTCGGGCAGATGAAATTTTGGCCGGCTCAATACAGCTTGGTATTCACCCATGATAGCCTCATTCAGTAAGGGGACGATTACCCCGCTGAAGGCAAGCTCCAGGACATTCCCAGGTACCGAGTCCCACTTCAGCATGGCGGACACCAGGACGTTGGTATCAATGACAGCGTAGTATTTCACGACAGCTTCCTCGTCTCTGCGATTTCCTCGTTGATCTCATCCAGCGTCATGTCTGCGATGCCTTCCGCAGCGGCGATCCGGCTGGCTTCTTTCATCGCCGCCATGCCTCGGTTCTCGGAGATATCATCCACTTTCATACTGAAGGGGATGCCATTTTCCTGAACGAGCCGCGAGATGCACATCCGCAGATAGGTTGCAAGGTCGATGCCCAGCTTCTCGCAGATCCCCACTGCTTTGATGCGGGAGGTTTCATCCGCTCGAAATTGCACTAAAGTGTTGGCCATAGCAATTCCTCCTTCTTTTTTGGTACTACTATTATACCACAATGTGTTTGCAAATGCAATCATTTGATTACTCCTTTTCTTTGCTTCAAGACACAAGGACGGGCGCAGCCGAACACGCTGTGCCCGTTTGTTCTATCTTGAACTCTGATTTCAGTCTTATACTAGTATTTGCCTCGCTTCCCCTGGCTGGGAGTGTACAGCACGGGCAGCGGCTTGCCTGCCCTCATGGATTCTCACCCCGCGTGGTTCTCACCCGGCTGCCCCCATTGTGTGATTCTGTGGCTGGACGGAAGTGCTCGATGCCCCCTGCCTCTCACCGCCCAGGCGGGTGCCGCCCGCCTGCTGGGAATTCTCCCGGTGGCTCCTGGTCAGAGGGTGCCGTATGCGTACACTGACTTGTTCGGTTTTCAAGGTGCGGATGATAAGTGAAAGGACTCCGCCCGTTCTTTTTTCTGCCTGTTATTCGGCGCAAGGAAAAGGGCGGATGATTTGTCCTTTCACCCTCTAGGCAGCGAGAAGGGCGATTTTATAACCCCCTTTTTAAAAGTTTTTGAAATTTGTGCAGGTGCTTCAAAACTGCAACTTGTGAAATGTGCAATTTCACGGCGATTTCGGACTGTGTATAGCCGGCGACTGCCAGCAGGAGGATCTCCTTATCCCGCATGGTCGCCCTTTGGGACAGGCCTGGTAAGATGTTCTCCAACTGGGTGTCCAGGTCTTTCTTGGGCTGGGAAAAGTATTCCACGGGGTTGTCCAGGCGGGGATCGTCCCAGTATTCGATCCGGGAAGGAGTTTTGTCTTGGAAGGTGCGCTCCTTGCGAAAAACCTCCTCATCGAACTCTCGCATGGCGGCGATGAACTCCGGGCTCATGCCGGCCTCTATGTACAGCTTGAGGTTTTTGGCCCACTCTTGTTCGAATTCTTTCTTGAGCTCTGTATAGCTTTTTCCCATGATGGGTGCCTCCATTCTGATTTCGGGTTTTTGGGTGACCGAAATCAGAATGGCGGGGAGCGGCAACGGGAAAAAGAAATGTGTTTTCTATATGAGGTTTTGCTCCTATATAAAAAAACCGCAGCCCAGCGGACTGCGGCATAAGGACAGTATCGTGCGGCGGGGGCAGCGGCTTCAGAAGCACAAGCCACACCCGTCGTAAATCGTTACACAGAAAAAGGACCTATCCCCCTGTCTGCACATTACAGGCAGGAGGGCAGGCCCTTTTCCTTGGGGGATCGTGGTTTACTTGCGCAGCTCTTCGGGCAGTTCGGGTTCATAGCCAAAGCCAATAGAAGCTACCCCAGCACCGGCGGAAGCAATCATCTCAATGATAGATGCCAGGAATGCGAACAAAGATGTCATTGTTTTACTCTCCTTCCATTTAAGGTGACTAGCATCATAACAGCAACCGCTGCTAACGACATGGTGGAGACGATCACATAAGGCGGAAAGATCCGCCAAAAGAAAAGAAGCAGAAAAAGCGAACTCTCTATGGAAACCAGAACAACAGCGATCTTTCGGTTCTTCCGGTAGGTTTTCTCGAACAACGGATGGCGTTTGTTTCGAATCGGAGAAAGAACCATCACGACTACACATGACGCCACAACGATTACAGGGAGCAGATGATACAGCTGAAAGCGCACGATCCAGTAGCTTGCTCCCACCACGGCGAGGTAAACGGAGTTTGTGAGCAGGAAACAACGGGCATAGGTAGGGGCGTGGTATCCGCCGCCAAAGAGGCGAAGGAAGAAGAATACACCCAGGAACAGGAAAGCGGAGGGGGCATCCCCCAACAATATCCCTAAAAGTACAATGGAACACATGGACGCCAAAGTGGACAGGCTTAGCTGGATGCCGTAGGTGTATATCACCTTTTTTCGCTGGTCAAGGGGACAATGTAGGTAAAGCTGGTCAGTTAGACGAGATGCGATATTTTCTAACATTGAATCACCTCTCTTTTGTATGATGCTATTCTAGCAAACGTAGATAAAAAAATCAGCAGTTTTGCGCAAACTGCTGATTTTTATGTATTAAATTGCAGAAAAACAGAGAAGAGCTTCCGAATGGAACGTATGGTCCTCATAGGAATTTGTTAGATACCCATTATATTTGTCCACCGTGTCCAGAATACTTTTTAACCCTAGGCCATGTAATTCCGAGTTGGCCTTATCAGTAACCAGCCTCCCATCGGAGGTAAAGGGGTTTCGATAGGCGGAATTTGTCACCTGGATCACAACAAAACCCTTATTCTGGTGGATGGACACCTGAATAAACCGGCGCTGAGAGTCGGGGATCTTCTTGCAGGCGTCCAAAGCGTTTTCCACTTGGTTTCCCAGAACTGCGCACAGATCAATGGGGGAAATCTGTGAAAGACTGGAAGAAAGTTCCACATTGTAATGGAAGTCGATATGGGAGCGGGCCGCCTCCGCTGCAGAGCAGTTGATGACAGCGTCAATGATATCGTTTCCGCAGCTGCACATCCGAACGTCCCGATAGGAAACGTTCAGAAGGGACTGGACATATTCCTCAGTTTTCTGATCCCCGGCCTGTTCGGCAAGCCCCAATATCGCTTGGAGGTGGTGGTGAAAATCGTGGAGGCGCTTGGCGTTTTCCTGCAGGTCCTGGTGGAGCGTTTGATAATTCTTCTCCATAAGGCGGTCTGTTTGCTGCAATACCAGGCGCTGCGCCCGCTCCTGATCCCTGGCGGAGATCGTCAACAGCAAAAGGGAAAACACCAGGAAGAACAGCAACAGAACCAGAAACGAAACAATAGACGCCTGACGCATGGTGTGGATATCGTGAGACAAGATGGCGTTCATCAAATATTGAGTAACCCCGTAGGCAAAGGCACTACCAACGAGAAGGGAAACAAGCCATCTGTTCTTCAGTGTAGACAGTCGATGAAGGCGAGTTCGGAAAATGAGGTAGATTGCAATATCTGTGGATTTGTCCAAAACCAAATAAAGGCAGCGCAATGGTCCCGGCGTCATGAAATCCAAAAATGCGTCTTCAAATCTGCCGCCATGGAGAATACAGACGAAAATCATCCAAATGTAGCCAATCGCCAAGATAATGAACGATACCATAATGCATGAAGCAGCCCGCAAAATTAGTTTTCCCGTAGAAAGGAAAAATGAAACACAGAGCAAAAATACAATGGAGATCACTGGGGTGCCAAAAGAGAAAGTTTGGATAGAGTTGAGAAAAGCCACCAAAAGGGCACCACACAAAGCTGTCAGGTATATGAGAGCCATATATCCGTGGCTTTCCTTCTTGTTCCCGCTGATAAGGATAATCGCAAACAACATCACTAGACTTTCAATGTATGTTGCAGCCCAATCCACCATTTGATAGATCATTTTTTCCGTTTCCCTCCCCACAAGGCAATCATGGCCTTCTTTACACTGGGCATCATAGGGCGGCTGATGGGAACCCGATCCTCGTTGGTCAACACCAGCCAGGAACCATCCAGCTCCTGGACGTAGTCGAGGTTTACAAAATAGGCCCGGTCCGTAAAGATAAAGCGGGGATCATTGATTTCGGAAAACAGCTCTTTGATCCCACGGTTGTCCTTAAAGTTCCCCTGCCGGTCCGTGACGATCTGGATGCTGCGCTGCATCTTCTGGACATAGAGGATGTCCTTGTAGAGAATACGGGTATAGTTCTGATAGTGCTGCACCATAATAGAACGGGTATCCGTTTTTTCCAGGGTCGCAAGGGCCTGCTCCAGAGCCTCTGGCAGAGCGTTCTCCAAATCCAGTTTGGGGACGTACCGCAAGGCCTGCACTTTATACCCCTCTGTGGCGTAGTTGAGGTGGGAGGACAAAAAGAGCAGGGCAGCGTTTGGCTGGAATTGCCGGATATGCTTCGCAACCTCCAGGCCGTTTTGCTCTGGCATCTCCACATCGAGAATGTAGACATCGTACCGCTCTCCGTCCGAGATGGCGTCCATAAGTGCCGTTGGGTTGATGTACGTGGTAATGACTGGGGAATCGGTGCTGTTTTGAAGCAGCGACTGGATCAGTCCGGTGATTTTGCTGACGAACGGGCTGTCGTCATCGCACAAGGCGATTTTGATCAAGAGTATCTCCTCCTACTCGATGATGAATTGGTAGGTGCTCCTTCGATTGATATCATACCACCAGATGTCGTCCCCATCAATAACCATCAGGTAAAGATCGTTGAGGCTGCGGCGGTTTTTGGGATTGAGGTTGCTGTTATAGGCGTGAACCCCCTGCTTTTTCTCCGCCATGGTAATTTGGATTTGCTTCACCACTTCGTCGATGGGTCCGGTGTGATATTTTGTGGGCGTCCATCGGGGCATGGCCATGCGGATGTCCTTCGAGGTCGGGCGCAGGACAGCTTTCGGCTGAGGGGACATCTGAAGGATCATGCGGATCTCTTCTTCAGAAAACCGCTCCAGTTTGGCGTAGAGCTGCAAGACCCGGTAAAAGTCAAACCCCATCTCGCAGAGCAACCGGAAGAGGGAAAACGCCTGATCCCTTAAAATGGGCTGGTATTCTTGGTTGCATGTAAGAATCAGTTTTCGTACCATGCTTTCCACAGGGATGTTAAGGTGCAAACAGGGTTCCATAGCCAAAATCCTTTCTTTTTTTGATCTATTATACCCCGTAAAGATTTGGTTTTCAGCAAGGTTGCATGAACTGCCGAATTTTATGTATTGAATTGCGGCAAAGTCTTGATCTGGGGGTGATCCTGTGGAAAATGATTTTGGTAACCGGATTAAAGAAATCCGAAAAATGAGAGGGAAAACCCAAGAGAGGGTTGCCGAAGATTGTGGAGTTTCCACCTCCACCATAGCCCGGTGGGAGGCAGGTTCGTTGCGCCCCAATCAGGAGAACCAAAAGCTGTTGGCAAATGCTCTGGAAGTAAAAGTGGATGAGTTCTATGTTGACTCAGAGCTGCCCGTTCCCAGGAATGTGTTGCTTGCGGAAATTCTTGATACACTGGAGAAGCTGGATCAACCGTTTCAGCTGCATATTCTTCGGGTAGCGCAGGATTTGGTTGCTCTGACCCACCCAGAATCAGAATAACACAGTGCATTTTCTTTTTTGCTAAAATCGCGCAAATTGTCGTTTTTTATGTATTGAATTGCAGAAGGCCTGCTTCCTCTGGGAAGCGGGCCTTTTTTCTGTCTGCTGTCAACAACAGAATAATCAACAAAAACGACAGTTCATGCAAAACTCTTGATTTTCAAAAAATAAGATGCTAAAATATGGCTATCTTTTAGAGACGCTCAGAACCGATGAAAAGGCAGACCATTTAGCACGAAATTTGCTTAGAGAAGAAGGAGGAGGAGGAAAATGGACCGAGGCAAGAATCTTATCCAGCTAGTTTTAGTTGGAATATTGTCGCTTATGCTTGTATCTTGCGGCACACCTCCGACCAGGGATAACGGGGATAGTTTATTGGCATCTGATAGTTCTTCATTGTCTTCCGGTGCACTTACAGAAGCGACTATATCCCCCGAAGCGATAGACAATAGCCATCTATCCGTAATGCCAGAGAGGGTCGAAGATGTTTACAGCCAGGGAAAGTTATCGTTGGTGCTTGATGCGGAAGTTGTTCCAGTAAAGCAGGAGCAGGTATACACGTGGAAATCTGAAAATTTCAATATTGGGGATGAGAGTTTCCAGAAACAAATGGCTGACGAATTGCTTGGTGTATCCTATGATATTGAGCCTAATGCAAACGGGGGAAGTAATTATATCGGTGATAGTGGAGTGTTGAGTTTTAATCCGGATATTGACTTCACCAGCTATAGGACTCTTGAGACGGTAGAGCTAGACACAACTTTGAACAATCTTGTATCTGACGAAGATCTTAATAACCAGTATGTTGACAAAATGAATGACATTCTGGATAGTATTGGGGTTCATCATTTTGCCCCAGCCTTTTGTGCGAAATACGGGAGTGGCAACACCGGCTTTTTCTATGAGATAGCTTGTCAGCCAATCATAGAGGGACTACCCATAGTGAATTCAGGTGCCCAACCCACTTCCATAGAGGAGGTTCCCCCCTATGAAGAAGTCCGTGCCTGCATAGGAGAAGATGGACAATTGCTTCTTCTCAATTTTCGTTCTTCACAAATAGAAGAGGAAAGCAGACAAGAAGTGAAAGTTATTTCTTTAGAGGATGCGTTGAATATTTTACGCCAGGAAGGCATGGCTGTTCTCAGCAGAGCTTTGTCTGACGCTCAGTCCCTCACTGTGCAAATGATAAATCTGGCGTATGCCCACCTCCCCCAGGACGGCGGGTTCGTATTGACCCCTATCTGGATGTTTGGGCTGGAGAGAGTAGATCAAGAAGGAAATATAAGCAGTGTCACGTTTGCTGTAAATGCCATCACAGGCAAAATAGTGTAAGGGCGTAACGTATGAAATCGGATATGTATAGGTTGAGCCGGAATGTGGGACTGTATGTTTCTCCCCTTATGGCCACATTCCTGATAGCTCAAGAGGCGTTCGGCATTGGTTTGGTTGAGATTATTTCTGGAGAGGCTAAAAATCACTGTGTAGAATTCTTTAACATGACCGTTTACTTTTCCCCGCTCATGCTTCTCACTCCTTTTCTAGCCTCTATCCCATATGCAGCTGTGTTTTGCGAGGATGCAAACTCGGGATACCTCCAGTTTGCCTTGCACAGAAACGTTTACCTTAAAGCATATACGAGAACAAAATACTTCGCCGTGTGGACCAGTGGCTTTTTGGTAATATCCATACCTCTAATGGTTTTTGGAATTATCTGCGTTGCTTTTGCAGCCCCATATACGGAACAGTATATTTTGGAGAACGGGAACCAGCTCCAAGACACAGCATGGGAGATACTAGGAACGGTGTTCGACGGGAAAGCGGTGATCTTTAGCCAAATATTCTTTTTTTCCTGCTTCAGTGCTTCTTGCTCAGTCATTGCGTTGGCTGCGTCAGCTTACTTGCCTAACCCCTTTTTTACCTGGTGTTTTCCTGTAATCTTGGCGTATGGTGGGAACTTTCTCTTTAGTAAATTGCATTTGGGATTTTTGAACCTGTATTACAGTTTCGATCCTGTATATGATGTGCTGCATTTCTCCTCGGACACAGCGGGTATTCTCTATATGTTGGCATATCACGCAACTGTGTTCCTAGTGTGTTACGTGCTGTTCTACTTGGGCGTGAAAAGGAGGGTAGGCGGTGGCGAGCTTCGTATTTGCGTGGATGCAAATAAAAAAATGGAAGCGTAATCCCAGAGTGATTTGCGCATTTCTTGTGTTGCTGTTGTTATGCCTGACCATGACTAGCGAGTATGTAGATTATAGCAAGGAGATCGGGCTATCCATACAGGTATTTGAGCCGTTTATCCTTATGTTTACGCAGCGATATTCACTCCTGTTTATCATGCTAATTCTCCTTCTGCTGTATCAAGATGTCCCTTTTATTGACGATTGTACGCCATACCTTCTGATACGGAAGACCCGGTTTTCATGGGCAATGGGCCAAATCCTGTACATTTGTTTTTCCACTTTACTGATTCTTATTTTTGCATTATTGGTTTGCGTTCTATCGGGTTTTTCCGTAGGCTACTTTCAGAATATTTGGAGCGACACAGCATGGTTCACCGCCTATGGTGGGGCCCTGAACGAGAGTGCTCCGATTGAGATAACTTTGATTGAAAACTTAAATCCCTATGTCTCGGTAGCCTGTATAATGGCATTGTTTTTCTTTGGGACACTGGCATTAAATACAATATTGTTCTCCCTGAACCTATGGAAAGGGAAGTTTGTTGGTTTGTGTGTAGTAGCTAGCTTGATATTTATGGGATATCTGTTTTCAGCAGATCTTATACTGAAAGAATGGAGTGGCTGGCTGTCAATCGCTTGTCATGTTAATTTGGCACAGCATCAGTTGACTGGTACGGGGTCAGACCCTAAAATTGGTCAATCCATTCTGTTGCTCCTGTCCATATCTCTTTGCTCTTTCGCGTGGACTTGTAAACTAGCAAAGAATTTCAACTTCTTCATTGGAGAAAAGGAATGAAGATCAGTGGATATAAGGGACTTTTTTTCCCTACTCTTATCAGCTATATTGTATTATGCTTTTTGCTTGCTGGGAACCAATGGGAAGGAAAGACAGTCTTCGAGTTTTATTGCGGGATATTCGGTGGAATTCGCGCCGGTATCCTTTCCGACAATTTGATGAAACTCATGCAATGGCTGCTCTCCATTTTACCGCTGCTAGTTTTCTTGGGAATGCAAATTTCGGAGGAATTGTCAGGTAGGCTGTACATCGCCGTTATCCGCTTGAAGTCAATACGGCGATGGTGGAACTCATGGGTTCGTTTTTCGCTGCTACTTGCGGGGAGTTTCTCTTTAGCTGTGTTTCTTGCAGCCTTTTTAACTGGAGTCATTTTAGGGGAAGGCGCCGGGCTGGGATCAGAAGTGGGGATGCTTTTCCAGGTGTTCTGCGTAAATGCTATCTATAATTGCACGCTCTCAGTAGTGCTGGTGAGTCTTGGCCTGTGGCTCAGAAACCTTAAATGGTCTATGGTGGTAATACTGGCGATTGTTATGACGAGTTATGTCTTGGGTAAGTTTTTTCCAGCGATGACTCCTTTCTTAGTAGGGACATATTCGATGGCAAATCGGTTGCGTATAAGTGACAATTGTTATGGCGTGGATGGCTGGATTGCTGTAACTATCCTTTTGCTACTTGCCGGTATTGCTTATTTCGTGGGAATCATTGGAGCAAAAAAAGTTCTTTATCGAATGAATGATTGAGGTGAATCGGATGATTTCAGTTAAGGACCTCACGCTTACGTTAAACAATACCATCGTACTGGATCATGTGAGCGCAGAATTTGCCGAAGGCACCGTTACTGGGCTAGTGGGTAGAAACGGATCAGGGAAAACAGTACTAATGAAATGCATCTGTGGTTTCTTTAAGCCGGATAGCGGTTCGGTTTCCGTGGGGGGAAAAATAGTTGGTAGGGATATGGACTTCCCTGAAGACTTGGGGATTATCATTGAGGCACCGGGCTTCTTAGGCCATTTCAGTGGGTATGAAAATTTGAAGCTGTTGGCGATGATCCGCCATAGAATCGGTAAAAAAGAAATTTACGATGCAATGGAGCTCGTAGGACTCGACCCAAAATCTAAAAAGAGAGTGGCTAAATATTCGTTGGGGATGAAGCAAAAACTAGGCATTGCCCAAGCAGTCATGGAAGATCCTAGCATGATCATACTCGATGAACCAATGAATTCCCTGGATTCTTCGAGTGTGGAAGATGTTCGAAAACTTATTTTGCAGTGGAAATCTCAAGGAAAAACGATTATCCTTTCCAGCCACAACCAAGAGGATATCTCTACGTTGTGTGATAAAACATATTACATGAAGGATGGGAAAATTATAGACGGATAAGCTCAAAAACCAATTGTCTAGCCAATTGGTTTGAGAATACCCGTGTTTTTACATGATCGTCTATAAACAAATGGAAAGGATATGCGGAATAGGGAGTTGTGTTCCGCAGGGTGACGATATGGCTAATGATACAGTGAAATGGAGGCAGATTAAATTCCTTGTATACCCAGTATTTGTGGTGCTTGGGGTTTACATAATCTTGTATTTATACTGCGGGGAAATATTTACCCACAGCCCATATAATTCATATACGAAGCAATGTATCGCATGGCTGAATGGCAGATTGGATTTAGGACAGAATTACTCCTGGCTTGAATTAGCCATATATAATGGGAAATACTATGTTAGTTTCCCGCCCTTTCCTTCGTATGTACTTCTGCCATTTGCCTACTTTTTAGGAGAGAATACTCCTGAGAGCTTGATTAACCTTCTGGTGGCATTAATCGGCGTAGCATACAGTTCACTGACAGTGTTGGAGTATAAATGGAATGAATGGTATGCAGTCTTGCTTCCTATTTTCTTATATGTAGGAGGGGCCGTACTTCCACTTCCCCTCTCTATAGGCGTGTGGTTCGTGGCGCAAAATATGTCTTTTACACTTACCCTAATGAGTATTTACTATGCAAAGAAAGGACGAAAGGGGCTTTCACTGTTTCTTTTATGCTGTGCGTCAGGCTGCAGGCCATTCCAAGTGGTATATATGCCATTGATCATCTATATCTACACTCACCACTCTCAATCCACGGTAATCAGGCTAAAGACCTACTTGCTGAAAAAAATGGTGGTCTTCACTCCTACAGTGCTATTAGCTGCATCCTACCTCCTTCTGAATTATTTGCGGTTCGGGAATCCCATGGAGTTTGGGCATAATTATTTGCCAGAATTCACGAACTCGGAGAACGGACAATTCCATCCCAGCTATATGATTCAAAATCTCTACAATCTTATTCGATTGCCTGATTTTAGCCCTGAAACTAAGATGAGTATACCGCAATTTAACGGAATGAATATTATTATCTGTTTCCCGATTCTCGTTTGGTGGCTGTATGTGGTTGTGACTTCAAAGTCCCCTACTGTCATAGATCTATTGGTGCTGTGTTGCGTAATATTACATATCCTTATGTTGGTGAGCCACAAAACGATGGGAGGATACCATTATGGGAACAGGTACATCGCGGATACAATGCCTGCCGTTTTTACAGCCATATGTAGCAGTAAGATAAATTTAAAATATCGAGACTTTCTGTTCTTGCAACTACTGCTTCTGTTAGGATTGGCTTTCAACGGTATTGGGTATAGCCAGTTTCTACAAGGTACGACTTAATTTGAAATAGCTCCCAGTTGTGAGAAGACTGGAAAGGAAAAGGTAGGGATATACCTAATAATTCAGTTTGCGCAAGTACCAAATCGAGCTACCGCATACAGGGAAAGTAGAAATGAGGCAAAGAGAATAGAGCAAGTAAGAGCGATTATAACGCAGACAGCTCTGGTTGGCTGGATTCGTTATGGGCGACTGTTGAAAGTACTGATTATGCCACTTTGGTAACCCATTCGGGAAGCACGGGGAGTACTAGCCACTACTATACGGCCGGATAAAATGTTGGGGTGGGTGTCTCTCATTTGAGAGGCACCCACCTATATCCATGGAGAATACTATGTTTAGAAAATATATTTCTTTAGCATCATCACGAATTAAACATTATGCTTTCCATAATGCCCTAATATTTGCAATGTTTATGTTTGGAATTACCATTTCAGCTATTGCATTTATTTTCTTTTACGGGAATTCTATGGTGGATAAACAAAATGAAGCCAGAAATGCACTGTCCTACAGAACATTTATTATTCATTCTACAAACCAGTTGAATCAAGAAATTCTAAAAAAGCTAAGTAATCTCTCAACTTCTGTTTTGGATGTAAGGGTAAAATGTGAAATAGAAAATCCATTTATTTCGCACGTCCATGAAGCCATGACTCCGCAACCACTTAATATTATCTCTTTGGTCAAGAACAACAATGCTATCTACTCATATCAGGGTAAAAATAGTTTCACAAAAGAAGAACTACATCAGAATGTTGCCATTATTCCTATGGACTACGGTGAGGTTTCTTCCATCTTACTCGAGGGAAATAAATTTACTGTAGTTGGAAGAACTACAAATTTTGATCTTAATATTGTCTTCATTCCGCTCCACGCTTTCCTAACTAATGGATTTAACCAAAGTAGTATAGAGGTAATTTTAGATTCAGTTCCTTCTCGTCATACAAACAACAAACTTCTTCGTCAAATTTCCGAGTTACTCCCGGATGCTGTAATATCAGACCCGTTTGAATTGATACAAGCTGATCAGTCTAAAAATCTTGAGGGTATTGTGCTTTCGAGCGGAGTATTTCTAATATCAATCTTATCATTTCTAAGCTTATTTCAATATCTAGTTTCAGAAAACAGTTATGAGAATGCAGTATATTCAATAGTTGGAGCTGACACTAAATCGGTAATTATAATTACGTTATTTGAAATAATCATTCTAAGCAGCGCAGCAGCTTTTATTGCCTGTATTGTTCATGTTACTTGTTATGATCTCCTTTTCGTTAAAATTAATATATATGGTAGTATTCGGTACTCTATCTATGACTATTTAGTCTGCTTCGTTCTGGAAATACTAATTTCCTTTGCTGCAGTACTTCCATTCGTATGTTATTCTTCAACCCATTCCTTGGTCGAGATGGAACGACGTTTTCGATAACAGGAGGGATTTATTTGAAAAAGATATGTCTAATTGTAGAGTGCTATAAAAAGAACATCATTTCTGTGGCCATTTTACTAGTGGTTCTTATTTTTGCTCTGCTCCAGTCTGTTTCGTTTCTAGGACGAGTAAAGTATATGACATACACAAGGGATTTTTTGGTTGGTTCAAATTTAAACTTTAATAATACTATTTACTTTATGCCAATGATATTTGAAGGAGATCCTCGTTCTGGAATTGCATTTGAGGAAATCAAATACGGCAATATTCCTGGTATTGAGTCGGTAATCTGCCCCAAAACAGCTACAGTCAAAATGACGGGCAAATATATTAATGTATTACTATGCGATGATAGTTTTATCTCGACGTTCGCTCCCATTGATCAAGGAGATTGGTTTACAACTCCCGGAATAAAGCAGGATGACATAGTAGCATGTGGATATCTCTTTGAAGATTACTCCCTCGGTTCTCAAATTACAGTCGATTTTGGCTGGGACACTCCTCTGCCCTTTACTTTTACTATAGTAGGCAAAAAAAATGAACCATCATATCTTCCCTCGTTTGGCATGCAAAGTAATAATGTCACTGCAATGGATTTGTTTTCACAGGGACACAACACTATTCTAGTTCAGGAATCAAAAGAGATCGATGCCTTCCTTGAAGACTCAAATCTTTATCATGAAAATTGTATGATTAAGCTGAGAGAGGATATAACAGCAGCAGAACGCCAAGAGGTGGAAGAGTTTCTTTTATCTAAAGGGAGTTTTTTGTACTTTAACACGATACTTGAGAATACCGAAAAAGAAATTCTTAATGAAATAAAGCGAAATCTTCCGTTGCCCCTTTTCCTGCTTAGCGTTTCTCTTGTGTCGTTAGTTTCTGTTTCTGTAATTATGGTTCAAAAAATGTTGCCTGCTCACAGTATCTACAGGTTGTGTGGATGTAGTCGTGGCAGTAGTCTCAGAATATTATTATCGGGGGTAGGGTTAATTGGCATCATGGGTGGGATTATTACGACCTGTTATGTCATCATGTATCCAACTTTGCTGAAATATGGAGTTGTGCTCCCTGAAGCATCTATTATCAACACAGATTTGATACCCGCTGTTATGGGAATTGTGACATTGGCAATCTTTGCTCCTATTTTGGTGATATGGGTTCAAACTCGTCGATGGTCACCCTTAGAAGAATACAGGAGAGAGCAAAAATGATTACTTTGAATAAAATTAAAAAAATTTATGGAAGTGGCCAAAATTGCGTCATCGCTCTGGATGATATTAATTTACATATCGACGAAGGGGATTTCGTTGCAATATTGGGAAAATCCGGATCTGGAAAATCCACCTTATTACACATACTAGGTGCTTTGGACAGGTATGATGAGGGAGATTATTTTCTAGATGGTCAGGATATGAACCAGTGTTCTGACAAAGAACTTGCAAAGATTCGGAACGATTCAATCGGTCTTGTTATGCAGGACTTCGCTTTACTTGGAGATAAAACGGTCATTTTTAATGTTATGCTTCCCATGTTTTTTGATCATACTCCTTTTAAAGATATGAAAAGGTTAGCAGAAATTGCATTACAGGAAACAGGAATATCCAATCTCAAAAACAAGAAAGTTAACCAGCTGTCAGGGGGACAGAAACAGCGGGTATCAATTGCTAGAGCAATCGTAAAACGTCCCATGTTAATCTTGGCCGACGAACCGACAGGTGCGCTAGACAGTAAAACGGGGATTGAAATTATGGATATGTTGTCCAACCTAAATAAAGAGGGTATTACAATTATCGTCGTAACCCACGATAGAGATATTGCCTCATTTTGCCATAGACAAATTACTCTTGGCGATGGAAAAGTAATTAGCGATATTACAGATGATGAATAGAGCTTTCCAATGCAACTATGGTATTTCTGCAATTATCCCTCCTGCCCTATATACCGCATATATTTTTCTTGAATCACAACGATCTATATAGGCCTATATTACCTGAATTCGTTGAGGTGATTAAAGCGACAGATTTGCGATTATTGAAACAATCTGAAGCTGGTTCTTTCTGCTATCGTAGGTTTCTGGCCAGTTTTTGTTATACACATGACTCTAGTTATCCGTGACTGCTGATAGTAATAGCAGATACCACTGTTTGTTATGAAGAGGGTTGGCCGCCATGGCGATTCGCTGCCGTTCCTCGTTTTGGTCTTTACTGGATACCCGGATGTACCCGTATTTTGCGCTTTCGATAGTCTCGACCCCTTTTGAAATGTGAAGCTATCCTACCACACTCCCAATGGAAAGGCCCTCCCGGTTCGTTCCGGGAGGGCTTAGATTTTACTTGCTGAGAAGCTGTTTTTCGGATGATTGCCCCACGAGCACATACAAGTTTGACGAATCCGCCTTATTCCAACGAAACCGTTCCTCCACCGTGAGGAAACCAGCCTTCTCCAAATCCCGCACACCCCGGCGCACGGTGCTCTCCGACATCTTCAGCTCCCTGGCCATGGTGGAAATGGCCGGCCAGCACACCCCCTCCCGGTTCGCCCTGCCCCGCAGGTACAGGTACACGGCAATGGCCCGGCTGGGCAGGTCACTTTGATAAATCCGCTTAAGGTCTGTCATCTTCTCTTTCCTTTCCCGGTTTTGTCTGTCTTCTGCCAGGTGCGCTGACGTGGAGTTTCTTGTCCTCCGGCCCCGGCTGGGGAGGCTGCTCTTTCGCCTTTGGCTGCTGGGGTTCTTCCTGGGGCGGGTACTTTTCCTGGATGGCCTGCACCAGGGCTTCCTTTCCGGCATAGGCCACAGGGCGGTTGCCCTTATCCGGAACCGTGTACGGCGCCCCAAAGGAGATGCCCCACTGGAAGAACAGCTTCAGCTTGACCTTCATGGGGTGCGCCCCGGTTTTCATCACGATAAACTGGCCCTTGGGCATGGACTTCAGCTCATCCGGGGTCATAAGGGGCCGCTCCATCATCTGCAGGGACTGGGATCCGTTGTCTTTCCCCTTACTGATGTAGCCAGTCTGCGCTGTCCTGCTGCCCAAGGATTTGCTCATCGCCTGAGCGGTCTCGCTGTTGGGGGCGAAGCCGCCAAAAATGGTGAGCTGCACATTGTCCACGATGATTTCCGCCCCCTCTTTGCCGTAGTTTTTCTCCAACTGTCCCAGGCTCTGGATGATGGGGACAACGGAGAGCCGCCGGGACCGGCTGGCGGAGAACATCATCTCCGCCGACTCGATCTTTGGCAGCGTCCCGAACTCGTCGGCGTAGAACACCCCCCGGTTGGGCAGCTTCCCGCCGTGCTCATCCGCCACGGAGAGGATCTCCCGGTACAGCTGCTGGATGATGAGGCTCACCATGAAGAATTTATTGGGATCTTCCTCCGGCATCACCAGGAACAGTGCGGACTTCTTCTTGCAGAAAGTCTCCGCGTCTACAGCGGTGTCGAAGCACAGCAGCTGCTCCATCTCGCTGTCCAGAAAGGCGTTGAGCCGGGCCAGGGTGGTGGACATCACCGAGGCCATGGCCTGGTCGGCGGTGGAGGTGGCGGCCCCGGCGAACCATTTTGCCTTGTGGGTCTCCGGCAGCAGGGAGAGCAGCACCTGGAACTGGGTCTGGCCCTTGGTCTGGCTGGGAGCCATCAGCTCCTGGATGATCTTGAACACGGACACGATGTGCCGCTCCGGTGGAGGGCAGAACTCCGCCACCAGCAGGATGGTAGCGGTGAGCAGGCCCTCGGCGGCGTCGTAGAAGAACTGGTTCTGCCCGAAGTTCTGGCCGTCCATCCCCGCCGTGATGATGGTCTTAGAGATGATTTTGGCGTATCGTTCCGCCTTGGCCTTGAACAGGAGTGTGTCCGGGTGCTCCCGGTAGGCGTCCATGTACTTGTTCACCAGGTGCAACAGGTTGAATCCATCGCTGCGGGTGGGGTTGCGCAGGTCGATGACCCCCACCCGGTAGCCGTAGCACTCCTGGGCGATCCTGCCGTAATTGCGCACCACGTCGCCTTTTGTGTCCGTGGAGAGGAAGGACATCCCCGAAGCCAGGGCATACTCCAGGCAGGGGTACAGCCAGTAGGAGGTTTTGCCCACGCCGGCGGCGCCGATCATGACGGCGTGGACGTCCCCGGTGTCCACCAGGGCAGTGGTTTCATCGGCGGTCTTGGGAATGGCATGGGATTTCCGCAGCAGCTTCACCACCATCACATTCCGCACTGCCCGCAAAGCATTTCCCAGGCGGTGGCGGCGTGTCATGTAAATGTCAACGAAAAAGTGAACCAGACGCTCATGAAAAAGTGAGCCACAA